>Ga0209390_10000483_pt1 | contig 78531 bp, 70 predicted proteins | sample BON01_FD_187212 | JGI IMG/M metagenome (GOLD analysis project Ga0209390, IMG submission 187212) | Freshwater microbial communities from Lake Bonney liftoff mats and glacier meltwater in Antarctica - BON-01 (SPAdes) (version 2) | ecosystem: Environmental > Aquatic > Freshwater > Ice > Glacier... | reverse complement strand
ATCCAAATATATTTGGATACGATTACAAGGCTATGAAAAATAGAATGTTTAGTAATGGTGGGATTAAGGAAGACTTGGTGAAAAACCGGTTTCATCCAAGAAATATTCGCAAATGGAAAGGGTGGGGGCAATGTGATGTTTGTGATGACTTGGATGATGATGATGATGATGTTTGGGATGATGAAGAATGGTTGAAACATTAAACCATTAGTATTGTAAAAACGGCGTTTTAAATCTTCAAGGGTGTAATACAAGGAGATGCTGTATCCACCTCATCTACATTTGTAAATAATAATCCTGGCTTGAAAATTAAATTGTTGTATATGGATTTAGATGTAGGTGAGCCAACATATAAAATTTTAGTAAAATTATGGAATAATGTATCTATTAATGGTATAATTGTATTTGATGAATACGCATATCATCAATGGGATGAGAGCGTAGGTGTAGATAAATTTTTAAAAACAATTCATGGAAAATACGAACAATTTCCAACAGGTATTTATTCGCCAAAATTGTATATTAAAAAAATTGTATATTAAAATATTTTCATACTATTTTTACAATAATAATAAGAATATGTATAATTGTGTTATCATTTTAAGTAATGATTATAATATTTCATTAGATTTTTCATAAATTTTATAGGAAATACTGGATCCAATAATTTATCTCCCGATTCGCTATTAAACCATACGCATACAAAAAATGGAAAAATACATAAAGCATTTTTAAAATCATTCATATATGTATCATATGATATAGAATGTGATTCGTTTTGTAATTTATAGTAAAAATTTACAACTAATTCGACTGTCATTATATCAAACTCTATACTTTCAACTAACATAAATACAATATCGCTTACTCCCTTATTTAGATGTATATATTGCCAATCTAAAAATATTGGTTCAGTATCATTTTTATAAAATATATTTGGACTTTTCAAATCTCCATGACAAAAACTCAACGGGAAACATGACGCTTCATCGTATATTTTGTCAATATTATTGTATATTTTCTTAATTATATTTTTTTCATTATTGTTTAAAATATACTTTACATTATTTTCAAATATTTCATATCGTGTATTAATCAACTCTTTAAAATAAGATATTTCATTTATTTTTTTCAAACACTTCATATTTGGTATTATATCATCGTGTGTTTCAAAACAAAATGTTTTATGAATATTATGTATATGTTTAACTACATTCAACAATAGATATATATTTGTATTTAAATTTATGTTAAAGGACCCAGCGTATTTATTTAAATCCTCCAATAAAATAGCATCTTTCTTATTATCTTTAAATGAACCAAAATATTTTGGAGTGTTAATGATCAAATGCGATATTTTGTTGTAAAAATAGGTTTCATTTTCATACATATTTAATTTTATAGCAGTAGCTGACAGTTCATTATCAAAATTACTTATTTTGAGAACAATATTTTCATACTCGCCGTTTATATATTCAATATGATAACTATTAATATCACAAATATATCCAGTTTTTAAATTATTACTATTTTTTGTAATACTTTTAACCGGAATAGTATTTATAGATTGTGTTATCTGTTTGATGTAATCTACAACCAAATTATCAGTTGGTTTCATATAAAATTGTATTATATTATTTAAATTCAACTTATTATAATCATTATATTTAAATTCAGGCGCCTTAGTAATTTCACTACAAGAATTTATGTTTTCTATTAGGCATATATTTGTGACATGTGTTCGTTTTGCGCTACAATAACCAGAGTAGCTATCTTCAAATATAAATACATTCTCTATACTCGTGTTAAAATACTCAATCGCCTTTAAATAAGGTTCTGGATCTGGTTTATGATGAATACAATCTTCCGACGCTATAACCAAATCTACATATTTAATTAATCCTGTATATTGTAAAATATATTGAGCAGCCTTTTTATTACAACTTGTAACAATGCCTATTTTATGATGTTTATTTTCTTTGAAAAAATCAAGAGTCCCGCTAATTAATATGTGTTGTTCTTTTTGTAAATATTCTATAAATAATTCATCTTTCTTTTGTGAAATTTCAACTAATGTATTATATGTTGATGACGAATCAATATAAGTCATAAAAGTATTATCACTTTTTCCTTTAATGAAATAATCAAAAAATGTTTTATCACATGTAATGTTATATTTTTTTAACAATTCGCACCAAACCTTAATATAAATAAAGTCTGTATCCACCAAAGTTCCATCTAAATCGAATAATAAAATATTTGTATTCTTTATATAGTTTTCTACATCGGTTGGTGTACCTAACGAAACAATACTACTATCTTTTAATTCTATACCATAAAATGTATTATTTTTTTTTATCATTTCATTTATTACACACGATGTATATGGTTCATTATTAAATACAATATTTTCGTCTAATATATATTTACAATATTTACACAATATATCAATATCTTCAAAACAATAGGCACCTGTATTTGCATTGTCGGAAATCTTATTTTTTTCTTTTATGTCGATTATTTTTGAATCTTCATCCATTTGTATATACGAATATATGGGTTTTTCATTTTCTTTTACACTATAAAATACAACATTATTGTATGTACTATATCTGTAAATATCTATGATATCTTCCCGATAAAATGTATCACAATCCAATACAATATTCTTACATGATTTATTTACACTATTAATTACACTACATAATCCTAGATAAAGTGTTTCAGCAGCACCACTTGTATCTTTTGGTAACGGTACAAAATGTATTAATGGATATTTATTTTTTATAATTTGTGTGAAATTATCTTTTTCCAATACCGTATTATAAATTATATAAATTGTATCCTTCTCGTTAATATTTAAATTGTCTAAAACATGGAATATCATTTGTTTCTCAAAAATGTCAATTAACGGTTTTGGTTTATTATATCCTTTATTTTTAAATCGTTCTCCTTTACCACCTATAGGAATTATTATATTCATTGTAAATAAGATAAATAATATAATTATTAATATTTATCTTATTTATCTTATTTATCTTATTTATCTTATTTATCTTATTTATCTTATTTATCTTATTTTCTTTTACTTTTTTGTTTGTCATTTTACACCTACTATTACTGAAACTATTTTTTCACAAACGTCATTTCCATAAGGATTCTCTACTACATCAATATTATCTCTATCAAAAAAACACATGTTTTCTGTAATTTGTGTATCCATTAATTTACCTAACCCACAAGCAATCGTTTCGGGACGTTCTGTTGTATCTCTACAAACTAAAACCAGTTTATTTGCACACACAGCCTCTTCTTGTAATCCACCACTATCTGTTATAATCCCTTTACTATTAGAAATCAAATGAACCATACTTTCATAATCTTGGGGTTCTAACAATATAATATTACTATTATTCAATCTATTTTTACTATCTGGCAATGATGGGTGAGTAATATATATAAAAATATATTTACTAGACAATGTGTTTAATTGTTCCCACATAGAAAACATTTTATCACCTCTATTTTCACGTCGATGAAGTGTTACTACAATATATTCTTTATTATTATCAATAATATCCTGTATTTTATTAGAAGGAATAGTATTTTCAAATATGTATTTGTAAATATCAACGACTGTATTTCCAACTAAATAAACACCTTTTGTAATTTGCTCTTTTTGAAGATTTTCTACAGATAAGGTGGTTGGACACAAATGAATACTTGCTATTTGTGATATTAATCGCCTATTTATTTCTTCTGGGAATGGACTATATTTGTCGTTTGTTCGCAACCCTGCCTCTAAATGAATTACTGGTATTTGAAAATGAAAAGCACTTAGTGCTAAAGAGTATGCTGTAGTTGTATCTCCTTGAACTATGACATTTGAAAATGTATTTTCTTTAAATAATAAACTACTTTGTAGTAAAATTTTACTAGATAATTGATTTAATGTTTGTCCGTGCTCCATTATATTGGTAAAAACAAAATCTGGCTTATCTATATATTTATAGAAATTTTCTATTAAATTTTCATGTTGACCAGAAAACAATGTTTTAAATTGTATATTTTTTTCTTTAAGTTTTTGTATCAACGGAATACATTTTATTAATTCTGGTCTTGTTCCAAAACAAATTAAATACATTAGTATATTCTATTTGTTTTTATATTTATATTAATTTTTTGTTATTAATTGTAATTTATAATTATCTATAAAATATTTTTCCACATTACTGCGTAATTCTGGATTAGTTACTTTATACGACGAATATTGATCTGTAGCCAATTGATTGTTGGTAATATCACACATATCAGTTGGGATAGATTGTTTTGCAGTATAAGAACTAATATTTCCTAATACTTTTGAACTAAAACATAAATGCATATCTTCGCCTGTATCATATGTAAATGGTTTTACTGAAAACATATAATGTAACCATTCCTTTTTGAAGCACCATAGATGACCTACAAAATCAACCAAAGAAGGAATATTTCTAATACCAACATCAGGGGGCTGAATTAATTTAGGTTTATTTGGATTATTCATTCCAATACGCCCATTACCACCAATAATAGCATTTAAATTTATACATTGCTCCATATAATTTTTTAAACAATTATTACCAGGTATTATATCGTCGTCCAAAACCATACAAATATCAACTGGGAAGGTAAAACATGCAGCAAATCTACCAAAATATTTAGTATTATAATCACTTTTGATATGAATAAATTCATATTTTTCTTTTAAATGACTAATATCTACGTGACTTTCATTTTGAAATACTACTATATAATCTGGCTTAATTGTCTGGTTGTTTATTTGTTGTAATTGCTTTTCCAAATGATTTCTCTTATATTGTGTTAAAACAACCAATAATTTCATTGTTATTATTAACAACCTTTTATTATTAAGTTGTTTTATTATAATAATATTATTATTTGTTCCTAACAAATATTACACTTTTGAAGATTTAATAGTGTATAACTCAAGAATACAATATATGTTCTATCATATTCTTCCAACAGTTTTTACTATAAACATTTCTTTGATACCATTCATAACACGCTATTGACATTTTGCTCCATTGTTCTTCACCAATATTTGCCATTTTTTCTTTCAATTCTTCTGGTGTTTTTACTAGAATGTAATGAGTATTTTCAATCAATGGTTCCATATAAGAGCTTGTTGTAACTTCTGGTGTTACAATTGGTACAGTTCCAAAAGCCATTAATTCTACTTCACGATGACATTTGGAACCATAACCTCGCAAACAAAGACCATATTTTGAATCACGTAATTTCATCAAATATTCTTCATGTGTAAATTTATGGTGTTGTCCCTTTGTACAATGATATTCGGTTAACACAGTCTCCCACGAATCTGTTGTTTTGCGAAACTTCTCTTGAACACTATTTTCAAAATTGCCTATAAAAATGCTTTCAATATTTCGCTCGTCTTGGCTCAAAATCCCGTTTGTTCTAAGAACTTTTTCCAAAAGCATTGGTTTTCTAGGCCAAAAAAACCATGGTTTTATATTCAAGGTAGGTATTTTGTGTTTTAATTGTTGTCCTTCCACTTTAACATCACCATTTCCTAATAACATTAAAGAACTGCTCACTATTTCTTGATTACACCATTCTAATGTTGGACGATCATATGTTAAAAGATTAGGTTCTAACCAACAATGAATAGTTGTATCGTCGTATTTTATATCTACATCTTTATTTTGTAACTTCATCAATAAAGGTAATTCTCTATAACTATCATTATTATGTCTTCCTAATCCTTCAATGGGCTGTTTTGGTATTTTTAAAACCCATTTATTATGGATTACGCGATATATAATAGCTAACATCTTATACATTTTCGCATTAGTTAAATGTCGAATAATAAGTTTATTAAAATGTTCAAATCTCTTGTCTAAAAAATGTGTATGGACAAATTTTAATGGTTTATTTTTATAATACAATTTATCATTGGGTATAGACGTAATATATTTTGCTATTTGTTGAGGTGATTCAGGAGACAACAATAGACGCCAACATTGTAAATTATAATTTTCTCCAAATTCAAAATATGAATATTTCTTTGCCAAATCTTCGATGGAAGCTTGATCAAAGTATCGTGATGATTTTGTAAATTCTATCCATTCGTTAGGTACATTATCATTTTTTGTCCATAACATACCCCCATTATAAAAGCCAGTTTTGTCAATATGTTCCTGAGTAATAAACTGTGGCGACACACCCAGTTCTTTTGACATATCAATATCATTTATGTAATCGGTAATAATTATATCACTATCTAAGAAAAGGGTATCGGTTGTATGTCGCAAAGCATATTTAATAACAGTTGCCTTTGCCATTTGAAACTCGGCCCAAATTCCTTTTCTGGTCATAATATCACGATTCATACCATCATATTTGTCTAATTCAATAAACCATGTTATTTGTAGTCTAGGTTGTGGTGTTATATTATCAACTATTTCTTTTGTTTTTGTATCACATAATATAAACATTTTTTCATTCGGATGAAACACCGATAATGATAATAATAACCCGACTAGTTCAAACGCACAATTAGATGTACAAATAGATGAAAAACTACTTGGTTTCATCATGTAAATATAATTACTGCCATATATTTAAATGATAATGTTAGTTATATTTTATCCCTAATTCTCTCCAAATCCCGTACAACAATACTATTACATAGGTCATTCAGTTGGATACATTTATTCCTGAACTGCTCCTGATTGTTATATATTTCGTTATTAATATCATATCTCGGGCTTCCACCAATATTATTACATAAATGATTATCTAACGGATAAAATTTATTAATTCCTTTATATACTTCATTTATCCAATTATCACAAAACCAGTTTATAATTTCGGGAGGAAAATAATACCCAAATAATTCCATATGCTTTCTTGAAACAAAACTTTGGGTTAAAATACGCGGATTGTTATTAATTGGTCCAACTAATCCAATATCATTCGATTTTTGTAGGGTCATTATACAATCGTTTATCCAATTTTTTGTTTTAAATTCAATATCATCGCCACACTGAAAAAAATAATCACATCCATCGCCATATGCCTTTTCAAATAATCGGTTCCACATAATTGTTAAATGACCTTTTCTAATACCATCCATATAAATAAATTCTATATCAATATTTTTTATTATCTTACAAAAACGTATTAGTTCTTGTTTGTTTTCCACATTATCATATATTGGGTCCCCTTCGTCAATTCCAATGTAAAATCTATAAGTGTGTTCGTTATTATATGTAATTATAAAACTTTTTAATGTATTTATATACAAATATGATTCCTTTATATTATTCCACATTCTATTTTTTGACGTAGCAGGTATAATACATCCAATTTTCATTATATACACATATAATACAGACGTATTTATGTTATATTTTATATATTTTATATATTTTATATATTTTATATATTTTATATATTTTATATATTTTAAATCTTCAAAGGTGTATTGTAAGTGTTCATAATGAGTTTCGAGGAAATGAGTTGGTTTGGTAGTTTGTTACTAGATAATGATATTTATTTTTTACCATTGAATAACCTGGACGACTTTAACGAAAATATAGGTGTTACTTGAGATTTCGACTTGATAGCATTATTCACAAAGTTTATACTAGTTCCAACGTTTCCGTATCTTTCCTCATGTGTCAATGTTATTTTACTACTAGCTGGGTTACTTATATCATAATTTTCAAATTTTACATCGGATGGATTCGTTTCTGTTAAAAATCTATTTACATTTATATATTCTCCTTCCAACTTCCAATCCGTATTTCTTATCGAATTTAGTCCATATGGATAATTTTTATTTAAGAATCCAGCAACTTCCTTTTTACTTATCAGTTTACCTATTCCATCCACAAATTGTAATATCGCGCGAGAACCAATTGGAAAAAATGTACTCCTATCAATATGTAATTTTGATGCTAATACACGTTCTTGTATCATATTATCTTCCATTGACCATCCCCATAAATTAGGAAAACCATTCGTTTGTTCAAAGTCTACTCCTTTGATAGAAAATATTCCGCCTAAAGCAAACTTATATCCATAAAAATGCTTCACTGTTCCAACTACAGTTTCGTACGGTAATATATTCTTATTGTATGGCAGTGTGTCTACATCATGAAAAACAAATGTTATATTTTTGTATTCGGTTGGGTATTTTTCTCGCATTGCTAAAAAACCAATATTCTTCATTGCTCCTCGATTAAATGGTAAATTATCACACTGATGTACAAAATATATATCAAAGTCCTCTTTTTTGTAATCTTCCATAATAAATTCCATATATTTCGTAAAAAACTGCTTGTGTTCCTTTCTATCTCTATATGGAACAATAAAAATGATTTTGGGCGGCATTATAGTTGAAAAACATTTTTTTAACGATAATATAACCTATTTGTAAACTTATTGATTTCGGTCTCTCTATTTTAATGATTTTATTCTAAGAATATTTATCTAAAATTGCCTTGGGAATTAATTTATCTTGAACACTTTCTAATTTTTTGTAACATTTATTTATTGTTACTTCGCTTATTTCACTCACCTTATTTATATCGCGTTTTGACAAATTTAATTTACATGTCTGTCCTATAAAATAGACTATGCCTGCCGCTATACTATGAGGAGTATTTTCTGGAATCAAATTATTTTTCTGTATCCTCATAGCAATAAATTTACAACACTTTGTCAGTTCTTGATTTATATTCAACTTGCTACAATATCTATCTATGAAGTCTTCTGGCTTTGTTTTACAAAGCGAGGTCTTGTCTGTATTTATCATATCACATTCAATCTCATTAATAATGGTTATCGCATTTTTACAACCTTTAGTAGCACTTGTATTATCCAAGTTAAATATAGTCGCAATTTCTTTCGCAGTTCTAGGACAATCGTTAGTTCTACATGAAATATAAATTGACGCTGCTATAATGCCGTCGCGATTCAAACCTCTAAATGTCTTATGTTCAGATATCTTTTTATGATATCTCAGTGCTTCATCAATAATTATTTTTGGAATACCCGCATTATGTGCTATTATAGTTATCCGCTGAAACTCATCATACCGTGACTTCTCCTTATATGGCATAGATTGCCATTCTGTATATCGTCTTATCTTCCTCATTTCATAAGAAGTTGCCCCTTGACATATCACTTTACAACCATAAGATGATTCTTTTAATAAAGGATTTACTGGCATACCACAACGTGTTGGATCAGAGTTTTGGTTGTCATCAGCTCCATAATATCTCCATTCAGCAGATTGGTCCACCATATCCTTATAAATTACGCTACATTTAGGATTCGAACAAGCCAGAAATCCATCCTCAGTCATTCTTACATATGACTTACATATATCACAGTTCTCTCTTTCTCCTTCTGCCCTATATATACATTCTATCGGTTTTTGGTCTATAAAATTATTCTCTATTTGTCTCCATAATTCCTTTTTAGATTTAGTCGACTTCTTTTTCTTAGTTAGACGTTCACTCATTTAATAATATCAATATTTTGTTAACGGTTTTTTAATTCAATTTTATTTTATATTATTTTATATTTATCTAACATATATGGGTGCTCAACAATCTACATCTCAAATGCCTCAGAAAAAAACATTATCATCCACCATTGATTATTTGGCAGCAAATTATATATTAACCAGTAATTTTCAAGACCTTAAAAATCTTACTGACCCAAAATATTGCAAAAATCTAGTTATTCTTACTTCTGATGTTATCTCCAGATATTTATCTCAGACTGAATTAGAATATTTAAAACAGCGTATCGAAGGGGGTGTCGAAACATTAAAAATGTCTGAACCCGAAAAAGTTGCTTTTTTTAATAGAAATAATTTGGACAAGATGGATATTAAAAGCGATTTAAAAAAGAAGAGAATGTGTATTGCTATTGCTAAATATTATGTTCAGATTTTCCATCTTTTTAATGCAATCGCCCATACCATTAATCCAGTTTATACATGGAAAGATAAATTCGGGTCTACCATTTCAGTTGACTATGAACACCGTAACGAAATTCCATCCGATGTTCAACCTACTATTTCTAAAGTAAACTTGTGTAGTTCTAGAATAAATGCTCTTATGAAAGATAAAACACCACTAGACACTACATCACCTAATCAAAATATTGATATAAAGACCAATTTCTGTGGATTAAATTCCAACAATGATGGATCTTCTAAACCAGTAACATCTGAACCTGGTATTCCTGAACTAGAAATTTTATACTATGATGTTTACGATTATAACACTGGTAAATTTACTTCTATGTCAGAAGAAATGCTAACTCAGTATAATAAAGATATACAAACATTTTACACTCTTTTCACAGGTGAAACACAACTGCCTAAAGAAATTACTAAATTCGGACAAATTCCTCTTCGAAATTATCAAAAAATCGGTCAATGTAAAACAAATGGTGCCTTCACTAAGACCTACACTGGCACACTCAAAGAGAAATTATTTAAAAATTATGTAGACAATGTGAAAACTATGATGAAAAATACGGAAGATAATCAGACTGCTCTACTTGCGATTATTGACCAATTGTTTGTCTTTATTAAAGACCCTCAAGACCCAACTAAAAAGCTTATTGTCATTAATCCTAACTTGAACAACAAATTGCTCTCTAAACTTGTAACTGATTCTAGAGTAGGTATTTTAAAATTGTACACTATATGCGAGCAGGATTTCTTCAAAGGGTTACAGATATTTGAAGCATTGGTTGAGAAACAAATTATTGATACTTCCACTGCTCAAATAAAACGATTACAACAAAATGTGGAGGAGACTATTTCACTTGAAGCGACTGGCGAAATTGCTCCAATTGTAGCACAGGTTCCAATGGTTCCTGCGCCTGCTCCCACTGTTCCCGAATCCGCACCTGCTCCTACTGTTCCTACTGCTCCTACTGTTCCTACTGTTCCTACTGTTCCAGATGCTGATGCTGGTAAACCAATCCCGACTGGTCCAACACTAGATGAACCAGTTACACAAGACGCGAAAGAAATATAGTTTCAACAATTATTGTAAGTACTGTTGCTTCGTTTCATTGTCCAAGTACACATTTTTACTTATTGCCCGCACGATTTTACTTGTTTCCTTTTCATCAGATTCTATATTCGTCATTGAATGACTGATTAATGTAGTCAGTTTTGTCTGAATATAATCATCTGTTTCCCATCCTTCATTGACGTCTTGCCATTTGTTTATCATCATCCTTTGTTTCCTAGCGATGGTCTTTATACCCAAAAGCATTCGTATTAATTCTGTATCCTTTTCCCATACATTCGCTTCTTTTACGTAGATGGTTTTTCTCGTCGCATCCGTACAATGTATTGGTCGCTCTAATATATCCAATTGACTTAGGCCATTGGTTATCATATTAGTTAATGTCTTGGTCAATCCGTTCTCTATGGTGCTATCATATGTATCCGCTGTAATCGGCAATGATTCTATAAAGTCAGTCATGTTCATTGCGTTTTTACAATGGTTATTCAAAAACATTTGAATATTGAAATTTTGTGTATTATGGCTATTTGTATGATTATGTGAATTGTTTCCTATTTGAGGCATTAGTTCCATCATCTTCTCCACTACACCTTTGTTTGAATTAGTTATATTTGATACCAATTCAGTAATAAATTGTTGGTTTTTCGACATAACCAACTCTATAATTTTCTCAGTTATTACACTGTGGTCTATTTGAATGGCTGTATGTATTTGCTTGTACTCGCATTTTTTTTTGTGTTTGTATAAAGAAGGTTCGTGTTTATATTCTTTTCCACAATCACAGATGAATACATAGGTTGGGTTTTTTGGGGTAAATCCATTAGTATTTACTAGTCGAGTGTGTTTACGTGTTGTCAAATGACGGGTGTAATCCTTTTTATTAGATGATATAAAGTCACATGATTTACATTCAAATATATACTTATGATTTTCTGGGGGTTCTATGGGTAAAATATTAGCCATTTATTAGTATAATAGACTAAGATAAAAAACCCCTAAATCATTTAGAATAAATACTTAAATTTTTACAATAACAAATTTTAAAACCCCAAAAATAAAATCAGAGCATTATGCTCTAAATCACTTTTTCATGTTTTTTTCATTTCATTTTCCTGAAAATAAAAAAACACACATAAAAACCTTGTGTAATTTTTTAAAATCGAAAATCAAATTGAAAATTATGTAAAAAGTGAATTACCTACTATTATCAAAAACAAACCCTTTTTTTCCTATTCAAAAGACTCCCTTCATATGTAGGGATTACCTACATAAACACTTATTGGATATTTTATATAATAAACATACTTGGTCATGTACGGGTAATTTATTCAAATATTGTTATGTGCTAAATACGACAAATCAATAATAAAAATACCTATTTTTGATTTTAGGAGGATATGATTATGCTATACGGAATTGTATTCAACAGATGTACTGTTGCTTCGTTTCATTGTCCAAGTACACATTTTTACTTATTGCTCGTATGATTTTACTTGTTTCCTTTTCATCAGATTCTATATTCGTCATAGAGTGACTGATTAATGTAGTCAGTTTTGTCTGAATATAATCTTCTTTTTCCCAACCTTCATTCGCGTCTTGCCATTTGTTTATCATCATCCTTTGTTTCCTAGCGAGGGTCTTTATACCTAAAAGCATCCGTAATAATTCTGTATCCTTTTCCCAATTATCCGATTCTTTCACGTAGATGGTTTTTCTCGTCGCATCCGTACAATGTATTGGTCGCTCTAATATATCCAATTGACTTAGGCCATTGGTTATCATATTAGTTAATGTCTTGGTCAATCCGTTCTCTATGGTGCTATCATATGTTGCTGCGGTTATAGGCAATGAATCAATAAAATCAGTTAGGTTCATCGCATTTTTACAATGCTCATTCAAAAACATCTGAATATTGAACTGGTTATTAGTAGTATTATGACTGTTTGTATGGACTTGATTACCTATTTGAGGCATTAGTTCTATCATCTTCTCCATTACATCTTGATTTTTTAGGAGTAATTTTATTAGCATTTCTTTATCTAGTTCATTAGATACTGTAGTTATTGTTGGTACAGTTGGCGCGATATTTGATACACTATTACATTCACTTGATACATGTGTTTTGTAATTGTTTATTGGTTCAGATGCCACTTGAATAATGGAGCAATATTTTCTATGATTATGTAAGCTCTGTCTATGTTTATACATATTTCCACATTCACACACGTGTTCACATGTGGCGCTTTTTGGCGCTAAAATGTAAGTATTTGTAAGTATTTTGTAAGTATTGTTGTGTTTTCGTGTCAAGCAATGTCTAGACCATTCATATTGCTTGCTACAGTTAAAGTCACATGTTTCACAATAGAATTTTTTGGCGCTTTTTGGCGCTAAATTGTAAGTCATTGTAAGTATAATATACACGTATATATAAATCTTTACGCCCTTTCGCATAAATGTATATTTTTTTACAGTAACAAAAATAAAAACATCAAAAATAAAATCAGAGCATTATGCTCTAAATCACTTTTTCACGTTTTTTTCAATTTGATTTTCGATTTCAAAAAACAACACAAAAATACCTTGTGTAATTTTTTAAAATCGAAAATCAAATTGAAAAATATGTAAAAAGTAAAATACCTACTATTATCAAAAACAAACCCTTTTTTTCCTCTTCAAAAGACCCCCTTCATATGTAGGGATTACCTACATAAACACTTATTGGATATTTTATATAATAAACATACTTGGTTATGTACGAGTAATTTATTCAAATATTGTTGTGTACTAAATATGACAAATCAATAATAAAAATACCTATTTTTGATTTTAGGAGGATATGATTCTACTATACGGAATTGTATTCAAGATACATCGAGTGAAAATACGCGAAATTCAGTTATGTAGAAAACTTATTTTGAATTCTTTGTAATATATCATTGGCATATATACCTGTAGGCTTGTAATTTTTAACGGAGTTATATGCCTTTCCTTTTTCATTCTCCTTTTCCTTATTAATGGTAATTCGGTTACCAGGATTATTTAATAATTGTTCGTTTACATTCAAGATATTACCATTTTCAATAGGTGTATTGGTATCTTTATCTGCTATATTACCATATCCGTCAATAGTTGTACCGGTTTGTTTTTTATATTCTTGTCGCACATATCCGGGTATCCAGTGTGCCCAACTAATAAATACGAGGTTTGGATGAGTATAGCGCACTACAAACTCGTTTTCGCGCAGCTTACGAATAATATAACCAGTACACTCGGATACATCATATCTAGAAACACCAATCATAATTTCGGGAATTAAATACCAAATAAACTGTTCTTTGCCTCTATTTTGATTTGACGTAAGTTTAATTTTATTATGCATACGATTTAATATTTTATTATATAATACTAGTTTATTTTCAGCAATTTCTCTCTTCTTCTCAAATAAATCGTCAAGGTTGATCTTATCTGTTAAATCATTCTCTTCTGACAATGTAAAAATATTCATGTTATTAATTTTGTCTCAGAAAAAAAAAATGAAAGAATACGGTAATGAATATTGTTTATTGACGAATGGATAAAAAATAAAATATTTGATTATTATAAGAAATAAATGGCATTATATGTACTTCACAAAGATATAAAGTTAACTACTATTCTTATACTCATATTAATTGTAAAGGTTATATGGATAATATCAGTATTTAGTCATTTCATAGTAAAAAAATATTATCCGCAATATGAAAGCATCAATAATAATATTGAAAACGTCTTATTTGATATATTCACTTTATTAATAGGCATATTATTAATTTATCTGTTTGATTATTTTTATAAAGAAAAGGTTTGTATCGAAGGTCATACAAAATTATATTTGTTTAGTTTCGGTATTTTGGCTTCATGTGGAATCATCCAAAAACAAATTAATAAATATTACTTTCATAAAATATACGTGTGAGTCAATACATAGAATATTGTAATAAAATGAAGAAAATAGTTAAATATATATATGTATATAACTATATGATTAAACATATCGTTATAAATGGGGGTGGTCCCACAGGCTTATTATGTTACGGGGCTTTAAAATATCTATTTGAACAAGATTTTATAAATATTAATGATATTAAATCAATATATGGAACATCAGCGGGAGCAATAATCGCAGTAATCATATCATTAAAATATGACTGGCAAACTCTGGATGATTATTTTCTAAAGCGCCCTTGGGATAAAGTATTTAAATTGGAGCCTGACAATTTTTTTGACTTATATTCTAGTAAAGGCGTTTTTCAATTTAATATGGTAAAAGAGATATTAAAACCATTATTAACAGCGAAAGATTTATCAGAGGACATAACACTACAAGAATATTACGAATATAATAAAATCGATATTCATTGCTTTACTGTTGAAATGAATTCATTTAAAAAAATAGATTTAAATTACAAAACTCATCCAAATTTATCGCTAATTAAAACTTTAGAAATGAGTAGTGCTGTCCCTGTATTATTTAAACCAATTATCGAAGACGACAAGTGCTATGTGGATGGCAGTTTATTCGATAATTACCCGTTAAATGAATGTCTATATAATGAAAAATGTAATACAGACGAAATTTTAGGTATTAAAAATAAATGGAGTAATACGGAGCAAATCATAAATAATGAAATGAACATTTTTCAATATTTACAGGCATCTATGAACAAAATTGTTAAACATATTCAAATAAATTCTACTCCTGTTCCCATTCGATATGAATTGAAATGTCTATGTGATAAGAAACTGGCAGACCTGTCGACGTGGTTTGAATATATGACAAATGGAGAAAATATGAAAGAATTGATTGAAGAAGGCAAATCTTATGCGGAATTGTTTTTACATTATGAAAAAGAATTAGGACAATGTGCTATTTAGAAACTCTTTTAAATGCGCTAAAGAAGGTTTCGCGTCATATTCAATAATCTGGTTACCCTTTACTAATTTAATAGTAGGATACCCTTCAACCTTGTATTTATCTGCTAAATCTGGATTTTCCTCTCCATCCACTTGAATAAAGTTTATTTTATAGCCATTATATGGTTTGTTATCATACTCATCCTTTAATTGGTTCCAAATCGGAATAGATTTTTTACTATGAGGACACCATCCTACCGTAAAAATATACATCTGTACTTCTTGTATAGCATCAGTACTCGAACCAATTGTATTACCTTGTGCGTGAAATTCATTATTGGGTATAAACTTAGCATCTACCATCGGCGTAACATATTTATTATACACGTAACCAGCTACGATTAAAAAGAAAATGACGACAACCAATATCATCCAAAATCTTGTATTGGTAAGTAAATTATATGCTCCTGTCTGAATATTTTCCAACATGTTATATATTTTTTATATATAATATGTTATTTGTAAAAACGAATTACCAAAACATATGCGAAACTTTTAATAAAAAAATCCATATAGCAAATATAATACAAAGACGAGTAAAAATAGCGAAAACCCAATATTTAAAAGAAAATTATTTCTAACTATTGCTAAACTAGGATTCACAAAGATACTTTCTATATGTAATAACGAATTTGATGAAATTATGTTTATGTATAATGAATAACTTAATAGCAATATGATAATTACTCTAGCTACTATATTTGTAAAACCAGTTGTTTGAAATGGACCCATCATAAATAGAAAAATAAGCAATATCGCACTTGCGTTCAGATAAAACGATGTTTTTGTGTCATCACAAAATCCCTGATATATTTTTTGAGTGACGTCCTTCATTATAATATATGTGTAAAGTTTTTTCTCTAAATAATGTAATATGAAATCTAGTAAAACCATGAAATCTAGTAAAACTATGAAATCTAGTAAAAATAAAACAATCAAACGGGTTTTCAAAAAAAAAGATTTTAATGATGGAGATGGAATGCTGGTTAGTGTATGGGGTCCGGCACAGTGGCATTTTTTACATACAATGAGTTTTAACTATCCAGTTAAACCCACAAAGGAAGATAAGATACACTACAGAGAGTATATGTTAAATTTAAAAAACGTTCTTCCTTGTAAATATTGTAGAGAGAATTTGAAAAAAAATTACAAGTTATTTCCATTAACAATGGAACATATGAAAAATCGCGATAGCTTCTCTCGATACGTCTACAAATTACATGAAAGAGTCAATACAAATTTAGGAAAAAAGTCAGGTCTAACATATTGTGATGTGAGAGAAAGGTACGAGCATTTTAGAGCCAGATGTACAGAAGAAAAACCAAACATATTCAAGTTTAATAAAACGCGTAAACAGGAAAAAGAAAAGGGATGTACCGAACCACTTTATGGAACGAAATCGAAATGTATTATTAAGATAGTTCCAAAAGAAGAGAGGTGTCAAACGTTTCAAATGGACGAAAAATGTAAAAAGAGTAGGGAGTAAATATTGAAAAATATAATCAAATAATATTCATATTTTTCAATGAGTATTGGTAAGTATTTACATACCAAATTGGCTAAAGTCAGCTAACACCGGGCGAGGAAGGTAATTTTCATTTGAACTAGAGTAGTTAGGGACCTTTTTACATTCAAATGCCGGTTCAGGGCACCTCGCACACGCAGGACATGGGGGGCATTTATCTTGTCTAGGACAAGCTGCAGCCTGAGGACACATAGGACATACCGGAGGCACTATTTCCGATTTTAAAATATACATATTTTCTTGTCCAGGTGGAATATCACTTACTGGTATTCCTTTTGGAAGAGCACTTATGGGGTTAGCAATCTCTTCAACAACGACCACGTCTCTTCCGGATGTCATACCTTCTCGCATAAAGCTACCTAAACAACCGCAAAATACTAATGACAATAACAAAATAATAAATAAATGTAATTTTTGAAACTTCATTCTATAATATACTTTAAGAAAATTTTAAAATTGAATGAAAATATTTTAGCCATTATTATGTAAATAACGTAAATAATATAATATGCCTCGAAGCAAACAAGAACCATTAACTAAATTTTACAACGAAGACAGCCATTTATTAGAAATCGGCATTGATGAAGCAGGGCGCGGGCCTTTATTCGGAAGAGTATATACAGCCGCCGTTATTTTACCTAAAGAAGGCGATGGGATATTTGATTTTCATAAAATGAAGGATAGTAAGAAATTCAGTAGTAGCAAAAAAATATTGGAAGTAGCTGACCACATCAAAGAATACGCGTTAGCATGGAGTGTTACCTATAACGATGAAACAGTTATTGACAATATCAATATTAGGCAATCAGTATTGAATAGTATGCATCAAAGTATACAAAATGTTATTGAAGCGAATAATAAATCAAACAATGAAAATGAAAATGAAAATGAAAATAAATCAGAATACTTTATATTAGTCGATGGAAATGATTTCAAACCATATTTGCGTTTTAAAGATGATAACTATATACACGTGAATCACATATGTATTGAAGGTGGTGACAATAAATATTGTGCGATTGCTGCTGCTTCAATTCTAGCAAAAACAGAAAGGGATAAATATATTCAAGAATTATGTGAAGAACATCCTGACTTAAAAGAAAGATATGGTCTTGATAAAAACAAAGGATACGGCACAAAACAACATTTAGACGGAATAAAAAATTACGGTATTAGTAAATGGCACCGTAAAACATATGGAATATGTAAAAGTTATTGTTAAATGCTAAAGTGTTGTTATTCATATTCTAGTTCAATTTCACAATCATTAAATTCACTCATAAAACTACTTACAAACGGTTCTTCCTTACAGTTTTGTATGGCAAAGAATGTTTCTTTGTCTCCTAATATGATGAGATTTTTTGCTGCTCTTGAAATAGCTGTATATGCCAATTTTAGTCTATTTGTCCCCCACGACAGGCTACTATGAATAGATGAACAAATGAATACGACTACATCTTTTTGACTACCTTGATATTTATGTACTGTATTACAATAATTCAATGTGAAATTATCGGCTATATCACAGATGGACAATTTTTCTATATTATTCGTATCATCATCATAATGAATATAGGCATTACCACCTTGGAATTTAATAATACCAGTATCTCCATTTACACGAATAACATCATCGTCGTATTTATTTTCTGTCCTCATAACAAAATCGTATTCTTTAAAATAACCATGCTTATATGGGCGCGTAGAATTATAAACATCATTCTGTAATAATTTATTCATTTCAAATACACCGGGTTGTTTGTTATTTTCTGGGGTAATAAAAGCAATACTGTCCCTGCCGTATTTGTTTACAAGCATATTACATATTTGAATGGTTTTGTCTTCATCTGTAAAATCGTGATTTATAAATATTGTAGAATCGTTATCAAAGTCACCAATGGCTAATTCTCGTTTATTAATTTTGATAATACAATCCTTTAACTTTCCTGTATCTTGACGTTTAATTTCGGTCAAATGAACCGTATTAAACAATTCAGATTTAATAATACATTCAAATGGTCTTCCTTTTCCAACTGGAGGTAATTGTTTAATATCACCACATAGCACCAAGTCGCAGTTAAAATATTTACACTTTTTTAATAGTTTTTGAAACATAAATATATCCACCATGGAAGTTTCATCTACTATAATTTTATTAATATATTGCGGGTATTGTTTTTTCGTCGCCTTCTTACTGGCTTCTTCAATCGCTGGTTCATATGATTTTACACGCGTTGCCTCATCGATTTGTTTTTCCATTTTGGGAAATGTATTTAATAGGCACTTATGAAGAGTACCACAAATAGAGTCATCGCTGATATTCTTACATTTATCGAGCAATCCTTTAAACGCCTTTCCAGTTGGAGCCATTAAACTAATCACATAATCACGTTTTGTTTGTTCAGATTGAATATTAAACCATTTGATGACCGCTTCAACGATTGTGCTTTTACCAGTACCAGGAGGACCTGTAATAATACATAATTTATCCGTAATAGCATGTTTAATGGCATTAATTTGCTCATCATTAAATTTGAATGGTGTATCAATTGTAGATTTTACTCGTTCAAACTTTATAATAAAACTATCGAATGCCTCCTCATCGAGTTCATTGCTATTATCATAATATAAATCCATTATAGCGTCGCCTATATTTTTTTCGATTTCTACAAAATCTTTGATTCCATACAACTTCTGTATTGTTTTATGTTCAACCATAAGACTATTCAATATGACCAGATATTTCCCATAATGGGCTAATAACTTGTTTTCATCGCAAAACTTGCGAAGCAACCAGTACCACCCTTGTTTATAAGACCTATCACTATACTGTTTATACGCATCATTGGAATCAGGATGACTTTTAATTTTATAAAAACTACCATTATTGTCTTGAACCGCAAATATTGCCCATTTTTGTATCAGTACTTCATCACTAACTGGAATTTGTAATTCTTTTGACACGCGAAACGCTTGATTGAAGTTAATCGTCGAATGTTCGATCTGAATTAATTCATACGGATTAACTATGATATTTCTTATAAAATATCTACTATGGTTTTCGAATCGTAATGTTTCAACCATCTTTTCAAATGTTTTAAACGTGATTTTAGATTGAAAATCTTTGAACCACTCTATGATATGTAATACCGTATCTACAAACGTATTTTTCTCAGTATATCCATAATAGGTATTCTTTTTAATTTCATCACGTTCTCTTTTAAATAGCATGATATCATCTACGATAGAGATAGATTGATACTGACTATCCTTATTTATTATAGATTCTAGCGCTTCTACATACTTGTCTCTAAGTTTGTTTGCCTTTTCTTCGTTTTTCTTATTTTTTTCGAGGTGTAAATTTAATTTACGCAAATCATGACAACTCGGTATCGTTGTGGCTATGTCTACTTCAGTAGTGTTATTAGATGTAGATTTACACGTATTATTAGATGTAGATTTAGACGTATTATTAGATGTAGATTTACACGTATTATTAGATGTAGATTTAGTAGTGTTATATTTAAATATGTCAAACATTATATTCTGACTCATAGTATATTTATTTTATTACATGGTATTTTTAAATATTCAATTTTATATTATAAACAGACGATATATAATGTAAAATTTACAGTGTAATACGTATCACATATTTATACAAAATAAATATTTATACTTGTATAGAACAAATACATTTATTATTTTGTAAACATGTTCAAATCCATAGAACCGCGAACCAATAAGATATACACAATTGTATGAAGGACTAATCCACGTGTTGTGGGGCAACCATTTGGTTCTGAAATTTTTCCTAAAAGACCGCCAAACAGGTTTTGTGTCAACACGTATGTGTATGGATGTACGACTAAAATAAAAATAAATGCGGAGAAGATGCTAATCTGCCATTTTCTATAACTGGAATCGGACATTCTATATATTACATCATAGAAAATTAAAATTTGCGGCACAGAAATAGACAAAAATAATAAAAATTGAAGTTCGAACTCAAATATTAGTAGAATTAACTTAAACAACAACAATATGAAAGTATTGGTATTTGACACAGAAACAACCGGACTACCCGAGGGGAGGAATCCTAGTATTTATGACACACAAAAGTGGCCCCATATTATTCAATTGTCCTATATCGTTTATGACAGCGAAACGAATGATATTCTTGCTTTGGAAGATGATTATATTAATATAGATGCGAATATTAATATAACTCCAGAGAGTGAAAAAATTCACAATATTTCGAGAGAAATGTTGGATAGCAAAGGAATACCCATTCAAGACGCATTGAACAAGTTTAATTTGTTCGCTGAAAAAAGTGATTTGCTGGTCGGACACAACGTGTCGTTTGATAAGCGAATGGTAATTGTAGAAGGGATTAGAAACAAAATAAAAATGAACATCAGTGAAACGTACTGCACTATGAAGAACAGTATAAACGTGTGTAAAATCGAACGCATTGGACAAAACGGAGACAAGTATTTCAAATATCCAACTCTAAGTGAATTATACAACGAGCTATTCCAACAAGTTCCCAAAAATACACATAATGCTCTTATTGACATACTCATTTGTATGCGATGTTTTATTCAACTAGAACTAAAACAAGATATTTCACGCATAAATCGAACAATACGTTTAATGTTGAGAGACGCTCATTAGGACCAATGAAACAAAATAAAACAAAACAAAACAAAACAAATTATTCAATCCAATAAAATATACTTTAAGCAGAACACATCTCACACACTTCATATTCCTCTGATACAGAGGCTTTTTTCTCGGGTTCAATTGTAAATTGTTGAGCCTGATGTTTTGCTTTACGTCGAAGATAATAAATACCGGTCTTTAATCCAGCCTCCCATGAATAAAAATGCATAGAAGTCAATGTTTTATAAGTAGGTTCTTCGACCCATAAATTCAAACTTTGACTTTGACAAATAAACGCACCTCGGTCTCTCGACATGTCAATAATATGCTTCATTGGAATTTCCCACACAATCTTGTATTTATCTTTAATATGTTGTGGAATACCATCTATGTATTGAATACTACCATTATTCGCAATAATAGTATTTTTCAAATCTTCGTTCCATAATTTCAAATCAATTAACTCCTTCATCAAATATTTATTTGCAATAATGAATTCTCCTGCGAGTGTTCGTCTTGTATAAATATTACTTGTAAACGGTTCAAAACATTCGTTATTACCTAATATTTGCGCAGTGCTAGCAGTAGGCATAGGAGCCACCGAGAGCGAGTTGCGAACACCATATTGAATAATATTTTTGCGCAATTCGGTCCAATCATATCTATCTGATGGCTTTACTGACCACATATCAAATTGAAATATACCTTGTGATAATGGTGAACCTTCGAATGTGCTATAAGCCCCGCTAAATTCTTTTTGCTCAAGATGTAATTCGTATTTGTTTAATATCGAGAGAACACCCGTTTCAACATATTTACCGTCTGCCTTAGCTTGTTGGATAAGAACATGCCTATCTCTGGCGATTTCCATTGATTTTTCCAGAGCGGCGTGATAAATAGTTTCAAATATGAGTATATTTACTGTTTTGGCAACTTCACTATGAAACGGAACATCCATTCGGGCAAACACATCTGCCAAACCTTGAACACCGATTCCAATAGGACGATGTCTCATATTACTTCGTTTCGTCTTATCGGTAGGATAAAAATTAATGTCGATGACTTTGTCCAAGTTTTTGGCAACTACTTTGGTAACGTCGTGTAGTTTATCATAATCAAAAGATTTATCCTCTTTTACAAACATAGAAAGTCCTATACTTGCTAAATTACATACAGCCGTCTCTTTATCGTCACTATACTCATTAATTTCAGTACATAAATTAGATGATTTGATGGTTCCAAGATTTTTTTGATTTGATTTTTCATTTACAGCATCCTTATAAAGTAAATATGGAGTTCCAGTTTCCATTTGACTGTCTAATATCTTAAACCACAAATCCCTCGCTTTTACCGTCTTTCTACCATTGCCACCTCTCTCGTATTTTGTATATAAATCCACAAATTTTGCGCCATATACGTCTGATAGACCAGGGCATTGGTCAGGACACATTAATGTCCAATCTCCATTTGTCTTTACGCGTTCCATAAACAAATCAGGTATCCAAAGAGCGTAAAACAGGTCACGCGCCTTCATTTCTTCGTCGCCATGATTTTTCTTCATATCGAGAAAATTATCTATATCTGCATGCCAAGGCTCTAGGTAAATAGCAAAACTTCCGCCCCTTTTCCCTCCTTGATTTACGTAGCGAGCGGTCGCATTATAAACTTTCAACATTGGCACTAGACCATCGGTTTTTCCATTTGTTCCGCGAATATGGCTACCTGATGCGCGAATGTTATGAATATGTAAGCCAATACCACCAGAATATTTGGAAATTTGAGCACAATCTGATAGGGTATTATAAATTCCAGTGATACTGTCGTCTTCCAAAGCTAACAAATAACATGAACTAAGTTGTTGGTTCGGGGTTCCAGCATTGAAAAGAGTGGGTGTGGCATGAGTGAAATATTTTTGCGACATTAAATCATATGTTGTTCGAACATTTTCCATATTATCACCATGAATCGCGACAGCAACGCGCATCCACAAATACTGAGGACGTTCGACAACTACACCTCCTATTTTCATCAAATAGGAACGTTCCAATGTCTTAAATCCAAAATATTCAATGAAATAGTCGCGTTCGTGGTCAATCATTTTGTCTAATTCCTCTTTATTTTTTTCAACAATTTCAAAAAATTCTTTATTTACTAACGGATACGGTTTCTGATGTACATCTTTGAATTGATATAATTTTTTCATAACTGAAAAAAAGGAACTATTCGTATTTTTATGATGGTTCGAAACAATAAGACGTCCAGCCAATACATTATAATCGGGATGTTGAATACTAAGCGACGCACATTGTTCGGCAGTTAACTCGTCGATTTTAGCAGTAGGAATACCATCATATAATTGATCAATGACTTTCATAACAAACGTAGTATAATTTAATTTAATTCCGCATTCTTGACCGATACTTTTCACACGCTTTAAAATCTTGTCAAATCCTACATTTTCATATTTACCATTGCGTTTTAAAACTCGCATTTCGTCTTCTACCAACTCTGTCATCGATATAATATAATTATTATACATTAATTAAGTTTAAATAGTTGTTGTATAGAATAAATATTTGTTTGTAATAAACAAATATAAAATAAATAAAATATTTTTATTTTATATATGGCTTTCATGGATAAAAAAATGATATTTTTAATTTTAGCATTATTGTTTGCGATAATAAGCATCCCATTTACTGGAAACAATATGGAAGGGTTTGTAAGCTTAACTCCTGGAACTTATCCTATTAGTGTGGATGTTCCTGTATTAGACGAATATCCATTGAAAAAAAAGATGGGCGTTTCAACAAACACCTATGCTGAAAATTCAACATTTTATCCTATCTTTGGTTCATCATACGGACAGTATACCAATAATGTAAGATACTGGGCGACGCCCAATAACGGAGAATGCTCTCCCGCTGATTTCTGTGGTGGATTGTATGACAATAAAAAAATGGATATTCCGAAATCACCAAACTCCATCCCGTTTTCTTCATCTGATATTCGAGTAAATTATTATGGCTCCCATAAATTAGAGTGTCCCTATAATGATAATATCGACTAATTCGTAACATAATTCGTAACATAATTTATACTATATAAAATTTACTAATATATTATAAATCGTCCACATTGATTAGACAACCAGACATATTTGTCATATTATTTTCGTTATCTATCATCGAATTAGCTCTTGACGCACGATTTTGCTTTTTAGGAAGTCTATGTTTAAACCCACCTACCTTTTCCTTTTCAATAATGGTCCAGACGTCACCTATTTTAGATATCGCGTGTTGAAACCATAATTTGTTTCGTAATACCAAAATACAACTATAATCTTCTAACCTCCAATAAATATCCTTAATCCATGTTAACGTGGAATGTTTTTCCATCATTTTATCATACCAAATGGTGGATTCTTCTTTAGAAATATGTAGTGGCATATATTCATATAATGGTTTGCCATCTTTTATAAAATAAATTATCATCCCTTTTAACTGGTCCTCTTCATTATACGTAAATGTACCGTCGGCCACAGAGTCCTCTTCTGTTTCGTATTCTTTAAATACGGTTTCTAAAAAGTCACATTCGTTCAAATTACATGTTTCCATTTGGAGTTGCATTTGAATCCAATAATCTTCCTTAGGAATACCCGTTATCTCTCTCGTAGTTGGATTCTTTATTTCCAACATTCTACCATAACGTTGTGAATTTGGGTCGACATTAATACCATCTGGAGAAGCCCCCAAGAATTTATAGGTGTCGTGTTGAATACATCCATAATCTCTCACCTTTGTATCATATATGTATTCATATAGCATAACGGATACTTCTTCATATTTATTTCCATGGTGCATAGGAGAACCAGTATTGACAATACCGTATTTTGACACATCTAATTCTTTACATTTTTCGACAATTACCTGATTTATGGAAGACTGTGATTTGAAAACCTTCCAAGCCGAACTGGCCGTAATCAAATTATGCCGAAATACATACCATTCATTTGTTCTTTGGTCTGGTTGTGGTTTATTTTCAATATACTTAATTTTATCGCTAATTTTATCAATATTTGGTTCAATACGAATAAAACTAGTGTCATAAGAACGAATAGGATAATATTTGGTAAAATAAATTTTATGAATTTTATTATATATAAGTTCTAACTCTTCTTCTAATTCTTTCTCTAATTCTAATACCTTTTCATTATCTTGTGTCTTACCAATATACACTTCTTTTAGTAAAATAAAAGTATTTCGTTGTACATAATCTTTCAAATTAAATTCAAAATACGGACTACTGAAACTTAGTGGGTCACCTTCAATAAAGTTGTCAATTAAATTTCCCATGGATAGTTCGATTTCATCATTTTCCTTTGTAGATAATAAACTCTTCCAGTTGAACAAGTTTATAATATTTTTTAAGTATGGTAATTGATAACCGAATAACATATTTGTTAGTAATATAATATATAATACGTCTAATTGTTTATATCAATTTTATCGTTAATGACTTCAGTATCGAGTGTTTTCTTGTTCTTAATCTTTTTAGGAGCCAACGATTTTAATGTAGACGGTCTTTTATCGCATCTTTTTAATGTAAATTTTTTAGTAGTTGAATTATACATTAACGCTGGTATCGACTTAATTTTACCAGTATTTTTATCATAAATAACCTCTTTTACTTTGAGAAGACGTTTTCTATCCAAATTTGTATGAAGAAATACGAATAATTCATTCTTATCGTCTTCTCCGTGATTATGTTCTGTACAATAATCATTTGTAAATTCGCCAAATTTTAACATTTTTGTAGTCTTATCTAGTTTTGCCCATACTTCATTTGAACTGTTTTTTTTCTCGCCTGCAAGAAAATGTTCAAGGTTGGAAAGATTTTCAACAGTTTCGATAGGTTCTTCTGAATTACCATTAAGAAGCATAGACTTATATTTGATATTTTTCAACTCGATACATTCGTTGGTCATTCTTATATATACATAATAAGTTGAGTTTATGTTATTTTAAAATAATATAAATAAAGAATTATAGTATATTGTTTTAATGAAGTCAATGAAGTCAATCGAAATTATTGGGAAACGAAACCTAGATAAAATACAAGATGTGAAAAATCCAGAACGTAAAGATACGTTGAAATGGTTATTTGACGAATCGTTCTTCACTTATAATAAACAAATACAAATAATAAACAGTATGTATCTGGAGCAAAAACAAGAGCAGGAAACAGTATTGAAGAGAGAAATTGATAAGAAATTAAAAGGTTATAAAAGTCAGGATATACAAAAAGGAATGTTTGAATTAAATGGATTCATTTCTCTCGACCAGGCGGTTGAAAAGCTTGTACTGAGTAAGTTAAAATGTTTTTACTGTAAAGAAAAGTGTGAATTATTATATAAAAATGTATTTGCCAAGAAACAGTGGACATTGGATAGAATCGATAACGATTATGGGCATAACTGCGATAACGTGGTTATATGCTGTTTAGAATGTAATATAAAAAGAGGGGATATGGATAGTGAAAGATTTAAACGAGGAAAAGAAATAAAAATAGTTAGAAAACTGTTATAAAAATAACGATAGAAATATATGAGCCAATATATATATTTAAAGTGGTCTCCATCAATTAATGACCAATTTTATGAAAAAAGTAAAAAAGGAGATAAGCATAAAGCAATAGGACACAACATAATGGAAACAATTTTACAAGAAGGCCCAACCTTTATAGATAACGAGACGACGAGAGAAAATTCTGGAACAAAGAGAGAGAACAACTTTGAAAGAATGAACCAGAGAGAAATGATAGCACAAACAAATTTAAATCCATTTCTGTCAACTAATTATTTAGAAGATTTACGTGTACAAGAAGAATTTCTAACTCCTCAGAATTCAAATATACAACAGAATTATTCTAACTAGTAAAAGTATTTAAATATATTTGATGTTATTGATATAATACTATGTCAAAAAATTACAGTACACAAAATGATTTATTATTAATCAATCTATTAGAGTTTTATAAAAGTGAGAATAATAATAACATGGACAGAATGTTACAAATTATAAACGGGGAATCTCGGATTTCTTTACGTATCATTGATTGGTTTGCTACAAATTATGCCAAGAAATATTATACAGTGTATCAAGTTCAAGATAATGACCGACGGTTTAAGGTATATAATGATTACAAGTTGAAACTAAAGGCATATTCAAAAAAACGATTTGATCCATTTTGTAGATGGGACCGCATTACGGTTCCTTACAAAGATGGTGCATATATTCAAACCACTATAGGGCAATTGAATTTTTTTAAATGGGCTATTGAAAATAGTGTCATTGATTATATAGAACAAAATTATTCTAATATTGAAAAAGATATGAATTGTAGAAATAGTACATCCAAAAACAGAATCACTGATAAGAGTAATAAGACAAGAAAGAAGAGAGAAGAGTTGTCCGTATCTGCGTCAAAAAGCATTAAAAAGGAGAAGGTGGAGATTGTGGTTAAATTTGATTAATTTACAAAAATACCGAACGATGGTTAAAAACAGTATTTTATACAGTTAACATTTAAATATTTAATGATACATTAAATTAGATATTTAAAAAAATGGGAAATCAGTTATCTTCTTCTATACATCGCTTAAATTTTGAAGATATACAAGAGGCAATCAAACATAGAGACAACTATATCATTGTGAATACTCTGACTGCCAATAATCAAGAATGCTTGCTGCCCAATACAATTGATTTTAAACAAGAAGAAACTATAATCAATCATTTAATGACAAATAACCGCGAGAAAAAAATCATTGTGTATGGAAAAAATGTAAATGATATGACGATTTATGATAAATACGAACAATTGTTAAAGTTAGGTTTTAGAAATGTATATATATATCCGGGTGGAATGTTTGAATGGTTATGCTTACAAGATATTTATAGCCATGAATTATTTCCAACAACAAAAAAGGAACTAGATATATTGAAATATAAACCGAATTCCAAATTTAATACATATTATTTAACAAATGATTAGCATCTTCACGTACATATTACTCATATTCATCGTCAAAACAACCATTGTCTCCTGTATGCGCCAACTGATTTTCTTGGAACTTTGGATAACAACCAGGACACTTTGAAACATCTTTATCGAGAGCTTGATTTGCCAACTTATCAGCTTCTTTGTTAAATTCGCGTCTTATATGATGATAACTGATTAAATTAAATTCGGATTCTAATATTTTAGCCGCATTATAGAGTGGAATCAGATTTTCTGCCTTTACTTGATATTTTCCACTCATCTGATTAAGAATTAAATTTGAATCTCCCTCTACACGAATAGATTTGATACCATATTTTAATGCTAATTTCAGTCCTTTAATCAGAGATAAATATTCTGCTTCATTATTGGTTCCATTTGTTTTAGGAAAACGATAACTTCTTTCTTCTATTGTCTCTGTTTTTGTGTTGTTTTTAATTATACAACCGAGGCCCAATATATTTGACGGATTTCCTCTACATGCTCCATCAAACTGAAGGATTGGCAGGTTAGGTAATGTAGATATATAGGCATTGGTTTCTGTTTCTGGCTCGCACATACTATTGCTACTGCTACCAAATTTATTTTGTATCCATTCAACTATAGTATTTACCCAGTCAGTGCGAATGCTAGCATTTTCCTTGATACTCGTGTCAACATTTGCTTCAATAAGCAACTTATCCATACTATGTTCCAACCAGTTTTCATGATATTGATGACATTTTTGTAAATATTCAATGGCAATCGTTTCTCCTTCCCGAGCACGAATTTTCACACGAGCCGCACATATATCTGGATCAGCCCGGACATATATAATCCCACCTAAACGCATATCATCTAAAAACTCGTCAAACCATTTGTTGTATATTTGGTATTCATCGTGCTCAATTAGTCCATCATCATATAGCATCTTGGCAAAGACATTTCTATCGGTTTGAACCGAACGCTCACTAATAATAATTTTATATTTGTTTTCCTTTACTTTTTGTCTCAGTAAATGAAGTCGTGAAATATACGCCATCATTTGAAACCTAAACGCATATTTCTTTGTATCTTTGTATAAATTGGTTAAAATGGGTGTATTGTTGGCATCTGTAATATGACTCCAATCATCTACCGGTTCTGGAACAAAACAAATGTCTGTATTATTACTATAATACGCTTGTAAATCCTTGTATAATGTAGATTTACCAGAACCTATATTACCATCAATGCTTAAAATAATTGGACTAGACATTTCATTAACTATTGAACAGTTCATTATATAGAATATATTATTTATTTTATTTAATTATAGTTATATAAATTCAATTTTTATAAATATTTTGAAAAAATAAATACAATATAATTTATATAAAAATTGAAATTAATATATACAAATATAGTAGATACAACTGACATAGTCATAATGGATCTAAATCAACAAAAGCTTACTAAAACTGAATGGGATACTACGGAAATTCCGGTCTCTAGTGACGAAAAAGAAATTTTAAAAATGATTATAGATGGCTATAGTAATGTGAATATAATCTACAATAAAAATATGTCTATGATTAATTATTTGAAGATGGAACCAAATGATAATATTATAAATCATCTACACAAAGAATACTTTGAACCAATTATTAAAAAATTAAACGTCAAATATGAATTTGAATTTGAAAGTAAAATTTCTATGAAATTGCAACGCGTAAATTCGATAGATAAATTAAAGTTGGAAAATATAAGTAAGACAATCCAAGATTGCGGTCATAAAATATTCGAGTTTTACCTGCTTCATATAGCGGAACAAACTATGCGATACTTCTATAAAGACAACACGACTAAACTTAATAAATACTATTATACTCTTCATCATTTAATGAAATTAAAAATTACCAACGTAATTCCTCAAGTGAAAGAATTTATTCAGGCTGTATTAGATGAGTATTACGAAGAAGTAAAATTAGAAGATATGTTTTTACAAACTAGTGATTTGATAGAAAAAAATGAAGAATTGGTAAAATACAAGGATTATTACTTATACGAACATCAAAAACAATTATTTACTATTTCGAAGACACCTAACCCAAAGTTAGTGTTGTATATTGCTCCAACCGGAACAGGAAAGACACTTAGTCCATTAGGTTTATCTGAGACACATCGTGTTGTATTTGTTTGTGCGGCGAGACATGTCGGTCTTGCGTTGGCAAAGTCTGCCATTTCAATGGGAAAAAAGATTGCCTTTGCGTTTGGATGTAATGATATATCTGACATACGATTACATTATTTTGCGGCCAAAGACTATGTAAAACATAACGCTACTGGTAAAGATATCAAGTATCGCGATGGAAGTCGAAAGGTGGATAATTCTGTCGGAGATAATGTAGAAATTATGATTTGCGACATTAAATCTTATCTTTGCGCGATGTATTATATGAATGCGTTTAACCAACCAGATAAGATGATTATGTATTGGGATGAACCGACTATCACATTAGATTACGCAGAACATGAGTTTCATTCTTATATAACGGATATATGGCAAAAAAATATTATTCCGAATATTATCTTATCATCAGCCACATTACCACATCAAGAAGACTTACAAGAAACAATTGCGGATTTCACGTCTAGATTTGAGAATAGTCAAGTATTCAATATAGTTAGTCATGATTGTAATAAATCGATTCCATTATTAAATACAAATAACCAAGTAGAAATGCCCCATTTAAAATATGAAAGTTATGAAAAACTTCAAAAAAGTGTTGCTCACTGTAAAAAATATAAGACGTTGTTGCGGTATTTCGATTTAATTGAAATAGTCAAATTTATTCACTACTTGGATAAGTGCGGGATGATTGAAGAGGATAGATATAAAATATCTATTAGATATGAAAATTTGAGCGAAATGACTATGAATAATATAAAGATTCATTATTTGGAATTACTGGAACGTATTCCAACGGAGCATTGGGGACAAATATACACTCATTTCAATACACTACGCACTAGTAGATTCGCGTCGAATATCAATATAGCTACTACGGACGCACATACTTTAACTGATGGTCCAACTATATTCTTGGCGGATGACGTAGAGAAAATTTCCAAATTTGTTCTACAGAGTATAAAGATACCAGAGCGCGTAATTAATGATATGATGGAGGCAATTGAACACAATGACAAGGTTTTGACTGTATTAAAACAGAAAGAGCGTCAGTTGGAAGATAGTCTTGGTGATGAAGTTGAAAAAGAAAATAAAATGGCAAAGGAGAGAATTACTCCAGAACAGAAAAAGTTGCGCGGTGAGATAGATGGCCTAGCCAAAATTGTAAAAACAATTGCTCTTAATGATTTATTTGTTCCGAACAAGTTGTCACATATGAGACATTGGGTTCAAAAGGACGTAGTAGAGCGCGAGTTTTCATGTAATATAGAGCCATGTGATGTGGAGAGAATTATGTTGATGGAAGTAAAAAGTAGTTGGAAAATATTGTTATTAATGGGAATCGGGGTATTTACCAACAACCACGACAATAACTATACTGAAATTATGAAGCAATTGGCTACCCAGCAAAAACTATATATGATTATTGCGTCGTCTGATTATATTTATGGGACCAATTATCAGTTTTGTCATGGATATATTAGTAAGGACTTGGGAAATATGACACAAGAAAAAACCATTCAGGCACTTGGGCGAATTGGAAGAAATCAAATCAACAAGGATTATAGCATCCGATTTAGAGATGATAGCCTCATTGAAAAAATATTTGTAGACGTAGAATATAGACCAGAAGTAGAGAATATGAATAAACTATTTAACACACCTATTTAGAGAAATAATACTATTATATTATAAATATGGATGATTCTTCATCATCAAACTCACCTGTTTATGATATCGCTATAAATATTATAGTGGAAGCTTATAATTTTTTATACGCATATTGCGAGTATTGTGTAGAACACAATATGGTCTAAAATGATAGCATTTTCATAGTTTACCCTATTGCCTTGCCTTGCCTGGCAATAATAATATTATTATTTAATAAAATTGATATAAATAATAATAAGTTGATATTTTATAATTAATCTGACTAGATGGAAAAAGACAATATAATTACAATTGATGAATATGAGAGAAATATAGAATACCTGAAAATAAATATAAAGGACGGTGACTTGATAAAAATAAACAAAGACGTTGTTCATGATATAGTAATTATGCTGATTACTTATAAGAACGCTTCAACCGACTACTTACATAGTTATGAAGAATTTATTGGGTTTCTAGAAATATATGAGACGCAATATAAAGATAAATATACCGAATTAATAAACTACATATTGAAGAATATGAAAGAAGATGATAAAAAATTATTACCGTATGACGAATACGGAACCCCAATGTTACTACCAATACCTATGTTAGAAAGAAGTTGTAATACTATGTATATCAGAAATATTGTGAATGCAGATATATACAAGTTAATAACCTCTATAAAATCAAATATGAAAAATATAGTTCAATTTAAGAACAAGTATTTACAATCTAACGAGAATAGTACAAATGGTACAAATGGTACAAATATTACTAGCTTCGTATATAGTTAAAAACACGTACGATATGAGTTTACCCCGTTAGATATTTACAACGCCAAATGACTAAAAGTTTTTTTAGTCATAAATGTAATAAAAATTGATTTATAATTTAATAATTATATTATATACATAACTCATACTAACTTTATCAAAAAATGAACTCAATTTCGCCATACGATTTGGAAACTGGACATACATATTATATTGAAAGCTATAATCAAGGTGTTCGTACAAACAAATATCGTGGCGTTATTAATAACTTGAACTCCGGTACCTGGTATGAACATAATGTACTTGAATTTGGAAAAATGATTGAATATGTAAACGGACAAGAAACCACCTCGACTGAACGGGATTCTCCAACCTTTCCCGGAAATATCTTTTATGTACATGTAGGTACTAACGCAACAGAACCCCAATATTGGTTATTTTATAAACCCGTTGCTGATTATTTAATCACTACACAAGTGCTTAAACAACGTACTCGCTTGGATAAAGTAAGTATTTGGGGGTTATATAAACAGCATTTGGGCAAAGTCCATGGGGGGGATGCAACATCTGGTGGAACCCCACCGCTGCGACGCACGATGAGATTTGTACCGAATAAAAAGGGTGTGATACAACTAAAGTATGTGTATTGAACCCGGAAACTAAAAAAAATACCAAGGGAGTAAAACGGTGTTGGAAATAATACTAATATTTATCCCATTATCATTTGTTTTGTTGCTTTCCAATGTTGATACTGAACCCCAATTGGATTTAAAAAACGAGTATTAAATAGCAATCCCACGCTTATAATGACAATTAGCCCAACTATTTTATTAATACTAAATAGTATTAAACCAATTATAAACAGTAAAATAAACAAATATTGCGCAAAATTAATCATCGTTTCAATGTGCTTTTTTACTTTCATTCCTTCGTCGAAATCTGGGTGCATAAACTGGAAAACCACCATTCCATTTTTGCCGGATGGCTCAAAATAATATTCATAAAAAGGCATACATGAATGTTTTTTCATAATATAATCCATGACGTATTGGGGATATACATAAATTAAGGGAGCTGTGCTATAACATTTAAATGAATAAAATGGTTTGAATGTCATCTTTTCTTGAATATTATAATCCCATTCACCTTTGTCCACGACATTATTAATATTTTCAATTAAATATTTATTTTTAGTGCTTAAAATATATGCTCCTCCTCGTGCTAAACGAAGTCCAACTTCAATAATTTTGTCATCTCTATATTGAACATTAACTGCTCCTGTAAACCCACTCATTTGTCTATTTACCCAATCTGTTATTTTAGGGATTGGTTTATTATCGGGACTAATATATTTCCAGTCATCAATAAATCCATTTTGTGTTTCGGAATAAACATAGGTTATTTGATACATTATTTGACCATTTACTAAAATATAATCTGTCATTTGTTCTTTTGCGTCAATAAATTCAGACCACATCATATCTGGAATGTGCTTATATTGTTCGAGTTCACTCCATTCTGTTATTTTGAAGCAGTTTTTACTAGAGGCTGTTTCATGCCCCCATCGTGGTTTGGTAAAAATAGGTAAAGTAATATTATTATTTTGTTTCAAATTTTTTAATTCTCCACATAATAATCCTTGTGACCTTGCGACCCATAATTTGTCATACACAAAATTATGTTCCTTATATTTATAGAATGCTTGATAATCAAAATCGGGAACATTTTTGGATATAAAATGGTCAAATGGATCTACATATGGATTAAAAAATCCCATCATTTTACACCAAGGTTGTTCATACGATACAATTGTTTTTAGGTAGGTTTCCAATTCGGACATTGATATATAGTATATATATTATATATATAATATTATTTTTATTAGATATAATAAAATATAAGTTAATTATAATATGCCTACTAAAAATAGTAATAGAGAGATTCTATTTAATGATTATCCTGATTTTAGACCTAATTTAACACCAAGAGAAATGTTTCAATTAGGCAGTTTCGGAGGAACATATTGGAGACCTATATACTCATCTGTAACAAATAAAAAATATAAAAATCAACATTTAGATTATCCAAAATCTTGGTGGAAAGGAATACCAGATGATTGGCTCACCCGAGAATGGAACAATTACGATATATCCATTAATAAGTATAAAGTCAAGGTAGGAACAACCTTGGAATTTTGGGAGGAAAAGGAATGGATAACTAAGAATCAACCCTATGGATGGGTTCAATGGTATTGTGATTTTTATCAAGGCGAACGAGGCCCTGATGACGAATGGCAAATAAGTAGATGGGAAAAAACAGCTGGTCCGAAGAGTAGATTCAGAAAATGGTTAATCAATATGATTAATGATAAAAAGGCAAAATACAATGATTATACAGTTAGTCCTAAAATACGACAAACATTACAACATTGGGGTTACGAATTGACCAGTAAGGATTGTAAGAAATGTAAATAAAATAATATTTGGAATGAATAATTATTATTTTATGATTTTATACAAATAAAAGGGTCTATTTTTTAACACGTTTAGTTTGTTTTCCCTTTCTAGTCTTTCGTTTCTTTGTAGAATGGCTTCTATGAACGATTTTATTATGTAAATAATTAGTAGCCGATTTTAAATAACTATTTGCTAAAAATATCTTTTTATTTACCCATTCAGGTAAATCGTCGTTGTCTCTAAGAAGTTTATGTAATTTTTTAGCATTTCTCTCTATATTATCTAATTCTGTTCTTGCCATACGACCTTCATACATATGACCATAATCTAAATTACGTCCAGTCATTATATATATTATATATATACTAAAAATATTTTACAGTTCAGATACTTTTTCGGATTCATTTACACCCTTGAATGTTTAAAATGGCGACTTTTTATTATAAAATTGATATAATTTTATAATTTATATTTAATTTATAATAATACAATGGATAATAATAATATTGATATTGAAGATTTTATACAAGTAGAGGATGAAATGATTATAGAGTTTGTTAAAGTTACACCTTATCCTAATTATGAAGAAATGTTAGAAAAACTAGACAAACATATTGATTTATGGGCTGAATATGGTAATCAACATCATATATGTTGTAAAATAATATATGAAAATCCTACAAATAAAAATGTAATTGTTGAAATGGGGAAAAAAATATATGAAATGGGAGGAATTCAAGCATTATATGCAAATCATTCTATACTTAAATATTTCTCACCGTATTGGAATAGTACAAATATTATAATAAAAATGCAAGGAAGAATAATTGAAGAGTATTTTCAAGACGTATCTTCAGAATGGAAGGCATAGTTAAATAAATCATTGTTTGGGTAATCATATGACTTATTGACATAAATGTCTCTTTGTTATGACCTCCGTGTTTTTCTTGCTTTTGTTGCTTTCCCTGTTGGGAAAGCAAGATCTGATAATCTTTATTAATAATAAATTGTTTTTCTAATAATTGTTTTCCTTTAACTTTTTGATTAAATCATAACCACTTCCATATATTATCCAAGTCTATTACAAAATCGGTCTTATTATAATTCAAATAACAGTAAAAACTATTTATATTATTATACATTATTTATTCTTACCGTGCCATTTTAAATCCTCAACAGTACATACTAATTACTTGTCTTTATATTTCGTAATCATATTTAATCTTGATTTTCTCTCTAATAATGTTTATTTGTTCTTCTAACTTATATTCTTGTGGTAAAACCATTCTTATATTTTGCCTTGTTCCGTCTGGTGCTTTCCTGTCAAATGTTAAATGAGGTTTTCCTCTATAATCGCGATTACTTACAAAAATAGGCAATATTTTTTCTTCCACGTTTGGATAAATATCATTTTCCAAATCATCCACGATTTTGTTTGCTTGGGCTAGTTTCTCCAGAATGGATACTTTTTCTGACTTAGATGAGGAGGGTTCTTTGTCTAGTTTTGGATGACATACCCGAAAGAAATGTCTTATTTTATTATGTGGTCCGTATGTATCTTCAGCATAATATACATATTTATTAACCATATCCTCACTTATTCCGTTTGGCAATGGCTTTGCTGCCTTTTTTCTTGCCCGTTTTGTTCCTTCCTTAATACCTTTAGAATTTTGTTCTTGAACTTTTCTAGTAGCAATGCGTAGATTATGATAAGTATTATTTAATGGGTCTTGGTCAATATGATCTACACTAATAATTTTAGTTCCTTTACCATTTCCATAACAACCAGTAATAACTTGATGGATATATAAATTACCAGAATGACATGAAATATATCCATTGGACTGTTTATAAAATGTTATTTTTTTTCCATCGTAGTTTGTTGTTTCAAAATCTAATATTTTTTGATAAGAAGAAGTACACAATTTACAAATGGTATCTGGTTCACAATACATAAGTAAATACTCATTGTTATTTTCTTTTATCTTCCAAATAGGATTTTTCACAATATTTGCTTCTTTTCCACTGGTGTTAATATGTCCTTGAATATATTGAATCACTTCGTATTGTTGAGAAATAATATCATAATATTTATGTTTTATATCTATATTAACATGTCTTAAATCATTTATATTTCTATTTTTAAAAATATAGTTTATATTATCGGTTTGTTTTATGTTGTATATAAACTCTAATAATGTGAACCTTTTATAATTATAACAATATGATGGATATATATCATTAGTAGTAATAAAACTAAATTTTTTGTCAAATTTTACATATCTATTAAAATCATCAAAATCTAAAAAATATTGTTTGTTTGGTCCAAATTCAATAATACCACATTGGAGTTCAGTATTTATGTAAGTTATTTCCTTCATAGCGTTTAGTGTTAAATAATTGGTTACAGATTTTTCCGTTTCAATTTTATGGCTATTTTCATTCATATTATAATGTATATAAAATGAATGTCTTTAAATTAATATTCTTCTAATATAATATATAGTGTATATAAACATATATAACCAACCCGCTCAATTACTATATGCTAAACCTCCCATACCGCTCATAATTCTTAATACGTTATAATTGGTGGCATAAACACGGACCTTGGCAGTCTTGGTACCCTCAACTGTGGCGTTGGAAAGAACGAGTTGAAGGGTGGCGTTATCAATGCGGGAGAAGTTGCAAGAACCAGAAGGTTGGTGCTCCTCGGGGCGAAGGGCGAAGGAGTATACGTTGATACCTGTGTCGGGGTTGCGAGTGTGGTGTTGGTAAGGTTGGACAAGGTCAAAGTATGTTCCCTCACGCTCAGAGAAGCGGTCTTGGCCGTTAAGCTGTAACTTGGCAGTTACAACAGGGTTCTCACCCCAGCAGTGCATGTCAAGAGAAGTCTCGGCAAGAACGAAAGTACCGGCATCAGAGACACCAGAGTTTTGGATACCGGCGAAACCAAGTTGGGGGGCATTGTATGGTGAGGCACCAGCACCGGCTTGAGTAGACCACCATTGGCCGGTTGTGGGGGCAGCAGTGTCAACGGCACCAGCGTCATTGAAAAGACCGTTGGCATCGATGAAAGAACGAGAAGTCTCCGCAATAGATTCGGGTCCACCGAAAGAGTGGATGGCGTTGGGAAGAGCATCGACAGCGTCAGTGTAGTTGAAGGGTTGGGCACCAAGAGTGTTGTAAAGGGTTTGAGCACAATCAAGAGAAGAGCAGTAATCAACGTTTTGGTCAGGTTGAACAACCCAAACAAGCTCCTTAACGGGGTGGTTAAAGTTGAGCTTGATCTTGTTACTGGAAGAACCGACAGACTCGTCACCAGTGAATTGAAGTTGCTCAATGAGGTACTCGTGGGGGTTTTGGGCCATTCTGCGGCGCTCATCGGTATCCAAGAAGACATAGTCAACATAGAGGGAAGCGGCAACAAGAGATTGGTTGTAGGCAGTGGTGACTTTACCAGATCCAGAACATTTGGCGTTGTTAAGAGTACCAACAGCCCACAAGCACTCATCAATAGGGCGGATGTCAAGGTTGATCTTGACCTCGTGGTATTGAAGGGCAATCAAAGGAAGGGCAAGACCGGGGTTGCGGCAGTACCAGAATTGAAGAGGAACGTAAAGAGTAGTCTCGGGAAGAGCGTTACGGGGAGCACACACTTGACGAGGAGCGTTGGACTCACAAGGTCCATCAACATCGTTGAAAGAGGGGTCGGTGATGAAGGTAAGTTGGGTGGTGTTACCAACCATCTTGTAGTATCCACGTTGTTGCTCAGATGTGAGGGTAAGTTGGTTCCAGATGTGCATCCAGTCACCGTACTGACGGTCGATTCTTTGGCCACCAATCTCAACCTCAACTTGAGAGATGAGTTGCTCACCGGGGAAATCCAACCAACGGGCATAGACACCGTCAGTGGCAGTACCAGAGGTATTCTTCATTTGTTGGTTAATCTCGGGGAGAGTAACCTGAAGATAAGTACGGTAGCAAAGATCACCATTTCTGCTGATGGTGCATGTCACGCGGCGACCGAAATCGGCTTGGCCGTTGAATGTTTGCTCAATGGACTCCATTGCGAAGTTAGTATGACGTCTGTAAGAGACTTTCCAGAAAGTAATTTGAGGGTTACCCGTAAGATAGACATCTTGGGCTCCGTAAGCTACGAGTTGCATTAATCCACCTCCCATGGTTATATTATTGCTAAATATTTTTTTTTTTCTGATAAAAACTACACACCTACATTAAATTATTTAATTAAATTCAAATTGAAGTTATCCTTCAAAAATGTATTTAAATAACGATTCGAAAATATTTCTTTTTTACCTTCGTGGTTTTTAATAAAAATATATTCATCTAATTGCGTTTTTTTAACAGTCCACCCATTATTTAGAACATTATGTAGAAAATATAATATATATTTAGTATCATTATCATTAACGTTACGATTTTTTTGATTAGTATGTGTTATATGTGTGTTTTCATTATGTAATGAATTTGAAAATTGAATCGTATCAGATACCAAAATCTTGCTATTATTCTTCCTAAGTATATAACATTTTCTCTTTTTGATACTCCAATCATTGTCTAAATAAGAATGTAAATAATCCATCATGTTTAACATATTTTGAGGTATTCTATTAATATCACAATTGTCAATATGAATGTTCATTTTTGTTAAATAGAGAGAAAACATAAATTAAAATATAACTTGTAATGAATAACTGACAAATATATATTAAAAATAAAAGGAGTTACTTATTATAGTCAATCAAATGCCTTCATTTAAACATAAAACAAATAAGAAAATTATTATGGATGAAAAAAGTATCACTACATTAGATAGTAAACACAAAGAAATTGAAAAGGAATTTGCTAGAGAAACTGATGAAACGTTGCCAGAGTTGAGAGCAAAGAAGAAATATTTCAACAACTTATTAACTACAGATTCAAAATTAACAATTGACCATACAATTGAAATTAAGGATACCCTCTGTGAAATAAATGAAAAAATAAATGATATAAAAAAAAATAAAAAAGACTATTACTTAAACAATAGTAAATATATTTTTGATTATTTTGAAAACAAAAAGGATATTTCGTTGAATAATAATAAAACCAAATTATTGAATACCTTTTTTAAAATCAACAGTAATGATATTAATGTTGAACAAATTAATCTTCATAATAAAGACTATATTCAAAAATATTTATCCAACTTGGATGAGTCATTTATTGATATAAACAAATTTATAGTTGAAACAGATATTTGTCAATATTGTAGAAAGGGTGAATTAATACCTATTGATCACGAGGGGATAATGGTATGTAATTCTTGCCATAAACACATTCAATATCTCGTTGAAAATGAAAAACCGTCCTATAAAGAACCTCCCAAAGAAGCCTGCTTTTACGCTTATAAAAGAATCAATCATTTTCGCGAAATATTAGCACAGTTTCAAGCAAAAGAAACCACTCAAATACCAGAAGAAGTATTAGAAAATATTAAAAACCAAATCCGCAAAGAGCGTATCGAGTTATCACAATTGAATAACAAGAAAGCAAAGGAAATTCTTAAAAAACTAGGATATAATAAATACTACGAACATATACCATTTATTAAGGATAAATTAGGCATAAAACCACCTGTTATGACACAAGAACTAGAAGAATCTTTATGTAATTTATTTATGGAGATTCAAGGTCCGTATGCGAAATGTTGTCCAGACGACCGCGTTAATTTTTTAAACTATTATTATACTGTTTATAAATTATGCGAATTATTAGATCAAACACAATTTCTACCTTATTTTCCAATGTTAAAAGACCGCGAAAAACGAATTGATCAAGATGAAATATGGAAAAAAATATGCGAATATTTGGACTGGGAATTTATACCAACCGTTTAATGTAATTTTGTTTACACCTTGGTAATTTAATTTAATTTAATTTAATTTAATTTAATTTAATTTCTTTTCACTCGATATTAATATATGTCTATCAGTGAGGATATTGAAAATAACTTAGGATTCTCAGAAAAAATGTATATTCCTGAACAAGTAGTAATAGAATGGTTAAATTTATCTGCTATTATCACAACATATAGTTTAGTATTTTATAATATGGCAAGAAGCGGTTCTATAAAAATACACCCATATTTAGCCATTTTTATATCTATATCATTGATTCTCATATCAACCGCCTATATGATATACTCATTAATACCCTATTCTAAAAGAATGACATTCCTTGCTAATACTTGTAAAAAATCAAAAGAATGCTCGGACGAACAATACAAACATATAACAAGTATAACCAATGTTTATTTATTCTTAGGAGGACTAACAAGTGTTATACAATTAATCGTAACTTATTTGATTATCACAACAGTATAATATAATGTAATATAATATAATATAATATACAACTATTATAATGCGTTCCATATTCATTCAACAACTAATATTATTTATAGTTATGTTTATAGTCGGAATCGCGGTTAATCCGATGAATATGCTAGCATATAGTGTTTCGGATATATACTTGTCGCTAACTCTTATTTATAGCGGGTTGCTTATGGCGTCGAATATGATATGGAGTCATCAAATAGTTCATTATTTGTCAATGGGACATTTTAACACAACGATTTTTGTTATCGGTGTATTATTAAGTATAGGATGTGTTTTTTTATTGCGAAAGCAAGTCTTTGTAAATAGCAAACAGTGGCTAAAACGGATGATAGGACATCATTCAACTGCGTTAACAACAACAACCAAACTATTAGAAAATGATGATAATTTTATATATGATAGTTATTTATTCACGCTGGCCAAAAATATCGTTTATCAACAAGAAAAAGAAATATTAGTTATGAAAAATATGTTATAATCCAATCCGTTTATTCAATCTAAACACGTTGTCTTAAATATAGCGCTTGTAACTAAATATGGATCACAATTCGCACTAGGGCGTCTGTCTTCAAAGTAACCGCGTTTATTTTTAATGGTTTCGTTTCCTCTTCTGACTGAAGCACCTCTGTTTGCTACGCCATCTGTGAATACATCATATGATGCTGTTTCATGTGCCCCCGTCATTCGTTCCTCATTACCGAAACCATACACTTTCATATGTTCTGAATGATTATTTGATAATTTATCAATTGCCTCATTTATATATTCCAATCCAGTTTTTTCATCGGTCCCTTCTCTCATGTTCTTGGTACTATAATTCGTATGACAACCTGACCCATTCCAATTGCCTTTTAATGGTTTTGGACTAAAATCAATTTTAATATTATACAATTCTCCTAATCTCTGTAAAATATATCTAGCTGTCCAAAGATGATCCCCGGCATCGATTCCTGTACAGGGTCCTATTTGAAATTCCCATTGACCAGGAGCCACTTCAGCATTTATACCACCAATCTTAACCCCCGCATGTAGACACATCATAAAATGGTCATCTACTAGTTTTCTACCAAACGCATTTTCACAACCAACACTACAGTAATATTGTCCTTGTTTCTTATCTTCATTAAAACCCAATGGTTTCTGAGTATATGGATCAATTAAAAAGTATTCTTGTTCTAGACCAAACCAGGGTTCTTCCTCTAGTTTTTGTTCAAATAAACGGTTAGCCTCTACGCGCGCATTATTATATAGTGGTGAACCGTCTGGTAAATAAGTATCACATAGCGCAATATAATCATATGCTGGGCCTAATGGATTCTTAAATAGTGCCTTTGGCCGAATAATAACTTCTGAATCGCGACCAGTTGCCTGTCCGGTAGAACTTCCGTCGTAGTTCCAACTAGGAATATCATCTATCGTTATATATGTTGTAGCTACATTGTATATGTTTACAGTATCTAAACTATCCAAAACTCTCGTTTTACTCCTTATTTCATTATTACCACCTAGCCAAATGTATTCAACAACGGTCATTATACTGATATATATATACTAAAAATTCTTTATATCCTTAATTATTTAACCTTTACACCGGATTATTAGACCGGATTATTAGACCGGATTAGGTGTATTTTGTTCAGGTATCGTCCGAGTATATCTGTATACAAACCATTTGTAATATACACATAATGTAAACAGAATGAATAATGAACCAAATGTAACATACATATATGTCATGGATGTTTGGCAACAATCGTCGCGACTATGCGGACAACAGTATTTATTGTCTTTGCTAATACAAGATATATCCAAATTTTGACTTTCATACCAATAGCAATTGTTTGTGCTGGGAGCAATATTACAAGTAGTATCACAGTCACTCGCAACGTTTGGTAATATAATGGGGGATGTAGTTGGTAATAATTGAAATTGAAGGCGTTCTATAATACAATCACTAATATTAGAAGCACAGCAATCATATAAATTATCGATACGCTGACACGTTATTGTCGGATTACAAATATACTCTACGTATCCTATTGTAAAATTACAATTTATGCGATTGAATGTTTGATTGGTACTACATGTAGTCAAGTCAAAACAAGACATAGTTATATTGTAATTGTAATTGTAATTATAAAATAATTCATAAGCAAGCAACCATAATTCAATTTTGTATTATATAAAAAATGAAATAGTTTTTACATACCCGATTCTAAATGTATAATAGTGTAAATAATAAATATGATTACTAATATTTATTATTGTTTACAATTTAATAATAAGACACGGATTTATACTTAAAATCCACCAGGAAATTTAACGAGATTGGCACCAATACCGAATCCAGCACCCGAACGAGCACCAACTGCTAAGCTGGGAACATACGTATCAAGAATGCTAAATGTAGCCGCTGCAGTTAAAGCAATAAGTGCAACCTCGTCCAAGTTAAGACCTCTTTTGGGGATGGCATATGCAGCAATAGCGACCATTAAACCCTCTACGAGGTATTTAATAGCTCTTTTGACTAATTCACCTAAATCTAACATACCACCTAACATTATTATATAATTTGAAAAGAAAAAAATAAATAAATATAAGGAACTAATATTTATAGTTCGTAAAATCACTTAAATATTAATAAAGTATGTATTTATAATGAGTTTTTCTAAACCTATCCCACCATCAAATGTTACCTTAAAAACCAATGCGGATGGTACTCAAAATCCCAAATACGTTGATTTGTTAGACGAGGACAAGTCTATGGCTGGGCAAAAGTTTGTATGTTTATCTTTTATTTCCCCTGAACATATTTTAAAGCAAAAAGATATGTTTTTATTCGAACAGTTCATACAGAAGTGGGATTTTAGTAAGTCTATGGAGAAATTTACACAGTTTCTAAACTTTATATCTTTCAAATATCATCTTGAATTTGATAAACTTACCAAAGATTTCCAAGAATTTGTTAAAGATGAACGTGACAATTTACTTACTTCCTCCATTGAAGATGATTTTAAGAACTTCTTGGACGAACATGAAGAACGTCTAGAAAAGGAGTTTGGAGAGAAACACACATTTCAAACATCTATTCGTGGCATTAAGGTAAGAGGTGTATTCCCTACACAACAAGAAGCAGAATTGAGATGTAAGATGCTAAGACAAAATGACCCGAATCATGATGTATATGTAGGACCAGTTGGTATTTGGGTTCCATTTCACCCAGAGGCATATAAGACTGGACGCGTTGAGTATATGGAAGAAACCCTTAATGAACTAATGAGTGAAAAGAAGAAGAATGAAGACAAGGCAAAGGACGAATTTGATGCGCGTGTCAAGGAAGCAAAGCAGAAAGCAATTGAGGAAAATAAGAAAAATGCGCTAGAATCTGGTAATAAATTAACTCAAACGATTAATGATAATGGCGACTTGGTTTCAGTAGCCAATATGAATACCCAAGAAGTGGCTATGGGTGAAAATGCTACATTGGAAGATGTGAAGAATGAATTATTCGAGGGTAAAAATATTGTCACTAGTAAAGATAGTGACCATGGTCTATCTATGTTGATGGCTTAATCGAACACGTGTAAATCAAATAAACTATAATAATATAATCATAAAATGATTATATTATGTATAAAAAATATTTACGTATACATAAATGTAAAATTGACTACATAATATGTTTATTTTAATTAGCATATATAGTAACGTTCTAGACAATATACGAAGATATGATACCAACACCTTTGATAATTATATTAGGTATTCTAGCATTTTCCATAGTGATACTTGTAACTAGAACATTCCTATCCAATATACATAATGCGATAGATAATATGACGACTGTTAGAATGTGTAATAGAACTCCACCATTGAGCGAAAGAGAAGTAAGTATGTCCATCGTATAAAACTCCTGCGTACGTGTAATGTAAAACTGATTATACACATAATAAAAATAAAATGCTAATTGTAATATTGCGGTTGCGACTGTTAAATAGGGTCATCCCAATTATTCAAATCATCGTCAGGTAACTGAATCATACTGGTAAAATCAGTACCAATCTTTTTTTCTTTTATTTCATCTTCTAACCGGTTATGTTTAACTAATGCTTTAAACAACTGGCGCCGGTTGTGTAACACTAACTCGCGGTCTTTAATATAGTTTTCATTTCTTGACTTAGAATCCATAATAGATTCAAATTCTGTAGTTAAGGATTGTTTTGTTTCAATCAATGTTAAATATTCATCATCCATAGTATTCTTTATTTTAGACCACTCGCTTAATTTTTCCGTTACATCCCGATGTTCCCATAATTCTTCCTTTGTATGCGGACCTAATATATCCATTCTATATTCAATTTTATTATGTAAATTAGCGTACTTTTCTCTTAAGTTGTGTATTCTTTCCTTTTGTTCGTCAAATTTATAGTATTTTGACACTGATAGTATAAGACTTATATATGTCGAAATTGTAATTCCAGATACTGATACTATAGATTCACTTGTATCAAAGTAGTTTTTTGTGGATTGTAAAAATCCAGATACTGTCGACAATACAATTACTGAAATCTGAATATAATTAATATATGTATTTAATTCACTATATTTTATATCTAATAATCGCTTATTTGATTTACATTCCTTTAATATATATAGATTATTGTTAATTAGAGCCTTCAATTCGTGTTGAAATATGATAAACTCGCGGGTTTGCTTATAGTGGATATTGTCATTGTCATTGTCATCATTATGACGGTCTTTTTGTGGTTTTAATGACGATACAACCTGATTTTTTACATCTGGTATTTTTTTCTTTGTATTATCAACTACTGTCTTAATTACTTTGTCTATAACATCATCTGGTGCTTTGGTTGTTATTTTATCAGTCACTTCTAAATTAAGAAGATTCGTAGGAATGTCATCTATATTATTAGTTGTTGCTGTATTACTTTTTATATTTTTACTCATTTTTATATAACAATACAAAAAAATATACTACTGACTTACTCATATTCTACCATTTATTCTTTTTTACTTGTATTTTAGGACCGGCACCTCGCTTCTGAACGCTGTTTGGGTCATATACTTCATCTTCTTCGTCACTATTGATATCCTTTGATAATTCCCAAAATTCTTTCGAACCTAATCTAAAATTACTATGGTTTTGTGCCTTGTACCAAAAAATTTGGTCCTGTAATTTATTTGATTTGGCATTATTGTTAATAACAAGACATTCAAAATTTTCAGTACATTGGTCCATTACTTGACAAAATGATTCAAATGTTGGAAACATACCCGCGTAATTTTCCCATATACGTTTTCTATTTGCAATATACGGCTCTCTCAATATAAATACAAAATCAATATTTGTTCTTAGATTGGGTGGTATACCTAACGGATATTGCATAGTAATAATCAACATAATTTTCCAATGACGACCATTCATAAACAATAATCTCATTAATTTGTCTTTTGTCCATTTATTATCATATAGACAATCATCTAATATTACAAATGCTCTTGGGTCTATATTGGTGCGTTTATAAACTTCCATCTCCTTCTTTATCTGTTTTAATACTGTTTTTTGACGTTTCAATATATTTTCTATGATACTACTACTATATTCATCGTGTATAAATAACTTGGGTACATGCTCACTAAAAAACCCGTTACCTGCTTCTGTGCCAGATATTACAGTTCCAATCGGAATGTCCTGATGATAATATAATAAGTCTCTAACTAAAAAACTTTTTCCAGTATCTCTTCTACCAATTAAAACTACAACTGGTCCTTTATTTTCGTCTGGTCGAAAACTAATATTTTTCATATCGAATTTTTTCATATCCAACGACATGATTATCTTCTAAAAAGAAAAAAAATAATAATGAATTACGAAAAATAAGTTTAAATGATTTATAATATTTACTTTAAGAATAATATAGTAAAGAATGAACTTTTCTCTGTATTACCAAAAAAATAAAAACGAGGATTTGTTTCACAGTTTAGAACAATCTACATTAGGTTTAGAGAAACTACAAAATTATGTTCCATTATATGAAAAATTCTTTTCATTGAATTCATCCAACTATAATAGTATTAATTTGAATCAGAAATACTACATTCATTCTATTAATGAAAAAATTGATAATAATGTATTGAATGTCAATGTATCTGATAATTCAAACAATCTTCTCATACGAGATGTATTTTGTAAATTCTCACCTTTATTAGACCCACTTAAATATTTAACAGGAAAATATGACCTGTCAGGAAACCAAGTTATCACATTGCCACAATTCAATACAAGCAATTGTTTTCCTAAACTACTTGATAAAAATAATAGTGCTTATGTAGACTCGTTTTTTTCATATTTGTCTAGTCAATTATTACATAATTATGGCTTTTTAAATAGTATAGATTATTATGGTTCTTTTTTAAGTGAACAACATAAATTTGTATATAATATTTCGGATGACATTGACTACTTGAATGAAAGTGATTTTTTTCATACAAATAATAATCATAAATTTAATATTGAAAATAATAATCATGCTACGATTTTTAATATAGATTCACGGAGTAATAAAAAAAAACTAGTCATTGATGGTAAGTTAGACAATATAGAGTTAGACACATTTTTGTCCGACGATACTTGTTCTATATTTTCGGCTAATAACGAACTAGACCCTAACCGTTACCCAGAACAATCAAATACACAAGAACAAATTTCTGGACAAACCCAACTACAAATTATAGATTTCAATGATATTTGTATTTATAATCATCCTTTAAAAAAATCATTGTCCCTCTCTACGACATCAACCTACAGTTCTAAATCATCTAATACGTCTATTGATGATGAGGAAATCGATGGCCTATATAATGACAATAGTGATGATTGTCATGAGGATGATGACAAGGATGATGACACTGATGATGACACTGATGATGACAATGAGGAGGACGATGAGGTGTTTTGTTCTATATTCAAATTTCCTGTACAGATGATAATACTTGAAAAATGTGAAAATACATTGGATTATTTAATGGAAAAAGATTTGTTACAACAAGATGAGTGGATTTCTTGCTTGTTTCAGATAATTATTAGTTTGGCCGTATTTCAAAAAACATTTTCTTTTACACATAACGATTTACACACCAATAATATTATGTATATTCCAACCGAAAAACAGTTTTTATATTATACTTTTAATAATGTTACATACAAAGTTCCTACTTATGGTAAGATATATAAGATAATCGATTTCGGTCGTGCTATTTATAAATTTAATAAACATACCATGTGTAGTGATAGTTTTCATTCAAAAGGCGATGCAGCTTCACAATATAACTGTGAACCTTATCTTGATGATAAAAAACCTAGACTAGAACCCAATCATAGTTTTGATTTATGTAGATTGGCATGCTGTTTGTATGACCATTTTGTAGAAGATATATTTGAAGCCGAGGCTATCATTAAAAAAAATAAAGTAGCTAGGTTACTTAATATATGGTTAACCGATGATAAGGACAGAAACATATTATATAAAAATAGCGGTGAAGAGAGATATCCTGAATTTAAATTGTATAAAATGATAGCGCGAACTATTCACAATGCGATTCCATCGGTTCAATTAAAAAACGATATATTTAAAAATTACATTGTTAGTAAAAAGAAACTCAATAAAAGTGCCAAAATAATTAATCTCGATAACATACCTAATTTGCAATAAATGACACATTATCAAAATATTATTCAATTATTACACCGTTCGGAAAGAATCGTTTTCAATCGCATATACAATTTACAAATTAATTTTTTATTATTGTGAAAAATAATAAAAAATGTTTATATCAATCTAATTTACACTTACACTCACATATACAGGATACACCATAAATTAAAACGCTGGGTTATCTACAAATGCCATCGTAGATTTACCACCTACTTTCACATCTTTGCTATCAAACTGTGAATACAAATATATACCGGAGACGGAAGCAAAATATACGAGTAACGTTTCTTTAACGAGAACCTTTAATGGCTTCTTTTCATCGTCAGGCACAAATTTCATTTCTAAGAATTTGAATAGAAAAAATACTGTTGATATGGCTAAAGCATATACAAATACTTCTGTCATTTACAATACAATGAAATAAAGATTCCTTCTTTTTTACGAATTTTTGACATACTTTTTCCAAAAGTGTATATTTTGACATACTTTTTCCAAAAGTGTATATTTTGACATACTTTTTCCAAAAGTGTAATTATGTCAATATTTCAATTTCTTCAAGACCAATGGGTACCTTATTTGTATGTCTGGGCTTTTCTAAATCATGCACGTCAAGTTCTGTTAAACTTATTTTTTCCCCTATTTTTAATCTGTCATCCGCTTCATCGTCGTCTGCTTCCATTTGCCTGGCTTTATATCTATCTGTGCTTATTTGTTGTAACCTGGCATCAGTCTTTGGGGCTGAAATATCTTCTGTTTTATTATCTACAGTAATCGAGTTGTCGATGTCATTAAATCGAATGTTTTCTGAATGTTTTCTCTCTGTCTCTTCATTATCGAGTGATTCTATTTCTAGATTTACATTCTCATTCTTAATATTAGATTTGGCATCGTCGGTTGATTGGTCTACTTCTTTATCTATTTCTTCTCCGTTTCCTTCATCTTCTACCGGTTCAGTTGAGATAATTTCTTCACTTTCTTCCACTTGAATATCATTTTCAATTGATTCGTCCAAGTATACCTTTAAAATATTTTCAACCGGAATATTATCTCTAATAGTATTCAATATATGTTCTTTTACAATTAATTCCAATTCACGATTATGTTTTTGTACTTGAAGTGGTCCTATATTTTTCTCAAACAAGTAAATATTGGTATATATTTTTCTGGCGGTATTTATGTATATCTTATGAACAAACTCCGACAAAGATGGAACATTTATATCAATCTTCTTTTGTTTGTTACCTACACGCATACACGTCAAACTTTTTAATTGGATAATATGAACACAACTGATTAAATCATTTAAATATCCACAATTGCTTTTTTCCACAATTCGTTTTGTCTCCTCTTCCACAATATTTGAATTCCATTTGGGAATTCGTGCTAAAAAGTTTTGGAAGGTCATTAAATATTTTTCTAATTCATCATTTTCATCACACAATTTCCAAGACTCGTCGAATATAGATTTAAATCCCTCTATTACTAGAGGAGTTAAGATGTTAATTAAACGCGCGCACCACTCATTTCTAGACTCTTGTAAACTTGATACTGAATAGTCATCCATTTACATAAAAGAAATATTTTCTAAAGTATAATCTAAACGCTTTAATACAAAATTCAATATACAGGCCATTAATAATCGCTCTTCTCTAAATTCTCCCTTTATTTTTTGAATAAATACTAAATATTCGTATTTCTTTGTCTCGTCTATCTTCATATCTTTAATATACTCTACCAGATCTAAAGCACTATACCCCTTTTCATATAGCGTCTCACTTATCTCTATTACTTTATTCTCTTTTATTTTATCAAGTTCGTTTTTAAATTTCGTTTTTCGCTGCTTATCATATTTTGATACGGAAAAACAATTATCTAGGTTGTATCGATGTAAGTTTAATTCTTTACCATTTATGATTGGTTCTGGTATAAATATTTCGCAAAATCGAGACAAAATAGGTTTTAGTAATTTATACTTATCATCTACTATGATAAAAAATCTGGTTGAATGACTAAATAATTCGATACATCTTCTTAGCGCTGATTGCGCATCAATAGTTAGTTTATCCGCATTCAATAAGATGATACTCTTAAAAATGCTTCCTTCTTGTAAATTTATATTTGTTCTGGCAAAAAATTTCAACTCTTCACGTATGAATTTAATGCCCTTTCCATGAGCACAATTCACTATCATCACATAATTTTTCATATAATTGGTTTCATTTATATACACTTCTTTCAGGAAATTAAATAATAACGTCTTCTTACCTGAACCAGAGGTTCCGTGAAAAATCAAATTAGGTATCCTTTTATTTTCTATGAAATTGCTTAGTTTATCAACTATATTTTTATGAATTGGTAGTGACATAATACAATAAATATGTCATTACTTTTTAATTCTTTTTACGTTATTCATATATAATTATTTCAAAGGTATATTATATAATAAAATCAAAGAATGAATTATTTAGTGTATGATTTATTTAGCGGGGTTGGTTTCTGTAACCAGTTATTTTCACTCGAAACCGCTATTTATCTGGCAAATATAAGTAGTCGTAAACTAATTTTGTTAATAAAAAATCCATTATGTCATTGTGGTAGTTCTTCCTGGAATTATGGAACCATTCTGGATTTTTTTAGCGACGATTATTTAAAATATTTGCCTCATGGTGTAGAAGTACATTATGGTGCGGTACCAGAAAAATATACACACATCTTGAGTGATAAGGAAAAGACACATAATCTATTATTTGGACATAATTTTTCCCAAATAGGATTTATAGATAAGGAAATATTAACATTGTATAATAACAACATTAATAACGTCGTCATTAAACATTTTCTACATGGTAGAAACCCACGTATTCTTGACGTGTCATCTTGGTCACATGAATACGTTTATATTACGGAATCAAATGCGTCTAGATGTTTTTCCAATTTTTTAACATCCACTAGTAATTATCAATTAATGTCAAATATATGTGAATCATTGACTCATTTACACGAATCATTTTATTATATTTTTAATCAACTCTCATATCCAAATAAATATATCGGTATTCATTTTAGATTCGGTGATGTCAAATTATCAACGAGTGTGGTAAATTCCAGATGCGACGATGATATTCAACATATTCTAGAAATAATAGGAAAACACAATGAATGTAATAAGGAAATTGTAATTATGGCAGATAGGAAAGACACATTATATCTTGCTAATATCAATAACAATATTTATGCCAATATTACTTACACGGAAGATATTATAGAAAGCATAGAATTGAACAAATATTTTCCAAATATTACTAATAAATTAGTCGTTCAATTTATATTACAGAAATATATCTGTCAAAAGGCAAATGTGTTTATTGGATATGAAGGCAGTACAGTGTCACATCATATTCAGTATAGTCATTATATTCAAAATAAACCATATCAATATTATACGCATAAAGATATTGTTCATAATCCAGATAAATGTTCGTGGTTTCTTAATGGTGTATGTGGTGGTGGAATAGGCTGGAAACTATTTTTTCCAGATAATATATTTTTGAATAAACTAAAGATAATTACTCTTACCAACGACGGGTATAAATACCTAACTGAAAATTTATTAATTTCTATGACGAAATTAGGTATAGAAAAATCGTTAAAAATATATTGTATCGGTAACGAATCCTATTCTTATTTTAAAAATAAGTACTATTTTAATGATGTAGAGCAAGTAGACGCAAATGATTCATATTTAAATAATTGGATAGAGTACAAAGCAACCCAGAGCAAGGATGAAATTGGAAAAAAACAATGGGCATCGATTACTTCTTATAAAATATATGCTATTCATAATGAATTGATATCAGGTAATGATGTTATATTCATTGATGGAGATATTGTATTTGAAAAAGATCCTTTTAAATATATGTTAGACTCTCTGGAACCAGATACGGAATTGTTAATTCAAAATGACCACCAAGATGCGGAACATCCGAATATGTGTACGGGATTTTTTTGGATGAAGTCTAATGAAAATACTATTGATATTACGAATTTTGAAACAATTACCAAAAATATTGATAGTTTTCAAAATGACCAACAATATATAAGACGATTTTCAAAGAGTATAAAACATAAATATCTAGATTTGGATAAATTTCCTAATGGTAAATATTATAGAGACAATTATAAGAACATTGTTCCATATATTATTCATTTTAATTATGATGTATCCGATTATAAGATTAAACGTATGAAACAATTTAATAAATGGTATTTAGATGACGAATCTACGAATAGTATATTTGAAACACGAACACCACAACTGATTTCAGCAGTTGATACTGTTGTAAAAAAAACGAATAATAATGTTAATTATATACATAGAAACAACGATTTCAACTCAATATGTGAATTTCTTGAAAGACAAAATATAAAAATTAAACAAGGGTATATAACACAAGTTGACGAACATGCCAATCAACTACTATCCCATTTAAAAAGCATATGTGATATAGATGGTATTCGAAATGTATTGGAGGTAGGGTTTCTAGCAGGACATTCCGCCGAATTATTTTTGAAATTAAATGACCATGTAAATGTAACAAGTATTGATGAACATGTTTTACAGAGTGTTAAGACCGGTAAAGAATATATTGATGTAAACTATCCAAACCGTCATATATTAATCAAGGGAAATAGCAATGATATTTTAAAACAGGATATGCTCTCCGGTTCACATGTGAAATATGACATTATATTCATAGATGGTAGTTTTAAATATGACATAGTAAAGCAAGACATTATATTATCAAAACAATTCGCACACGATAATACAATTGTTATTATTAATAATGTATTGAAAAATAAAAAATGGATGAAATATTGGACCCATGAAGTATCTAATGCTACTGTAGATTTAGAAACGGCTGGGTTTATTAACAAGATACATAATATTGACATTGATATTGGTAGAGGGAGTGTAACGTGTAAATATAATTTTTAGATTTTCTAATAATCTAAAATAGTTTATTTACCCATTTATTTATTATAATATATTATATTACAAATGAAATATTTCTGGATAAATTTACACAGTGCTCATACCAGAAGAAACAAAATATTAAAAGAATTTGCTGATAATAATATAACGGAACATTATCGTGTAAACGCCTATCCTAGTATAGATGATTCGAAGAGATCCAAAGAAAATGCTTGTTGTAGGTCTCATATACAAGCGATGACTCATTTTTTATTAAATACAAATGACGAATATGCTTTAATATGTGAAGACGATTTAACATTTGAATTAAAAAAATATTGGAAGCAAAGTGTAGAAGATGTAGTAAAAAATGCTCCATCAGATTGGGGTATTATACAATTAGCAACAATTATTCAAAATATTGAACCTAAATTTTGTGATAGAGAGCTTTATTTTAAATGGAGTGAACAAAAATCCTCTTCGTGTTTGGCGTGGGTAATTAATAGAAAATGTGCCATTAAATTATTAAATAGTTATCTATCAAAATATAATATGTTTAATATACCAACCCCTGATTGTTTTAGTAATGGCATTTATAGTATAGTTAATAAACATACCGAATATATTAGTTATACCTATAAATTTCCTATGTTTATTTATCCAGATGACAACGATAGTCAAATATGTAACTCACTAGATTTACATAGAGCTTCTAAGCGACAATTATTACAATATCTTGAAAAGAATGATTTATAATTATATTTTTCTGAATTTATATCACACATATATATATATATATATCACACATATATATATATATATATATATATATATATATATATATATATGCTACCTGTTAAATATATCAAATCTGGTACTAATTATGGTAATAAAACTTTACAACATCATATATATAGCATAAATGGTTTTAATGATGTAAAAAACTACGATGTTAGTAATTGTAAAATTAATGTTACAGCTAATGAAGTTGTAAATACTGACGATGTTAATATTTGCCTGAATATAATGATGCTTCCAAGGGAAATTATAGATTTAGAAAATAATAAAGATGGCAAACTTACTGACTTTATAGAAAGTTTACAAAGTTTTGATTATGTATTTAAAAATGTGTTTATTGTAATTGATTCTACTAATAAATATGAAAATGCTGAAATAATGAGCATTGATTTTTTTATTGCCTCATTGAAACATAATAAAATAATAACACAGGACGCCAAGATTAAATGTGACTTTTTAGAATATAAAACTAAGCAAAATGAATACAAAGATATATTGAAAACAATTTTTTCTTATAATAACGTGGATGATATATGCATAGAACGAACATACAAAAACGCGTTTGCTTACTATTATTCATTATTCAATTCTCCTTGCCAATATTTATTTCATATGGACTTATTAAGAAATAATGGGGTTTGTTATATAAAAGGCGAAACTAGTTCTATTGAAAATAATTATATACTAAAAAGTGTCGAACTTCTACAAAGATACAAGGACGTTATTTTTGTTGGAATCATAGGTGATAGTAATATTTTTACATACAATTCAATAGTTCCATCACATTTTTCAATTTATTTTGATAACAAAGAAAATATATCATTACAATGCTTTGTTAATGATACTACAAAATGGAGAAATTTATTTCCATATAATAAATGCTTTTATAGATATCAAACAGAAAATGCGATAAGTAGTGAACTTAAGGAAAAAAATGCTACATCTATATCGTTACTCCCTAATGAAATTAACATATTAAAGATCAAATATAAGTAAGATGTGTTATGTTAAAAGTGTAAATAAAGATGGAATATCAAGATATTACTATTGCTTGCCTATATAAATAAAATTAAATTTGGGCAGTTCACTTCACTCTTCTTAACAATATTAACCTAAAATCTTTAAAAATTTCAATTTTAAAGTGTTCATCGAGTACTTTTTTACAATAAAATGCCCATATTAATAACTCTTCGTTTCCAAATATTTTATTATTATTGGCTTGTTTATTTATATCATTTACTGTTTGCTCGTTTCTTTCTTTTTCATAACCTTTCCATCTAGAATTAAATTCAAGAGCTTCATATGTATTCAATATATCAAAGATATTATTATTCTTTTTTATAAATTTAACAATATCATTGCTGTAAAATGTATAGTTATGTTTAAGATTATAATATAAAAAATTGTCCAATGTCTTATAATTTCCTAACATAGCATAATCTATATCTTTATCATGTTGAAACCACCACGAATTAGAACCATTGAAAAAATATAGAGTATCCTTATTAAATTTTGTAAATTTTATTTCATTTTTTATTAACACATCAAATCGTAGAAAAAATATATAATCATAATTTTCTTTTTGTATTTTGTTATAAGTATCTATTATTCTGTCAAAAAATATACCAGACATACCTATATTATTTATATTGAAATATAAAGTGTTTATAACATTATAGTTATTTACTACGGAAATAATATTATCTTCCAATTCTTCCTTTGAATTATAATTATAAACATTATTTTCCTTCCACTTATTTGATATTTGATTATCATATGTTGAAGTATTTAAAATTATATCAAACGAACAGTCGATATTATTTTTTATTATATTCGTTTCTATATATGTAAATGCGTGTTTAAAGTTTCGAACTAATCCATTAAATGATAATAACACTTTCATATATATAATATATATTATTGAAATATTTATATTTTTTCTTTAATTATACACATTTGAAGATTTTACATTCTTGTTTTTTTTTACTCTGTGAAAACGGCGTTTTAGACCCTTGAAGATTTAAAATCGCACAATTCGGTAAATTAAATATAAAATTGATATAAAAAAGATATGTTGTATTCTTATATACAATATGAATACTATGTATGAAAAGTATATTGGCAAATATGGAAATTTCTCTCACATCCTCAATATTGAAATTGACAAAAGTTTAAGTGAAGATGAAAAACATATAATTCTTTACGATATATACGATTTAATTAATGAAAAAGATATTAAAAAAAATATATCAAATATGAATATCATTATCAAATGGAGGGTTTATGATAACTCTAATTTATTACATTACTATACAGGGGGTGATGGCATTCTTGGTGATGTAGCAATTTACGAGCATACAAAATTATTGTTAACTGACATAAACAAAGTAACAACTAGTGATAAGTTTAAAATTTATCTTAACAAACCGCTTACTAAATCTATTTGTATGTTGAATAAAACTATTTAGGGTGCCATTTTACACCCTTGAAGATTTAAATCCGCACCTTTCGGTGAAAAAATAAAAACTAAAAGGTTTATCCTTTTCTGGATTATGTAAATTTTGATTTTACTGGTTCGTCTAAACCAGTTGAATTGGATTTGCTTCTTGATAAATAACTCGGTCTTTCCTTGTTATGTATCGCATTTGAAGCAATTTTGTAAATATTTGTTGCTCCGTTCGTATCTCTGTTCCAATAACCGCATCCGTTTTTACAACAAATCAGTCCATGAACTAAAATACGCCCGTCTCTAAATGGTTTCGGGTTTTCCCTCACCATTGTCTTGCTACAAATACCTACTTCGCATTTAGAACATCTACAACTCGTTCTAAACTCATCTACCAAATAAGTTTGAAATCCTGCTTTTCTAAACAGGGTTCTCATTCCTTTACCTTTGGTTGGTTCTTTGAATTTCATATGTTTTTTTTGCTCGAAATCACCAAAGCAAACTATCACTTCATTTTCATTACCAAAAATATGTTTGAAACGGTTCAGCATTTTCTGTTCGCTTTTCTTGGTATTCCTATAACTTTGTAATCTTAATTTTCTAAAAATGTATTTTTCATAAAACGAAAACAATAAACCATTTATTTCACTCTTCTTTTGAATATATTCCTTGAATTTGGTTAGGTTAAGTGATTTCTTATTTAGTTTAGATAATTCAGTTTCCAACTCTATAATAGTTCCATGACCTTCTATTTGTTCTCGTTTCAACTTTAATTGTATTTTTGAATACTTCTTTTTCTTGGTTTCCTTTCTTCTTTGGTCTTGTGAATATCTAAAGGTATTTGCTTCTTTATTATCATCATCAACGCAATAAATCAAATCACACAAACCTGGATCGATTGCGACTATTTTCTTATTTTGTAAAGGCATATAATCTTTGATTTCATCAATATATGTTTCTTGGTTTGCTCCTTTTTTCATCATTGGTAATCGCTTACCAATTAAATCCTTACGCAATAATAAAAGTGTGCAACTAATACCATCGGTTTCTATCATATGATGAAACTCGTAATACTTTTTATGAAAACTCTTCAATTCAGTCCTAAAAAAGAAATCCCATATTTTATCTTCGTTTCTCTTCAAATTCCCCTTTGTTAAATAATCACTTTTAATTCCTTGTTTCTTCGTCATTAATAAATGCACTAATGTTGTAGTATCCAATCTTATATGTTTTGGAATAACTTCGCTTCTCATTGGAAATACATTACTAATTGTTTGATTTTCAGTTTCTACTTGTTTCATCATTCGTATCATACACTGAAAATAATCAAAAGGACTACATTGTATATCATAATACAAATTCTTCTTGAAAGTTTTAACAGGAATGATTACTTGTTTTTGTGTATCAATCCAAGTATGATAAGCAGTATGAGATTTATATTTTACAGTTTCAACATTTAATAAATCATTCTTGATTTTTCTTAATTGATTACATAGTTTATTTATTCGTGCGTCTTTGTCCTTCTTGGTAATATTCATTTTTCTAATTTTACCTACTAAAAATGATTTTTTCCAAACAACATTTACATATCGTTCAACATATTCCACATAATGTAATTTAATATTGTTCCCATACATAGTAAGAATATCAATGGTAAGATAATCTAAAATGGTATTCATATGTGTATAATCCAAAATCTCATTTTGAATAAGAGGTTGAAAATCGGTTTGGTAAAATGCGGTTAGTTTTTCTTTGAGTGCTTTGATTTCGGGTTTTGGTGGTCTGCCTTGTGGTTTTTCATTACACAGAATTTTCATACATGAATTAATGAACTCCCCATTAATGGTTGGTAAAGAAGAATGCTTCTCATAATGGTCTAATAAAAAGAGTTTCATAAACATTAATGTTTGAATAACTATTTTATTGCACTTAATCACAGCATTAGTAATTTTAGGCAAATTAATCGCTGGGTGTTTCAGGACATTTTTCAACGAAAGTTTAATTCCTTTGAAAAAGTCAATTTGCGGATTTACTTCTTTTTCCATCCTTATACTATTCCTAAAGATTTTATTTTAAGTAGTTTAACGAATTAATATAAAAAATTGATTTGACTTATAATATTAATTCTATTCGTAATACCGAGAATATGACAACATCAGTCCATAGATTATACGATTATTTTGAGGGTAAGGCAGAAATATTGCCCCCATCGATTGTTATGGACTTATTTGGATATTTTAATTGGACTTCATTTATGAAATCTAATAGAGACGATGTTTTAACATTATTTATTGGATTATATAAAGGACTGTATATAATGGGTGTTACTCGAAAGGAACTCTACAGATGCTTTTTACAAAATAAATTAGATGACCTAATTCATATAAAATATTCTATTACTTCTTCAGGTTACTACAATGTGTTTTGTGGTAAATCGGTTGAGCGTTCGAATTATTTTGAAAAGCAAATGATAGGAAAACCCATAAAAATAGGAAATACATTTGTTTGTGACCCAGACGAATCGGTAAAAAACGACCAAATTATCCCATTAATATATACAATTATGCCTTCATTTGTTCGTATTCAAAATACATTAACCGACATAGATGATCTAATTTCAAAAAAAATAAGGAGCTACCTGGAACAAGACAATCGTAAGAAAAATAATCCAAAATTTGCGATTACAGACAATTATGTAACAGTAGATGATGTTAAAAAACTATTATATATACAAGAAGAAAAATGTTATGTATGTGGTGATATTGTATCTGTATCAACCTGTGTGCCCCCGGTGGATTGGAATAATCCACCAAATGATGCTGATAAGTTATTAAGTATCATAAATAATGAGATGGATAATCATACTTCGTATTGTATGTATCAATTTACACTCGACCGAATTGATAATACATTACCACACAATAGAGATAATGTATTGATATGTTGTCAGTACTGTAATTGTTTTGGCGAAATTGATAGGCACTTGACATTCCCAACCCAAACATGCGTTAGTAACAGCGAGAAATGTAAGTGTTTTCATGGAGGCACCGATATATGTAAATTTAAAGAGGTTGATAATCGCGTATGTAAAGTGTGTCCAAACAAATGTCATACATTAAAACGGGATATTACAAGAATAAGAACCGAAGTATCCAAAGAAGAAATCGCACAATTAACGTTAGGGTAACTTGGTGTGTTAAATATATGAGAATATTCATTCTAATAAAAAATAAAAAATTGATTTCGATATAAGAATTTAATTGTATAATTAATAACATGTCATATTTAACGGATAATCGTAGTAATTGGAAAGATATTTATCCGACATATGTTAGTAGATGGAAAGATAAATATAGTATATATGTAGATCATGGAATGTGGGATGATATATGTATAGATTGTAAATCCGCAACAGACCGAGGTAATGGATGGCGAAATTGTGATTTATGTTATATAAAATATGTTAAGGTACGACAGAAATATGTAGCAAAAGCAAGAAATTTAATGAGATTAAAAACCAATAAATATTGTGAATTTACAGGATGTAATAAAGTCGAATTTCGTAATTATATTGAAACACAATTTCATTCTGGGATGAGTTGGGATAATTATTCTAAAATATGGCAAATAGACCACATAATTCCTTCCGCTTGGTTTGATTTTAATGATATAAATGAAATCAAAATATGTTGTAATTATAATAATTTACAACCTTTACTTATTAAAGATAACCAAGATAAAAATGCTACAATTGAGTAAAAGTATAAATATGTGTTCTAATATGCTGTCCGTTTTCAGTAAGTTGAAAATCCCTACTTTCTAACTTATATTTTGGTTTTATCAAATGTTTTATTATAGACAACCAAGGTCTTTTTATTTTACTCGGTTCTCCCACTGCCTTTATTCCATTAAAGGAATACCATTTTCTTATTTCTGGTATTAGTTCCATTATTTTTAATTGGATTTCTTCGTTTTTATCCAACTCATAAAGCGTATATGTATTCTTATTTTCCAAATCTAAAATATGAATGATTTTATCCACAATTTCGCCCTGTTCTTTTTTATACAATTCACTCTTTAATCTCATAATATACTTAATATAACTAATAAATTTTAAGTATGTTATTTATAATTTTTTAATTTACGCTTTCGCGTCGAAGGTTTCCGTTCCATTTGTATCCCTTCTTTCAAGTTATACGCATATTCAAAATAGTTCTTATAATTTTGTGGTTTAACTTTACCAATAGCGTTGTCTACATTATTTTCTAATTGTTCGTAATTATTTACATTTCGGTTCTTTTTCATATATGTTTTTATTTGGTTAAAGTATGCCTCTATTGCGTCAGTTTTGGGTGTATATGGAACACAAAATAAATAGTCATTACCACTTTTAGTAATAGCACTTTTAATTATTTCGTTATTATGACTTTTTGCATTATCTAAAATAATTAGATGGTTTTTATATGTTGGAAAAATATGCTTTTCAAAAAATTCTAATAATCTTTCAGTATTCATACCTCCTTTCTCATATAATTCTTTACCAACACATTTCGAATTGCTGATAGCAACTAATAAAGTGAATTTACGAAATACAAATTGGTTAGATGTTTGTATTACACAACGCCTACCTAAATTACATCTACTATAAGTTGGTTTCAATGCTGAACCAACACTGGTTTCATCTAAACAAATAATTTTGTCTAATGGATATTGTTTCACTTTATTATAAAACTTATTCATTTCACTTTGTTTTTCAATCGGTTTTCTGTATCTTTCTTTTGGGAAATGTTCGTGTCTTGTGCGTTTCCTCGTTTTGTTATTATCTCTTACAATTTGACCTAAATGTTGAGGTGTAATATCAAAATTAGAATAATGATGTTTCATATCCACAACCAATTCTTGCATGGTAAGTTGTTCGTTCTTCTTCAATAATTCTAACGCAGTATTTACTTGCGGTCTGGTTATTTTGTAAGAAATGGGTTTCCTGATTTTTCTTGTAAGATTTTTAGTTGTGTTATATTTGTAAATCCAATCTCGTAATGTAGATTTTTTACAATCAAAAATGTTACAGGTTTTCTTATATCCATCTCCATTTTCATTATTCAAATAATATTTAACAGCAGAATTTTTATAATCGTCGGTTTTATGTTTAGTCATATTCTTATATTAAATTAAGAAAATTTATTAGGGGTGCGGATTTAAATCTTCAAGGGTGTAAATCTTCAAATGTGTAAATTACCAAGGGTGTAAAATATTCAAATGTGTATATCTGCAACATCTTCACCGACAATTGCTTCATCAATTATTTCGGTTAGTTTGCCTTTATCTCTCAATGTCAATGCTATCATATGGTCGTTACCTGGATGTTCAATTATAGTACAATTTGATGATTCTAAATATATGGCATGTTTTTTATCAGCACCTTTATTTCCATTAACTGAATAATGTATATCAACTGGACACGTAAACGGTCGGAAATTATTTAAATCCAACGCTTTTTGGTATTCTTCATCTTCTTGATGTAAAGTTCGCAACCATTTACATGTTTTGGGAGCATTATACACGTCACCAATTAAATCTTCTTTACGAACCGTTAATACTGTTTGGGGACTAAAGGCGATTACCTTATCAAAACCCAACAATTGTCCATATAGTATTGCGGCATACCCACCAGCCGAACAACCTAGAGCGACAATACGTTTATATTTTTTTCGGCTTATTAATTCTCTATACATCTCAATAGTATCTTTAAAACATATCGTTGAATTTCTAATACCAGCAATATAATACCGACAGTTGATATCACGCAAAAATAATTTATCTGTGTTTGTATATGATTTTAAAAAATTATAAAAAATAAAGGTCGGAATAGATTGTTTCCAACCCATACCCGCAAACGTTACCAATAATGTATCTCCACCATTATCTTCCATATAATAGTCGTCCATATCTTTCCAAGGGTGTCCTTTATGCTTGTCCGAATAATCAATATCTCCTAAAGTAACCGTGCTTATATTATTTGAATCTGTATTCTTTATTAAATCATTATATGTAAGAGTTATATTATCCAAAATAGGTATATATTTTTCGATGTAACTGGAAAAATTGCTATATTGAGAAATATCGTGCTTTATTTGACAACCATCCTCGTCAAACATAAACCCAATTAATACTGTGCGAATACCACTTGTAACTGGTGTAACTCTATGTAATAATGAAGAATCAAATATAATAACCTGTCCCTTTTTCAACTTGAAGTCTAAACCTAATTCATCAAATACTAAATTGCCGCCTTCATATTCTTCAGGTTCCGTTAAACTACATATTGTGGACATTTTTCTATACTTTGTAGCACCAGTTGTATCTCTATGCGATTGATAAAATCCTTCTTGGTCACCATAATATTTCCCTATTTTCCACGCCTCCCGATATTTAATATCACCAAAATGTGTCTTTATTTCGGGATACATTTTATCAAAATAAAAATTATCTATCATTCTAAGAGTAGGGCGTTCATTAATATAAAAATCCTTGCGTTTTTTTTGTTTAAAATCTACTCGTTTCCCCACTTGACCGTCGTGAAATTCTTTGTCTTGAATATACGTTAAAATATGAGCCATGAATTCATCAGATGCAATATTGTCATACAAAAATATGGAAGTATTCATAAATTTTATATAATATAATGGTAAGATTATTTTTATATTATATTTTTGGATTGTATATAAAATGGATTGTATATAAAATGGATTGTATATAAAATGGATTGTATATAAAATGGATTGTTTCATTTATTTCCAGATAGTGTGTTTTTATTTACACACTCACATAATGAAGTAAAACTATATGATAAAAGTCGTCTGGCAATTTCTCTCTAAAATGAATATGGTCGGTACCTTGGAATATCATTAGACCACCTGCGTTACAATCTATCGCAATACATTCCTCCTTAGGAGGTGTAAAATCTGACCTTCCCTTGTATTTTACAGGCTGTTTCGCTTTATGTAAATAAATAGGCCAATGTGAATTGTCTGGTTTGTTAATAAGGAATGACACAGTGTATTCACAATCAGCACGATCGGTATGTGCTGGTAAATCTGAATCATTTACATATGCGGATAAGTAGGTATAACTAGGCATTAGTTTCTTATCCACAATTTTTTCAATTAGAGGTAATATTTCGTAATGTAATATTCTCGATAAAGGTTCATTATGCGACTTGAACCGCCTTGATTGCTTATCACCTAATACGTAAGTCCCATTTTCTATAGTCGTAGTATAATATTTTTGACAAATAGCCAATGTGGTCGCATTTAATACATTTTCAACTATAACTGGACTATATTCATCAAAGGTATATGACTTTTGTAGATTGTCATTATTTAAAGCACTGTAATTATTATCACCATTTATATCTGTTATTTCTCCATTTATTACATCTATTATAGACGGTTTTCGACTATTTATATATTCTAGTATAATATTATTAAAATAAACAAATTCACCTTTGAATGTATAATTAAAACTTTTTTCTCCTCGCCAATTTTGCGAAATTTCACCATTTTCGAACTTTTTTAATACGGTTTCAATCGTTTCTGTGTAATTTTCCAGAACGGTTGTTGTCTGTGTAATATTATTCGTATTCAACTCCAGTTTTGTACTTGCCAAACTATCATTCGAATTAACATTTATAGTCAGTTCTACCGGCAAATAATTGGTCGCAATGTCTTTTTCTCGAATATAAATATTTAATAAATAAGATTCATCCTTATTATTATTGTATATAGTATGCTCTAGTTCATTATCTCTAGCATTCCTAGATAATTGTATTATATTATCATATATTAGTAACGTTCCCATATTAGTTGTGACAGATTCGTTTATCTTTGTAAATTTGGTCTCCATAACGTTATTCAATGGAACAGTTATAGTATATATTCGTTGTCCAAGTTTTTCCGTGTATTTCTTTCCATTTTCACTGGTAATATCATATGCTTCCATAAATGGTCCGTGTATTTGATTTGGTGAGTATTTAAATATGTTCATGTTTTCAAAAAAATTTGCGCCTATACCAGTAATTTTTTCAATTTTATTTATCACATTTGGTAATTTGTTATTATTAATCCAACAATTTAAAAATTTAGTTGTTGATTTTGTAAAATTACAATTCTCAATTATTTGCTTACATTCTAATTCATTGAGGAAATCGTCTAATTTATATATTAATTTTTTACTCGTTATTTTTGTAAAAGGTGCCGTTAAATTTGTCAACTGCGTATATTTATATATCGGCTGACTCGGTATTGTATATTGTATGTTTGTATTCATGTTAATCGTATTATAATATTTCGGGTTGAATTCAGCATATAATTTCTTAGAATTGCATTCTTTGAACCATAAGTTGAAAGCATATTTTTCTCCTTTTATTACTGGCATACCAGCATGTTCGGATAAAAGATGTTTTATGTTTGTTCCGGAATATGTATTTTCAAATATCAATAGTTTTCCTTGTTTTGGTAAAACATCAATATTTAAACGATTCAGTCTAGTAGAACCTCCTTCGTCGACATCATTTAAATATACTAGGGCAGTTTTCATTCGAGCACCTCCATATTTCATACATCTTAATGTTTTGTCCGAACCATTATGGTCCCAACTGTCATAATGGTTCCGATATTCCGCATTCGTATCATAATATATTACCTGATATGCTTCGGCATTTTCTAATGGAATACCAACCACGTTGGCTATTTTTTCGCCAATATTTTTTGTGATTTCATCGTGATTATGTTGAATCCAAGTATTTAAGCTCGTTCTACCAGTGGATTCAACTCCTTGTTTTTCATAGCTTACCAAACTACGTACCATATAGTCTTTTGAGATAGTAATCATATGGTTACATTCATCTTGTGTCAAAAAGTTGTCTATTGTCAATACTAATGGGTCTTTATTGTGTATTTCCTCTATTATATTTTTTTTATCTTTTTCATTTTCGGTTGAATCAAGTCCATCCATTATAAATGTAAATATACTAAATGTTTATATTTATTTTAGTTTATATTATTGAATTTAATAACTACTCAAACTCTTGGTATATGGGTTTTCCTTAAACGCGGTTAATATATCAGGATTAATTCTTTCGCAATCTTGACAATTGTCGTAATATTGAGGCATATTGATTTTCCCGTATGTTTCTAGAGATGGTATTGCGTTGTTTATACCTCCGTTTCCATTTCTTACCCACATTCTATTATTATTTCTGTCGGTTTCATTCTTATCTATTTGAATTCTTTGGTCGTGGTTTAACATAGCCATTCCACCCTGATTTGGCCTATTCATATAAGTCTTGTTGACGTTATTGCGCTGATTATAGGCGGCATTATATAGAGGAACACCGCTGTTCATTCCACCATCTCCATAATATTCGCAATTGGTAGTATCTCTTTCTTGTTCGAATGATTGTTGTTCTGAGACTTTATAACCGCCGTCTTTCTGTCCCTCTACATTCAAGTGAGTATTATCTAACAGTCCCTCTGTTGTTTCTCTGATAGTTGTAGGTGTACGGTCTGCTGGATTAAATACACGTGGGGCATTTACCGTCATTTGGACATTACCAGTTGGATTAATATTTCCTATCACATTTTCTTTTCTAGAAGGTCTTAATATATCCATCAAAGGAGCTACTGCGGATTTCATAAACCCACTGATAAATCCAAATCCTGGATCATTTTGTACAGTGGAACGGTTGTTGGGTAGTACTTTATATCCCCCAATACCATAGTCGCCTGAACTTGCTGCCCCATTTCCTTTGGCAGAAGGATTCGTAATTGGCGTTGCCTCTAGTTGTGGTCGTTTAGGCTGTTGATGTTCACTTGGTGTATACATTTTTGTGCCGGATGGATTTGAATCCGCGCCAAAATATTGTCTGGATGTGGTTGATCTGTTTACATCCCTATCTACTTGAATTGCTCGCGAGGTTTGTCCTTTCTCTAATCCAGTTGTAGTTAACCATCTATCAGGAGTGTTGATGAAATAAGTATCTGGTAAATATTTTTCTACCTTGCCTTGTGTTTCTTTTGTTGCTGGTGCGTTATTATAATAATGTGCGGGTCCTTCATGATTCGCTAATCCAAATGTTAATTTGGGATTGGTCGCAGTACGTAGTTGGTCTACATTTCTATCTGTCCATTTATCACGTGCTGCCATACCAGAATTGAACCCTAATTGACCCTCTGTTCCATAACCCGCATCTAAACCAGGTCCAACCTTTTGCTCGTCCCATAATTTCACATTCGACATTTTTGAACCGGGTATAACTCTTGATTGGTAAAAATCAGTTTGATTGGGTGCGCCGTGAGCATATCTAATGTCCTTTTGAGGAGTAAATAAGGGTGCTTGTTCTTGTTTTCTGATTTGCTGGCTACCAGAACCTATCATATTATCCAATACTGTTTCTGATATATTTGCGTCTTGTGTGCTTCCTCTAACTTTACCTCCAAAAAAGGGCGCCATGTTGTTATGCTTAAATTCGTTCTTACTTACATTTTCTCCAGTTAAACTCGTAAAATTATTTGTTTTTGCTACATTTCCAAATTGATCCGGACCGTTTCTATATTCTTGATAAATAGACGGTTTGAAATAACGGTCTGTTACCGTGTTTGGGTTACGGTATACATTTGGATTATTATTCTTAACCGGTGCTAATTTCGGATAATTAATAGGTGGCGGGTCATTGTTAGGTAATGAATTTACAGATTTCCCCATATTTTCATAACCTTCTTTTTTATTTTCTTGATTGGATGCTACATATAATCCTCCTAATGCTAATAGTGGAACAGCTAACTCCATTTATATATGTTATATATATATATTTTTTATATAACATATTACTTTAATGATTTGAAGTTTTGCTTGGGGTTTTGCTTGGGGTTTTGCCCCCATACGACAATCAATTGGTGAGGTTTTGTGTTATGTGGAGATATATTTATACTTTTCCGTTTATACTTTTCCGTTTATACTTTTCCGTTTATACTTTTCCGTTTATACTTTTCCGTTTATACTTTTCCGTTTATACTTGTCCACATGTTTGAGACACTGAACAATTGTTTACGTTGGCTCCCGAACCATATCCAGTAAATACATTCGATGCTAAAACATTGCCATTATTATTTGATGAAATACATGGGGCTTTTGCCACAAAATAATCTTTCTCTAAAATTCGCGTATTCAAGTTATTTTGAAAAGGAATACATGTATTTTCTTGTGGATTTAATGGAAGGATATAATTGTGATTTTGTTCTAAATCTCTGTACCACCAAGCAGGATTTGTCACTCTTGATTGTTCTGTAAACGGATTACATGTAGAATACTGAATAGGAGATGTCTTCACCTCTGCTTTTTTATAATTATTACTTTCACAATCTTTTGTCAATGGTCTTGTTAAACCCAATAAATCACTCTCTAAATTAATGGTGTTGGTCTGTAAATTGGCTCCCCATTGTTCCATTCGAATATGCGGGTCATCCATAAAGCAAGGATTAGCTCCCCATCCTGGTTTATTCAACATATATCTTCCTGCTCCAGTTGCTTCCTGTAATTGCTTTTTTATTCTACATGGGTCATCATGAAATCTAGTAAATGACATTTATATTTATATATAATAAATATTATTTATTATAAATATTTTCATATCAATTACAACAAATAACATTTAAATATATTTTAACGAAACTGTATATGTCTAAATATCCCGTTGTTATACTCTTTCGCCATAACAATTATTCACATATTGATGACTTTATTCATGAAAACACTTCTAACTTGGAATGTTCCATTACAATTACAAATACAATAGACGATTTACAAAAACTATTCAATCCAAATTATCATCTATTGGTTACGTACGGCGATAGTTATCAAGAATATGATTATATTTCCACTATATTGCCAAGTAGATTTTCCAGTCGTTGGTTTCATAAATCCAATATTACAAATATCGATGAATTTAATCATAATGTAAATTATTGTTATATAGATAACGTCATTCGTTGTCGTGAAAATACCAGACCCATTTTTTCCATATTCACTACTTGTTTCAAAAGTTATGAATATATTGATACGGCATACAATTCTATTAAATCGCAAAGTTTGATTGACTGGGAATGGGTCATTATGGATGATACACCAGAAGACGAACATTTTGATTTTCTAAGGAGTAAATTATCAGGAGACCATCGTGTAAGATTATATAAAAGGGATAAAAATAGTGGTAATATTGGCAATGTGAAAAACGAGGTCATTTCTCTCTGTAGAGGAAAATATATTCTTGAGATGGATCACGACGATGAAATATTAGTTGATTGTCTGCTAGATGCCTATAACATATTTCAAACAGACGAACAAATAGGCTTTGTATATGGAGATACCATACATTTATATCGTGATGGCAGCAATTTCAATTACGGCGACTTTATTTGTAAAGGCTATGGAGGATACTATATGGAAAAGGTAAAAGGTAAGTGGGCATACGTCTACAATACGCCAAACATTAATAATATTACCCTTAGTCATCTAGTGTGCTTACCGAATCATCCTCGTATTTGGAAACGGTCTGTTTTGGCGGAGCTAGAAAGCTACTCTGAATTTTTACCTATATGTGACGATTATGAAATATTGCTCAGGACTTGTTGTAGTAAATACAAGGTTGCTAAAAATAACAAGGCACAATATATTCAATATATGAATGATGGTGGCAATAATTTTTCCAATATTCGAAACGCGGAAATTAACCGTATTGGTCCTAAATATATTGGCCCCATGTTCTATGAAAAATACAAGGTTCATAGTAAAATGAAAGAATTGGATGCGTATGAAGACGAACATTATATCACCAATCAATCTCAAATTTGGATGAGAGGAGAGAAATACGAACATAAAAAAATGAACCAACGAATTAATTTAAATTACGATAAACAATATTGTATTATTAATGATGTATTAGACAATCCTGATACACTGGAAAGAGTGAGAGAATTATATAAAAACGAGCGAAACGACCTTTTGTTTTTAAGTAATAGATTGAAACACGGAGAGTTACATCAAAAAATGGAAACACTCGGTTTTGATAGAATGAAATGCTATTCTTTTATAGATTGTACAGAGGAACAACTAATCAACTATTTTAAGATGATGTACTTGAACGATAATTGTGATCATGAAGTGATACATGGCTCTGATACTGATACAGTTGTACAAGGTAATTTGCGCAATATTGTAAGTAAAGTGATGCATGATAACACCAGTCTAAAAACGAGATACGAGGTATTAAATCATATTATAACTGAACACTCTCATTCTGCGTATCTTGAAATTGGCGTTGAGACAGGAATAACATTTAAACAAGTTATAGTTCATAGCAAGTTAGGGGTTGATCCTGATCCAAGTTATAAAAGCGCGGAAATTATATTGAAAACATCAGATAATTTTTTTAAAGAAAACAACCAGATGTTCGATATCATTTTTATAGACGGAATGCATCAACTAGAATACGTATATAATGATTTTTTCAATTCTCTAAAATGTTTATCACCCAATGGTTCTATCGTAATAGATGATGTATTGCCTATGAACGAGCGAGAGCAATATAAAGTTCCTATTAAACACTACTATAACAATGGAATATTAAAATACCGTGAGCCTTGGACAGGAGATATTTGGAAATTTATTTATTTTCTATTTTTACATTATCAATTTGATTTTTCTGTCTATAATTTTACTAGCGAATATAGAGGAATGATTCACATATATAATTTTAAAAATAAAAATGAAATAAACGGTGCTATTGATAACACAAACGTGATAGAAATGATGAATACGTATGATTATAAAACAGACTATGATAAGTATCTAAAATATATGACTGGTATCAAGAAGAATGGTTATCATTATGATTCTGATTATGATTCTGATTATGATTCTGATTATGATTTGGCATTTTATACTTGTTTTTACGGAAATAACAATAATGTAGCCTTTAAAATACCTGTTTTACCATCGTTAAAATATAAGTGTTATTATTACACAAATAATGAAACTATTTTTGAAAAATTAAAGGAAACAAAATGGATAGGTATTTATGATAATAAAGCTATAAATGATGATGAAATAAAAAGCTGTATGGATGGAAAACATGTAAAAACGATGCCTCATGAATATAATGAATTGAAAAACCATGATTATTTATGTTATCTAGATAGTAAATTAGAAAAAGTAAACGAGACTTTTGTAGAAACCGGCATTAATGAATATTTTATAAAGCAAAATTTTGCTTTGCTATTGCGAAAACATTGGTATATTCCTAATAAAGTATGGGACGAATATACTGAGAGTATGAAGCAAACTCGTTATAGGGTAGAAGGTGATAAATATACGCGATATATACATAATCAAATTGAGAATGGATTAAGTGAAGAAGTCGAACATCACTGTGCTACTGGATTTATAATCAGAAATATGAAACATAGTCAAATAAACAATATAAATGCCACTTGGTATGAACATATCCAACGATGCGGAATTCAATGTCAAATTTCCTTTTTCTTTGTAAAACAGTTATTTCATGAATTTATACACCCATTTTCAGAAATACCATTCGAGTAAATGTAAATAAAAATATAATCATCATCTCTCGGTAGAAAAGAAGAATACCTGAAATAGACGCCCATTCTCCTTGTTTGTGCCAAAGTAATCTAGACTTGCGTGATATTGCTTTGAATTGAAGAGAACCAGACGATTAAATATATTTCCAACGCGATCCACCAATTCCCATTTGGTATAATCCTGTGAATTCTCATCTAATATTTTCTTATTTCCTCTCGCCTCAGCTTCATCTGCTGTTCTTGTTCCATCTTTAAAACGGTAAATACCCGTTCCTGAACTTACTGGTGCATTCGGGGTCAAATAGAGAACACCTGCCCAATTATTCCATCCATCATTGTGTATCCACGTTCGGTCACGACTTGTCGTATATTGAAATGCGCCATTGTAAATATCAACGTTATTTCGTCCATCAGTATCAGGTGACGACGGCATTGGCCAATCAACGATTTTTCCAGCAAAATGTTGAATATATCCTTCAATCATTTCTTTTAAATGTTGATTTGCTCTGGACGTTGTTCTCTGTCCAGGATAATTTCCGCGAACTTTGAACTCTTGTGTTAATATATAATCCCTTGTTTCTTTTGCGTTGGTATAAAAATTGTCGATTATCATGAGATTACAATATATTGATTTTGGTTTATCATAATACTCTTTTGCTTTTATTGCTTGGTCTTGTTCTTGTTGTTGTTGTTCTTGTTCTTGTTGTTGTTGTTCTTGTTCTTGTTGTTCTTGTTCTTGTTCTTTACAAGTGACTAATGATGACATATTGGTTAAATTCACGATGCTTTCGTTTTTTTCCATGACGTTATTATATATACACATAATAACATCGTTTTTTTATATTTGTTGTTTTTATAATTATTCTTATTCTTATTCAGACATTTCTTCCATGTATACCTTTGAATACCTCGAAATGTGTTTTCATAGGCAAATTAGTTAAAATACGAAGGAAACCGAATTATTACAATTCCTGAACCACCTGCTCCACCAGTTGTCGATGCAGCTGTAAATGTTGTTGCCCCACCCCCACCACCACCTCGTGTATTTGTTCCTGGAAAACCATTTTGATCACCTGTAATAGTTGCTTGTCCTGCTCCATTTCCACTAACACCCAAAGTTCCGACTCCTGGTGATCTATCGTAAGCACCAGCACCACCACCTGCAGCATAAACGATTGATGTTCCGCCTGATATAGCATTAGATGAACCTGACCCACCATTTCCAGTTGTATCACCAGTAGCACCAGTAGTGCTAGCGCCACCGCCACCGCCTCCTCTTCCAGTTCCACCAATATTTGTTGATAGTGCGTTTCCACCTGCGTTGCCTTGACTCGGTGTAGTTGCTGGTGTATTTCCAGCACCTCCTGGAACATTGTTTCTTAACCCACCACCCCCACCAGAACCTCCAGAAACACCAGCAGTAAAATTATTAGCACCCCCTCCTCCACCTGCGGTTGTAATGGTGCTAAATATTGAATTTGAACCAGAAAATCCATTTTGAGCACCTGCTCCTCCTGAACCTCCAGCACCAACCGTTAAAGAATACGAATTAGAAAGCAAAACGGATACTCCTACTCCTGAATAATTTGTTAAATATCCACCAGCACCACCACCACCGCCAGCAGCACCACTTGGATTACCACCACCTCCTCCACCCCCTCCAGCAACAACCAAATATTCAACATCACCTGTAAAATTTGGAATAACATTTCCTGTACGTGTCGTTCCTGGTGCTGTAGGTGTTGTGTCTGTAAATGTATATATCGTAAATCCTCCAGTTACTGGACCACCCATAACCGTATTTGATGAATTTACATAACTAATATTAAAATATCCGATCAATCCACCAAACACATCAAATACTGCCTCTATACCAAAAGATACATTATTAGACAGAATAAACTTTATATAATTAGTATTTAATTTATATCCCATGTGTCTAATTAAACTATTAGAAATTGCTGGTACGGCTATTGTCAACTCCCCAGATAAACCTAAATACAATGAAGACCCAATATCACCAGTAACATTTAAACTGATGTCTGTACTGTTAGAACCTAACCACATTCCATCAGTACTACTATTCGACCCTCTCGCTATAGTAATCAATTTAGTCGCAGAATTGTTGTAATCTGCCAAGTCCCAATCACCACTCGGGGTTAAATAATATGCTTTGTTTGGTGTCGTTGTAAGGGTTATTCCAGTTGAAAATAATACATTTTGTTGTAATAAAGGATCTTGTGGGCCGATTTCTCCTTGTTCTCCTTGTGCTCCTTGTGCTCCTTGTGCTCCTTGCGCACCTTGTTCTCCCTGCGCTCCTTGTGCTCCTTGTGCTCCTTGTGCTCCTTGTGCTCCTTGTGCTCCTTGTTCTCCCTGTGCTCCTTGTTCTCCCTGTGCTCCTTGTTCTCCCTGTGCTCCTATATCACCTTGTGCTCCTATATTTCCTTGGGCACCTGTATCACCTTGTGCTCCTTGCGCACCTTGCGCACCTTGTTCTCCCTGCGCTCCTTGTGCTCCTTGTGCTCCTTGTGCTCCTTGTGCTCCTATATTTCCTTGGGCACCTGTATCACCTTGTGCTCCTTGAGCTCCTTGTGCTCCTATATCACCTTGTGCTCCTTGTGGTCCTTGTGCTCCTTGCGCACCTTGTTCTCCCTGCGCTCCTTGTGCTCCTTGTGCTCCAAGCGCTCCAAGCGCTCCTTGTGCTCCTTGCGCACCTTGCGCACCTTGTTCTCCCTGCGCTCCTTGTGCTCCCTGTGCTCCAGTATCTCCGGATGTTACAAAACTAACTAATATATCGTCTAAATTAACAAATGGACTAACACTAGAAAAGGCTTGATTTGTTACGTTAATTGTCCACCAACCAGTATTATCAATTAAATTACTTATTTGAAATAATAAAAAGCTTGTACTGTTAAACTTTTTAGTGAGACGAACAAACCCTTTAATTGGCGAACTAACACTTAAAATAGTCTGTAAAAAATTATCCAAGTTGTCACCTGCGTCATTTTCACTATCAATATATATTTCTGTAGATATATTTTGTGATACATTATTTAATCTTACAAATCCAGTCCCAGGGTCTGTTGCGCTGGTAGAAATATCAAAAGTATAATCAAATGTTGCTCCTCCGAAATTTCCGTTTTTTCCTTGAGCTCCTTGAGCACCTCTGGCTCCTTGAGCTCCTTGAGGTCCTTGTAATCCCTGAGGACCAATCGGACCAATCGGACCAATCGGACCGGGCGCGCCGCTAGCACCTTGAGCGCCTATTGGCTTACAACATGTAACATATTGATTAAATTTGTTGTAATCAGGATATGACATATCTTTATCTATATAAGTTATAGAAAAATATATTTAATCAGTTACATAATAAAATATATTTACTCTAAATAATATGGTGATAAAACGACTGTTTAACAATCAATAGGTATATAGTTTATATTTGTCTGCCGGCTGCGTTTGTTTTACACAAGATTAGTGCGGTTAAATATTATTTAGTCTTGACGGTGCTCATCTAGTCTCCTTACTATGGGGCTGTGAGTCGGTAGCGGATGATGACGATGCCGGAACCGCCATCGGCTCCGCGCGCGGAAAAAGATGTAACACCTCCACCACCACCACCACCAGTATTTGGCGTTCCGGGAGTACCGGCAACAGAACTACCACCCGCACCTCCGCCACCTGAGCCACCTGAACCAGCAGTGGCACCATTTGAACCGCCTCCACCACCGCCACCACGTATAATCGCTATTCCGGTAATCGAACTTGAAACTCCGTTACCACCGTTACCACTAATTGAGCCTGAGCCGTTGCCACCAAGCTGACCAGCGCCACCGCCGCCGCCACGACCCTGAATAGTGTTTAGAGCGACTGCGCTACCCCCAGCAAAGCCTTCACCTGGAGTCCCTGACCCGGGCGTTCCGGGACTGTTACCGGTATCGGCACCACCGGCACCACCACCTGAACCACCGGTCACACCATTATTTAAACCGGCATTTGAGAACCCACCACCCCCGCCACCACCAACAGTGGTAACTAGGGTGTCAATAGACGATGCTGTACCACTGCCCCCCGTGTTTTCGACACCAAAAGTTCCTGAGCCTCCCGATCCAACAGTTATTGTGTACGACTGAACAACAATAATCAAAGGACTTTCTGCACTTGCCCCGCCACCCGAACTTTCCCCAAACACAGACGATCGATAACCACCGGCGCCGCCGCCTGCCGTAGAGCCCCCACCACCTCCGGCGATGACGAGATACTCCACCTCACCATTACTCCCCGCATTGCTCACCACGAACGATGACGTTCCAACCGTAGTAAATGTATGAACTTTGAAAGTGGTTCCCGACGCATCAGTAAACTCCGTAATCGCACCACCAGTCGCAGAAATAGGAATAAAATTAATTGTTGCCGACAAGAAAAGAGAAAAGTTTGTTGGACTGAATGCTAATAATAAAGCAGCCCTGTATCTTTGTAAAACCAACCCTGCTGACGAACCAATACTCACACCAACACCTTCCGTAATGGTAGTTTCGCCGGTTCCTTTATTAGCAATAAACACACTATCTCCTGTGACAAACACAGAGTTATTAATCGTAATTGTTGTATTAGCAGAACTATCCATTATTACACGCTTGTTATTATCCGTAGCAACCAAAGTATAAGACGCGGTTTGGTCGTTAATAACTTTATTACCCTCTACTCCCTGTGCCCCTTGTGCTCCTTGTGCTCCTTGTGCTCCTTGTGCTCCTTGTGCTCCTTGTTCTCCCTGTGCCCCTTGTGCTCCTTGTTCTCCCTGCGCCCCTTGTGCTCCCTGATCTCCCTGTGCTCCCTGTGCTCCCTGTGCCCCTTGTGCTCCCTGATCTCCCTGATCTCCCTGATCTCCTTGTGCTCCCTGTGCTCCCTGTGCTCCCTGTGCTCCCTGCGCTCCTTGCGCACCTTGTTCTCCTTGTGCTCCCTGTGCTCCCTGTGCTCCCAGCGCTCCTTGTGCCCCTTGTGCTCCTTGCGCACCTTGTTCTCCTTGTGCTCCTTGTGCTCCTTGTGCTCCTTGTGCTCCTTGTGCTCCTTGTTCTCCCTGTGCCCCTTGTGCTCCTTGTTCTCCCTGCGCCCCTTGTTCTCCCTGCGCCCCTTGTGCTCCCTGATCTCCCTGTGCTCCCTGTGCTCCCTGTGCCCCTTGTGCTCCC
>Ga0209390_10000478_pt1 | contig 78866 bp, 73 predicted proteins | sample BON01_FD_187212 | JGI IMG/M metagenome (GOLD analysis project Ga0209390, IMG submission 187212) | Freshwater microbial communities from Lake Bonney liftoff mats and glacier meltwater in Antarctica - BON-01 (SPAdes) (version 2) | ecosystem: Environmental > Aquatic > Freshwater > Ice > Glacier... | reverse complement strand
GCCGACGAACTCAACGCCAGACCGCGGAAAGTATTGGGCTGGCAAACCCCTGCTGAAGCGTTCGCCAAGCTACTCTCAGAATCAGACGCCACCGCAGGCGTCGTTGCTTCGACCCCTTGAATCCGCCGGCCTTTTCGAGGGCGATACTCTCGTGCCCCTCCGAGATCTGCCACAGTTGGGCCTCCGTTCCGGCGGCATCAATATGACTCAGAACATTGGCCAGCGGCGATAGGTGCGAGTCGTGCCCACGGACCCACCACACAACAAGTTCGTGGCGCGCCCTCGTCATGGCGACGTAGGCCTGACGGAGCCCCTCTCCACGCATTTCGGCCAGGTACCGCTCCTTTGCGATCCGGTATCCGGGTGCCTCACTACCTCCGAGGAAGATCACACGCTTGCCAGCTTCATGGAAGTAGTACGTATCTTGATGCTTGGGCAATGACTGGGTACACCACAAAAATGGGCAGTACACAACGTCGAACTCAAGACCTTTCGCCGCATGAATCGTGATGACCTGCACGGCGTCCGCATCTGACTCCAACCGCCTGGCGCGCTCATCAGAGTCAGCGGCCGAATCAGCTTCATTGATTCGATCGGTGAGCCACGCAGCTAGTCCAGCAGCTGACGTGCGGGTCGCGGTCTCATGCTCGTGGACCAGCTCAACAACTTGGTCCAGATCGGTGAGCGTGCGTTCGCCGTCCTGCTGCCCGAGGAGCCGGGGTAGCAACTTGTAGGCTGTCTTCGCCTTGGCGAAAACGCCCGCGAACCCGACTCGCTCCAGGTCGGCCGCCCACTGAGTGACACTGCGACTCAGTCTATTGATTTCGCGATCATCCGCCAGCGCCAAACTCATCGCCGACCAACCAATCAGTTCGGACAGCGCGAGCCGACGCAGGACCGAGGTGGAGCTCGGTCGATCCAACGCAAGCAGTAGCCGCTTGATGTCGTCAGCGGCCAGGGTGCCGAACACCGAGCGACTCCCGCGAATGACCGCTGGGACGTCGCGAGCCTGCAGCGCAGCGCGGATCTCATCAGCATCTTTGTTGCGGCCAACAAGCACCGCGATACCCCCAGGCTGTACCCGTCCGCTTTCGAGCGCCCGAACGATGTCGGCGGCCACGTCCTGGCAAACAAACTCGATACCGGAGTCCTTGTACACAGCCCCGCGACTCGTTCGCCGCAACGGGGTTTCATCAGTTGTCATCCTGATGCGTAGGGGAACGTCGCGAATCTTGCCTTGATCGACAGGGGCGGCCGAGGAGACGTGCCGATACTGAATACTCTCGTCGCCAAGCTCAAGCGTGCCAAACATTCGATTCAGGCCATCCACCAAACCCTGGTCGGTACGGAAGTTGCGGGTAAGCGTCTTCTTTCGATCAGCCTGCTTCGCTGCGCCCAGGTAGGCATACACATCCGCCCCCCGGAACGCATAGATCGCTTGCTTGGGATCGCCGATGAGGAGCAGAGTGCACTTTCCCCCACCGAATGCTGCACTCAGCACATCCCATTGAGACGTGTCGGTGTCTTGGAACTCGTCGACCAGCACAATCGGGTAGCGCTCCCCCAGCAGCTCCCTGGCCAGCGAACCTCGCTCTGGGTCCGTTACCGCCCGCTTCAATCGATCGATCTGGTCGCTAAAGGTCATCTTGCCGGACAGTCGTTTGCGGTGACTAATGCGTTCCCGCGCGCGCCGAGCAAAGTCGACACGCAATGCGGCTGTCCCCTCAAGGTGAATCGCCACATCCGGGGAGATATCAGCATCCCACTGAGTCGCTGCATCACTAACCAGCTTCGTGGCTACCCCTACCGAAAGCGGCGGTTCGGATTGCGGGTCGGCTGGCGCGCTAAATGCTTCAACGTACAGATCAGCTGCTACCTGCCTGGCCAAATCGGAAAGGTCCGTCTCAAACTGCGGTCGCAATTCTGCGTCCCCGGCGAGGCCAAGTTCGGACAGTGCGGCATCACAAAAGCCGTGCGTTGTCGTAATCGTCGCGGAGTCGAACTCAGCAATTGCCTGCGCGATGTTGGCGCATCGATCGCGCAGTTGCTCTGGCGTGCCCTCGGCCAGCACGGCCAGCACGTCGTCTCGGTGTGGCGTTCTAAGGCGACCAGCCAACGCGAGGTTGAGCATCTCGAAGCTTTCAACTAAGCGATCCCTGACCCGCTTCCGCAACTCGCCGGTGGCGGCCACTGTGAACGTGATGATGAGCATGTCACCAATCGGCGTACCAGCGGCCACGAACCGCGTGACGAGGGCCGCGATCGCGTAGGTCTTTCCTGTTCCGGCACTGGCCTCCAGCATCGTGACCCCGGGACCCGGGAGAACCCCGGACACCTCGAACTCGCTCGACTCTTCTGACATGCCTGGTACTGAATCAGACATCACTAGCTCACCGGGCCCGTCTGCTCGTTACTCAACAATGGCGTCCAGAACTGCTCGGCTAGATCGATGAATTCGTCGTTCGCACATAACTGATCAACACGTACCCCAGGAAAGAACCGGGCAATGTAGGGGTCTTGGTCTTCTCTCGGCCAGCCATAGGACGACTCCCACACAGGTTTCACTGCGCGCTCAACTGCTCGCCCCAGTTGCCCGGCCTGTCCCGCTTGCCGCATGCGTCTTGCGGTAGCGCTTGCCTGCGAGGACTCGGAAAAAAGGGGCAGCGGTTCCCGCATCCCAGCGAGGTAGACCTCCACCAAAGATGACAGCACGTATGCCGCGTCCGGGGGTGCCGAAAGCACGCTCAGCGCGACAGCCGAGCCCGCTGACCCTGACGCCCCTCGGCCCACTACCCGCGCCGTGAAGTCCTCGCTGGGATAGCTGGCAGCAAGCGCGAGAAGCCTGATCCAGGCAGCGATCCTCGGTTTCGCTTTTGGCACCGACGAGCCTGAAGATCCTGATTGCAAGAGTCGTGAGAACGACGAATCGACAATACGACTGCCGCACACCCCGCTGACGCTGCCGTAGACGAGCACCCCGCAATCCGCCTGTACCCGGATCGCGCGACTCGCTACGTCATGTCCGCTCCGTTGCTGTCGAACCTGTCGGGCAATCTTGCTCACCTCCCGATACACGCCACGAATCTTTGCCGTCGCCAAATCGCCGGGCGGAAGGGTGCCCGCTGCCTTCTCGGCGTTGATCCATCGCAGTCCCGCGCTCGGGGCAGATTCCTCTGTCTCACTGATCAACACGTTCAGTAGACGTTCGCCAAGCGCCCACAACGCCAGGGAATCAAGCTCGAGTGAGAGCTCATCGATGACGTCATTCTCAAAATCCTGGAATCGGACGTTGAGACGACGAGTAGTGAACTCCTTCACCGGGTGCTGGAAGAAGCGGACGAGCTCGTCAATCGACACCGCCTCAACGTCGCGGGTGGCGGCACTGCCGGTCCAGAACGGAGGTCGGGAGGACAGAACCCGCCCAGCCTGTTTGGCGCCATCGAAGGCCGCTTGATCGAATCCCCACGGCTGATCTGCCCGCAGAGTTCCTTTCTCGAAGTTCCGCGGGTCAAAGGGCTGCAACGGATGCGACACCACAACGTCGCTGTCCTTCCCTGCGCCGGTCACGCGGCGAAGGGTTGTCAGGAGCTCGGCTAAGGGGACGGCGGGCGCGAGGTGCTCGTTTGTCCGCTCACTACGGCCGGAATACGTAATGATCAAACAATCGCGCGCGGCTAGTAGCGCATCGAGGAGGAGTTGTCTGTCCTCACCCCTGACATCATGATCACCGACGAGCGGTTGGATTCTGGTCAGATCATCGCCCCGGGCTCTGCCCTTGCGTGGGAAGGCTCCGTCGTCGAGGCCCAACAGTGCGACGACCCGGTGCGGGACTGAGCGCATCGGCGTCAACGTGCAGACAGTGATGTCGCCACTACGGAAGTTTGTCCGGGTGGGCCTTCCGGAGAGCTTCTCCGCCACGATGTCGTTGAACTCATTGAGCGATACCCGCATGCTGAGTCCAACGGGACCAGTCGCTAACTCAAGCTCCTCTAACAGTTGACGAAGCGCGATCGTCTGCCATTCCTTCTCCCCCGTGGCCGACATGAGACTCTCGGTCGCATCTCGGATGAGGGCGAATCCCACACCCACCTCAAACGTCTGGGAAAGCTGGCGAACGAGGGAACTGAGTCGTGAAACGAACTCGGCCAACTGTCCAGCTAGATCAATATCTGTGCTCGGTACGTCATCCAATGGTCGGATGGACCCGATCACCCGTTGGTCCTCGTCAGCCATCACGACTCCCGCGAGGATGCGGTCGACACCGGACTTCCACGTATTCACCGAGATGTCGTGCAGCCCCCACCTCTCGCGGTGCCGCTCATCGATACCCCACCGGACGCCGGAACTCGTAATCCACCCCTCAAGCCGTTCGAGGCTCTCGTCCGTGAGCTCAAACTTGGCTCGTACCGGGTCGAGGTGGAGGAAGCCAATGACGTCACTCGCCGTACAGCGCGAGTCTGCGAGTTCGAGCAATGCCATTACCGCAGAGATCATCGGATTAGTGGTCAATACCGACTGGTCGGCAATCCTGACGCGCAAGTCCTGAAAGTCGCCGAATACCGCGTCGATGTGGGGTGCGAAGGTCTCGACATCAGGACACATGATCACGATATCCCGCGGTTCCAGAGTGGGGTCGCTGCGTAGCTCGTGCAAGATCGCATCGCGCATGACCTGAACCTGGCGCACCGGGCCGTGACACGAATGAACCTGCAGCGACGTATCCCCACGTTCGGTCATCGCACCGTCGACTGGGTTCGAACGTCGAGTCGCGTCGTGGCCGAGGTCGACAACGCCTGCCACCTCGTCATCCTCGTTACGTTGAATCGCGCGTTGCAGGCGGTGCAGGACAGTATTCGTTGCGCTGCCGTCACCGTCTTCCTCGCCGGGGTAGAAGTGGTCACGGGTTGCAACATTTGTCGATCGAAGGACCAGTTGAAGCTCGCGCGAATCTCGACCCCACGAGGTCAGCATGGAGTTTCGGGTCAGACCGACGGTCGTATCCGCGATCCGTGTCCTGGCTTGCGCGGTTGGGTCACCAGTCGTGAGTTCCGCGTCGATGTCATTCCAGAGGACGGCCGATGGGTGCAGGGCAAACAGGTGAACATCACGGCTGGTCGATATCGCCGCCAATACCGACAGAACGCTGCTCGGCAATCGGGTGAGTCCAAAGCCACTGATTCGTTCGGGAAGATCGAGAGTGACCGAGCCCGCGGCAATCTTCTCCGTGGCCGCAACCAACAACTCTGGCGGACTTGGCACGTCTAGGCGCTCGCGTACCTCTCGCCAAAGTCGCGACTGCCAACCGTTTCGCGCTGCCAGGGGCGTATCCGTCGGCCCGACATCGCGACCATCACGCCATGCCAGCACCATCTCGGGGCGCATCCAATGGTAGGTCAGGAACAGGTCGCGGATGTATTGAAACGTTGCGACCCGATCTGTCCGGGGTTGCCTTACATCGCCATCGAAGTCGATCTGTCCTCTGTTGATCTGATTGGCCACCAGCGCAAGCCACGGGCTGGACATGTTGTCATCGATTACCTCACCAATCGCCCACAGCAGTTGGCCGTTGACCCACGGATCGTCGGCACGATTGCGGCCTGTTGACTCTGCGATTGCCTGCTCCACCAATGCCTGGGGAGACGGGAATCGGGTGTTGGCGCTGACACCGACAGCCGAGGCAATACCGTGGGAAATCCAGCGCTCGATTCCGCGACTCGGAACGCAAATCACCTCAGGCGACAGCGCGTCCTGCACCGGCGCACTAATGATCCCCGTTAGCGCAGCAAGAAGCTGATCAGCCCGCGCACTGCGGTGTATGTGAAGCATGTGACCCCCGTCGCTTGCCGATAGCGTTGCGTCATTATGCGTGGGAGGTCAGACAGTTGTCCGTCGACTCACGATTCGAGGAGGTCAGCGAACTCTGGATGCTTCGCGATGTAGCTCGCGATGAACGAGCATTCCGGCCGAACCTTCAGCCCTTTTTCAGATGCATACGTCAAGGCCGCCGCGGCCAGATGTGAGCCGACTCCACGGCCTTCGTAGTCGAGTGAGACGACTGTGTGAGTTGTCACCATGACGCGACCGTCGAATACGTAGTCCAGCGTTCCGCCCGTCTCATTGTCAATTGTCGCTTCGAACCGTTGCTCCGCCTCATTCTCCGCCACGTGAATCATCGCCGCCACCTGCTCCTTGTCGTCAGAACCGCCTCGTACCCGGCTTCTTACTCTATGCGCCAGCCGTAGCAATACGCCAAGGGTGCTTCACTGGCGCCGTCGGTGACTTACCCGAATAGGTCAGCTCGAACCCTGTCCCAATCCTGCGCTCGCGCGGTTGCAAGGAGCCCGAAGGTGGTCCGCGTGGGGTCGTAGTCTGCGCCGCTGAGATCACGCACCGCCCCACCTGCCTGTTCCAGGATGAGGGAACCGGGGGCGTGATCCCACGGGTACTGCCGACTAAATACCGCGTAGTCGAGCCGCCCCATGACGAGATCTGGATACACGTATCCACAGGCGCCACCTCGATTCAGTCGGACGTTGTCCGCCCTCGCTCCTCGCTGCTTGATGCGCGCCTGAGTCTCGGTATCAAAGTAGGTCGTCCGGACATCTCCGGCCATCGCCTCGATCCCCGACTCGCCACGTGCTCGCTCGGATTGTTTCGCGATCACGTGCCCGTTCATCCGCGCGCCAGAATCCACCGACGCTGTGTACATCTGCTCGTCCATCGGCTGCCAAATCCAGCCGCCGATCGTGACTCCGTCGTCGATCAGAGCCACCATAACGGCGAATCGCGGCTTACCGCGGACAAACGATCCGGTGCCATCGATCGGGTCAATAATCCATACTCGGCCGCTACCGCGTGCCAAATCCAGGACACCAGCGTCCCCAGCAACAGCCTCCTCGCCAACGACTGCAGACGTCGGGTCGATCGCTCGAAGCCGCGCCGAGAGAGCAACCTCGGACTCGCGATCTGCGACCGTCACAAGATCGCCGGGGCCCTTCTCGAAAATCTCCGTGTCATCAAGCCGCTGAAAACGCGGAACAATGAGCTCGGCGCAGACCTCTTTGATCGCATGTTCAACTTCGGCTACCGGCACTTCAATGCCCATCGTGTGCTCGCGCCTCTCTCGATGTTCGTGGTGTGGAATGCGCCGATCGGTCGTGCCCCCGACGGGTCACATACCTTTCGGAACCTTTCGCTGCGTGCAACTTATCGCCTAGGTTGGTCGATATGGAGATCCTGACGACACCTATCGACCGATTCGCGACTGTCTGCGACTTTGACTTCCCCGTTGAGTACGCACACCTCTCCGACACCGACGGTGGCCACCTGCGGGTCGCCTACCGCGACATCGGTCGCCGGGACGCACCCGTTGTTGTCATGTTGCATGGTGAGCCGACGTGGTCCTTGCTTTACCGCCAGGTTGTGCCCCCCGTGGTGGCTGCTGGGTACCGGGTCATCTTGCCCGACCTCGTCGGATTCGGCGCCTCGGATAAGCCCACCAAGCAAGAAGATCACACGTACGCGCGGCACGTCGAATGGATCCGCGCGCTCCTACTGGACCACCTCGAACTCACCGATATCTCGCTTCTTGGCCAAGACTGGGGCGGACTCATCGGGCTACGCATCGCTGCCGAGAACCTCGATCGGTTCCGGGCGCTCATCGTGTCGAATACCGGATTGCCCACTGGTGACTTTGGGATGCCAGCCATTTGGTTGCAGTTCCGCGAGGCTGTGCGGACCGCTCCATCTTTGGATGTGAGCAGACTCGTTCAATCCGGAAGCCGCAGTGAGCTCCCACCGGAGGTCCTCGCCGCCTACGATGCGCCCTTCCCCGACGAGTCGTTCAAAACGGCACCGAGGGCCATGCCGTCCCTGGTCCCGACCACTCCCGACGATCCTGCCAGCGAGGCGAATCGGCGGGCATGGACGATATTGAGCGAGGCGGAGATTCCCACGTTGGTTGCCTTCTCCGATTCCGATCCCATCACCGGTGCGATGGGCCCAATCTTTAAAGATGCATTCCGTGGCGCTCACGGCCGAGACCACCCGACGATCGCGAATGCCGGTCACTTCGTGCAAGAAGACCAGGGCCAGGTACTGGGCGAAGCGGTGGCCGAGTTCCTGGACGGGCTCCCACCCTTGTCACGCTGAGCCGACGTCAAAACCAGGTGACTGGTGGCGGATTGCTGGTGGCTCATAACGGATAGACGACACAATTACTGACCGTCGAGATTACTGACCGTCGAGCCAACACAGCACGGCGTCGGTCGCCCGCACGTCATCCTCGTTGTACTCCAGAACCCGCCGTCTGACGGTGTTGTCTCCGGCGTAGACCTCGTCTAGCCACATCTGGGACTGCAAACCACCGGGATCCTCGTCACGCCAAGAGAAGCCCGGGCCGTAGCGCGCGACGTCCTTAAGACCTAAGGAATGCCTCCCGCGAAAGTGCCTTCCCACGGTGTGAAATAGGTCGTCGAAATAGGTGTCGATGGCGTGCTCGACCTCGGCACGGGTGGGGAAGTCCACCCCATCAGCGAGCTTTGCCGCCTTTCGCAACGCGTTCGGTTCCGGGGTTGAGTAGTGATAGACGCGCAGTGTCTGACCGGCATCATTGGCCGCACTGATGATCTCTGTCAACCGATCCCAGAATCGACGCGTGAGCGTGATCTCCGATCGCTCGTCGAGGGGATTCCAATCGGAAAGGTCCTCGTAGTGAGCCGTTGCGTTGGGGTTGTCCACGATGTACATCCCCCACAAGTAGACGCGAGTTGTGCGGTCCGATTCGACGTCGAGGTGGACCTCGATATCGGCTCGCTGCACCTCAATCGCACCCTGCGTTCGCCGCTCTAGGTAGACATCCGCCTGAATCATTTGGGCTGATCGAACAGCCTTTGCCAAACTCCTCGTCGCGCTTCGGTGATGGGCGACCTGTGGCAGGTACTCCGCGAGAACCTCGTCGGTCCGCGAGCTGTCAACGTCGGCATCTTCGTCAAACTCCTCAATGCTGGTCGGGTCAAGCGCGGCCAAGTCGCTGACGGTGGAGATATCAAGCTCGCCAAGCGCAATCCACGAACGAGCATCTAGACGCCCGACAGCTAGGCTGGCATTGTCCTCACCCAACTCGGCGGCGCAATAGTCCTGCCACGGACACTGCTGGCATTCACCAATCCAGATGGGTTCCACGAGTGGGTCCGGGTCGGTCGCGGCACCGACTCGTTGATCAGCTTGCCGCGCGATCTTCAATCGGAACGAGAGTTCATGGTCGTAGCGCTCGAGTGTGGAACGGGTGGCGATTCCGCTCGGGTCAGACCGAGAGAATGTCCGGAAGACTGGCTCATCGAGGTCGTACCACGAGACGACATGATCGGTATCCGTGGTGAGGTGATCTGAACCGATAATCCCCGCCATCGGGGGACCGTCCGCTGCTCGCCCGGCGGCCTGCAACATGCGCCAATAGTGGGCCAACTGCAGCGCGTCGGTGTCCCGTCGAGTTCGCCGTTGGTTGACCTCACGATCAGGTTTCGCGTCGGCAAAGTACGGCGCCGACATCCCGGAGAGCACCGCATCACCGGTGGATTTGTTGGATTTCGTGAGCACCTTATGCCGCTTGATATCGACAGGTAAGTAACGCCAGTCCGGGCCTGACTGAGCGGATCTCAGCAGCACATCGGGGCGTCCCTTGCGGCCGCCGTTGTAGTCGTTAGGTAACCAACCACCGAGGATGATGGGTACTCCACGAGACATCGCCGCTTGCGTTGCGATGATCGCCGCCTCACCGTTGACGTCCGAACCGATATCAAGCACGTCGGGGCCGTGACGGTCCGCCAAGATCGCTCTGATGTCGACCTCGAATCCGCGGCCAGCATCAATCCGCTCCTGAGCGGTGGCGGACACCACAACCGGCTGTGTTGAAAGCGGAATCGTCCGGTCAAAGTCGTTGTGCACCCGTCGCGGACAGCGCCCCGCGGCATAGGCGCCGAGCAAGATCTCGCTATGGCGCGATTCCATCACTGACCACTGACCTAACGAAGGTTGATTCGGGGCCCAAATGTAGCGCAGCCGTATGACTTATCCCGCGAAGGGCAAAGCAGACTCGACCCGCGCCAAGTCCTTCTCGGCGCTGAGTTGAGCGAGTTCGTTCTTCGCGATTTCTGCTTGAGCCGCCTGTACCTTCCTGGATGCTGATGCCCGAGATACGCCCACGGTCTCAAGCAACACAACCGCGTCGCCGATCTCGCGGGCATCGACGTTTGCGGCGTAATCGGTATAGGACTGCACGATCGTGTAGGCCATCGGATCGCCGGAATCTATCGCTTCAATATCCGATAACACCGTCGGCTCCAACCCCGTCATATACAGCGACCGAGCGAACCCGGAGAGCTTCTGCTTCGCATCCGAGATCGGACCCTCGATCTTCTGGTAACGGGTGGTGAGTCGGTTCTCTTCCTCCTGAGCAACGACAAGATTCTGTTGCGCTGTCGCTATCGCCTCTTTGGCGCGAGCGACCTCCGCCCGTCCCGCCTCACTCTTCTTGTCGAAGTCCTGCGCCCACGTCATGCACTCGTTGGACAGGAATACCGCCGGGTTCTCAAACTTCGTCCCCCACACCGAGGTGCCGACTGCCTGCAATACGCCGAGTGCGTTGTCACCCTGCATCAGCGCCAATCGGACGTAGTCGTAATACCCGAGTTGCAGGGTCTTGACGGTGGCGTCTAAGCCGGTGTTCCAGTTTGGGTAGTTCCGGACACCGTGGGAGTTGAAGACCGAGTCGCCAAGCATCGACTGGCTGGTGTTCAGCGGATTAAACGTCGACGAGCCAGGAACAAAGTGGCCGCCCTCGGCCAGCTCCCAACCCACGACCGCACAAACGTTGCTGCCGGTCAGGGGCCAGCCACCCCGCTGTAATAGCTCAACGGCAAAGCGCTCCTTGGAATCAATCTGCGGTTGAGCTTGAGTCACCGTGTCCTGGGTGACGCCTTGGGCCGCCACGTGCGCCGATGCGCTAACCGAGGTACCCAACAGAGCGACACCCAACACGATGGTGGCGGCGAGGTATCTGCGGCCGACTCTATTGCTCACCTACGCATAGTAGAAAGTGACCACGGTTAATGCAGGACTAGCGAGAAAAATCACCCGAACTAGGTGCCGCCGCTCCCTGGTGTTGGACCCAGAACCATCTACGTTGCGTTAGGTGAGGGCTAGATTCTGGGCAGTTGGCGCATGTGTCGGTGTGGCCTGTCTCTCCGCATCCGGCCTACCCGCCGTCGCGCTGGTGAGCGATCCGACGCCTACAGCCACCGCGACTGCACCCGCTTCCCGCACACCGACTGTTGAGTACAACCCGAAACCAAATCGATCTGTCGCCCCACCACAAGTGGTTGCGCAGAGTTGGATCGTTGCGGATGCGGATACCGGGGAGATCTTGGCGAGCAAAGATCCCGACCGCAAACTGCCGCCAGCGAGCACCTTGAAGATGCTCACTGCCGTGTCACTCATTGACCGACTCGACGGTGACTCACTGTTCGCTCCAACGCTGCAAGATATCGCGCAACCGGGAACCAAGATCGGTCTGCGAGCGGGAACGCCGTTTGTGGTATCCGATCTCTTTGCTGGCATGATCATGAACAGTGGGAATGACGCCGCCAGCGCCCTCGCCAACGCATATGGCGGCTGGGAGAACACGCTCGCGCTCATGAACTCCGAAGCTGCCCGACTCGGTGCGACCAATACTCATGCGGTCACTCCAAATGGCCTCGACAAGAATGATCAGCTCAGCACGTCGGCTGATCTGGCGACGATCCTCCGGGCTGCTATCAAGATTCCGGAGATCCGGACGATTCTCGCGACGAAAGAACAGTGGATGGAGTCCCCGACCACTGGCCGGAAGATGAAGCTGTACAACGACAATGCCATGTTGCAGTGGGACTATCCCGGACATATCGGAGCAAAGACGGGCTACACCTCACGGGCGGGGACCACACTGGTTGCGGCTTCTGAACGCGGCGGGCGGACGCTCGTCATGGCAGCGATGCGTACCGGAATGAAGATGAACGTGATCGCGCCACGGCTTTTCGATTGGGTCGCCGAGAACGACAAGGAGCTGACCGCGATCGGAACCCTTCCGCAGCCCGAGCCGCCGAGCGACGTTCAAGCGATCCCCGCGATTGCAATGGAACAGGAAGGCGGCCCGGCACCGGGCCAAGAGGAACTGTTGCGACTCGCCGGGGCTCTGCCAGCGATCCCCACAGTCGAACAAACTGCGCCAACGAGCAACTCGCGCGTCATCCTCGGCGGCATAGCGGCGGCAATACTCGGGGGGATCGCCGCGCTCTCCTATCGGCGGCGACGCACTCTGGACTCGGATTAGCCTAACCCGCGTGAAGCGGCCGAATCGGTAACAGCGAGAATCCACTAGTGCTTGCCTACGAGGATGAAACCGCCCGGCCCGTATTCGCTGTGTATGTGCGCCCAAACGATGGGCTGGGACGGATCAGCTTTTACGACGACGAAGCGGCGGCAACGGCCGACGTCGGACCGGGAATGCCTGCTGGCGTCATCACTCACGGCGATACCTACGTCGAGTACATCGGCGATGCGATCCTGTACGCACCAGAGGACTGGCCCGTCATTGGGATCAACCCCGACCTTCTTGTCCAGCTGGCAACTGAGGACTTCGAGATCTTCGTTGCGCTGACCCCAGCGGAATCTGATGCCTTGACGTTGCTCGCCGGTGACACGAGCGCCGATGGTAGCGACGATGACGATGACGATGATGATGATGATGTCGACTTTGAGGTCGAGCCCGTTGAGGCGCCCGACGGTGTCGAGGGCGACTCCCCGTGCGTCGTCTGGCAACCGAACGGCGAACTCGTCGTGTTCCCCGACGGTGGCGACGAGGATGGCGCAGCGTTGGCAGTATCGATTCCCCGCGTCGACTTCGGTGACGAGATCGGAACCGATAGGGCCGTTGTGGCACTGATGGACCTTGGGTGGGTACCCGAGGTTGACGACCCGCATACCTGGCGCGAGATCGGCGACGTGTGGGCGATGAATGTCCAACCGCGCGTCACCGATGACACCGAACAGTTCTTTGGCCGCTACACCGCCGACGACCAAACACTGGTTGTTACTCGCGCCGGTGCGGATACCGACAATGACGATGAACACCTCCAGCTCATCGTGGAAGGTATCGACGTCGACTTCGACAGCTTCGCCGCACACTTACGGGGTGAAGGTTGGGTCGTCGATGTGGAGTCAGAGGCCGCAGCAGACATCTCCGTGCACCCCGAGCTGAGCGAGAGCCCTGGCTGGTACCCGGCCGAGGCTGGCGACGAGGTCGAGTGGGTATGCGCTGTCACCCGCACCACCACGTAACTGCACTAAGTAGCTAGACCACGTAGCTACGCCGGTAACGCCTTCACTTAGGCAACGCCACCGCACTGTTTAGTTGGCCGCGCGAGCGGCACCCTAGTCAGCCACGAGAGCGGCAATCGCCCGGAAAGTGTTGCAGTTGCGCACGGTCATTTGCCGGTAGAGGCTCGTCCCCACCAATTTCTTCATCCCACTTCGATTCTGTTCTGCGCCATCCACTCCACGGTCCACTCTCCACAAGATTGCTCCGTGGGAGTAGCGGACGTCGTCCACGCCATCGACGATGGTGAGTTGACTGAGCACCTCTGGCTCGGCGATGTGATCCCACAGGAACATCACGTCGGATTTCATCGTCTTGTCGTTGCGCCAGTCAGCGGGAAGATCGTCGGCAATCGCCTGAATCACCGGGCGCGAGCGGACCAACGTCTTGACGGCGAATCCAAAGCGCTGCGCGATCGCCGCTTCAATAGTGGGCGCGAGTTCGGTGCCGGAGTCAGCGCCTGCGTCAGCTTTGGTCCGAAACACCACATTGCCTGTGTTGATGTAGGTACGGACGTCGGTGAAACCCAACTCGGAGAAGGTCAGCGCCAGCTTTGGCATCTCGACGCGGTTGTGGCCTCCGACGTTGATCCCACGCAGCAGAGCCACGTGCGTCGTTTCGGCCTGTTCGCTTGGCATAAGGGAGGTAGGTGCAAACAGTCTAGGACGCCGAGCTCGATTGCACGACCTCGAACTCCAACAGCGAGGCACCCGTGGCAATGGGGCTCTTGCGCTCCCCCGCATGCGCCGCCGCGGCGCCACCGCTGGCCCACGCCTGGTAGGACTCTTCGGACTCCCACTTGGTGTAGACGAAGTACCGATCCTCACCGGCGACGGGACGCAGAAGCTCGAAACTGATGAACCCTTGAGAGCCTTCGACCGAGCCAAGGCGAGCAGCAAAGCGCGCCTCAAGTTCTGGGCCAGCGTCAGCCGGGAGTTCTATTGCGTTGATTTTCACGACAGCCATACTTGGCAGCCTACTGGGCGCCGACAACAACTCCCACCACGTCGTCGCCGTAGGTAGCGCGCTTCTTCTCGCCGATGCCGGTAATCCCGAGCAGTTCCTCCGTTGTGACGGGCCGAAGCCGAGCAATCGCCCGCAAGGTCGAGTCGTTGAACACGATGTACGCGGGTAGCGAACTCTCCTTGGCCCGCTTGGCACGCCATTCCCGCAACCGTTGGAACAGTTCCTCATCCGCAGGCGCGAGCATCTCACCGGCTGACACCGAAGCGCCCCTACTCGATCGGCTTTTGGAGGTGCGCGGCGCTGGTGTCGGATCGTGTCGTAGTTGCAGGGTGACCTCGCCGCGTAAAACTCCGTCACTCGTCGTTGTCGTGACGAGGGTTCCGTAACCGTCAGCTCCGACTGTCAGGACACCGCGCGCCAGGAGTTGGCGGGTAATGGCGCGCCATTGCGGTTCGGACAGGTCGGCGCCAATCCCCCAGGTCGACAACTCGTCATGTCGCCATTGTTGAACGCGATCTGTCTGCTTCCCGCGCAAAATATCGATGATCTGACCTGCCCCAAAGGACTGATTCCGCTCGCGCTTCAGGCGCACGACCGTCGACAGGAGCTTTTGCGCGGCGACAGTGCCATCCCAGGTCTCGGGTGGGTGCAGGCAGGTATCGCAGTTGCCACAGGGCTGACTCGACTGGCCGAAGTAGTTGAGCAGATTCACCCTGCGACAGTCGGTGGTCTCACACAGCGCGAGCATTGCATCGAGATGCATCGAGAGCCTGATCTTGAACTCGCGGTCGCCGGAGGAATCGTCGATCATCCGGCGCAGGTTGACGACATCGGCTAGTCCGTACGCCAACCACGCAGTCGCAGTGAGCCCGTCACGCCCCGCTCGGCCCGTTTCTTGGTAGTAGCCCTCGATCGATTTGGGTAGATCGGCGTGAGCAACAAACCGAACATCAGGTTTGTCAATGCCCATGCCGAAGGCGATCGTCGCCACGACAACAACACCGTCTTCTCGAAGGAACCGGGCTTGAGTATTCCGACGTGATTGAGCGTCCATCCCAGCGTGATAGGCCAGTGCATTCACCCCGTTATCGCGGAGGAACTCGGCCGTAGCGTCCACCGACTTACGAGACAGTGCGTAGACGATCCCTGCATCATCGGCGTGCTCTGACTTGATAAACGCCAGGAGTTGAGTCTTGACCTGGTTCTTCGGCTCAATGCGGTACTGGATATTGGGCCGATCAAAATCCGCCACGAAGTGTCGGGCATCCGGCATCTTTAAGCGTGCCGTGATCTCTTCGTGGGTCGCCCGAGTCGCGGTGGCCGTCAGCGCAATCCGTGGAACCCCAGGCCAGCGGGTTGCGAGTTGCGCCAAGTTCAGATACTCGGGTCGGAAGTCGTGACCCCATTGCGAGACACAGTGCGCCTCATCAATCGCGAATAGCGCGAGTTCTGAACAATCCAGCAGCTCCCGCGTCGACTCCATCGCGAGACGCTCAGGGGCAACGTAAAGGACGTCGAGTTGACCATTGCGATACGCGCGCTCCACCGCGATGCGTTGATCCATCGATTGACTTGAGTTGAGGAATGCGGCCCGGACACCAACGAGTTCCAGGGCATCCACTTGGTCTTGCATCAAAGCGATCAGCGGTGACACGACGATCCCTGTCCCGCTGCGAACGAGCGCCGGGATTTGGTAGCACAGTGATTTACCGCCACCTGTCGGCATCAACACGACTGCGTCGCCACCATCGACGACGTGCTCAATAATCTCGCGCTGATCACCGCGGAAGCTGTCGTAGCCAAAGACACGTGCCAGCACCTCGCCGGGTGCATCTACATTGACAGCCACTCACGCAGCATAGGCGTAGCGAGCAATTTGACCACGGCGATATCCACAACAAGCGGTGGCGACACTCACCCACCGAGAAGAAGATGTCGGGGCCTAGAAGGACCGCACTTTCGCGCGACTCAGATCGACGACGGCGTCTTCGCTATAGATTCCGACCTTGCCGGACTCGTAGGGCCGTTCGAGGTCGACGAACCGCGTGAGCTTCTGCGAGCCCAACTTGACGGTCGTAGCGGTGCGAGGACCTTTAAGGTTCTTCCGCGTTACCTTCGCAACGGCCCAATCTCCGATGGCAACCGCCGGTGCGTTTCCAGTCGCCAAGAACCGCTGACCGCCCGGGTACGCAGGATCGCGTTTACCGAGCTCCCAGCCGTTGGGTTTGATGGCCAAGTAGGTGAAGTGATCGTTGTCTGTGTAGTCCCACACCACCCACGCCGATTCCCACGGGTTCGGAGCAGAACCGACACGCAGCTGCTCGGTTGTACGTACCCGCATGTTCACTTTGAGCTTCTTATCCGAGTAGGTCTCGCGGGACACGACGAGCGCCGCATGGGTGTCCGACGGGCGCGTGGGCGCCTTGGGTGAGAGCCGCAATAAGCCACCAGCGTTAGACTCGGTGCTCACCGATCCGTAGCCAGCGAAGACCACGTTCCATGGTCCGACGTTGTCGCCATCAGTAAACGTTGTCCGCGGTGAATACGACGAGAATCGGTCAACGAGCACTACCGAGGATGACTTACCTGAGGACTTCACGGTCGGACTCGCGGCCACAGCAGCGGAGGCTCCGGCCGCTGCCAGCAAAGATCCGGCGACGAGCAGACCGAGGACACGCGAACCTCCCGACGGACCGAACCACGTACTCCGACGTTTGCCTTGTTCCGATGTGTTGCCCACACCCGGGTTATCGGCATAGCCCCGTGAGCCCTCTAACAAACATGACCGATCGGCCTAACTCGAACGGACTAGCGAGAGCCGTCCTCGTTGCGTTCGCCACGGCGTTCTGGACCGACGTAGCTCACTCCGCCGTCGGAGAAGGCAACCTTCGTGAGCTCGAGCTCTAGCGCTGAGGCCGGAAGCTCGTTGTATCCGGCTGCTTCCAGCACTGCACGGCGGCTGAAACCCGATCCGAACGGAGTCGGTGGTGGGTCGCCAAGCGCCAAGCTTGCCAACGCAGCGACGATTCGAGCGGAGGCGAACCCATCCCCGTACGGGTTCGCCTCCGACGTCATCTGCTGGTAGCGCTCAGGGTCATGTAAGAGGGTGGTGGCAGCGGCAACGATGCGTTCGGTATTCGTCCCCACAAGTTGCAAGGTTCCAGCTTCGACACCCTCAGCGCGCTCTGTCTCCTCGCGCGTCACCAAGACCGGCGTCCCAACAGAAGGCGCTTCCTCCTGGATTCCCCCGGAGTCTGAGATCGCGATCGTGGCTCGCCGCAGGAGCCGAGCGAACTCGGCATAGTCCAACGGTTCCACGAGCAGCACGTTATCGATTCCTTCCAGAATCGGAACGATCTCCTCGCGTACCAACGGGTTCGGGTGAAGCGACACGACGATCTGCGCGTTGGGCTCACTGGCGGCGATGATTGCGATCGCCTCAGAGATGCGGGCAAGGCCGCCGCCCCAGTTCTCACGCCGATGAGCGGTCACGACAATCACGGGGCCCTCGTGCGCGTCGAGACTCTCAAGTCGCTCGTCGCTATATGGGGCGTGCTGACTGGCGGCGATCATCAATGCGTCGATCCCGGTATTCCCGGTCACGAAGATCCGATTCACCGGGATGTTCTCGTGGGTGAGATTTTGCAGATTGTCTTCGGTTGGCGCGAGGTGGAACGACGTAAGCCGGGCAATGATCTGTCGGTTGAGCTCCTCGGGGAACGGTGACAACGTGTTATCCGTCCGCAGACCGGCCTCGACGTGAACCACTGGCAGTTTGGCCTGAGCGGCAGCAAGACCAGCAGACATCGCTGTCGAGGTATCTCCGTGGACGAGGACCGCGACTGTGTTCGGTATTTCGCTACGCTTGTCATCATCCGTGCGCAGCGCAGTGATCGCGCTATCCACCCCAGCGATCACCTTCGTGGTGAGCATGTTGAGCGTATTGGGCTCCTTGCCCACCCCTAGATCCAAATCCGGGGTGATGCCGACCATATTCAACACGGGCTTCACCATGTCTTGGTGTTGACCGGTGTTAATCACGTATGGATTGAAGTAGGGAGACTCCTGCAGTTTGAGGATGACGGGGAAGAGTTTGATCGCTTCTGGACGTGTACCAATCACCACGATGACTCGAAGTTGAAAATCAGTCGATTCGCTTTGCTGATTCGTCATGTCCTCAGTCGCGCTAAGAACGCCTCACGTTCGCTCGTTGACTGGACCGTGCGGGAATCCTGGCCCCGAGGCCTTCAACACTTCTCACAATGCAGTGTTCGTGCTCCAGGGCAGTGGCTACGCAGGTGCCTTGAGGCGATTACTCGACAGAATCGCGATAGCGTGACCGATCGTCGCCGGGATAGCGCAGATCAGCAAGGCCGCAACGAGAACCCTCGTCGCAATCAAGTCGCCGACGAATACATCGATAACCGCTGCGACGAGCGCAAACAGCGTCATCTCAATCGAATGGAACAGCTTGTGAAACGGGACGTACCGCGCGACTCGCCTCAGGTTCGCCACGAGCCCGGGACGAGGTGCGGAGACCTCCGCGGACTCCGACACTCGGGCAAGCCCTGACTGCGCCCGCGCTACATGGACGAAGTCATTTAGGCTCTTATTGAGCAGGAGAACGACCGCGAGCAAGGCCCCAACCAGGATCCATCCGGTGTCGGCATTGGAACCGAATCCACCGGCGGCGCGGACGCCAAGCGCGATCGCGATGAACGCCTCGGTCGTGTAGTGCGCAATCTTGTCCAGGAAAATCCCCGTCGGGCTCATCGTTTGTCGCCACCGAGCGACCTCGCCGTCGGTGGAGTCGATGAGCATCTGCGTCTGCCCAAGAATTGCGGCCATGAAGCCACCGGGAAGCCCGGGGATGAGCAACGAGGCAGCCGCAGCCCATCCGAGCAGGATCATCACCCAGGTGACGGCATTCGCGCTGAAACCAAGTCGCAGAAAGACGCGAGTGATGTATGGGGAAATCGCTCGGTGATAGAGGTCCCCGGCCCAGTGTTCGGAGTTACGTCGACCGCGGATTGCTGGCGGCTGACAAACCTCCCGGATTTGGGCGATCGTCGGTCGAAGCGGCCGTTGCTCAGTCACTGCGGCAGTCTAACGCTCGGGCTACTCAACGAGCGGAATATCAGGGTTCGGGCGAAGCGTGGTCTTCACTGACCCGGCTGCCGGCCCGGCGGTGGCTATCTGTAAACCCTGCCCGGTCCGATCACCACGGCCCGATCCCCCGCCGACTCACCCCTACCTCTCGGGAGTCTTTGAGCTGCCGCCGTCACTCAAGTAACGCTGGGTGGAGAGATTCGCCAGAACTGCCCGCATAGAAGATCCTCTCGTTGCATAAAGTCGCCAATCCCTACCCCGCGACGGAGCCGTTTCACCGATAGTGTCAGATGTTGGTGTGTCAGCCGAGCAGCTTCCGACTCTAGGTCCAGATGATCACGGTCTGGCGGTCGCAGGCGCGCGCACGATCGCCCAAGAAACCATCACCGCATGGACTGAGTTCCTGGACATTGCGCGCGACGTTGACATTGAGGCCCCCATTCGTGTCAAGAAGAGTTCTGCCCGCGCGATCATCGCCCGAGTCGGGTCGTGGCCGCAGAGTCGGCAACTCCCGCAGATCGTCGCCGACGCCCAAGCTGGGCGGGTCGGACGGATCGACCAAAATGCGATTGATGACCAAGCGATCGAGATGAATGCGGGACGACCGAAACAGGATCTACTCGATGCCGTCACACTGTCGCGCGATGCACTGATCGACTGGCTCGATGGACGCGCGCCAGGTCTCCCGCCCTTCGATGACTTCGCACTGCAGCCGGTTGCCACTCCGCTTGGATCGCTGCCATTGGTGACGTACATGCACGCCGGTGCATTCCAACTGGCGGTGTCAGCTCGAGACCTGCAACCCGATAGCGACCACGTCCCCGACGCGCTGCTCATTGCCGGGCTGCGTGCTTTAGTCGACACCACGGGTGCGCTCGCGGCGCGAATGCACATCGATTCGGAGTTCGCCGTCGTGACGCCCGCGGTGTCAGTCTTCACCGCGACGGGACCCGGGAACTGGATTACCAGCAACGTTGACACGACCCTGGGGCGCGACGTGGCCGGCGTCGAAGGACAGATCGGCAACGTGCTGGATGTGGCCGCCGGACGACGGAACCCGCTACGGGGACTCGGATCACGTGAGATCTCTGTTCGCGATGTTCCGGCAATGCTGAAGCTGGCGCCGATCGCTCACGCCAACCCCGGTCTACCCGGTGGGCCGTTATTGCGTCGGACCGCGAGTTGGTTAACGGTGCTAAACCGGAAGTAGTGCGTCGGGCTCAGTAGATTCCGAAGGTTGCGCCTGCCGCCTTGATCCAGGTACAGCTCACCTGACGTGCCCGTTCGCGAAACGTCAGCGGCTTGGACTCCTCCAGATTCAGCCCAGTGCACGTTGTCGCAGGCGTGACTTTTTTAGTGCCTTCACCTAGTTCCCTGCTCACGTCACTCATACGTTCGATCCTCGCTCGTCCACCGGAGAATTACAACCCGCGATATTCGGCAAAGAAGTCGTGGAACTCGCGCACGCGAATCGGGGACCATTGACTCTACTTGTGAGGTGTCGGCCTGAGGGATAATGGGCGTCTAGCTAATCGATCTGGGGAGACCACGATGTCTGAGACCGAAGCACCATTCATCATCGTCGGAGTCGACGGTTCTGAGCAGAGCATTAAGGCGATGCGCTGGGCGATTGAACACGCCGCGCTCCTAGGCGCTCGGGTACGAATTGTCGGTGCGTGGGATGTTCCGGTCACGATCTATGTGACACCAGGCCACGACGAAGGCGACTACTACCGCGATGCGGCTCTTGCTTTTGATGCAGCCATCGAGAAAGGCCTTGAAGGCCTCGACGTAGAGGGCGTCCTTGTCGAGAAAGAACTGATCGAAGGCCGTCCGAGTAAGGCGTTACACGATGCCGCGCGGGGCGCCCTGTCACTCGTGATCGGAAGCCATGGCTTGGGAAGCACATTCCCCGGGATGCACCTGGGGTCGACCGCGTCCTACTGCGTGAACCACGCACCCTGCCCGGTCGTGTTGATCCGGGACAGCGTCGCCTAGCACCCGCAGTCGTTAGCGGCGAACTCAACAAGGATCGGAGAAAGATCAAGAAGTGGGGCGACTCGGACTTGAACCGAGGACCTGACGGATTATGAGTCCGCTGCTCTACCAACTGAGCTACCGCCCCATCGCTGTGTACGAGTCCTGACAGCAATGCGGTCAGAATCCGGTGGGTAGCGACCGCGCCATTGTGCCGTACTCACCCACAGCATTCGCACGGTGCCGTGCATCGCCACCACGTCAGGGTTAGCGCCGCGACATCGCGCCGCGGTTGAGGGCGGTCATCGCCTCCGTCAACCCATCAACGGTCATCGGGTACATCTCGATCGCGTCGGCGATCTGCTCGATGGTGCTCCCGCGCCACCGGTTCTGCGGTTCAGGGTTCAACCACGCGCTCTGCCGGAAGTGACGCGCCATGATGTGTAACCACTCCAAGCCCGAGACGCGGGCATCGTCGGTGGCCGACATCGCGCTGGAATGCCACAGCTCGTACGGGGCCATGTAGGCGTCGCCAACGATGATCAGCTTGTATTTGTTGTCGCACTCGCGCATCAGATCGTGGATCCAAACCGGCTCGCTAAAGCGATCGGTCTCATACACCTTGCCGTAGATCATGTTGTGGAAGTAGTAGGTGCGTAGGTCCTTGAAGTGGGTGGCCTTCTTCGTCGCACTGAACAACTGAGACATCAGCTGCGAGTACGGGAACATCGATCCACCGACGTCGATCATCAACACCACGTGCGTGTTGGGCTTACTCGGTGGGCGAACGACGATCTCAATATCTCCGGCGTTGGCGGCCGTGGCGTCGATGGTTGCCGCGATGTCGAGCTCATCTTCGGCACCCTCGCGCACGAAGGCGCGCAAGCGTCGCAGCGCGACCTCAAACTGGCGAATATCGAGGGCGACATCGGAGCGGTAGCCGCGGTAGTGCCGGGCATCCGCGGCGTGCAGAGCCGCCCGGCCACCCCCACTGCTCCTAGTACTGATCCCCTGCTTTGACTTCCCCGAATGACCGAACTGCGAGGTTCCTTGGGAACCAATCCAGTAGTTGCCGCCATCGTGGCGTTCGGTTTGCTCCGCCATACGTTCCTCGAACTTGCGGCGCAACTCGGCGAGTTCCTCGTCGCTCAGGAACTCCGCAAAGTCTGCGTCCTCCTTCTGATCGCGTTCACCGAACTCATCAGCGGCCTCATCGAGCCACTCCAGAAGCTCCTCGGTCAGCTCGGGTGCATCGAACTCGACACCTTTGAACTCGGCCAGGAAGGCCTGATCGAACGCATCAAGATGGCCTTCGTGATGGATCAGCGTCGCGCGGGCGGTGTAGTAGAAACCATCGAGGGTCTGCTCGTGGAGCCCGTGGGACATGGCTGAGGCCAGGGTAATGGCCTCGCCGACGCCAACCGGAACGTCGAGCTCGCGTAGCCGATAGAGGAAACTGGTGAACATTGCACACTCCAATCCGGTTGCGAGCTCAGCGGATGCGTGGCCGAGTTGAGCGTCCCGACGTGTAGTCGGCAAACACCTCGAGGTCTTGTTCCTTCTTCAACAAAGTGCCCAGATCAGCGAGTTGCGGCGATAGCTCCACCGATGTCTTGCTCCGCGCCAAGAGCATCGAGATCCAGTCAACCAGCTCGCTCGTACTCGGCTTCTTCCGTAGCCGCTCCAGGCCACGGATCTGATAGAAGACCTCAAGTGCTTGCTCAAGCAGCTGGTCATTAAGTCCGGGGTGGTGAACCCCGACGATCCGCGACATGAGGTCCCGATCAGGGAAGTCGATGAAGTGAAAGATGCACCGGCGTAAGAAGGCGTCCGGGAGTTCCTTCTCCGCGTTGCTGGTGATGACGACGATCGGCCGGTGCTCGGCAGCGACCACATCGCCGGTCTCGGCAACGGTGAACCGCATCCGGTCAAGCTCGTGCAGGAGGTCATTCGGAAACTCGATATCGGCCTTATCGACCTCGTCGATTAGCAGCACGACCCGCTTGTCTGACTGGAACGCTCGACCGACCGGACCCATGTGAATGTAGTCACGAATATCGCTGACGTTGCGGTCCCCAAATCGGCTGTCGTAGAGCCGCTGAACCGTGTCGTAGTGGTACAGACCGTCCTGGGCACGCGTGGTGCTCTTGACGTTCCACGTGATGAGCTCGAGACCCTCCGCCTCGGCAATTGCCTCTGCGAGCAGCGTCTTACCTGTACCGGGCTCTCCCCGGACCAGTAACGGCTTCTGCAACACCAGCGCGCACCGAACGGCCGCCTCAAGCGAGGGGTTGGTCAAGTACGAACCGGTACCACTGAACTCGGCTAGGTCTGCGTCAATCCCGACAGGTGAACTCATACGCCCGATCCTACCGAGCCAGTTGGACCTACTGGGTTGGCGACGGGGATGCGGATGGCGCGGGACTCACTGGAACCCCGAGAGTGATGGGTGCTGCAAGCACCTCCGGTGACAAGTCCACCGGTGGGAACGGCGGGCTCGCCGGTGGGTAGGAACAGTTGGGAGTGGTCGGTTTGCCAGCGAACCGATCGACCGCCCATTCCATAAACGCAGGTCCCGAGGCGATCGCAACCTGCATATGGCCGACACCGCCCAACCACTCGACTGTCAGGTCTGACCCGGCCGCACACCACTTCTCCTGCATCAGCGCGTTGGAGCCGCTTAGAACGATCTGGTCGTCCGTACCCTCACTCATAAACACTGGCATTTCTGGTCCATACGGCCGTGGCGTGATGTCCCTGATTGTTTGTGCCCATGAGGGAACGTCATTGGGATCAGATTTGAAAAAGTCTGATCCCAAGGTATTTGACGCCAGACCCTCAATTCCACCGGCCTGAGTGCATTTACTCATGATGCTGTCCAGTTGGTCGATACCACTGGAGGAAACGACAGAGCGGAAGTCACGATCGGGATACGCATCCGAGAGCGAGACCAACGCGTACGGGCCGATCACCCAGCCGACTACCTGGTCCCATTGGCGCGCCACGATCGGGGCTAGTTCTGCTGCGGGAGCTGCCGCGCCGACTGCAATGAGATCAAGCTCTGGAGCAATCTCCTTAGCCAGCGTGCCGGTCCACAACGAGGAGTGCCCACCTTGGGAGTGGCCCCAAACAATCCAGCGTTTGCCAGCCTTGGCCTGCTCAAAGTTGCGAGCCGCCCGTACCGAGTTGACAACATCTCTGGCCTCTTGGCCCGGTACCAGGTACGTGTTGGGCCCAGGCGTACCAAGCCCCAAGTAGTCGGTTGCCGGAACGACGTAGTTGCGATCCATCGCGACATTAAGCCAGTCCGCCGTGTCACCGAGCACCGAAGGGCGTCGTGACGGAGCGCATTGATCGGCGAGGCCCACGGTGCCGTGTGCCCATGCCAGGACTTCACGCCCTTCTGCAGGGGCTGGCTTGTCAGGAACGAAGATCATTCCACTGACGGCGACTGGTTTGCCCGCCTCGTCTTGACTCGTGTAAAGAATCCGGACGGCCTTTCCGCCTGGAACGCCCGCATTCGGGATTTCCTCGGTCCGAATGAGCGACCCAGGTTCGGCCGGAATGTCTGCTGGAGGCGTGTAGAAGGGCTGCAGTTGCGCCTGCGCCTTGGCTACGGTGTCCTCGCTACTCCAGAGTGAGTAGGCGATCACTGAACCGAGCGTCAGAACGAACGCCACGGCGATGATGCCGACGATCAGGAAGCCACGTGCTCTGGGCGGCGTTGGCTTGACGCCAGCAGGCGGGCTTGACGAGTCGGGGGTGGTTTGCTCAGAAGTCACGAAGCTATTCACCCACGGACACGGGTTCCATTGCTAGTCGATCGTCACTTTAGCCGAAACTCTAACGCGGAAATATGGTGCTCCCCCAGCTGGACTCGAACCAGCAACCTATCGATTAACAGTCGAGCGCTCTGCCAATTGAGCTACGGGGGACTGATCGGCGTCGAAGCCTAGCAAGTCGCGCTACCGCGATCATGCCTGGCACCTCAGGTAGGCGTTAGCCAGGCTTGCCGAACACAACGATGTCAGCCGATGTGAAGGGCGGGCTAGTCAATCAATAGATCAACTAGCCCACTCCACTATCAGTCAGTTATGAGCAGTTCGCGGACTGCTTAACCGCTGTCAGCGCTGCTGCCAGCGTCTTGGTGGCCGCCGCGAGCTGGGTTCCAGCGTCGGAGAGGGTGGCGTCGGTGGGAATGTTCGCCACGGCTGCGTCGTAGGCGTTGACCAGGGTCTCGTTGGCCGCCTTCTGAACCGCGCTCAGGTTCCCCGCTTCGGTGCCTAGGGCAGCGAGGTCTTGCTTAACTGTTGCGCGCTGGGCCTTGAGCTCATCCACTGTTGAGTTCGTGTCGGTCACCGTCGTCGCCAACGTCTCAACCGAGGTTTCAGTGGTTGCCAGCTGGGCACAGTACGAGGACGAGGCCTCACTGACCGATGCACTCGCGTCCTACTCAACGACGGACGTCTCCCACACCAACCACTCAGATACCAACCGCTCAGATACCGACGGATAGCCGAAGCGCTGCCAGCTCCTCATCCGCCTGTGCGCGCAGTTCTGGGTCGCTGGGGTCGAGCCCAGCATCGAAGATAACCTCCCAGCGAATCTCGTCGCTGTCGCGTACCCGTCGAGCGACGAGCGAGGCACCGTTTTTGCCAACCAGCTGAATATGTCGTTGCATCACGATCGTGGCCATCACACGCTCGAAGATGACCTGCGGTATTGACCCAGCATCCTCCAAAGCCAGCCGCACGACGTCCACACCACCGGTACCGTTGACCGTGACGACCTCCTGAATCGGATCGTCCCACGCCGCACGCAGGACATGCTCCCAAGGGAGTCGATCCACATTGCCAAATGGGTACAGCGCCCGGTCGGTAGCGACAACTAACGTCGGCGAACCGTCAGCGGCGACCGGTCCTTGCGCCCACGCCAACAAGCGCTCTTCGGATGGAACCTGCTCGGCAAATGCTGCAAATTCCGATGGCAGTTGACGTTTACGAAAGATCCCCATTACTCGTTTCCTAAGGCTAGTTCGCGGAGCTGCCGACGGTATTGCTCGAGGGCGAGCAGATCGGCGAATAGTTTGTTGTACTCGGCTCCATCTTCGACCGGATTCGTTCGCTGCAGTCTGCCCTTCAACTCAACAGTGCGTCGCGTCGCGTCCATCTCCAGGAGCCTCGCGATGACAGCGGCGCCATAGGTTCGAAGCCCCTCGTCATCATCATTTTTGGTGTGCAGCGGATCAACGGCGAACTCGCGCACATAGCTACGGACGACATCGTCGGGACACGCGGCGAGCACGCTCTCGATCCACTCTCGACCGTCCGCTACCGACCCCGGGGACCCGGCCGACGCCATCGCCTCGTGGACGGCCACATGAACGTCGGAGGTGAATGCCTGCGGTTCAACACTGGCGTACCAGGAGTCGACGTGCTGCGGAATCTGCATCGCGCACTTGAGAGCTTCGCGCTCGACTGCAGTCGCCGTGGATGAACGATCGGGTCGCTCCCACTTCGGACCTGCCTGTGCCGGGGTCTGTTCTGCGGCTCCCGACTCACCATCGTCGCGGGCTCGTGCACTCGACCGACGCTGTTGGTTCGTTGCTGAGCTCGCACCCGTCACCGGTTTGGCGCGCTTGACGGCTTCGGAAACCTCGCGCGGCTCAATCCCGAGCCAGCCGGCCAGTAACCGGGTGTATTCCGGTCGGAGCGCGTGATCTCTGATTGAGGCCAGCATGGGAGCGGCCGCGCGGAGCCCGGCGACGCGTCCCTCTGCTGTCTCCAGATCGTAGTCGGCCAACGTCGCACGGATCGCGAACTCGAACATGGGGATCCGCTTGGCGACAAGATCTCTCACTGCCTCGTCACCCTCCTTCATCCTGATGTCGCACGGGTCCATCCCGTTGGGATCGATGGCCACGAATGTCTGAGTCACGAAGCGCTGATCCTCGTTGAAGGCCTTGAGTGCGGCCTTCTTGCCGGCAGCGTCACCGTCGAACGTGAAGATGACTTGACCACGGAACTCGTCCTGGTCCATCAGTAGTCGGCGCAGAACTTTGATGTGGTCGACGCCGAACGCCGTACCGCAGGTGGCGACCGCCGTCTCGACACCGGCCAGGTGCGCGGCCATGACATCGGTGTACCCCTCGACGATCACTGCCTGCTGACGCCGGGAGATTTCCTTACGGGCGAGGTCCACGCCGTAGAGGACCTGCGACTTCTTGTACAGCGGCGTCTCGGGCGTATTGAGGTACTTGGGACCCTCGTCGTCCTCGCGCAGGCGCCGCGCCCCAAACCCGACAACATCGCCCGACAGATCCCGGATCGGCCAGACGAGTCGCCCACGGAACCGGTCATAGGGACCCCGTTTGCCAGCGACAGCCAATCCACCCGTCGTGAGCTCTTGGTCGGTGAACCCCTTCGTTCTCAAGTGCTTCGTCACGCCATCCCAGCCGACCGGTGCAAACCCCACTCCAAAGCGCTGCGCAGCGGCCGAATCAAAGTCTCGCTCCGTCAGGAAGTCCCGGCCGATTTGCGCTTCAGGCGTGCGCAACTGCTCGACATAGAACGCGGCCGCAGCCTTGTGGGCCTCGACCAACCGCGTCCGAACACCCTTAAGGCGATCAGGCTGGGCACTGCCGCCCTCTTCGTAACGCAGAGTGGTTCCGGTTCGGGCCGCGAGCTTCTCGACAGCTTCGGCGAAACTCAGGTGGTCGATCTTGCGGACAAAGTCGATCGCGTCGCCGCCCTCTTGGCAGCCAAAGCAGTGGAAGTATCCCTTGGCGGGCGTCACATGGAATGACGGCGATCTTTCGTCGTGGAACGGGCACAGACCCTTCAGCGATCCCCCACCGGCGGGTTTGAGCGCCACGACCTCACGAATCACCTCATCGATGCGGGTTCGTTCGCGCACCAACACAATGTCGGTGTCCTTGATTCGTGGCACGAGGTCATCGTAAGCCCGGGCGCGCTATCCCAACGTGGGAGTTACTGAGATAGGCCGTACGGCCAGATAGTCCGCGCAACGGTGGCAGGATGCATGGGATGAGCCTGGACCTATCGAAACTGCGTCGTGACACACCAACATGCGAAGGCCAGACGTTCCTGGACAACGCAGGATCGGCGTTGAGTCCGACGATCGTCAATGAGACCCTCATCGCCCACCTTGCGCTCGAGCAGGAAGTCGGAGGCTACGTTGCCGCCGAGACGGCCCTGCACCGCATCACCGAAGCGACCGCAGCCGTGGGACGACTCGTCGGCGCCGCACCGCATCAGATCGCCTGGCAACCGAGCGCGACGGCAGCCTGGAACCGAGCCATCAGCTCCATCCCGTTTTGCGACGGCGACCGTGTCCTGACCACGAGCGCCGAGTACGCCAGCAACGTCATCCCGCTACTGCAAGCCCACAAGCGGGTTGGGCTGGCGGTCGAGGTGATCCCGGACGGTCCCGATGGCGCGGCCGATCCCGTCGCCTTCGCAGCGATGCTCGATGACCGAGTAAAGGCGCTTGCCCTGACCCACGCCCCGAGCCAGAACGGGCTACTGGTCGACGCGCACGCCTTCGGCGAGATCCTCCGGGCAGCGAACTCCCCCGCTTGGTTCCTTTTGGATGCGTGTCAATCGGTCGGGCAGATGCCTATAGATATGGGATCGATCGGTGCTGACTTCGTGACGGCAACGGGCCGCAAGTGGATTCGGGGGCCACGCGGTACCGGATTCTTGGCAGTCAGTGACCGTGCCTTGGCCGAGCTTGAGCCTGACCCGATGGATATGTGCGGCGCAGTATGGCTCGGCGGGACCAGCTACCAACCGGCCGAGGGTGCCACACGCTTCCAATCATTCGAAACCTCGATCGCTGGCCTCCTCGGGCTCGGTGCGGCCGCGACATATGCGCTCGACCTTGGCCTGGACAACATCAGAGAATGCGTGAACGCCCTGGCAGGCAGCCTGCGTAGTCAGCTCAACGACGTAGCGGGAGTCCGTGTGCTTGATCGAGGTCGTGAGCGCACGGGGATTGTCGTCTTCTCGGTCCCGGGTGACAACGCCGTCGCCGCAGTAACCGAGCTCCGGACGAATGGCATCACAGTCACACCGGTAGGGCACCTGACCAACCGTTCCTAAACACTGAGCGTTAGTGAGTGCTGCTCAGTCGCCCCGGACAAACGGTCTTTCTGGGGCTGACGTTCAGTGCGGTCTGCCGGACCCGGTCGCCTTTGTGACGGGGGTGAGACAGTGCGTGCTGAACATCGACAATCACAGGGTTGCGTTCAGGTCTAGAAGCCGGATGGTTCGCACTGCTCCTCTGTGCAGTGCGAAGGCCGGGTTTCCGCCGCCTGATCGGTTGTCCGTGACTGCGTCGACTGATCGCTGCGGCAGCGCCATGATGGCGCGTGACAGTGTCGGTCGAAGTTTGTTGTTGAAGTGGTGTGCGCCAGTGCTGGGCACCCCATCTAGATGTGTACGCCGGATCCACCGAAATAACCCACAGGCCGGATCGGTAGGCCATGGCGGTGAGTCGTTCCCGAAACTTTGCAGTCGGGATTCCGGCGACGGTCCGGCGAAACGTTTTTCCGCGCTTGCCTCGTCCCATGGTTTCGCGTCCTGTGGTGCGGGCGTCGACGAAGCCAAGGTTCTCGATCGCGATCGCCCCGCAGCCGGTGGTGCGGGCAATGCGAATGAGGTGACTGATTGCGTCACGTAAATGGGCGTCCCGGGTGGATGCGGGAAGTCCTGTCAACTCCAGCGGCACCGTATGCGGTTCACCGACCGGGTTGCCTGAGGAGTCAACGACGACAGCTGCTAGATGGTCGGCGTTTAGATCCACGCCCAGGTGCCGTTGGCTGCGCAACTGTTCAACGGTGGGGACGTGCTCGACCGCCGGTGTTTTCCAAGACGCGTCCACATACCAGCGGACCGTTTCAGGGTCGAAGCTGATGTCGTAACGCACCGCCTGATGAGCGCTGACTCGGTCGCTCCAATGAGCGTGACGGTAGGCAAAAATGACAGGCACAGCTATGCGCAGGTGAGTACCGATCCCGAGTTCGTCGACGAGTGCCGCAGGAATTTTGATGCTCAACGCACCGTCAGGGGTTAGGCGGATCGTTTCGTTTCCGTAGCTCTTCCCCGATTCGCCATCGGCGGTCAGGAATCGGCGGGACGCGTCCCATGAGTCACGCCACTGGGGCTCGGTCAGGTTCGCTTCCTCTAACCGATTCCCGTTGCGCCACAACCGATTCCCGCCGACCACCATGCGCGGGCGGGCATGCACCAAACGCGCGTCAACAGCGCTCAGCCGGTGGCGCAGCCCGTTCAGGCGCCGGGTTTTCGCAAACCGTTCCCGCTCATCGCGGTAGCCCTTCGTTCCAGTTTTGACATCGCGCGCCCCGACCGGAACTCCCGTGCGTTTCGTCAGGACATTGATCGCGGCGTTCAGCGAGTCACGTTCAGCGGACAGCCCCCGCATCCCCAGCGCGTACTGATCATTGCTTGCCCGTGTGATCGCCCCAGCCCACCGGCTCGACGTGTTCGACGTTAAGCCCTGCTTGCGTTCGGCCCGTAAATCGTCCTTGCCGCTGACTCGGCCTAACGCCAGCCGCTGCGACAGGTCACGGCGAGAAAGTTCGCCGAGGAACTGGCCGATCCGGGCCAAAGCTGCAGCCTCAGCATCATTCGGGCGAATCCGGGTACGGATACGCGCCCCCGTCGGCGGCGCAACAACGAACGGGTCCGCGATTACCCGCAGCTTCTTCGATCCCATACCTCCAGTCATACCAGCGACCACTGACAATCCGGGGGCGCTATGTAGTTTCTAGCGCATAGTTGATCTTTGTTGGCGGCTACGTTTCCTATCGGGATACCACTCACGAGAGGAAACGTAGCCATGACCAAATATGTCAGACTCACTGCACTTCACCGGGCCCAGATTGAATCACTGACAGGGGCTGGGGTGCACGCAGACGCGGATCGCCGCTGAAACCGGTTGCAGCCAGTCCACGATCAGCCGGGAGCTTGGCAGGCTTGGCGGTGGGAGCTATGCGGCCGCCGCGGCGCAGGCACAGGCCGACGAGCGTCGTCAGGTTCCCTCCAGGGTGGCGTTGCTGGATCGGTGCCCTGCCCTGGTTCGACACCTGCGCAATTTCATGCGGCAGCGGTACTCGATCGCGGAGTCCCTGCTGCTGATCGCGCGCAAGTACCCGGACCTGCCCGCGATCACCCCCGCCGCTGTTTACAACTGGCTGTTCTCGACTGACACTGCCGTCAAACGCGCACTGAAGAAGCTGCTGATCCGGCCACGGACGAAGAGACGCAGCCGGAAGAAAACTGTTACAGGACAAGGGAGAATACGGGATATGCGCCCAATCGGCGAGCGTCCCGCCGGGGCCGCAGACCGCTCCGAGTTCGGCCACTGGGAAGGGGACCTGGTGTGCGGGGAGAGCGGACGCTCAGCGGTCGCGACCCTGGTGGAACGCAAGACCCGCCAGACTTTGGTGATCAAGGTGGCGAACCGGACAACGAAAGAGGTTGTCCGCGCAGTCACGCAGCGCCTGCGCCGCACCGGCACCATCGTCACGTCGATCACCTGGGACCAGGGCAAGGAAATGGCCGGGCACGCCGAACTGACCCGACGGTGCGGGGCGCCGGTGTTCTTCGCCGACGCGCACTCACCCTGGCAGCGGGGCAGCAACGAAAACACCAACGGCGTCCTGCGCCGCTGGCACCCCAAAGGCACCAGCCTCGACGTCCACCCAGCCGTCCTGCGAGTCACCCAGCAACGGCTCAACAACCGGCCCATGACGGTACTCTCAGGAGCAACCCCGCAGGGGGCCTACGACGCGGAGATCAATATGCACTAGGGACTACACCCCACCGGGACAAACCCAGACCACGCATCACGAGCGCACTCACTAAACAACCTGAACGCTCGCTACCACTCACTAAACAGCCAACAGCTCGAACCCCGACGATTACCGCTCGACCGGGTCCACCTGCATTCTTCGGGCATCGCCACATATCTACAACGACGAGGCTGAGCTAGCCCGCCTGGTGTCAGCCGTCGCGCGCTAGGAGCCCCCGGCTTTGTTTGCCCAGCTCGGTCAACGACACCGCGTTGCTAGCGACCCAGCATCGGTGAGCGACCCAGACTCGGTTAACGGCACAGGGTCGTGTGCCAGCGGATGACAGATCGATCCGTCAGCGAGGCGACCTGATCGATGATGACGCGCAGCCTCGCCGCATCGTCTGGGGCCGCCTGAAAGGCAGGCGCAAACAACGCATCCAAACCCTCCGGTGCCCGCGCCACGAGGGCGTCCACCAACTCCACGATCACCTCCTGCTGGCGCAGATAGACGGCTGCCGAGTCCTGTCGCTGAAATACGAAGAGATTCGCCAAGGACTTCAACACGACGACTTCGTTACGGCGATCCTGCGGGATGATCAGATCGGCGGCATAGCGTTGTAGCGGGCGTTGTCCGAACGCCTCCCGAGTCGCATCGATACTCGGCTGCACGAACCGTCCGATCAAACTACTCGTGAGGTTCTTCAGCACCACCATGTCGTGCGACGTCCCGTCGAAACGCTTGGGCCACTGAGTAAGGGCCTGGATCCGATCCAGCGCCTCTCGCAGCTCGGCGACGTCGACATCTGGGGTGTACCAGTCGTGCGCGAGTTGACTGACGGCCTGCTTTTGCTCGTCATCAGCCGCGAGCTCTAGGTCGATATGCCCGGCATGAACTCCGTCCTCAAGGTCGTGGACGGAGTAGGCGACATCGTCGGACCAATCCATGACTTGAGCTTCAAAGCAACGCCGTCCAGCCGGTGACTTCTCACGTACCCAATCAAAGACGGCCTCGTCATCGGCATACGTATTAAACTTGCGGTTGCCGGTGATGCGGGGCCACGGATACTTCACGACCCCATCCAGGGATGCCCGTGTGAGGTTAAGCCCGGCTGATTCACCCTCGTCAGTGACGGACTTGGATTCCAATCGAGTCAGAACTCGGAAGCTCTGGGCATTGCCCTCAAAGCCACCGATCTGTGCCGCCGCATCGTTGAGCGCGTCCTCCCCGTTGTGGCCAAACGGCGGATGCCCAAGGTCATGGGCGAGCCCGGCCAGGTCGGCGACATCGGGGTCGCACCCGAGCGCTTCGCCCAGTTCCCGGGAAATCTGAGCAACCTCAAGGGTGTGCGTCAGTCGAGTTCGGGGGAAGTCCGACTCCCCCGCCAAGACAACTTGGGTCTTAGCAGCAAGGCGGCGAAGAGCTGAGGAGTGCAGCACGCGCGCACGATCACGTTGGAAGGGCGAACGGTTCGCGCGCTTCGCTGGCTCGGGTACCCAGCGTTGTGCATCGTGGGGGGTGTAGCCCTCGGTGGTCGTCACAAGCAGTGAATCTACCCAGGTCCGCGCCCACGAGGCTCGGTACTACTCGATGATGCGCGGAACATCCCACTGTTCGAATACCTCGAACGCAACGTAGGCGACCGTCTCGCGAGCGAGGTAGTCCTGGGTGACTTGGCTACCATCTCCGGATTGGGTGGGGTTGGGGTAGGCATCGAATCCGAGTCGGTTGGCGATCGCTTGGCTTCGCGCCATGTGGGCCGGATCGGAGTCCAGGGTGATCGAGGTCCAGCCGTTCTGCTGAGCCAAGTTGGCCACGTTAACCATGCTGGTCACGGTGTTGTCGCCCTCGCCGACGGCATAGACATCTCGTTGGCTGATCCCTTGATCGACGAGCCAGTCGCGGCCAGCCCCCGCCTCAGTGAATCGGTCGCCGGATTGCTTACCGCCAACTGTGATGATGCGCGGTGCCACACCTTGCCGGTAGAGATCGGCCGCGTGCGCTAACCGTGCTTCCAATACCGGCGACGGTCTGCCATCGAACTGAGCAGCGCCGAGCACAACGATGGCATCTGTTTGGGTGGTGTCAACAACCGCGGCCGTGCGACTCACGAAGTACGCGGAGCCCCCGACGACAATCAGCGGAAAGGCGATGAGCGCGAAAACAACCATGCCAACCACAGCGGGCAGACCCGGATGTGGACGTCGACGCGTTGGGGGCGCAGAGTGCACCACCCTGATCGTCGGTTCGGTGGTCGTGACCTGCGACCGCCCGACGGTTGACGTTGGCATCGGCACAGTCTGCCAGGGATGCCGACGATTCGAGTCGGGATTTGCCAGTCTGTTGACAGGTATTCCTACGAACTTTGACCGCTCTGGCCGTTTACCCGCCGGACACGGACAACTCGGCCTCGCGCAGCGTCAACGTCTCGCCGTCAGCGATGGACTGGGAGTTCAACCAGCCCTCCGGCAACGCCACCTTGCGTTGGCCGGTCGTGCGACCACGCGGTTTCGTCGCAGCATCCGCGAGGTACGGCTGATGGGAGTCAATCCCGGCGATCAGCGCATCGAGTTCCGCGAGAGTACTCGTCAGGCCGAGTCCGCGACGAGTCTCCGACCCCACTGCGAATCCCTTCAGATACCAGGCGACATGTTTACGGAAGTCGCGGCACCCTTTGTCTTCGCCATATAGATCGGTCAGCAACTCGGCGTGGCGACGCATCACCGCGAGGACCCCGGCAAGATCCGGCTCCGGCGTGATCGCCCGACCGGCCATCGCGTCGGCAAGCTGTCCGAACAGCCATGGCCGACCGAGGCATCCCCGACCAACCACAACACCAGCACAGCCCGTCTGATCCATCATTGCTACAGCGTCGGCGCCGGTCCAGATATCGCCGTTGCCTAGGACGGGCACACCGGTCGGCGCTAGGTGCTCCACAAGCTCAGTGATGGCCGGCCAATCGGCTTCACCGCCGTAAAGCTGGGCTGCCGTCCGCGCATGCAGCGCCACCCACGCGACACCAGCATCGGCGGCAATCCGGCCGGCATCCAGGAATGTCAGGTGATCGTCATCGATCCCTTTGCGCATCTTCACCGTGACGGGTACAGCGGCCACACCGCGTTTAGCTGATTCAGTGCGCGAGGTCCGGACCGCGGCGTTGATCAAGTCCGCGAACAGGTCCTTCTTCCATGGCAATGCTGCTCCCCCGCCCTTGCGGGTGACTTTGGCGACGGGGCAGCCCATATTGAGATCAATGTGATCGGCGCGGTCTTCGGCAACGAGGATCTTCACAGCGGCAGCCACAGTGTCGGGATCAACGCCGTAAAGCTGCACACTGCGTGGATACTCGTCAGGCTCGAACGAGGCCATCACCATCGTGTGGTCGTTGCGTTCGACCAGCGCCCGGGACGTGATCATCTCTGAAACGTAGAGACCCGCTCCGGACTCCCGACAGAGTCGCCGGAACGCCCGGTTCGTGATCCCGGCCATCGGCGCCAACACGACCGGCGGATCCAGCACGAGCCCACCGGCTTGCAACGACGTCATAGCAACAGGATCTCAGGTAGCGGCAAGCGATCAGCAGGGTGGCAGTTTGGGGATCAGCCACTCTTCAACGGCATCAAGAGAAATCCGTTCTTGAGTCATACTGTCGCGCTCGCGAATCGTCACCGCATTGTCGTCCAACGTGTCGAAGTCGATCGTGATGCAGTACGGCGTCCCGATCTCGTCTTGGCGTCGGTAGCGTCGACCGATTGCCCCGGCATCGTCGAAGTCCACGTTCCACCGCTTACGCAATGAAGCAGCGAGGTCACGCGCCTTCGGCGAGAGGTCTGCGTGCCGACTCAATGGCAATACAGCCGCCTTAACGGGTGCGAGGCGTGGATCGAATCGCAGCACCGTCCGCTTATCGACTCCGCCCTTCGCGTTGGGGGCCTCGTCCTCGTGGTAGGCGTTGAGCAGGAAGGCCAGGACACAACGGGTCAGCCCGGCGGCAGGTTCGATGACGTAGGGCGTCCAGCGCTCGTCGGCCTCTTGATCGTAGAACGACAAGTCCGTTCCAGACGCTTTGCTGTGAGTCGTTAGATCGAAGTCAGTCCGGTTCGCGATTCCTTCCAGCTCACCGAAGGGTGACCCACCGAACTCGAATCGGTACTCGATGTCGACCGTCCGCTTGGAGTAGTGCGACAGCTTCTCCTTGGGATGCTCGAACAGGCGCATATCGTCGGGGTTCATCCCTAGGTCGACGTACCAATCCCACCGCTGCTGGAGCCAGTAGTCGTGCCATTCTTCGTCCGAACCTGGTTTGACGAAGAACTCCATCTCCATCTGCTCAAACTCGCGCGTGCGGAAGATGAAGTTTCCGGGGGTGATTTCGTTGCGGAAACTCTTACCCGTTTGGGCGATTCCGAACGGCGGCTTTTTGCGAGCAGCCGAGGCCACATTGTTGTAGTTGACGAAGATGCCCTGGGCGGTCTCTGGCCGCAGGAAGTGCTTCGAGTTCTCGTCTTGCACGGGACCTAGGTGGGTGCTGAGCAGTCCGTTGAACATTCGCGGCTCTGTCCAACTGTTCTTACTCCCGCAGTTGGCGCAGGCAATATCCGCCAGACCGTTCTCGGGCAGGCGGCCCTTCTTGTTCTCGTAGGCCTCAATGAGGTGATCCTCGCGGAACCGTTTGTGACATGACGTGCACTCAACGAGCGGATCAACGAATGCCTCCAGGTGACCGGACGCCTTCCAGACATCTGTCGCCAAAATGACCGACGAATCGAGTCCGACAATGTCGTCGCGCTGACGCACGACGGAGGACCACCACTGCCGACGAATGTTCTCTTTGAGTTCAACGCCGAGCGGACCGTAGTCCCAGGCTGAGCGCGTCCCGCCGTAGATCTCCGACGACGGGAACACAAACCCCCGACGTTTACTGAGACTGACGATTGAATCGACACGATCTGCCACGGGTACTCCTGCAAGTAGGGGGTGAAGGGAACTACATTCCCAGACAACTGTTGGGAATCCTAACGGTGCAGCGGCCGCGGGCCAGTCTTCTAGTCGGTTTGAGCCGGCGAACTACTCGGTGTCCCACTGGCCGTAGCAGGTGGCGGGAGCACGGTTTCTGCGCTAATTCCCTGGCTGTCTACCGCCCAGGGCGAATGATCGTTGGCGTTGAGGGTGACGCTGATCTCGTTTCCAGATGCCGCCTCCTCCTCGGAGAGGAAGTACCAGGGCCCGTAGATCCGAGTGATCTTCTCACCGTTGACGTAGAGGTGGCCGTGACCTGAATTTGGTTCAACAGCGCCCCCCGTGTCCTCCGGGGTCCATGTCCACTTCTTCGTGGCGATGTGGATATTCCACCCCGTAGTTGAATCGGGTATCGCCTTGAGGGAGACCGTTGGAGCGCGAGTCGCTGGGACCTCATGCAGGTCCGATTGCATCGAGTCGGCTGAACTACTCTTCGCTGCGGGCGACGGTGATGAGACGGTCTCGGTCGAGGTTGCGCATCCTGCCAATACCAGCAGTCCGATGGTGGCCCCTGCTACGCCGACTACCTGCTTCATCTCTTCCCCTACTTCCCGTCGCTCTCACGTCCTGACGTGCCCAAACGAAGCATATGCAACGGTATTCGTGACCGACCAGGTTTCCTGCCTAAGAGTCACCCACCATCTTGGGCAGTGATCGCAATCGCGACTAAGGGAACCGGGGTCGCTCTGGCGCGATCGAGCTCTGCTCGTTGACCGTTCCCTCGCTATCGCGGCTATGCAGTAGCTCAAAAGCGGTCGGCTCATCGACCGCACGTGAAAGCAACGGCACCGCCTGGATCTTGACGTCATAGTTCGACAGGGCCCGGCGATACGTCCCGATGTTAGAGAACTCCAGCAAGACCGTCATCTGACCTGCCTCGTCGATGGCTTGGCCCACCGTCGCGCGGATGAACCCTGGACGAGTGGACAGAACCTCGATGGCGGTCTGGGCCTCGGCCAAAAACTCCGCAAATCCGGACGTACCGACGTTGTAACGCAAAACAACAAACACGAATCTCGACCTCCTGTACGCACGCTATCGAAGCGTGGGCGACTATGGGTGCATGGCAAAACCTTCCACAGGCCCTGGGCGTTCCTCGAACTCGGGCCGTCGAAACAGCACTCCGCCCCTGGGATCGCGTCCACAGCGCGTTCCCAGCCAGGCCAAGTCGCCCGCCCGGCTAAAGCTTGAGAAAATAAGTATGCGGCCGCTGCACTTCTTGAAGCGACTACCTCGGCTCGTCCTGCCGATCGCGATGGGCCTTCTGCTGCTTGGCGGCCTCCTGCTGCCGAGCCAGTTCGCCGGGCTACTGCTGCTGGTCGTGGCGGTGTTCCTTGGTTGGCTTCTCGCGCTGTCGTGGCCTGTTCTCAACGGCTCGTCTCGCGCTATTCGCCTGCTGGTCGTCGTAGTGGTGACATTCGCTACGTTTTGGCGTCTTGCCGGATACAGCTAGACCGGTGCGCGTGTCGCAGAGTCGACCCAGATCTCAGCACGTCACCTAGCCAACGGCGGACAACGAAACAACGGACCGTTGTCATCGGAGCTCTTGAGAACACGGACGAGCTCCGTAGCGCCCAACAGGTTCCCGAAGCCCTGAGTCCCGCGGGTGAGAACGACGGGCAGGCCCAACACCGTCTCTGCCCTCACGGGCATCATCATCACCACGGCTTCACGCAGACCGAGCACACGATTGAGATCACCGGGCTATGCCCCGGCTGTGCGGCCTAGAACTTACGCCGCTGCGGAGCGCGGATCTACGGATGGACGTCGGCCTCAGCCGCCGTCTGCTCAGCCGTCTCAAGTTGGAACGTCGTGTGGCCGATCTCAAAGCACTCTTGGAGACAAACGTTGAGTTGCGCGAGGATCTCTTCGCCCTTGCCTTCTTCGAATGGCGTGGGCGCGACCGTGACGTGCGCGGACAGCGACGGCATCCCGCTCGTGATCGTCCACGCGTGAAGATCGTGGACGGACACGACACCGGGAACACCGCACATATGCCGCCGCACGGCGTCTAGATCCAGCCCGGTTGGCGCGCTTTCCATGAGGATGTTGAACGCATCCCGCAGGAGAAACAGAGTCCGCGGAATCATGAACAAAGCAATCGCTATTGAGACGAGGACATCGACGCGCGCCCATCCGGTCGTCAGTAGCACCACTGCCGCGATGACCACCCCGACCGAGCCCAGCGCATCCGAGAGCACTTCCAAATACGCACCCTTAACCGCGAGACTCTTGGCCGCACCCCGGCGCAGTAGCCAGACTCCGACCCCGTTGGCCACCAGGCCATAGGTGGCGGCCGCAAGCATGATGGGCGCATCAATCGTCGCTGGATTAAACCACCGGGCGTAGGCCTCAATGAGGATGAAGATCGACAGACTCAACAGCAGGACGCCATTAACGACCGTCGCAAAGATCTCGAGTCGGTATAGCCCAAAGGTTCGCCGCGACTTCGTCGGTCGAGCCGCGAGAGTGATCGCACTGAGGGCGAGACCAACTCCAAACACGTCAGCGAAGACGTGCACGGTGTCTGCTAGGAGTGCGAGCGACCCCGACAATACGGCGCCGATGAATTGGACAACCAACACGGATATGCCGAGGCAAAACGTAATGACCAGGGGCTTCCTACTCGCCATCCCTGCACTGGCGTAACTGTGCCCGTGATCGTGGCCCATCGCTAGACCGCCGGTCCCTGCGCACCGCCGTACCGACGATCACGCTCGACATAGATCTCGATGGCCCGCCACAAATCGCGGCGGTCAAAGTCTGGCCAGAGCTGCTCAAGGAACACCATCTCCGCATAAGCGGACTGCCAGAGCAGGAAGTTGCTCGTGCGCTGCTCGCCGCTACTACGCAAGAACAGGTCGACGTCAGGCATCTGTGGCTCGTCGAGATAGCGGGCGATCGTGGCCTCGGAGATTCGGTCCGGGTCAATCTTCCCCTCGCGTACCAACTGGGCAATCCGTACCACCGAATCGGCGATCTCGGCCCGCCCGCCGTAGTTCACGCACATCACCAGGTTCATCGCGGTGTTGTGCTGCGTGCGCTGCTCGGCAGTCCGGAGTTCGTTGATGACGCTCTTCCACAGGCGCTTGGTTCGGCCGGCCCAGCGCACGCGAACCCCGAGTTCGTCGAGCTCCTCCAACCGGCGATGCACCACATCGCGGTTGAAGCCCATGAGGAACCTGACTTCCTCTGGCGATCGCTTCCAGTTCTCCGTAGAGAACGCGTATGCCGACACCCAGGGGATCTTCAGTTCCAGCGCGCCATGGACGACGTCGAGCAGGGAGTCCTCCCCCATCTCGTGACCTCGGGTTCGGGGTAGTCCGCGCTGGTTCGCCCATCGGCCATTGCCATCCATGACAATCGCGACGTGTTGGGGTAGTAAGTCTGCGGGAATCAGGGGCGGGATCGCGCCATCCCGATGTGGGCTGGCCGCGCGATAGGTTGCCGGATCCCGCGGTGGGGTCGGTGTTGAGCGGTGCTGACGGGCCATATCCGCAACCCTAGCGCTCAACGAGGGGTAGCGATCTCAGATTCCGCTCAAGTTGCCACTGCAGGTAAGACGACGTGAGCCCGGCCGCATCGCGACGTTGGCGGGCGGTGCTGGCCTCAGCTGTCTCCCACTCCCCCTCTAGCAACGCGCCCATCAACTCCAGTGTTCCCTCGGTCGGCACCGAGTAACCGGGTTGGCGACAGGTCGTGCAGACGGCGCCACCAATCGCCGGATGGAACGCCCGATGCGGACCAGGGTCGCCACAGCGCGCGCAATCGTCGAACGTCGGCGCCCAGCCCGCAACGGACAGCGAGCGCAAGAGGAATGAGTCCAGAATCAGCCCCGCGTCGTGTTCCTCGTTCGTCATACTCCGAAGCGCTGCCACGAGCAGGAGGAACTGCTGAACGGACGGCTCACCCTCCTCCGAGGTCAGCCGCTCGGCGGTCTCGAGCATCACCTGGCCGGAGGTCCAGAGCTGATAGTCCGCGCTCAGGGGCGCGCCAAACGCTGAGATCGTCTCGACCTGGGTCACCGAATCCAACGAGCGGCCTTCATATGCCTGAATGTCGACAAGCGAGAAGGGTTCCAGGCGCGCACCGATCCGACTTGATGTTCGCCGCACCCCTCGGGCGACCATTCGGACTCGACCACGACCACGGGTCAGTACCGTGACGATGCGATCTGACTCGCCGAGCTTCTGCGTCCGTAGGACGACACCAGACTCGCGATACGTTGCCACGTCCACAGTCTGACCTAGGTAGGTGCGCGATCAGTACCGGTCGCGGTAGTTTGGGGGCGTGTCGGAGGATGAGCTAATTATCGTTGCCAACCGGTTACCGGTTGAAGCGGTGACCGACCCGAAGGGTGGCGTCAGCTGGAAAGTGTCCCCCGGCGGGCTTGTCGCCGCTGTCGAACCGTCCCTAAAAGGTCGCCAAGGCGTCTGGATCGGGTGGAATGGTCGTTACGAAGGTCCCGATGAATCGAAGCTGCCGCCAATCCCGGAGACCGACGAGAGTCGCGACTACCGGATCACCGAGGTATCCCTCAAACGAGAAGACGTCGAGCGCTACTACGACGGATTCAGCAACTCAGCGCTGTGGCCGCTCTACCACGACGCGATCGCTACCCCGATCTATCATCGGCATCAATTCGATGCGTACCGCCGCGTCAATATGCTCTTCGCCCAAGCTGCTGCTCGGGCGGCAGCTCCCGGCGCCACGGTCTGGGTGCATGACTACCAACTACAACTTGTACCCGCCATGCTGCGGTCTCTGCGCCCAGACTTACGGATCGGGTTCTTCCTTCATATTCCGTTTCCGGCACCCGACCTCTTCCTCCAGTTGCCCTGGCGTCGGGCACTGGTGCTCGGTGTCCTCGGGGCCGATCTCGTTGGATTCCAGACGGTGGGCGGAGCTCGAAACTTCCTCGCGGTCACGGAGCGGCTCCTTGGTTGGCCTGCCAAGGGAAACGTCGTCGAGGTGCCTGGGGCCCACGGCGGACGTCGCGAGTCACGAGTTGGAGCCTTCGCCATCTCGGTCGATGTTGAGCGCCTTGATCGCCTCGCGCGCACAGCTGAGACAGCAAATCGCGCGAAACAACTACGCAAAGATCTGGGTAATCCGCGGACTATTCTGCTCGGTGTCGATCGTCTCGACTACACGAAAGGGATCGATGTCCGTTTAAGGGCGTACACCGAACTCCTTGAAGAGAAGCGCCTCGACCCAGCCGACACAGTCCTCGTCCAGGTCGCGACCCCGAGCCGCGAGAACGTCGACGAATACCAGCGCATCCGCGACGATGTCGAGCTCATCGTCGGCCATGCCAATGGCTCGCTTGGCCGAATCGGTGCCCCGGCCATTCACTATGTGCGTGATTCCCTCCCGATGGAGGAGCTCATGGCGCTGTACCAAGCCGCCGACATCATGCTCGTCACGCCACTACGTGATGGGATGAATCTGGTCGCTAAGGAATACGTCGCGTCCCGCATCCATGATGACGGCGCCCTCGTGCTCAGTGAGTTCACCGGCGCCGCCCGCGAGATGCCTCAGTCCTGGCTGGTGAATCCCTACGACATGGACGGTGTCAAGGAAGCTATTGTGGCGGCCGCACAAGCCGGGCACGACGAGAAGCGCCGACGGATGCGCGCCATGCGGACCCATCTGCTCAACCACGACGTCCAGCGCTGGGCGCGCGAATTCATCGATCAACTAACGGCAGCCGATGTCTGATCCCGCCGATCACCACCCACCGCAGCGTCACGCCGGCGACGCGGCGCGACACACCGTTGGGGCGTCCACAGGTGACGGCGCGTCGCACGACTCGTCCCGTCTGGAACCCGGCCTTCGCCTCGCTCTGCGTAATATCGCCCGCACCGGCACGCTGCTCGTTGGGTGCGATTACGACGGGACCTTGTCACCGATCGTGTCTAATCCGGCCCATGCCCGCGCGCTACCCGGGGCCAGTGCCGTCCTGCGCCAACTGGCGAGTCTGACGTCCACGGTCGTCGCGGTCGTCTCGGGTCGGGCACTACGAGACCTCGCCGCGATGTCGCGCCTGCCGGAGGAAATCACTCTGGTGGGAAGCCACGGCGCGGAGTCCGACCTGGACTCCCTGAGCAACCTCGACGAGAGCGCCATCCAACGGCTCGTCACCCTGCTAGAGCAGTGCTATTCGGTCACCGATGGGGTTGACGGAACCCTCCTGGAGAACAAGCCATCCGGGGTGGCTGTCCACGTTCGCAACGCTGACCGAGCTGACGCGACGCGAGTTCTCGCCGACCTCCATCAGCTGTTCGACCACGATGACAGCATCAAACTAACCCGCGGCAAAGAGGTGCTAGAGATGTCGGTGACCCACGCCGACAAGGGTTCAGCGATGGACCGCCTACGGGTAGAGAACGAAGCAACTGCGGTGATCTTCATCGGCGATGATGTCACTGATGAGTACGTCTTTGAGCGACTCACGTCCGAGCCCCACGTCACCGTCAAAGTTGGCCATGGCGATACCGCGGCCAGGTTCCGTGTGGATGAGCCCCAGGACGTGTTGGAGGTGCTCGCCGTTCTTGGCGAGGAGCGTCAAGCGTGGCTCGCTGGCGCCAACGCGGTCCCCATCGAGGACCACGCGATGCTCTCCGACGGCACCGATGTCGCCTTGTTAACTCCTGGCGGCAGCATCAACTGGCTATGTCATCCGGGACCTGACGCGCCAGCAATCTTCGCCGCCCTTCTTGGTGACGCCGAGGCCGGACAGTTGGCGATCTCGCCCGTCCGCGGGGGACGTCCACTGAGCCAGAACTACCTCGACCACACGATGACCGTCGTCACCAAATGGGCCGGGGTCAACGTCACCGATTACCTTGATTCCAGCTACCGCAGCGCCCCGCGCCACGAGGCCGAGTTGCGTTTGATCCGGGTCATCTCGGGCCGGACGCCCGTCACTCTCACGTTCTCTCCGCGGCCGCAGTTCGGTGCTGTCCCGGTAGGGCTGCGAGCGAGCGAACACGGCATCAAAGTCACCGGAACCTCGGATTGCTTAGTACTCGTTGCACCTGGTTTGGACTGGACCATCACCCACGTAGGCCCGCATCCCACCGCCACGGCAACGATCGATCCGTCTCGTGGCGACGTCGTCATTGAGTTGCGCGCCGGAACCGACGATATGAGCCACGACGGCCAGACCGAGGGTGAGCGCCGCCATCGGACCCACCTTCGGTGGCGTGAGTTCTCCGAAAAGCTCGTGATCCCCGACCAGCGTGAGGAGATCGTCCGCCGCTCTGCCCTGACCCTGAAGGCGCTCTGCCACACCCCGACCGGTGCAGCCCTCGCGGCAGCAACGACGAGCCTGCCGGAGTGGGTGGGTGGGATCCGCAACTGGGACTACCGCTACTGCTGGCTCCGAGACGCAGCGATGACGGTGAGCGCGTTGTCACTGATCGGCAGCACAGATGAGGCCGATGCCTTCATGGGCTGGCTAGCACGGGTCGTGGAGGCGGCCGGTGGACCCGATCGCGTTCACCCTCTCTATAGCGTTGAGGGTCACATCCTTGGACCGGAAGCTGTCGTTGACACTTTGCCCGGGTACGCCGGGAGTCGCCCCGTCCGGATCGGCAACGCTGCTCAAGGTCAGCTTCAGCTCGACGTTTTTGGGCCGATCTGCGAGATGGTCGCGGTGACTGCTCACGAACGCGGAGAAGTGACCGAGCTTGACCTATCGACAGTTCGCTCGTGCGTTGAGGCGGTGAGTCGGCGGTGGCGGGAGGCAGATCACGGTATCTGGGAGATCCGCGACACTCCTCGCTTCCACGTCCATTCCCGCGTTATGTGCTGGATGGCCGTTGACCAAGCCATCACCGTTATGGAACTTTCCGGCGGATCGGAGCCGACATGGAGGGCACTGCGAACGGAGATCGCTGACGACATCTTCGACAATGGCTGGGACGCCGAACTCAACTCATTCGTCGCGGCCTACGGCCGGCAAGATGTCGATGCTGCTGTGCTCGCGATCATTACCTCCGGATTGGTCGACGGCACTGATCCACGCGCGATCGGCACAATCCACGCGATCGAGGAATCATTACGGGATGGCCCTACGGTCTACCGGTACCGCCACGATGACGGCCTCCCCGGCACCGAGGGTGGGATGAACATCTGCACCTCGTGGCTGGTTGAGGCTTACGCTGCGGCCGGGATGTTGGACGAAGCCCACACCTTGTTCGAACAACTGCTGGACTGTGCTGGTCTGACCGACCTCCTCCCCGAGATGTATGACCCCGGCTCGGATCACGGGCTGGGGAATCACCCGCAGGCGTACTCACACCTTGGGGTAATTCGGTGCGCCGTTATTCTGCAGCAGGCGGACGAAAAGGCATCAGAGGATGCCATGCGCGAGGTCAGCTAGTCGATAGCCACGCGAGCCTGGTCGATCAAAAGCCCAGGCGGCGAAGCTGTTTAGGATCGCGCTGCCACTCCTTGGCCACCCGGACATGGATGTTCAGGTAGACGGGCATCCCGACGAGAACCTCGATGTTCCCCCGGGCGGCCGTCCCAATCCGTTTCAAATGGGCACCACCTTTGCCGATGATGATCGGCTTCTGGCTATCGCGCTCGACGTGAATCGTCGCGTGAATATCCATCAGTGGTTTGTCGACCGGACGACCCTCGCGCAACCGCATCTCGTCAACCGTCGCCGCAATGGAGTGCGGTAGTTCATCTTTGACATCGGTCAGGGCCGCCTCGCGGATGAGTTCGGCCACCATGGATTCTTCTGGCTCATCGGTGTCCTGTGCGCCCGAAAAGAGCTGGGGACCAGTCGGGAACGCCTTAATCAGCAGATCCACGAGGACATCGACGTTCGCCCCGGTCACGCCTGAGCAGGGCACATACTCCGCCACGTCCAGACCAACCTTCTGGGCTAACTCCTGGATCGACGTGAGGCGAGTGGCAACTTGGTCGGGGGTCGCGACATCAGTCTTCGTGATCACGCAGATCACCGGGCCGCGTTGGATCTCGGCAAGTTCGGCCGCCAACCGGCGATCGCCCGCACCTGTCGGCTCATCCGCGGCGAGGCAGAACCCGATGACGTCCACCTCAGTCCACGTCGATCGTACGAGGTCATTGAGGCGCTCTCCGAGCAGCGTTTTGGGTTTGTGCAGTCCAGGGGTGTCGATGATGATCAGCTGTCCGTCTGGGCGGGTGAGGACTCCGCGAACGGTCCGGCGGGTGGTCTGTGGTCGGTCAGACGTAATAACGATCTTGCGACCGATGATGCGGTTAATGAGCGTGGACTTGCCGGCATTCGGGCGCCCGACGAGACAGACGAATCCACTTCGGAATTCGATGTCGGCCGCTGGTTGTTCTACCGCGTATTTGTCCGCCATCAGGTTGAACTCCCCGTCGTATTCGGTACCGCAGGAAGATCCACGTGGATCTCTCCGCTGGGCAGTGCTGCCAGAACTCGCACGCGCGTCCCGCCCAAGTCGTGGGCGGCCGCGAGATCTGACGCTTCTATTCCGCCATCAGTAGAGACAACCACCGCACACTCGCAGTCCTGCGCACCGGCCGCAACGGCTTGGGCCACCGCGAGCTGTAGCGCCCCAATACGCAGGCTTGGCAGGTTCACATTCGCTGCAGAATAGGTCCGACCAGTCTCGTCTCGGACCGCAGCTCCGGTCGCTGCGCCGATCCGCGCCCGCGCACCTTTAGCCAACGTCACCAACTTGGCGTCTTCCTCGTTGAGGTCGACCAACGGCCCAGATTCGGTACTCACTTTGACACTTCCTCAGTCTTCTTGGACTTCTTCTTCTCCGAAGAATCGGCGTCCGCCTTCTTCGCTGACTTCTTCTGGTCGCTCGTCTTAACTGACTCGTCCTCGATCTCGATCTCGATGGGGCTAACAAAAACCGCACCGACCCGGTTACGCCGCCCAGCCGACATCTCCGAGACCAAGCGGTACCCCTCGACCTCGATACTGGATCCCGGGATCGGAACCACCCCGAGCCGGTTGGCTAATAATCCAGCGACAGTCTCGACGCCCTCAGATTCCTCCGACAGGTCCAGATCGAGCAGCTCAGCAAAATCGTCGAGCTGCATGCGAGCACTCACCCGCCAGCAGGAATCCGCCAGCTGTTCACTCTCGGCAATCTCTTGCTCGTCGTACTCATCGGCGATCTCGCCGACGATCTCCTCCAGAATGTCCTCAATCGTAATGAGTCCAGCTGTTCCCCCGTACTCGTCAATAACGATCGCGACGTGGGTACGGGTCGCCTGCATCTCTCGCATTAGCTCGTCGGCCGGCTTGGAATCTGGCACAAACATCACCGGCCGCATGAGCTTCTCAACCCGCTCAGTGTGCTCCGCATCGCGGTGTTCGAATGACCGACGAGCCAGATCCTTCAGGTAGACGAATCCAACGACATCGTCGAGGTTCTCGCCGATCACCGGGATGCGGCTAAATCCACTACGCAGGGCAAGTGAGAGGGCCTGGCGCAGACGCTTCTCCTTCTCGATCCACACCATCTCGGTGCGAGGAACCATCACCTCACGGGCGAGGGTGTCACCGAGTTCAAAGACGGAGTGAATCATCTCGCGCTCACCAGCCTCGATGACCGCATCCGCCTCGGCCATATCGACCATCTCGCGAAGTTCCGCGGTGGATGCAAATGGACCGTGCCGGTATCCCTTACCCGGCGTGATGGCGTTTCCGAACAGAATGAGCAACGATGCAATCGGCCCAAAAATAGTGTTGAGGAACCGGGCTACTCCCGCTCCTCGACGAGCAATCGCTAGCGCGTGCTGCTGGCCGAGAGTGCGGGGAGCAACCCCCAGCATGACAAACGTGACGAGCAGCATGATGCCGGTCGCGGCGAGGATGCCGCGCCATTGCGGATCTGGGAACGCGCTCAGGCAGACGGCCGTCACGCTCACGATGCTGAAGGTCGACAGAGCCAGGCGCACCAGCAGGATGACATTGATGTAGCGGGCCCGGTCGGCCACGACTGCCGCGAGCCGGTCAGCTCCGGACACACCCAAACTCTGCAACTCACTGACGCTGACCTTGCTGACCCTGGTGAGGGCAGCTTCGAGGGCAACTAAGAACATCGCAATGACAACCAGCACGACGGCGGCGGCGATCAGCACGATATCGCCGGTCACTGTTGGTTCCCCCGCGGTTCCTGCTCCTGGGCCGCCGACTGTAGAGACGCCGACTTCTGGGACACCTGCCTGTGCCACTCAGCGACGAGTTGGCCCTGGAGCCCAAACATGAGTCGCTCTTCGTCGGGTTCCGCGTGGTCGTAGCCGAGCAGATGCAAGATCCCGTGCGTCAAAAGCACCCCAAGTTCGTCACGCTGACTATGCCCAGCTACGCCGGCTTGTTTGGATGCAACAGCGGGACACATCACCACGTCGCCGAGGAGTCCTGGGTCCGCTGAGCCCTGCTCGCTCGGTGGCCGAAGCTCATCCATCGGGAAGCTCAACACATCAGTTGGTCCTGGCTCGTCCATCCACCGCTCGTGTAGGAGCGACATCGCGTCTTCATCCACGAGTACCAGCGATAGCTCGGCCTGAGGATGAATCCGGAGCCGACCGAGCACGAACTCAGCCTGGCTCACGAGGCTCTCCTCGTATCCCTCCCAGCTAGATTCGTTGGCGATATCGACGGTCATGGATGTACCTGCTGTTCGTCGAACTCGCCGTAGGCATCGACGATCCGTCCAACCAGAGGATGGCGAACCACATCGCGGCTAGTGAGTTCGCAAAACTCGACATCATCCACCCCCGCGAGAATGTCGCGCACGACGCGCAGGCCGCTGCGGGTGCCGCCCGGCAAATCGATCTGCGTCACGTCGCCGGTCACGACGATCGTGGAACCAAATCCAAGCCGGGTCAGGAACATCTTCATCTGCTCCGGCGTCGTGTTCTGGGCCTCGTCCAAGATGACAAACGCGTCATTGAGGGTGCGTCCCCGCATGTAGGCAAGTGGCGCTACCTCAATCGTTCCGCTGGCCATCAGGCGCGGGATCGAGTCAGGGTCGATCATGTCGTGCAGTGCATCGTAGAGCGGTCGCAGATACGGATCGATCTTCTCGCTGAGCGTCCCGGGCAAGAATCCCAACCGCTCCCCCGCCTCGACCGCTGGCCGGGTCAGGATGATGCGGTTGACCGATTTACTCTGAAGCGCTTGAACGGCTTTGGCCACAGCCAAGTACGTTTTCCCGGTTCCGGCCGGCCCGATCCCGAAGACGATCGTGTGCGTGTCAATCGCGTCCACGTAATGCTTCTGGCCGAGGGTTTTGGGTCGGATTGACCGGCCACGATTGCTCAGGATGTTGGCGGTCATCAGTTGTGACGGAGTCACTGCGTTATTACTGCGCAGTAGCGCAACGGAACGCTCAACGGAGTCAGGCGACACCGGGTGTCCCGAGCGCAACACCATCAGTAGTTCGCCAATGAGTTGTTTACCGAGGCGCGCTTCGGCCTCATCCCCGCCGATCGAAATCTCGTTACCGCGCACAGTGAACGTGGCCTTCGGGAGCGCCTGTTCGATCGCGCGCAGAACACCATCTTCTACGCCCAGCAGGTTGACCATGGGAATCGAGTTCGGAACGTTCGTCGTGGACGAGGTAGTGGAGGTCGTCATAAGTCCATTTCAGTGCGAAGTTTCTTAGCTACAGTTACGGCAGGTACCTAAGAGTATGCCGCCTCAGCCCGGGGGCCAAGTCAGTTGTCGCCCGCCAAGGACGTGCGCGTGAACATGGTCGACACTCTGGCCGCCCTCGTTGCCGGTATTGAACACGACTCGGTAGCCATCATCGAGGCCGAGTTCTTTGGCCGCCGCCGTCGCGGCTGACAACAATTCGCTGGCCAGTGCCGGGTCCTCGACAGCGAGTTCGCCGACATTTGCCACGTGCTTACGAGGAATCGCCAGCACATGGACCGGTGCTTGCGGACTCACATCGCGGAAGACCACGACGTGATCGCTCTCGCTGACGATCGCGGCCGGGATATCTCCGCTGGCAATGGCGCAAAACAGGCAGTCCGTCATGGGCTCAGTCTGACATTGACCAGCGACCCGATGCGCCCATGACCCAACCCAATGCCACAGTCGCGGCGGTACTGGCCCGCAACACGTCAGGTCCCATCCGGGCGCTCACTGCCCCGACATCGTGAAACTGCTCTCGCTCCGCATCACTGAACCCACCTTCAGGTCCGACGATGAGCAGGATCCCGCCGAGCCCAGACTGCGCCTGCTGCTGACCTCGGCCCTCGTTGGGGAGCACGACATCAGCGAGGCTCCGAGTCGCGGATTCCTCCAGCAGGATCGCCAGGCCCGCCTCGCGAGCAACTCCCATCACCTGTTCGTGTCGGGTCGTCACGTGAACGGTCGGGCGCCACGAACGTCGCGCTTGTTTGCTCGCTTCAAAAACCCGGCGGTCAAGCTTGACCTGGATCTTGTCAACCTGATCGTCACGTATTCGCACCACACTGTGAGTAGATGGCCAGACCTCGATCCGGTCCACCCCAGCCTCGGTGAGGGTCTCAATCGCCCGTTCCATGCGCTCACCCTTGATGAGCGCTTGCACAACAGTGATCTGAGGACGTGCGGCCGGCACCTGGGTGGTCGCGTCAACGCGAGCAAAGAGCGATTCTTTGGCGACGAGCCGCTCAACCGTGCACGCCAGGATGATCCCGTGACCATCACCGATCAAGACCGATTCACCCGTACGCAGTCGCTTCACCACGACCGCATGGCGTCCTTCATCCCCATCAACCCGGATGAGGTCACCTCGATGGACTCCGCTGACTTCTTCGCGTGGCAGATAGAACAGGGGTGCGGTCATCGAGCACACTCAGAACGGCAGGCGCTGGAGACCGGTCGTGGCGTGAACATCAGGGACTACCGGAAGGCGTCGCGCAACCGAGAGAACAGCCCATGTTCACCCCGGGATACCTGCCCGGTGGGCTGTTCCTCATCGCGCAGGCGAGCGAGTTGTTCGAGCAGTTCGCGCTGGCGGGAGTCGAGCTTCGTGGGAGTCGCAACAGCGATGTGGACATGCAAATCGCCTCGGCCGCTGGCCCGGAGATGAGCGACCCCTTTGCTTTTCAGGGTGCGCTTGTTCCCGGATTGGGTACCCGACTTGATATCGATGATCTCGTTGCCGTCCAGCGTCTGCAGGGTGACGTCCGTCCCTAGCGCAGCCGCGGTCATCGGCACGGTAATCGTGCAGTGCAGATCGTCCCCTTGTCGCTCAAAGATGGGGTCGGCCTTCTCAACGATCTCGACGTAGAGGTCTCCGGCTGGACCGTTGCCCGGGCCGACCTCACCTTCACCACTGAGCTGAATCCGCGTTCCGGTATCGACGCCTGCGGGGACCTTGACTGTCAGAGTCCGACGGGTACGAACGCGACCATCACCCGCGCATTCCGGACACGGAGTCTCGACCACGTCGCCGAAGCCGCCACATTGCGGACACGCGCGTGCCGTCATGACTTGACCGAGGAAGGACCGTTGAACGGTCTGCACCTCACCTCGACCCTTACACATCGTGCAGGTCATCCGGCCGGTTCCCGGCGCATTGCCCTGGCCAGAACACGTCGTACAACAAACGGCTGTATCGACGGTGATGTCTCGAACTGTTCCAAAGGTGGCTTCTCGGAGGTCAATCTCCATCCGAATCAGCGCATCCTGGCCACGCCTCATCCGGGAACGGGGTCCACGCTGCCCACCTGAGTTCGAGAAGAAGGCATCCATGATGTCGCCGAAGCCGAAGCCGCCCGGGAAGCCCGCACCCGATTGACCACCACGCGGATCGCCGCCGAGGTCATACATCTGACGTTTGGCCGGATCACTCAAGATTTCGTAGGCAGCAGTCACTGTCTTAAACTGATCCTGGGTCACCGGATCAGGGTTCACGTCTGGGTGCAATTCCCGCGCCAACTTGCGGTACGCGCGTTTGATCTCCTCAGCAGTCGCCTCGCGAGGTACGCCCAGCACAGCGTAATAGTCAGTGGCCACAGAGGTGCTCGCTTTTCTTCTCGACAGGACGGGGAGGCTCTACGTTACGTGGTGTCAATCATGCGCCCGACGTAGCGGGCTACTGCACGCACCGCCCCCATTGTCGCCGGGTAATCCATCCGGGTCGGCCCAACGATTCCGAGCCGGGCGATTTGGCTGGTGCTTCCGTAGCCTGCGGTGACCACCGAGGCGCTAGCCAAACCCTCGACAGAGTTCTCCCGCCCGATCATGACCGAGACCGGATCGGCGGAATCGCCTGACTGTTCTGACAGCAGGCGCAGCAACACCATCTGCTCTTCAAGCGCCTCAAGCACCGGTTCGAGGGTGGTCGCGAAGTCACCGCGGGCACGTGCCAGGTTCACGGTGCCACCAAGCACGACTCGTTCTTCGTGGCGCTCGACCACAGTCTCAAGTAGCGTTGCGAGGACGGCAACAATCGCCGGTCGTTCACTTGTGATGAATAGCTCGGGAACATCAATCACACGTTCGGCCACATCATTAAACTGCTGACCCGCGACAGCATCATTGAGCGCGGCGCGCAGCCGCGAAACCGCCCCTTCCGTCAACGGCTCTGGCGTATTGACGACTCGCTGTTCCACGCGCCCGGTATCGGCGATCACGACCAATAGCAGCCGTGCCATCCCGAGGTCAACGATCTCAACATGGCGGACCAACGAGCGGGTGAGTGATGGATATTGCACGACGGCGACCTGTTTGGTCAGCGCAGCCAACAGTCGGACGGTACTGGTCATCACGTCGTCGAGATCGACCGTGCTGTCGAGGAAGGTATGGATCGCCTTGCGCTCCGGCTGACTCAGCGGTCGCAGTTCATCGAGACGATCAACAAAAAGTCGGTAGCCCTTATCGGTCGGAATGCGTCCCGCCGAGGTGTGCGGTTGAACGATGTAGCCCTCGTCCTCCAGCACCGCCATGTCATTGCGAATCGTGGCGGAGCTGACTCCGAGCTGGTGCCGTTCGACGAGGTTCTTGGACCCGACGGGTTCTGAGGTGGTGACGAAGTCCTCAACAATCGCGCGCAAAACCTCGATCTTGCGCTCATCACTGCCCAGCCGCCGCCCATCGCTCACCTGGCGATTGTAGGGCCGGTTGGACAGCGCCGGGAGAAGTAACTCGTATTGTCGGGGACCGTCGCAGGCGTGGGTGGAATCGAATGTTCCAGTTGATGTTGCGTCTGAGGTTCGAACGCTGGTTAACTTACTGCCAATTCACGTTCATGAACCCTAGTTGGAGCTGGTCTCAGATGCGCACAAGAATCTTCTCCCTGGCAGCAGTGGTTACGGGCGGCTTACTCGTCGCAGTCGCTCCGACTGTTCCCACCTATGCGGCGGGTGCAGACCGTAGGGACGGCCCCTACGGTCTGCACATTCAGCGCAGTCGGTGCCGACAGCTTCGTCGTTCCCGCCGGGGTAACGACAGTTGAGGTCAACGCGACAGGCGGTGGCGGCGGTGCAACGGGTAGCGGTGGGATTAAAGGACACGGCGGTAGCGGTGCCCGGGTGGTTGCAGATGTCGACGTGGTCGCGGGCAGCACGCTGACCCTCGGCGTCGCAGGTGGTGGCGGATCCAACGGGGTTGCCGCCGGCAGCGGTGGCGGTGGCGGAAGCTCAATCGTCTCCCTCGCAGGAACATTCTTGATCATTGCCGGTGGTGGCGGCGGGGGCGGCGATACCGGAGTACCAGGTGGTAACGCAGGCAACGCCGACGGGAGCGGCTCAAGTGGCAGCGGTGCGGAAGCCGGCGGCGGCGGTGCAGGTGGCGTTGGTGGTGGAGCTGGCGCCGGTGCTGGCGCTGGAGGCAGCGGCGACGCAGGCGTTGGCGGGGCGGTTAACGGCGGCGGTGGTGGTGGCAGCGGCACCGGAATCGGCGGAGACGACGGGGGTGCTCTCTACGGCATCGGTGGCAACGGAGGTGGCTCAGGTGGCATCGCTGGAAGTGCTGAAAGGCGCGGCGGCGGCGGCGCGGGTTGGGGCGGTGGCGGCGGCGCTGGTAGCTCCAGCGGTGGCGGCGCTGGAGGAAGTTTTGGACCAGCCAACCCACCCGCAAACACGGTGTTCAGCCAAGCTGCCAACGGCGGGCAATCAGGCAACGGCCGTGGCGGTGACGGGCAGATCGTCCTCTCCTACACCGGACCAGCACCGGCACCGACGCCGACGCCGATAGCGCAAACCCTCGTTAAATGTGGGCCCCCTCCGGCCGTGCCGCGGGGAGTTAAACGCAAGGGCCTGACGGTGCTCACTAAAGCGGGCTGTAGAACAAATGCTGGTCAGCGCGTTCGGGTTTCGGCGAGCGCATCCCAACGTGGCGATCTACGCCTGTACAAGCTCATCAAGAAGCCCAATGGCAAAGTAACGATCCGGACTTACGGCTACAAACTCAAGCTAAGAATCACCTGGCGAGCAAAAGCGGTCGGCGACTATGCGGCCTACTCGAAGGTCCGCTCTTACCGGACCTGAGCCTGCTACGCCCCAATAGTCCGTCTTCAAGGAACAATGCCGTTTCCTCGAAGACGCCCCCCCGGGCGCCTCGTTGGACAGCCAACCAAGCTCCCAACCTTCTAAGGTGAGCCTGTGCTATTCGAGAGCCTGCGATCGCCAGTGAAAAAGCAACGGCTATGGCTACGCATGCTCGTCGCGGGTTTCGCGCTTTGGATCATCACCCTTGCCGTCTTGCAGGTCACTGAGCTGACGACCCTCATCCCTTCGGTGATCTTCCTCGGAGCCTTTTTAAGTCCGCTCACCTTCGCCGTCTGGCTATATGAGCGCGAGCAATTCTCTGGAGCTGCGCCAGATGGCAGCTCGTCAGCGCTAAGCCTTCCCCTGCTGGCGGCCGGATTCGCCGGCGCAGGCATATTGGGAGTCACCCTCTCGGGTCTGCTTGAGACAGTCATTCTCAACCGACTTCCCCTCATCCTTTGGTATCCGGGAGTCGCGGTCATCGAGGAGACCGTGAAGATCGCACTGGTGTGGGTACTCGCTCGCAACCTGGCGCGCTACACACTGCGCGACGGGATGCTGCTCGGAGCCTGCGTCGGCTTTGGTTTCGCCGCCTTCGAGTCAGCGGGATATGCGTTTAATACCCTTTTGAAGGCCGACGATCAAGACCTGCTTGCGATTGTCGAGACACAACTCGTACGCAGTCTGCTTACTCCGGTAGGCCACGGGCTATGGACTGCCCTACTCGCGGGTGCATTGTTCGCCGCGGCCAGCAAGTACGGACATTTGCGGCTCACCTGGTCCGTCGTGGGCTGGTGGTTCGTCGTCGTTGGGCTGCATTGGGCCTGGGATGCCTCAACCGGATTGGCGACCGTGCTGGCATTGATCTCCACCGGAGAGGCCACGTCGTTGGCAGACTTCGAATCTGGAATACTCCCGAACCCAACCGACTGGCAAGGGCAACTTCAGGCGCTCTACTCGTGGCTACTGCTCACCCTGTGGTCCGTCGTGGGCTTTGCCCTGGCCAACCGAATGTGGGTCAAAGGTCGCGCCCTTGTGACCGGGTATCCCTACGGCCCGGCTGCCAAAGACGGAGCTCACGGTGCGGAGACAGTAGAGTAAAGAGCCAGGGTTCACGGTTTAAGGTAGTGCCCGCGCGTATTGCCCCAGCACCAATCGGAGGACAGAATGTCTCAGTCGGATCAGCCAGCAGATCAGCCTGACTCAACGGACCAGCCCTACGGGCAGCCGTTCACTCAACCCGTTCCGCCTGCCCAGCAGCCGACTCCGCCCGCGGGAAACACCGGACAGGCCCCGCCGCCGAATCAACCCCCCGTCAACCAGGGGCACCACCCCACGCCGGGCTATCCCGTCGCACCTCCACCAGCGCCAGCGCCGCTATCGCAATCCGACGAGCGACTCTGGGGGACGCTGTCGTTCCTGCTCCCCATCATCGTCGGTTTCCTGGGACCGTTAGTCATCTACTTGGTCTACCGCGACAGATCGCAGTTTGTCCGAGCAACCTCGCGGGAGTCACTCAACCTACAGATCACCGCAGCAATCGTCAGCGTCGGCGCGGTAATCGTGCTGTTCGTCTTTGGTTTCATCATGGCGCTCGCAGTGCCGCCGGTCGGCGCCGTCATGTTTATCGCCGGGTTCGTCGTCATCATCGCCTACGCGATTGCGGTCCTGATCTTCGAGATTATCGGCGCGATGAAGGCTAACTCCGGCGAGATCTACCAGGTGCCGTTCATTCTTCGTCTCGTCAAGAACTAAGCAATAGCACCTTGCGAAAGCTTCGCTGAGACCCTCACACGCGGATTTGAGCCGAAAGTCCTCCGGATATACCCGCGCGCCTCTTGCGGATGTGTGCGGGGAATTGGGACGATTTGTCTTGTTCGCTCTTCGGGATGCTTAGCTCGCGGACGATTCCGCACATGGTCGGCGCTTTTATGGCGACGATCAGTAAACGAAAGGGTCTACCATGTCTGACAACACCCCACCCTCAGGCGGTACGCCACCTGAACCGCCGGTTGGCGGAACTCCGCCGCCTCCTCCCCCACCCCCGCCTGGATCGGGCGCGACACCGCCACCGCCACCGTACGGCCAGGTACCTGCACCGGGTATCGCCCCAAACGGTAAGGAATACGCACCGTGGATTTGGCGTGTCTTGGCATTCCTCATCGACTGGGTGCCGTTCTTCGTCATTCTGGCCATCGGTCACATCCTGTCTGGCATCTTCACGACCACAAGTGAAACCGTTCGCCAGGGAAGCTTGGGCGGAACGCCCTACAGCTTCACCACCGTTGAGAGCTCGACCTCAGCGTTCGGCCTGCTGTTACTCGTCGCCTGCTACATCGTTGGTTTTGCGTACTTCTTCTGGAACAAGGGATACAAAGAAGGAACGACAGGCAAGTCCATTGGCAAGGGAATCACTGGCTACACCACGGTCAACGAAGAGACCGGCGAGCCACTCGGTGCCGGAATGGGCGTCTTGCGTTTGCTCCTGCTCTATGTGGACTTCTTCATCTGCTACATCGGAGTCCTGTGGCCACTATGGGATCCCAAGCGCCAAGCACTCCTCTCGGACAAGGTCACGAAGGCTGTCGTCTACAAGGATTAGTGCACTGAGCTAGGCACGAGTGTGGGCCCCGATCGCGCGTTGATCGGGGCCCACACTCGTGCCAGAACCGATACGCTGGCGCCACACCTTCGCCGACAGCGAGTGACTTGTGAACCAGGGGGATGACGATGACGCAGCCGGCGATACCGTCACCCACCCGTTCGACACCAGAAAACCCGTACGCGTCGTGGACGCGACGCGCAACCGGGTTTTTTCTCGACGTCATCCCCGCGCTAGTGCTCAGCGCGATCGCAAACATCATCTACGCAACGTCTAGTTCCACGGTTGATCCCGACTGGGCCGGCAGCCAGTCGTACCTGGTGGAGGTGACCGGTCCCGGTCTGACGTTCTACCTGCTTCACATCCTCGCCCTCATCTATTGGTTTGCCAACAAAGGTGTTCTTGAGGGAATGACCGGCCAGTCTCTCGCAAAACGACTCCTCGACATGCGGACCGTCAGCGAAGTGACCGGCTCTGTCCTGGGTCCGTGGCGGGGTATGGCACGCGCTCTACTCGTCTACGTGGAGTTCGCCAGCATCGTGTTGTGTGGTCTCGGGTTGATCCTCTGGATATGGCCCTTGTGGGAACCCAAGACTCAAGCTCTACTCTCAGATAAGACATTGCGCGTCGTGGTCGAGCGGACAAACCCGCGACCGATCGCTCAGGACGGGCATCCACCCATCACCTGATTGGCGATTTTGTGGCGAAGGACCCCTACGCATCGAGCAACCCCAACGATCCGAACGCGAATGATCGCGACATTGCCGACGCGCTGATCCGCGATGCTGAGGCTGCTTACGGAGTCAATCCGAATGAGCTAGCGACACCCAAGATGTTCGCGCCGTGGCTCTCACGCGTTGCCTGCTTTGTTGCTGATGCAGCAATTCCCGTTGCTCTGATCATCCTTGGATCAGTGCTCGGCAGGCCGTCATTCTCACCTGACTCGGAGCCGAGCGGCGGTGTTGTCTCCGGCACGTCAACCGGCGTGGGATACCAACCCGCCTACTACGTGCTGCTCGTACTCGCCGTCGTGTTCATTCTCTGGAATCGTGGCTACCGAGAGGGTCGAACAGGCCGGTCGGTCGGCAAACAGCTGCTCGGTTTCGCGACGGTCAAGGAGTCCACCGGACGTCCGATCGGAGTGTTAATCGCAACTCTCCGGATCTTTCTGCTCGTCGTCGACTTTGCTATTTGCTACATCGGCGTGCTGGCGCCATTGTGGGATAAGAAGCGGCAATGTCTGCTCTCGGACAAGCTCACCGGCGCGGTCGTGGTTCCCGCCCGAGTGTGAACGACGACCGGCGCACCTGCCTAGTGGCTAGCGTCGGCGGACCTTCGCCGTCTTCACAAACTCGCTGCTCGCTGTTGCCGGCACGAATATCCGGTAGATGAACTTCTTCTTCAAACGGAACGAGACCTGCCCACTATCGGAGCTAGCCGTGACGGCATCCACGCGCCACTTACCGCGCTTTACCGACCGCGTCTGACCTTTCGCATAGCGCTTCTTCGCCGCACGCTTGGTCAAGCGCTTCTTGAGAATGACGTTGTGGACAGCTGCGCGATTCAGGCGCACCGTGAGCGACTTGCCATTCACCGACAGCGTGGGCGTGAGCTTCGCCTTGAGGGTCGCCGCCGACCCACACGCCCCAATGACGCAGAGGGCCGCGAACGGATCAATACGTCCCGCCCCGCTACGAACATCACGGCCCGGCTGATCAATGTCCACAGCCGACCGACCGAGGGCGGTCGCGACGTCGATAGCACCAAGCCGTCGATCGACGGCGGCCGACCGAAGCAAGGCGGCAGCAGCCGACACGAACCCGGTTGCCATCGAGGTGCCAGAGTCGCTACGCAACGACCCCGGCACTGTGGACCAGATACCAACACCGGGGGCGGCGAGCTCAAGGTGGGACCCACGGTTGGAGAACGCTGCAATCGTGTCGCCGCTCGTGCTGGCACCTACCGCGATCACTCGGGGATCTGCCGCTGGATAGTGGGCCACGGCAGTGCCGTCGTTTCCGGCCGCCGCGACGAGGATCCGGCCACGCGATGCGGCATAGCTAATCGCGGTTTGCATGGCGGCGTTCATCTGGGTTGCACTGAAGCTCATGTTCAGCACGCTTGCGCCGCTATCGGTGGCGTAGACGATGCCCTGGGCGATATCGGACCAGTAACCCATCCCTTGTTTATCCAGCACCCGAACCGGCAAAATGCGGGCGTCTGGCGCCAAGCCGGCGGTGCCGAGCCCGTTCCCCTGCTGGGCGGCAATGATTCCGGCGATATGTGTCCCGTGGCCACTGGGATCAACCCGGCCGTCGGCGCGATCGTCAACGAAGTCCCAGCCAGCAAGCAGATTGGCTCTCAGGTCATCCTCTGGGGAAACCCCTGTGTCGAGCACTGCGACGCTCTGCCCAGCCCCCCGACTGACTGCCCACGCGTCATCAGCCCTGAGCGTGCCTAGCGCCCACTGCTCGGCGCGCAAGGTGTCAACCGCACCGGCGGTGGCTGCGGACGCCGCCGACACAAAGCTCCGCTTCTGCTCAACGACTACCGCAACGGTGTCACGGTCGGCCTGATGCTGGCGAACTACCTGCTTGGCTGCCGCCTGACCTCGCACCTCAACGGCCTCAAACACGGGCCGTCCTTGCTCGGCGCGTACCGCCACGACTTGCGCCGACTCTTTGGGCCCAAGGTCGGCGACCAGCACCTTCGGACGCTCATCGACGGAAGCATCAACGCTCTGCCAGTCGTCGGTTGCCTGCCCGGCCTGCTGCGAGCCACTGACACTGTCCCGGACCGACGCATTGCTCACGGTCGGACCCGATGCAACGGCCGGGTAGTTCACGCCGGCGACGAGCAGGGTCGAGGCTGCAATGATCGCCAGTCCCGCCCGTGCCGGGCTGGCTACACCGTCAATCGACACACAAGCTCCTGGGAAATCTAAGATTCGCGGGATTCCCGATGTTACGGGACGTTCGCCCGCGGGGAATCTGCACCGGGTAAGCGCTCCACCAAATTTCGGCCAAGCGACTGTGTGCGTTCAGCGCGGCAGGACCAGTGTGTGGCATTGCAGCTAGGTCAGTCGCCGCACAGCAAAATCAGCCAACAGTCGACCATTGGGTGTGAGTACGAGCCGACCTCGATCCAGTTCCGAGGGATCCACGATGCCCTCCTTCGCCAAATCGCGCGCTTGCGATTGCCGATCGCGTTCGACGAGCGACAACGGGATGCCCTCTCTTAAGCGCAACCCCAGCATGATCTGTTCCACCACCTGATCGTGGGCGGAGACCACCTCGAAATCAGCAATCGGTGCGCGACCGTCACGTAGCCGGTCGGCATACGTGCCGGGGTGTTTCACATTCCACCAGCGCGATCCGGCGAGATGACTATGCGACCCCGGTCCGATCCCCCACCAGTCATCGCTGCGCCAGTAGCCCATGTTGTGGCGGCACGTCGCGGGTCCGTCCGCACCGCCCCGCGCCCAGTTGGACACCTCGTACCAGTCCAGCCCTGCGGCGCGGATCGCCGCATCGGCCATCTCGTAACGGGTAGCTAGTACGTCCTCCTGCGGCGCAGGCAAGACACCTCGCGCGACATTACGACCCATCGCGGTGCCCGATTCAACGATCAGCGAATAAGCCGAGATATGGGTTGGGCTCGTCGACAGCGCGGCGTCCAGGGACTCTTGCCACTGCGTGTCGGTCTCCCCTGGGGATCCGTAAATCAGATCGAGACTCACTTGCTCGAACCCGGCATCGAATGCCTCGCGCGCGGCGGCGATTGCTCGACCGGGAGTGTGGTGGCGGTCCAACGTCTGCAGGACTGAGGTCACGGCGCTCTGCATACCCAAACTGATGCGGTTAAAGCCAGCGTGGCGCAGTTGGGCGAAGTACTCGTAAGAGACGGACTCCGGATTAGCTTCGGTCGTCACCTCCGCGTCGGTCGCAAGTCCGAACTCGGTCTTGATTGCTGCCAAGATCCGCCCGAGGTCAGCGGCAGGGAGGAGCGTGGGAGTTCCCCCGCCAAAGAACACCGTCGAGACGGCGACGTTGGTCTCGCCCAGCGATCGCCGCGCTAGCCGAATCTCCGCAATGGCGTCATCGGCGAAGGTGGTGGGACCAACATTGGCCAGGGCGCCTGGAACGTAGGTGTTGAAGTCGCAGTAGCCACATCGGCTGCTACACCACGGAACATGAACATACATGCCGAAGGGGCGCTCTCCGAACGACGCAAGTGCGTCGCCAGATAGCGCCCCTTCAAGCAAGGATTCAGGCACCGTCTCTCCTCAGATCGTCGGAGGAGGAACGGGAACCGGAACTATGCGTACAGAGAATTCAGCAGGTCCTTGTACTTCTCTTCAACAACCTTGCGCTTGACCTTCAGGCTCGGGGTCAGTTCGCCATCTTCGACGGTGAACGGGCTATCCAGAACCTCAAACTTCTTGACGGTCTCCCACTTGTTGAGCTTCGCGTTGAGCGCTTCGACCGACTCAGTGATCGTGGCGATCATGTCAGGGTCCTTGCTCAGCGAAGCAACATCGGTTGGCTTGCCGCGGGCCTCTGCCCACACTGCCGCCGCATCGGGATCGAGCGAGATCAGTGCACTAACGAACTTGCGGTTGTTGGCATGTACGACCATCGAACCGGCAACGCCACATAGCGCCTTGAACTGGCTTTCGATCGCTGACGGCGCGATGTACTTACCGCCAGAGGTCTTGACCAGGTCCTTCTTACGATCAGTAATCTTCACGCGACCCATGGCATCGATCTCGCCGATGTCGCCAGTGGCGAAGAAGCCGTCTCCCACGAAGACCTCAGCGGTAGCTTCAGCCATGTTGTGGTAGCCCCGCATAACTCCGGGTCCCTTGATCAAGATTTCGCCATCAGCGGCGATCTTGATCTCGGTGCCTGGAACTGGCTCTCCGACCGTTCCGAACTTGATGTTGTCCGGGCGAACAATCGAGGCCGCTGCACTGGTCTCAGTCAGACCGTAGCCTTCAAGAATCGGCATTCCAACGATGTTGAACCATTCGGCGATCTCCGGCGCCAGTGCGGCGGACCCTGAGATGAACAGCTTGATACGGCCACCGAGGCGGTCACGGATCTTCGAGAAGACGAGCTTGTCGGCAATCCCGAACTGAGTTCCGAGCAAACCACCGGGCGCTTTGCCGTTGGCCAGCTCAGCATCGCGGTAGCGCTTTCCAACACCGAACGCCCAACCGGCGATCTTGGCCTTGGCTCCGCCATCTGCAGCAACCTGAGCATTGACGCCGCCGTAGACCTTTTCGAAAATACGCGGCACGGCACCCATGAATGTTGGCTGAATGATTGGCAGGTTCGCCACAATCTGTGGGACCCGACCGTCAACTGCCGTGACGAAACCGATCTGCAGCTGGGTAGCGATGAGCACCGATCCGAAGACGTGAGCAAGTGGCAACCATAGGAACTGAACGTCATCGATGGTGATGACACCCATTCCATCGATGGCCGCGCCGACGTATCCCCAGTTCTGCTGCGTGAGCTCGACACCCTTTGGTCGGCCAGTCGTGCCGGAGGTGTAAATCAACGTTGCCAGGCTGTCTGCCTTGACCTGTGCGGCGCGATCGGCAACCGCATTCGGTTCTGCGTCGCGCTTTGCCTTACCCGCTGCGCGTAGTTCGTCAAGGGTCATGACCCAGTCGCCATCTTCGGCGTTCTTGTCTCCGCCGTACAGGATGACCTTGCGCAGGTGCGGCAGGTCGGCCTTCTTTTCACGAAGTTTCGCCACCTGAGCCTCGTTCTCGGCGAAGATGATGCGGGAGTCAGAGTCGCTCAGGATGTAGGCAACATCCTCTGCACCTGTGGATGCGTAGATCGTCGTGACAGCACCACCGGAAATTGCGACGCCGAGGTCGCAAAGGATCCAGTTCGTGCTGGTGTCTCCGGCGATAGCGACGCGCTGCTCAAGTTCGATGTCAAGACCGATGAGTCCAGCAGCGATGTCAAAAATGTCTTCGCCTGCCTCGCCCCATGTCATTGAGCTCCAGCCACCGGATTCAGTCGGTGTGCGGAAAGCTTCGCGTGTTGGTGTAGCGGCAACGCGATCGAGAACGAGTTGAGTGAGCGAGGCAGCCGGAGTTGGCAACTTCTCTCTCGAGGTTGATGTTGAGGCCATGCGTTAACTTCCTCCCGGGGCTGTCAGTTGCGTCACGATCAATACGATCCGCATTTGACATGGATTCGGACAAATATCACTTCGTGCATTCACCATATGGTTCAAAGTGCCACTTTGCCGAAGAATGGGCGAAATGCGCAAATTTCATGCACCCATATGACGCGAACGCCACCTACGACTGCAAAGCGATGGGGTTAAATACCCTTCGGATCCTACTTGCTCTTACCGGAATCCTCGCCCGTTGACAGCGCCGCGATGAAGGCTTCTTGCGGAACTTCGACCCGACCGACGGTCTTCATCCGCTTCTTGCCTTCTTTTTGCTTCTCCAAGAGTTTGCGCTTGCGGCTAATGTCGCCGCCGTAGCACTTGGCCAAGACGTCCTTGCGAATCGCTCGGATCGTCTCTCTAGCAATGATTCGAGATCCGATTGCCGCCTGAATGGGCACTTCGAACTGCTGGCGCGGGATGAGCTCTCGCAGTCGCCCAGCCATCGCGACACCGTAGGCATAGGACTTGTCTCGGTGGACGACGGAGGAGAATGCATCAACCGCCTCACCGTGCAGGAGGATGTCGACTTTGACTAGATCCGCAGGCTCATCACCACTGGGCTCGTAGTCGAGGGAGGCGTACCCTTTGGTACGCGATTTGAGTTGGTCAAAGAAGTCGAACACGATCTCGGCGAGCGGCAGGGTGTAGCGCATCTCGACGCGGTCTTCAGACAGGTAGTCCATACCGAGCAAGATTCCGCGCCGGTTTTGGCATAGCTCCATGATCGCGCCAATGAACTCACTCGGAGCCAAAACCGTCGCTTTAACCACCGGCTCGCTGACTTGGGAGAACTTGCCGTCCGGGAACTCACTGGGATTGGTGACGACGTGGGTTGCCCCATCCTCCATCGTGACGCGATACACGACATTGGGAGCCGTCGAGATGAGCTCAAGCCCGAACTCGCGTTCGAGTCGCTCCCGGACGATCTCTAGGTGCAGCAAGCCCAGGAAGCCACAACGGAAGCCGAAACCCAGCGCCACTGACGATTCTGGCTCAAAGACGAGCGCCGCATCGTTTAGTTTCAGTTTGTCTAGGGCGTCGCGCAGGTCTGGGAAGTCCGACCCATCGAGTGGGTAGAGGCCAGAGAACACCATCGGCCTGGGCTCGCGGTACTCCGCCAGCGCGACCTCGGCACCATGGCTGGCCAGCGTGATGGTGTCGCCGACCCGCGACTGGCGAACGTCTTTGACTCCCGTGATGAGGTAGCCCACTTCGCCTACCCCGAGTGCCTTGGACGCCACCGGCTCCGGTGAGATGACGCCGATCTCCAGAGCTTCATGTGTGGACTTGGTGCTCATCATCAAGATGCGGTCACGGTGTTTGAGCTCACCGTCGACCACCCGGACGTAGGTCACGACGCCGCGGTAGGAGTCATAGACCGAATCGAAGATTAATGCCCGGGGTGGCGCGTCGACAATGCCCTCGGGAGCAGGAACCGTATTGACGATGACGTCGAGGAGTTCGGCGACCCCCTCGCCTGTTTTTGCGCTGACTTTGAGGACGTCCTCGGGGTCGCAACCGATGATGTTTGCGAGCTCCGCCGCGAACTTTTCTGGTTGCGCGGCAGGCAAGTCAATCTTGTTGAGAACCGGGACTATTTGCAGGTCCTTCTCCAGCGCGAGGTACAAGTTGGCCAACGTCTGGGCCTCGATCCCCTGAGCGGCATCAACGAGGAGTACCGCACCCTCGCATGCGGCCAGACTCCGGGAAACCTCGTAGGTGAAGTCGACGTGGCCGGGAGTATCAATGAGGTTGAGGACGTAAGTGACACCGTCTTGAGCCGTGAATGGCAGTCGAACCGCTTGTGACTTAATGGTGATCCCGCGCTCGCGCTCAATATCCATCCGGTCGAGGTATTGCGCGCGCATCTGCCGAGAATCAACGACTCCGGTCAGTTGCAACATCCGATCGGCCAGCGTGGACTTTCCGTGGTCGATATGGGCGATGATGCAGAAATTCCGCAGGAGGTTTGCCGGAGTTTGTCCGGGGCCGGGACCAGGTGCGTTCACCGCACAATCGTTGCATCCTTGGGGGCGGGTCGCACTTGCGGGACCTTCCCGGTACTCTTTAGGTCAGGTACGTCGATTCAAGAAGCACCCGAAATATCAATCACCCGCACCAGCTTTCACTCGTTTCAGATTCTGAACGTCAATGGGCCGTGCGATAACCAGCTTGGATGAGTAGTGGCAAACATCAAGTCGCAGAAGAAGCGCATCAAGACGAACAACGCTGCGCATGAGCGCAACAAGGCTGTTAAGAGCCAGCTCAAGACCTCGATTCGTCGGGTCCACGAGGCTGTCGAGGCCGGAGACGCCGACAAGGCCACTGCCGCTGCGTCACACGCCAATCGTGAACTGGATAAGGCCGCCAGCAAGGGCGTCATCCACAAGAACCAAGCAGCAAACCGCAAGTCATCGAACTCCGTGGCTGTCGACAGCCTCAAGTAGTCGAACCGCACGTAGTCGCGCCTTATAAAGTCGCGATCAGCTACTTGCGTCCGTCGGTCCCCATTCGGACGACAGCTTCTTCCATCGCCAGACCCTTTTGGGTCGGTTCTAGTTGATCGCCTTCGCGTAATCCACCCTTCATCGCGGCATCAAGGTTACCGAGCAGCAGGACTGCCTCGGCGAGATCCAGTTGAGACCATCGACGTAGCTGTTGGTTAATCGTGCGCAGCTTCCACGGCGGAACCTTGGCGATAGCCGCAAGGTCGCGCTCGGATGTTCCCGGGGCTGCTCCTGACACCGCAACCAACTGACGGATCGCATTCACCAGTGACGCCACCGTTGCCGGACCGAGGCGACTACCGCCATCTGTCCCCTCCGCGAGGCGCAGCAGACGCAGCGCTTGTGACGCTTGTCGGTTTAGGACAGCATCCGCAATCTGGAATCCTGTGACGTCAACCGTCCCACCAAAGTACTTGCCGACCTCGTCGGCGTCGATCTCGTTTCGTTGGACATCGCTTGCGAGCTGTGAACAGGCGCTAGCCAACGCTCGGATGTCGGTCCCAACGGCCGCGATCAGCAGCGCCTGAGCTTGCGGCGTGAGGGTGCGCTTCAGCGAGCGCATCTCGGCATTCACGAAGTCTGAGATCGCTCGACCCCGCTTGACTTCGTCACAACTAACCCGTTCCCGGGCGACCTTGGCTAACGCTTCCAGGTTCTTCTTACCGCGAGCGCCACCGGGATGTAGCGCGATAAGTTCGACGCCACCTTCCTCTTGAGCGGCGCGGGTGATGCTGGCGATCAATGCTGGGTCGGCTGATTCGGTGTTATCCACGACTACGATTGCTCCACCGCCGAACAGCGTTGGTGAGCACGCCTGCTCCAACGTGCCCCGCGCACCGGGAGCGATGCCGTCAACCTCGCGGCGTTCGGTGTCTGGATCGACACTCCTAGCCGAGCGGACGATCTGACTGATGGCTCGTTCGACGAGGAAGTCCTCGGAACCAACGATCAGGGTGAGAGTCGAGGATGCGCTGGCCACCATCGAATAGTGTCACGGCGATCCTGCTCGCGGTATCGCAACTGCCCCCTTCCCGGCATCCGGGACGATGACGATGTCGCCGCCCTCATCGGTGCGAGCAATTTGAGTTCCAACGTCGATCCAACTCTGCATCGTTTCTGCCGCGGGATGACCATAAGAGTTCTGCTCGCCAACTGAGATCACCGCAACCGCCGGCTGGCCAACCCAGCCCACGAATCCGCCCGCCTGGTTGCGGGAACCGTGGTGAGGAACCTTCACGACATCGATCCCGCCAGACTGTTCACTGGCAATAACCGCCTGCTGAGCCGGGGGCTCCAGGTCTCCCGTCAAGAGGATTCCGACTCCCCCGACATGGACAGCTAGCGTGACCGAGGCATTATTCGGCGCCGAACCAGGGGCGCGAATAATGTCCTTAGGCCACAGTATTCGGTAGGTAGCGGCCCCGACCGTTCCCTGCTCGCCTGGTCGCGCGACCTCTGCCTTCACCCCTGAACCGCGCAGCGTTGCGAGGACAAAGCCGGTCTGAGCGCTGGGTTCCGGAAGCGGGCTGACCAGGACCCGCGCGACCCGACGTCCATCGATGGCGCCGACGAGACCGCCCACATGATCGAGATGGAAGTGGGAGAGCACGAGAAGGTCAATTGTTGAGATATCGAGATCTCGAAGACATCGGTCGACCGACTCAGGCTCGGGACCCACATCGACGACGATTGCAGAGCGCTCCCCCGTCCGAATCACGACCGCGTCGCCCTGGCCTACGTCGCAGGCAACGGCAACCCACGCAGGCGTCGGCCAGCCATCGGTAGCTGGACCGGCCCACAACAGCAACACCACGAGCGTCGATGCCCCGACCAGAACTACCGGTCGACGATTCGGGGTGAATACCACCCGACACCCGCCACGAAGTACCGCCTGGTATCGCCAACCAACGACGATCACGAGGGCGAAACCCGCAACGGTGAGGAAGCCGAGAATCCCGTCGGGCCACTCAATGCGAGCGAACGGCACCTCGTAGCTCCACCTGGCAGTAGACGAGATCCACCCAGTTGGGTAGCCACCAGCGACGGCGAACCATCGTCCGATCTCCGGTGAGACCGTTGCGCTGGTCGCGGACATCGCCCCCAAGATCGTGGCGAAGGGCACGGCAGGCGCGGCAAGGACATTCGCGGGAACCCCGATCAGCGGGACACCGCCGCCGATCGCTGCGATCAACGGCATTGTCGCTAGTTGTGCCGCAGCGGCGATCCCCAGTGCTTGCACCGTGACGAAGCGCACCCACGGCAAGCCGGAGCGCTCTTTTCTTGCTTCCATCATCGAGCGGGCGTAGATGAGCAGCCCGCCGGTCGCGGAGACTGACAGTGCGAAGCCAAGCGATATTGACATCCAAGGGTCGATAAGCAACAAGAGGAATGCGCTCGCCGCTAGGGCGGAAATCCCAGACTTACGGCGGGAAGAGAACAGGGCGAGGAGAGCCACCGAACCCATGAATGCGGCCCGCAGCACACTGGGCTGAAACCCAGCCACCACCACAAATCCAAACATCGCCGCCGCACCTGCCACTACCGACAAACGTCGACTCACGCGCAGCAAGCGTGCGATGAGTAACACAGCCCCGGCAACGATGGCGAGGTTCGCACCGCTGACGGCCGTCAAGTGGCTCAGCCCGACGGCCTGCATGCGTTCACGCAGATCTTGCGGAACATTCGATTCGTCACCGACGACGAGCCCAGGGAGCAGACCGCGCGGATCGGCAGCTAGCCCATCTGCGGCGCGAGACAGCGACTCGCGAACAGAGTGCGCACCCTGCTGCCAGGACGGGGCTGGGGTAACGACGATCGGGTCGCCCTTCACGCGGAGCACCGCGGCCGTCCCTCGCATAATCTCGCCGGGCTGTACAGAGGTGGTCAGGCGAATAGTTGATCCGGGAATTAGTTGTGCGCTCAGAGCTCGACCGGTGGTCATTCCGGTCACGAGCACCGGGGTATTCAGTGCCGTCGTCACGTCGCCCTCAGCGGTGGACACCAGATCGGCGTGGAGATACCAACTGAGCTGGGGCTGCGCGTCAGTCTTGTCTACCCCACCCAGGAAGTTGCTCGCGGCATACTTTGGTGGTGTCTTCACGACGACATCCGCGACCACGACGGCGCGCTGTTGACCCATCGACGCGAGCGGTTCGCTGACCAGCGGCACGAGCCGCATCGAGGCAAGGATGACTCCGACCGCAATAGCCAAGCCCACCGCGTACCAGGACAATCGCTGCTCGCGCGGGCGAAGGAACCCAACCGTGCAGATAGCCGCCGCGCAACCGAGTAGTCCACGGACGGCGATCCCACTTACGTCAGCCGAGGCACCCCAAATTGTCAGCGCTTCCGCCACCCAAAGTCCGACAACTATCGGCAGCAACCGAAGGTCGAGGCTGCGCATGACTCGACTAGACCGTCACGAGCGGGGCTATTCCCGTGAAGGTGACGTCGCCGATTCCCGAGACCTCCTTAAGTTGATCGACGCTACGGAATCCGCCGTATTGAGTGCGAAAGTCGATGATCTTGCCCGCCGTGACCGGGCCCACCCGAGGCAACTCCTGCAGCTCGCTTACGGTCGCCGTGTTCAGGTTCATCAGTGCTGTCTTCGCGTTGTTTGCGTTTGCCGACGTTCCTCTTCCGGTGCCACCGCCCGCTACCGTCCCAGCAGCGACTCCATCAGCGACCGCTGCAACATCGATCTGTTCACCGTCAACCAGCAGCCTGGCAAGGTTGATCGCCGTCTTTCCTTTTGTAAGACCCCCAGCAGCGGCGACGGCGTCGGCGACCCTCGATCCGGTAGGCAGTGTCACGACGCCGGGATCGCGAACGGGACCCACCACATCAACGATCACGTTGGCCGTTGGAGTAGCCGACGTTGCTACTACTGAGCCTGACTGACCTCCCGCACCAGTCGGTTCAGCTGACGTTGTCGGCGGAGCCGAACCCGGCGTAGTGAGCGTGGCGTTGCTCAGCGACTCGCCCGGCGTGGAACGCATGAGCGCGAAGACCGCCACGATCAACGCACCAACAAACAATGCCACCAACCAGCGGACGGCCGCTCGGTCCCACAGCACAACGAATCGCTCGTTCAGGGTCCAATCATCGTCTGGTTGGGGCCCCTGGATCTGGTCATCGGATGAGGTCATAGGGCGACGCTAGGACGAAGACGTGACCCAGACTGGCAAACGATTACTCGTTGTGGACGCTGCCCGCTGTACCTGATGCCTGTGTAAAACCGTCTAAGACGGCCGAGTGGACGGGTTCGGTGGTGGCGGATGTCGCCAGTCATTGAGCGCGCCAGAGATATTGCGCCGGTGTTTGACGATGACCAGCGCGCCGATGGCGACGCCAAGCACGGACAGCTCAGGATTGTTGTTGTCAATCAGCGCAGCCCCAATGAGCGCAATGGCCGCTGCAACGCTTGCAATACCCGCCCGATGGACGATCGCGAAGACAATCACGAATGCCAAAAGAACCGGGATCAACCACCACGGCTCGGCACCCGCAAGAACACCCAACGTCGTGGCGACTCCCTTACCACCGTGGAAGCCGAGGAAAGGCGATGTCATATGCCCAAGAATCGCGGCAAAGCCCGCAACTGCTCCGGCTCCCGGACCGACGAGCCCAGTGAAGACCAGGACGGGGATGAGCCCCTTGAGAAAGTCGAGAGCGAAGACGAGAATCCCGGTCCTGCGCCCCATCACCCGGCTGGCGTTCGCTGCGCCAGGGTTGCCTGAACCACTCGATTTCAAGTCGATCCCGCGGGCTTTTGCAATGATTGACGCCGGGTTTATCGATCCCAAGAAGTAGCCGATGACTGCAGCGGGAATCCACCAAAGCGACAGGTCGTCCACAGCCGCTACCAGGTCCGGGGTGCGACGACTGCGGACACCGTATTTGGCCCAACGTGCGTCCCGACTACCGCGCCAATCTCGATCTCGATGATCTCTTGACCCCCGAGCTCTTTACCGAGCACTTCGGCCAAGGCAGCCGCACGGTCGGGAGCTCCAATGTGTTGAACCGCGACATCCACCTCACCACCGCAGGCAGCGATCTGGGTCAGGGCCATATCTGCCAACCGGGCAAGCGCTTTGCTCGACGTGCGGACCTTCTCGACGAGAGCCACCCGTCCGTTGTCGACCTTGAGGATCGGCTTCACCCGCAGGGCTGTTCCGATCGCCGCCGCCGTCTTACCCATCCGCCCACCGCGACGCAGATACTCCAGAGAGTCGACATAGAAGTAGCAGTCGGAGACGGCTGCTCGGCCACGGATTGCGGCCGCAACCTCGAACATGTCGGCGCCCTCATCTGCCACCTTGGCCCCGGACACGCACGCAAACCCCAACGGCATTGTCAGCGTCCGGGTATCAACCACCTCAACCGGAATCGGCGAGTCCCGCGCTGCCAGCATTGCTGTCTCTACCGTGCCGGAAAGGTCGGCGGATAGATGCGCGCTGACGATGGATTCGGCGCCGGAATCAGCCGCCTGCTGGTATGCCTTGGCGAACTCTGATGGCGACGGCCGTGACGTACTGACCGGCTCCCACTCGCGTAAGGCTTGCGCGACGTCGGCAGTGGAAATGTCCACACCTTCTTGGTAGGCCTTACCTGCCACGATCACTTGGACGGGGACGGTGATGATCTGCAAATCCTGCGCCCACCGCTTGGGCAGGTACGAGGTGGAATCAGTGACAACAGCTACGCGACGGGCCATAGACCCGACGTTACCGAAGAACCGCGAGGCAATCGCGTCAGGACGCCACGATGTTGACCAACTTGGGGGCCCGAACGATCACTTTCCTGATCTCACGACCCTCTAGCGCGTTCACCACAGGTGCTGCGGCCAGTGCAAGCTTCTCCAGTTCGTCTGCAGCGATATTCGGCGACACCTCTAGGCGCGCTCGCACTTTGCCCTGAATCTGAACGACGCAGGTCACGACATCCTGCACGAGCAGGGCCTCATCAACGACCGGCCAACCGGCCCGAGCAACGGATGGTTCGTGACCAAGGTGGGCCCACATATCCTCTGCGGTGTAGGGGGCGACCAGCGACAGCATGACGGCGATTGCCTCGACCGATTCACGGACCGCCGGGTCGGCTGGTCCACAGCCGGAGTCGATCGCTTTACGGGTCGCGTTGACTAGTTCCATCGTCTTGGCCACCGCAACGTTGAAGCGGTAGGAATCGACCGCGATTTGCGCGTCGTTGACGAGTCGATGGGTCGCTTTGCGCAACTCCAGGTCGCCATCAGTCACCGCAACGCCCGGGTCACTGGTGACATCACCGGACAGGCGCCAGGCGCGAGCGAGGAACTTCTTAGCACCCGCGGCCGAGACGTCGCCCCAGTCGATATCGTCCTCCGGCGGGCCAGCAAAAACCATCGTCAGACGGATCGCATCGACACCGTGGAGGTCGAGTTCGTCGGAAAGCCGGACCAGGTTGCCGCGCGATTTACTCATCGCGGAGCCGTCCATCTGGACCATACCTTGGTTCAGTAATCGAGCGAACGGCTCAACGACCTCGACCAAGCCCATATCGTGCAGGACCTTCGTAAAGAACCGGGCGTAGAGCAAGTGCAGAATCGCGTGCGTGACCCCGCCGACATATTGGTCGACCGGCAGCCACCGCTTGGCCTGATCCGGATCGAACGCCTGGGTGTCATCGTGGGGGTCCAGGAACCGCAGGAAGTACCAGGAACTGTCGAAGAACGTGTCCATCGTGTCGGTGTCGCGTTTGGCTGGCCCGTCACACGCCGGGCAGGAAACGTTCACCCAGTCAGTTGCTGCGCCGAGCGGTGATGAACCCTTCGGCTGCAGGTCAAGACCCTCGGCTGGTGGCAGTCGGACGGGGAGCTGATCCTCGGGAACAGGCACCTCACCACACGTCTGGCAGTGAATGATTGGGATGGGTGTTCCCCAGTAGCGTTGCCGCGAGATCAGCCAATCCCGTAGCCGGTAGTTGACTGCTGGACGGCCACGATCTTCGGTTGCCAACTCAGCGATGATCCGCTCGATCGCTTCTTCTTTGCCCAGCCCATCGAGGGGACCGGAGTTGACGTGGAGACCGTCATCCGCGGTTGCTTCTCCGGTGACGGCCGGATCGGTGTCGGCATCGACAACGACACGGACGGGCAGATCGAATGCTCGCGCGAAGTCGAGGTCGCGCTGGTCGTGTGCGGGAACGGCCATGACGGCGCCGGTCCCATAGTCAGCCAACACGTAATCCGATGCGTAGACCGGAAGTTGCTCGCCGTTGACGGGGTTTGTGGCGTAACGGTGAAGGAATACGCCTGTCTTGGGTCGGTCTGTGGCCATCCGATCGATATCGCTGACCTTCTTCACGGTCTCCACATACTGCGCGAACTCTTGTTGTGCGGGGCCGTCTGCAGCCAACTCTGCGGCGAGGTCAGAGTCTGCGGCAACGACGAAGAACGTCGCACCGTACAACGTGTCGGGCCGCGTTGTGTAGACGGTCACTGGCTCATCGCGCCCGGAGATCGCGAACGCAACATTCGCACCGGTGGATCGGCCAATCCAGTTGCGCTGCATGAGCAACACCTTCTCGGGCCACTGGCCTTCAAGCTGGCTCATGTCATCGAGGAGGCGATCTGCGTAGTCGGTGATGCGCAAGTACCACTGATTCAGCTTCTTCTTCGTGACCACCGAATCACAGCGTTCGCACTTACCGTCGACAACTTGTTCGTTTGCGAGGACGGTTTGATCTGTCGGGCACCAGTTGACGGCGCTGTCTTTGCGATACGCCAAACCGCGGTTATACATCTGCAGGAACAGCCACTGATTCCAGCGGTAATATTGCGGGTCGCAGGTGTTGAGCACGCGATCCCAGTCGAACGAACACGCGTACCGACGCATCGATGCCTTTTGGGTGGCGATGTTCTCGTAGGTCCAGACCGCGGGATCCTCTTTGCGCTTGATCGCCGCATTCTCGGCCGGTAAGCCGAACGCATCCCACCCGATTGGATGCATGACGTTGAAACCCTTTTGAACCCAGAAACGCGCGAGAACATCGCCGAGAGCGTAGGCCTCGGCGTGGCCCATATGCAAGTCGCCCGAGGGGTACGGGAACATGTCAAGGACGTACTTGGGCGGACGCGGATCGTCAGCATCGCCAGACCGGAATGGGGCTAGCTCATCCCAGACCGGGAGCCACCGTTCCTGGATCGCAGCTGGGTCGTAGTCGTTGGTGTTCTCGGGCTGGGCCACAGCGGATTCGGCGTCAATCACCAGATAAGGCTAACGACCCCGCCGCCGGGTTGAATCCGACCACCCGAAGTTCAGCCGCGACAGCGTCGCCGATGAGTTGGTGGGTGTGCCACGAGTAGTGGATTCCGTCCGGATTTGCGGTTCCGTCTTGCAGCGACGGAAAGACCAGTTCGTCAATCTCGACGAGGCCGGTCTCGTATCGGTCGGCCCACCGCCTGGCGGCGACGAGCGCTGGCTCATGGTGGCGATCACTTGGGTAGTCAGGCGAGTCGTGGATGCCGGGCGCGACAAGAACAACGGGGATCTCTGGATTAAAGACCCGGGCTGCCGCGGTGATCCTCGCCAGGTAATGGTCGGTTGCTGGCTGCGGGAGTTGGCGAAGTCGACCGTCGGTCAAGCGGATCACCGGTGGCGACAGTGATCTGTAGGCGTCTCGGACTCGACGCCGCAGTGCAGCCGGACGCAGATACGGAATACCGTCACGCAGGTAGGTCGGCACCGAGGCCGGAAGGTGGTCCATCCCGCCGACGGCCAGAACAAGTGCGTCTGCGCGGGGGAAGACGGCTCCCCACAAATACGGATCCTTCGTGACTGCCCACCACGCGTCGCGAGCTGTCCAGCCAAGGCGAGCGACCAGGTCGACGTCGACGTCCTCTCCGAGATCGACAGACATCACGTTCGGCCAGAGTCGCTCTTCGGTCAACACATATGGCCGGTCAGGGCCGTGATACGTCAGCGAATCCCCGACGACTAGTACGTGAGAAGCCATGCTCGAACAGTAGGCCACTGCACGCAACAAACGCAGTGGGCTAGACTCGCGCCCGCTATCTAATACGACCGACGGATAGCGGTTCGGGGCCATAGCTCAGCTGGTAGAGCAATTGCCTGGCAGGCAATAGGTCAGGAGTTCGAATCTCCTTGGCTCCACCGAATGTTTACGCAGGTCAGAGACTGTCTCTCGCCCCTGGTGTAGGTCCCTAGAAACGCTCCGAAGTGCGTGAACCAGGTCGACCCGTGGCCTCGGAATACCAGCACAACCGTCGTTGAATCGCGCTTTCTCGCGCAGATTGGTGTAGAAACGCCCGCGCTGTCGTGTCGCAGTGGAAACGCGGTTGCGACCCTGCTAGCTTTCGATTTGATGCCACACATTGAGGCGTGGCCGACCTAGGAGCGCAAATGAGCAACGATACCCCCACGCCACCGGATCCGGATTCGAATCAGCCAGGGCCCTCACCTTCAGGCGGTGCCGCGAATCCGCCTCCTGAAGCGCAGCCTCCGAGCGGTCCGCCCACTCCTCCCCCACCACCCGCAGCGGGTAGCGTCCCGCCGACGGCGCCACCACCGGGGCTGGCCCCCAGTGGTGGCCAGCCGGGTTACGCTCAGCAAGGTGGGGCACAGCCTCAAGCCTTCAGCGTAACTAAAGCTTTCACCTTCGGGTGGAAAAAGTTCCAGGAGAACCTCGGTCCGTGGCTGATCGCTACGATCGTTGCCTTCATCGTGATGGTCGTCGCCACCGGCATCTACACGTTGCTGGCCAGCTTCGCGTCAACCGGTACCACGATCACGAGCAACCCCCTCACTGGGCAGGTGGAGATCTCAGGCGGTGGTGTCGCTGGCTGGTTCCTCGTTGTGGGCCCGCTCTGGTACGCCGTTATCGTCTTCATCCAAGTGGTTATCGGGGCTCAATTCGTGCGAGCCGCGCTTGAGACTGCACGCAAAGGAAAGATCGAGTTCGAGGTCTTCACAAGGACCGAGCATCTCGGATCGGTTATTGGTGCGGCCATCATCTTGGCTGTCGCCTACTTCATCCTTGGGCTCATCGGAATCGTCCCGATACTGGGATCGATCATTCTGTTCATCGGTGGCCTCGCGCTGTGGTTCTTCTCGCACTTCTACGCGTACTTCATCCTCGACCGGGGGGCGTCTGCCATGGAGGGGATAAAACAGAGTGCAGCATTCGTCAACAGCAACATCGCGACTGTGATTGTGTTGTTCCTGGCGAGCTTCGTCGCTTTGGTCATCGGCGCAATTCTTTGTGGCATCGGCCTACTCGTTGCGATTCCGGTTGTGGCTATGGCGCAGGCCTACACCTATCGGTACCTTACCGGCGAGGACGTTTCCGCCTAGCTGACGAAAAGCGAAGGGCCGCGGGAGTTCTACTCTCGCGGCCCTTCGCTTTTTCGTGTACGTCAGCGGACAGACGCAACCGTGGTTGTCCCTGCGGGTCGCTAGAGAGAAGCACTCTATTCAGGCTTACTCAGCGCCTCTTTGGTTAGCTGCTCAGCCGTAGCTTCGTTAATAGCTCGGGCCTTAACAATTCAGCGATGTGCTCCAATGAATCCAGCTTGCTTGCTACGGGAGAAGATGCGCTTTGATTCACCCCTGAACTTGTCGCGGGCTTCTTGATTGCAGCGCCGCTTGAATAGCCCACACGAAAAGCGAGACCACAGAACCCAATATGCAGATGAACACGATCCGTGCGGGAAGAACGTACCAACCTCGCTTTGGGCCGGTGGTGATAGCAGCTATGACAGCAGCTATTGCGAAGGACGGAACCGCAGCTAGACCGAACCAGATCGTTAGCTTCTTACCACCCCGATACCTGCGTTTCGATAACGGCCCGGAGTTCGTCGCTGGAGTGGTCGCTGACTGGGCGAAAGCCCGCCACATCACGTTGGTGTTTGCCGAGCCGGGATGCCCCTGGTAAAACGGCTGGGTCGAATCGTTCAATGGCAGGCTGCGCGACGAACTACTCAACGGCGAACAATTCGCGACCATGCTGGAAGCGAAAGTAGTAATCGACGATTGGATGCACGACTACAACATCAACCGACCCCACTCCGCCCTTGGTAACCTCACCCCAGCGGCCTACACCGCGCAATGGCGAACCCGCCACCAGACCCTAGAAAACTCTCACTCCTAGTGGCACAGGAAACGGGACCCGGTCACCGCCTTGAGGGTCTCGACCGTGCGTTCCAGCTCCGCATTCTTACGCTTCAGCGCACGAATCTCTTTGGACGTGGCCGTAGTCGTTCCCTGACTGCCACCTTCATCGATCTCCGCCTGGCGAATCCATCTGGAGCAGGGTTTCAGCGGTCATCCCCAACCGGCTAGACACCTTCTTAATCGCTTCCCATTCAGAAGCGTAATCATCAACAAGATCACGAACCAGCCGGACTGCTTTCGCCTGGACCTCGGGTGTGAATTTCTTCGGCATGATGTTGACCTTCCCAAAATAGAAGGTGTGCATCAAACCCGGGGCGGTTCAATGGCGACGGTTCTTCATAGGAATCCAATATGGCCGCATCAGCGGCGAAAAGACTCGCACAACCCGTGGATCAGAAAAATGGGATCAGGTCAGTCTGACATCGTGGTCATCGGTAATCTCCGTTCCACGTCCAAGCACATCAACAGATTCAGAACAATGCCACGTAGTTCGGTGTAACAGCTTCGACGAGTCTGTGAGTCTCCTGCGACCCCCAGTGCCAGCTGCCTGCACGGCTAACAGCAACCTAGCTATCGAAGCACTCGTGCCAGACGCTAAAGTTTTTCGAGTTTCCGGTTCTTGGGGCGTCGCCAGTCCGGTTCACTAAAGTCCAGAGGGCCTTCCGGAAGGGATAGCGCCAGCATCAACTCAGCCGCGCGCGCCACGGTGAGCGGGTCTGCCGTGTCGGTTGGTGGACTGGGTTGGCTCAACCACTTCTGCCAAATCGGGTCAGTGCCAAATCGGGCAGCCAGCTCGCTGGTGCTGTCCGCGTAGCGCCTGTTCGCTTGGGCAAGGGTCTCAGGGGGAATCCGTAACGAAGGCCCTGTGGTGATTTGGAGAATCCGATCAACGAGGCGCGATCGTTGCCCATTGCCGCCTGGGAAGCTTAATCCTGCTGGGAATAGCGGAATGAGGGCTTGCAGTAGTTGCGCCCCCTCCGCGTTAAGACTGCTGTTGTGAGCCACTGTGTCATCTGGCGCAGGAGGGGTGAGGATTGTGACGTCAACCTGAGCCTGTTGACAGAAGTCGGCGAGGAGGGAGTCGGGCGAATACTTGAAGTCCTCAAAGTACGGGCGGGCGATTACATTGTTCTCACCTGCGGCATGCGTCCACCGATCCAATACCGCATTCGGTTCCGTAGCGTCTAGGTTCTGGACTGACATATCCCAGGTATGGTTCGGCGTACCAGCCTTAAGGCGTTGGGAGAAGCGGAAGGTGTCAACCTTTCTGAGACATATTTTGGTGTGAGTTAGGTTTTCGTCGCGGTCTCCTCTTCCGGTTTGTTGATCCAGGTAGCGGTCTGGATGGTGGGCGGTGCCGGTGGTTTGCGCACGAAGCGTTCCGGGTGCTCGCGGTAGGCGATGTCCAGGGTTACTTGGCGTTGCTCGCGGACTTGCTCAGCGGTTCCGTAGTGAACGCTGGCGGGGGTGTGCCAGGCGATACCGGAATGACGGTGATCATTGTTGTACCAGGAGAAGAACCGTTGACAGAATGCTCTGGCTGCTTCAATGCTGGCAAACGTTTTCGGGAAGTCGGGACGGTACTTCA
>Ga0209390_10000477_pt1 | contig 78895 bp, 67 predicted proteins | sample BON01_FD_187212 | JGI IMG/M metagenome (GOLD analysis project Ga0209390, IMG submission 187212) | Freshwater microbial communities from Lake Bonney liftoff mats and glacier meltwater in Antarctica - BON-01 (SPAdes) (version 2) | ecosystem: Environmental > Aquatic > Freshwater > Ice > Glacier... | reverse complement strand
TGCGGACAGCCGATGTTTTCATCCACAGATTGCGCAGATTTTCGCAGAGAGGGGCACCGCCTCGACTCTTTGTATTGCGCATACGGCTGGAGTCCCTCGATCATGGCTGGTCTCCCTTCTCCAAATCTGCGTTCATCTGCGAAATCTGCGGACAGCCGATGTTTTCATCCACAGATTGCGCAGATTTTCGCAGAGAGGGGCACCGCCTCGACTCTTTGTATTCCGCATACGGCTGGAGTCCCTCGGTCATGGCTGCCCTCCGTTCTGTAAATCTGCGTTCATCTGCGAAATCTGCGGACAGCCGATGTTTTCATCCGCAGATTGCGCAGATTTTCGCAGAGAGGGGCACCGCCTCGACTCTTTGTATTGCGCATACGGCTGGAGTCCCTCGGTCATGGCTGCCCTCCGTTCTGTAAATCTGCGTTCATCTGCGAAATCTGCGGACAGCCGATGTTTTCATCCACAGATTGCGCAGATTTTCGCAGAGAGGGGCACCGCCTCGACTCTTTGTATTCCGCATACGGCTGGAGTCCCTCGATCATGGCTGGTCTCCCTTCTGCAAATCTGCGTCCATCTGCGTAATCTGCGGACAGCCGTCTTTTTCATCCACAGATTGCGCAGATTTTCGCAGAGAAAGAATCAGGCGTTTGTATTCGAGAGAAGGCGCACCAAAGTTAATGAGAAGGGCTTTCTCGTAGCCCGAGGCTTTGAGGTAATTGATGACCTGAGCCTCCTCTGTGCCCGAGAGTTTTTGCAGCGCTTTGAGTTCGACCAGCACGGTTCCGAAACAAACGAAATCAGCTCGATAGGTTGTCTGCAGGACTTTACCCCGGTAACGGATCGGCAGGGGAAACTCGCGTTCGTAGGGGATGCCACAGGCAACAAATTCGTGCTCAAGCGCCTCTTGATAGACGAGCTCCAGAAATCCACAGCCGAGTGTGCGGTGGACGGTCATGGCCGCGCCAATGATGGCATGAGTGAATGGGTCGCGATCGGGAGTCATGTCGTTGCCTTCATTTTAAAAATCTGCGGCCATCTGCGAAATCTGCGGACAACCTTTTTTCTGATCCACAGATTGTGCAGATTTTCGCAGAAAGAACTGGGTGCCTCGATGGCCGCGCACGCGGAAACCGACAGCGAGAATTGCAACTAAGCTGTAGTGCTCCACTTCGCGTCCGCCCTCGGTTTGAACTATTCGATAACGTCGAATAGTTGCCTCCGGGACCAGTTCACCCTCGGCGAATATGGCCTTCAAATGGTGATTCACCGTGCCGACCCCAATCTGGAAAAGCGCTGCCATGAGCTTCTGCGTCAGCCAGACCGTCTCGTTTTCCAACCGACACTGAATGCGAGTGCGGCCATCCTCGGTCTGATAGAGGATGATGTCGGAGGATGGCTGGGATTCGTCGCTCATGCCGTGGCTCCTTTCGTGATTTCGCTGAGCAGCCCTTCGGTGGCCTGTTGAAAATGTGTGAAACGTTGTTCGGCAGCTCACCGATATTTTTCGACGCAACTACATTACTGGAATTGATTTAACGCGAACTTCCCCGGGTGATTGCTCGTCAAAAATCCTCACCAGAGTACCCAAAGGCACACATTCTCAACAGCCCAGTCCTTCGGTCTCCTGCTCCAGCGCGAGGATATCGGCGCTGATCTCGGCCAGCGTGCGGAGCTGCGGCGGCTGATAGAAGTGGCGGGTGAAGCTGACTTCGTAGCCGATCCTGGTGTCGGCCTCGACGATCCGTGCATCAGGCGTGTAGGGCAGGACTTCGCGGCGGATGAAGGCTTCGATGCCGCCTTCTTCCAGCAGCGGGATTTGCTCGAAGTCACGCAACTCGCTGTCAGGTTCAAAGCTGACGCTTCGGATTTACGATTGGCGATTTACGATTGGCGATTGGCGATTGGCCGAGCAATGAGATCGGGTAGCGACCGCGTAGGGCATCCGGTTCTTCTTTCAGCAGTTTGGCAATGACCGGCGGGGCGGTTTCGTCGCGCCAGCTCACGGCACTAACGATGAGTATCCGGTCGGCGGCACTCAGTTTAAGACCCAACTTCTTCAGCGCAGTTTCCATTGCGTCGAGGAAGATATTATGGTTCTCAAAAAGTTCGTCACCGATCGCATCACGCAGCTTTGTGGCTGTCTCGACCAGCCCAGCGTCCCCAGTGAAGAGCGACGAACCGTTGTGGACCTCGCCGATGCGGCAGCCGAGCGGTGTATCTTGCTTCATCTTGCTGAGCATGTTCACCAAAAACAGCAGATGACCGTCGCTGCTGCGGTTGAGAAGCGAGTAATCAGATTCACCCGCGTGTTCGATAATGAAACGCGGATCCTTGATGTCCTTCTTGCCGCCCATGCGTTCCAAGTCGCTCTTCCAGCTTTTGCCATACGGCGGGTTGGCCAGCATGAAGTCGAACTCGCGGGAGCGAAATGCGTCGTTGTGACAAAGTAGACGTCACTCTCCGAGTGACGAAGGCCGAAAAACGCGACCCTGAGCATTCATCACTCGGAGAGTGATGGCTACTATAAACACAAATCGACGGCCATTGGGCACGCGCCGTCCGGCACTGGTCGAAAGCGCAGAAGCAAAGCTCGTACAAAAGATCCTCGCCTAAATCCTACCACCGCTGCCTGCTGCGACGACGAAGACGAAACCACCCGAAGGTCGTTGAGACGGAACGCCAAATCTCAAATCTCAAATCTCAAACGCTCCTCCTACATGACTTCCGCTACCTGAATCCCAAGCAGCGACAAGCCTGTCCTGATAGCGCGGGCCATGAGATCGCACAGGATCAGGCGGCTGGTGCGCAATTCGTCGGATGCCGCGTCCTGTACTGAGCAGCGATCGTAGAACTTGCTGAAGGCGTCAGACGTTTCATACAGCCATGTTGTCAAGAGATGCGGTCGATACTCAGTCAGAACGCTGTCGATCGCGTTGCCGAACAGCAGCAACTGCAGAGCCAGACGTCGCTCTTCCGGACAGGTCAAAAGAATCGTAGCGTCGGTGGAAAAAACGCTTTGACGATCCAGATTCAGTTTTCGAAAAATGCCACAGATGCGAGCATAGGCGTACTGCATATAGGCAGCAGTATCGCCTGTCATCGCCAACATTTTGTCCCAGTCAAAAACGTAATCGCTCTCGCGGTTGTGATGCAGGTCGGCGTATTTGATTCCCCCCAGCCCGACAATTTCAGCAACGGTTGCGCGCTCTGCTTCAGACAACAGGGAGCCGTCGCGCCGCTTGTCATCATTTTCGTCGACGATCTTTCGAGCACGCGTGATGGCTTCATCCAGCAGACTTTCCAGCCCCACCGTGTCGCCGGAACGCGTTTTGTACGGCTTGTTGTCTTTTCCCATGACCGTGCCGAATGACACGTGCTGCAGCTTCACATCGCTGATGCCCCACAGCAGTGTGGTGGCGAACAGCTGCTGGAAATGTTCTGACTGGCGTTTATCCACAACGTACAGAACTTCATCTGCCTTCAAAGCTTCTCGTCGATACTGAATCGTGGCCAAGTCCGTGGTGGCATAGGTGAATGCGCCGTCGGTCTTCTGCACGATGAACGGGGCCGTATTGCCTTCGATGAAGACGCAGGTCGCCCCGTCGCTGATACGAGCCAGATTTTTCTGCTTCAGACTGTCGACAACGGCTGCAAGCATCGGGTTGTAATAACTTTCGCCCAACGTCAGGTCGAATGAAATACCCAAACGCACGTAAAGTTTGTTCAACGCTTCCAGACATGCCGGAAGAAACTCGTTCCACAAACGATTGTTCTCTGCATCGCCTGAATGGAGCTTAGCGGTCTCTTCGCGGGCCTTGCGAGCAATCTCCGGATGAGCATCGGAGGCCTCCATCAACGTTGAATTCTCCTGAACCGATTCGATGGTCTTTCGCGCGTCGCGCAGACTGTCTTCTGCAACGGCGACCTGTTTCTTCAGGCCATTCAACTGTTTTTTGACTTTATCATCCGTTGCCGCGGCAGTCTCCTGCTGAGCCAGCATGGCTTTCACATTCAAAACGGCCTGCTCAAGCGCGGGCAGCTTCGTCAGCGTCCCCTGATAATCGGAAAGCTGGTTGACCAATTTGTAAAGGCGAGCCAGTTCGGCCACGGATTCCTGCTCGAACGCTTCGTTGTTCCTGAAGTGGCGATAGCCGTAGATGATCATCCCGAACTGTGTGCCCCAGTCTCCAATGTGATTGTCACTGGTGACTTTGTGACCGGCAAACCGCACAGTTCTGCAGATGGCATCTCCGATCACGGTGCTGCGCAAATGCCCCACATGCATGGGCTTGGCCACGTTTGGCGAAGAAAAATCCACGATCACGTGACGAGGTGCATCCGTGGCTTTTACGCCCAGACGATCGTCACCGGCGATGGAGGAAATTCGTTCCGAAAGAAACTGGTCCCTCAGCCGGAGATTGATGAAACCCGGGCCGGCAATTTCAGGCGTTTCGCATAGATCGTCAATCAGAAGCTGATCAATAATCGTCTGTGCAATCTCGCGCGGCGACTTGCCCAGCTGCTTTGAAAGCGGCATTGCGAAGTTGGCCTGAAAGTCGCCAAACTTTGGATCCTGAGCCGGGCGGATCATGTCAAGGAGCGGTTTAGTGTCGGTCGCCAGAGAAGACAGCGGACCAGCGAAGCGGTCACGGACAAGATTCAGCAGATTCATGAAATTCAGATTTCGTGTGACTCAGGTAACTCGTGTGACGGATGAAAATAGAACCGCATGTCGCCCGGAAAGGAACACGTCGTAGCGGAAGCCGCCAGGGGCTTTCGGAATGCGGGCTGTTAAAGCGAGCCTCGAAACGCTTGGCGCGTTCCGCTACGCAGGGAGTGCAATTGGGCTCGCTTTTTAGGGACTCACCAGCCGATCGACATGTTCGCTTCGATCACCTTTTGAGCGTCAATTAAATCGGTGCCGGTGTCGAGCATGTACAGGCGGATCGCATGCAGCTTGTCACCGGACGCACGTGCCAGGCAGTCGCGTGCAACGTCACACGGACGCATTTTTCCTTCAAGCCCCAGCAGCCGTTTTGAGATCACCCAAATGTCGCGCGGGCGTTTGGTGATTCGGATGACTTTCTCTTCGGGATAATATTTCTGAGCCATATGCTCAGCCTGTTCGAGACTCGACGCCCATCCAATCATGATGTGCGCTTCGGTCTCAATTTCAAAAAGGGGCATCGCTGAATCCCTGCGAATGGATGAATGATCGTTTCGCACGAAACGAATCGAACCTGCCAGTTGCCGAACGATGCCGCTGGATCTCCGAACGGAAAACTTGCTTCCGCGATCCCCGCAGCCGAACACTCGCCTGTCCCGCCAGCGTGCGTAGGATAGCAGGCTTTGGCTATTTTTCGACAGAGGGCCAATTCTGTTGAATCTTGTCGATGCGAAATCGCATCCTCTGGGAGAGTGGCCAGGCTGATTCTGTCACTCCCAGGCATCCATCAAAGATTTCTTTGGTAGGACAGGTCCTCACCGCGTCAGAAAAGCATGATAAAGCATCAAAAGATTTATGAATTCTTTACCGCCTCGCTTCGGCAGAAATTGCCGACCTTCCCTAAGATCTTTGTAAACAAGAACTTAGAGCCACGGACCGCCTTCAGAAACGCGGTCAACACATATTGACGCATTTTTGGAATCCACATAATGTTCTCTTCGTTGGGGATGAGCAAGCTGCTCTGACCTGAAGAAAAGAGCTGAAAAGCCAATCGCCCCCGGAAGTAGCTAGAGTCCTCCGCCCCCCTTGGGATTCGCTGCTTCCGGGATTTTTTTTGCCGGCCGTCCAACCGAAACTTTGAGCCGCTGCCAAAGCGTGGCTTGTCTGTCAGGCCAGTCACTCGGGATTCCATGCGCGCTGCTTTTCAAACGTGCTGGATTGCATGCTCGTATTGCCATAAAGTACACGGCAACAGAAACAGCCATTGCAGCTCCGGCCGCTTGTTCGGCTGGATTTTTTTCACAGAGCACTCGGAACTGCTGATCGATGGGACGCATTGCACTCGCCTGGCGAATTTTGACGAATGGAAAATTTGCCGCCAAAGTCACAAGTCTGCTGGAGACCCCACCACTGGCCATCGTGGTGGCTGCTCCGCCAAAGACGATCTTGCAGACAAAGCCGCTGCGAAGTGATGCCGTCAGTCTGCTGGCAGCGTTGCAGCGTGAGGGACGTCTGATCGACTTTCTGAAAGAACCGATCGATGGCTACACGGATGCTCAGATCGGCGCCGCTGTGCGGGGCATTCACCGTGACTGCGGCCAGGTCCTGGAGCGACAATTCGGGATTCGTCCGGTTCTGGAACAGCCTGAAGGCAGCGCTGTAGAATTGGGCTCAAAGTCCATCGCGGGAAAGATAAAATTGTCCGGCAAGGCAGGAGACGCATCGGCTGCTTCAGGAAAACTGGTGCATCACGGCTGGCAGTCGACAAAATGTGAATTGCCTGTCTGGACTGGCGATGCAGAATCAGCAGGTGTAATTGCTCCTGCGGAAGTCGAAGTGCAATAGTTCTGAGACGAAAACAGCCGGCCGGAAAACTTTTGAACAACGCTTCCTGGAAACGATTTATCTCATGTCCGCTCAGTTCGTCATCGGAATCGATCTTGGAACCACCAACAGCGTTCTGTCGTACGCCGCACTGAGTGACGAGAAGCCGCACGTTCAGGTATTGCCCATTCCTCAACTCGTGGCTGCGAACACGATCGAATCGCGTCCCGTTCTGCCATCGTTTTTATATCTCGCGACAGCAGACGAAGTCACTTCCCGGGCGTTTTCCCTGCCATGGAATGAGCAGTCCGCGTTCGCAACGGGCTATGCGGCTCGCAGTTTGTCGGCCGAGTTTCCCGATCGAACAGTCGGAGCGGCTAAGTCATGGCTGTGCCACAGCAAAGTGGACCGGCATCAGGCGATTTTGCCCTGGCAGGCGCCGGCCAGTGTGCCAAAACTTTCGCCGGTCACGACATCTCAGCGTTATTTGGAGCATCTGGTAGCGGCATGGCACAATGCATTTCCGCAAGCTGCCATTTCTGAACAGCATGTCGTGCTGACGGTGCCCTCCTCGTTTGATGCCAGCGCGCGTGAGCTGACTCGTGAAGCGGCGATTGCAGCCGGTTTGCCGATGGGTTTTGTTTTACTGGAAGAACCGCAGGCTGCCACCTACGCATGGCTGGATGCAGTCGGTGGTCGCTGGCGAAAGCTGCTCACCGTTGGCGACCGGCTTCTGGTCTGTGACATCGGCGGAGGAACGACCGACCTGTCGCTGGTGGAAGTTGCGGAGGGAAATGGTGAGCTGACACTGCAGCGCGCGGCGGTTGGAAATCATCTGCTCGTCGGCGGCGATAATATGGATCTTGCTCTCGCGCATTATGTGGCTCAACGGTTTGAGGAAAAAGGCCTGACGCTGGATCCCTGGCAGTCTGTTTCGCTGTGGCATTCGTGCCGCAACGCCAAGGAAGCGCTGCTTTCCGGAACAGGCCCGGAGACTCATACGATTTCTGTCCCCGGTCGCAGCAGTCGTCTGATCGGCGGCCTCGTGTCGGTTTCCGTGGACCGTGCAGCGGCCACCGATTTGCTGCTGGGCGGATTCTTTCCCGAATCACAACTGTCGGATCGGCCGGCGAAGTCGAGGGCCGGCTTTCGTGAAATCGGCCTGCCTTATGAAGCCGACACAGGCATCACGAGGCATCTGGCCGCGTTTCTGCAGCAGTCTCTGGCAGGCAGCCGGTTGACGCATGTGTTGTTCAACGGCGGAGTTTTTAAGGCGACCGCTTTGCGAAGTCGCCTGTTGCAGCAGCTTCAAAACTGGTTTCCTGATTCTCCGCCGCGGCCGGTGGAGGGGCCGGAAGATCTGGATTATTCCGTTTCCCGCGGCGCTTGTTTCTACGGCTGGAGCAAGCTGCGGGGCGGCGTCCGAATTCGTGGTGGCACGGCGCGGTCTTATTACGTTGGCATTGAAACAGCGGGTCTTGCCATTCCCGGTGCCGGGCGTCCTCTCAAAGCGTTGTGTGTCGTACCGACGGGAATGGAAGAGGGTACCGAGGTCGACGTGCCTTCGGATTCGATCGGCCTGATTGTCGGCGAGGCCGCTCGTTTTCGCTTCTTCAGTTCTTCAACTCGCAAAGCTGACCGGCCGGGCGATCAGATTGCGCGTTGGACGCCGGAAGAATTGTCCGAAACCGATTCGCTGGAGACGACGCTGTCTGATGCAGCGGACTCCGATGATGACTATGTGCCCGTCCGTTTTCATTCGCGTATCACAGAGCTTGGAATTCTGGAACTCTGGTGCGTCCACGAGTCTGAAGACAAGCGTTGGAAGCTGGAGTTCAGTGTGCGCGACGACGCGGACGCGTAAGTTCCCTGTGACAATGCCTCACCGTTATTTACACCCGCTCCACGATCACGCGAGCCCATGCTCCAATGACATCCGCTTCTTCCGAACTGCACAATGATGACCCGAATTCCGATGCTTCGCAGCGACCACGCTTCGTCGTCGGCATCGATCTCGGAACAACGAACTCTGCGGTCTGCTTTATTGATACGCTGCATGAGTGCTGTGTGATCGAGACGTTTGCGGTCGCGCAAGTGGTCGCGGCCGGTCAGATTGAGAAGCTGGAAACGCTTCCATCGTTTTATTACGAGGCCCTGCCGGGGGAACGTGCCGCCGGGGCAACGCGTCTGCCCTGGCTGAAGGAAACACCGACGAGTGCCGTGGGTGTTTACGCGCGCGATCATGGTCGCACGATTCCCGGGCGAATGATTGAATCGGCCAAGTCCTGGCTCTGTCACAACGGCGTCGATCGCAAGGCCGCGTTGCTCCCGTGGCATGGGGCGTCCGATGTGCAGCGATTGTCTCCAGTAGAAGCCAGCGCGAGTTACCTGCGTCACCTGCGGGAGGCCTGGAATGCGGCTCACAGCGACGAGCCGCTTGAGCAGCAGGATGTCGTGCTGACGATCCCTGCGTCGTTCGATGAAGTGGCGCGAGAACTGACGGTGGCGGCAGCGCGAGCCGCCGGGTTGCCGCGAATTGTTCTCCTGGAAGAACCGCAGGCTGCTTTTTATTCGTGGGTGGATGCTCATCGCGATCAGTGGGAACAGCATGTGTCGCCCGGTCAGAAGATCCTTGTCTGCGATATCGGCGGTGGGACGACGGACTTCAGTCTGATCCATGTGCGATCCGGTGACGGCGGTCGTTTGCAGTTTCACCGTGTCGCTGTCGGAGATCATCTGTTGCTGGGAGGCGACAATCTGGATCTTGCCCTGGCACATCATGTTGAGCAAAACCTCTCCAGCAGCGGTCGACTGGATGCTCGACAATGGAGCATGCTGATTCCCGCCTGCCGTCATGCGAAAGAAGTTTTGCTTGGCGAGAATGCTCCACTTGCTTATACGCTGGTTCTGGCCGGTGGCGGCTCGCGCCTGATCGGCGGCGCTGTGCAGGCCGAGCTGACGCGTGACGAAGTGATCGGTATTTTCCTGGACGGATTTCTTCCCGCGGTGAATTTTGACGAGAAGCCTCAGAGACGCCAGTCCGGGTTTCAGGAGTTTGGATTGCCGTACGCGGCTGATCCTGCGATCACAAAATACCTCGCGACATTCCTCAGGACTCATGCTCAGTCGACAGAATCCGGCGTTCAAACTTCTCACAGCGATTCAGTCGCGGCGATTCCGGATATCCTGCTTTTCAACGGCGGATTTTTTGCGTCGCCTTTGCTGCGGCAACGCCTGATCGAATCTCTCGAGCGCTGGTTTCGACCGTTCGTACCGGGCTGGTCACCGGCGATCTTGCGCAACGATCGGCTGGATCTGGCTGTTGCTCGCGGCGCGGCGTATTTTGGAATGGTGCGGCGCGGTGTTGGTGTCAGAATCGTGGCGGGACTTTCGCGAACTTATTATGTGGGCATCGAGCAGGCCGATGGTTCCACCGCGGCGCTTTGTCTGGTTGCTGCAGGAACGGAAGCGTCGGCTGCCCCCGTGGTGATCGACCGGACGTTCAGAGTCAGAACCGCTGAGCCGGTGGAGTTTCCGATCCTTGTGTCAGGCACGCGACTGACAGACAAGCCGGGTCAGATCATTCCTTTCGATCCAGAGCAGTTGACGTCTTTGCCTTCCATTCGCACTGTGCTGACAACGCGAAAACGTGGCGACAATTCGAACGTGGATGCTCGGCTTTCGGCAACGCTGACGGAAATCGGAACGCTGGAATTGTGGTGTGAGCAGACAGATGGCTCTCGTCGCTGGCAGCTGCAGTTTGACGTTCGCTCGGCAACCGAAACGGATCGCGTGGCGCATTCGGGGCTGGCAGAACAATCAGGCATTGTCGATCAGGAGATGATTGCCTCCGCAGTTGCGGTGCTTCGAAACATCTTTGGATCCCAGGGCAGCGCGCGTCCCGATGACACAATGAAACTGTTGTCTGAGTCCATTGGGATGTCGCGGATGGACTGGCCTCCATCATTATTAAGAGCCATCTGGTCCGAATTGTTGGAGCTCAATGATGGTCGAAAGCGAAGTCCCCAATATGAAGCGCGGTGGCTGAATCTGGCGGGCTTCTGTCTGCGGCCGGGGTTTGGAATGGCGGCCGATGACTGGCGCGTTGAAGAGACGTGGCGAGTCACGAATGGGCGACTGATCCATTTGACTCCCGCGTGTCTTGCGGAACTGCGAACGCTGTGTCGTCGGATTTCCGGCGGGCTGGCAGCCGGGCGACAGCATCAGATTGCGTCGACCGTGATGCCCGCGATCCGGCAGCGATTTCGTCAGATCCAGACGGGCCGGGGCAAGGTGGCTCCTTATGCGTCCGGAAATCACGAAGCTGCCGAGATCTGGCGGATGCTGGGTTCTCTGGAACTGCTGGATCAAAGTCTTCGCACGGAGCTGGGAGACATGATTATGGATCTGATGCATCGGGCGGCGTTTGAGCCAGTCTACAATGCATTGATCTGGGCGCTGGGACGCGTCGGTGGCCGAGTTCCGGTTTATGGGCCGCTGAATCTGGTGCTTCCGGCGGCTAAAGTTTCTGCCTGGCTGGATCAGCTTTTGCGAAGTGCCGAGTTGAATTCGCCAGGCGTACAGCTGACGCTGATGCAATTGAGCCGCAAGACAAACGACCGGTTTCGAGACATCGAAGAATCATTGCGGCATCGAATTCTTGGGCGACTACAAACCACCGGCACGTCGGCGCATTTGCTGCAGCTGATCCGTGAAGGGGGCACTCTGGAAGGCGAAGAGGCCAGCCTGATTTTGGGTGAGTCCTTACCAGCCGGACTGCAGCTGGCGTAACGTTTCTACAACGGGAAATTTCAAACCGCCATTCGTTGAATCGCAGCCACGCCATTCTTGCGCATTGGCCCGATCCTTCAGGATTGGCAGGATGCGAGCTTGTTTCCGCCGACTTAGGATCGCTCGATCAATAAGTGTCTGATCGTTGCCTTTCGCTCCGCGAAAGAACGCTACTTTCGCGGAGCGAAAGGCGACAATTATTGATCGAACGAGACTTACAATCGAGCACGTATAGCATCGAGTGCCTGCTGAGCGTTTGACTTCACGGAAAAATCATTGGAGGTAGCGAGCTTTTCGAGGAAGGCGACGGAGTTTTCGGTGCCGACCTTCTTCAACACTTCCAATAGATCATTCTTTGCCAGCCCATCGGTAATCTTGTCAAAGTTTTCCAGAATCGGCTGTTCAATCCGCACACCGATGGCAATGAGCGCCTCCTTCACATCGCGTCGGACGACATTGTCGGTGCTCGACATGATCAGCATTGGATAGTCGGCGGGCTTTGCAATTTTTGCCAGTGTGTTAATGGCACGACGTTTTGCTTCGTGCATCAGACCATCCGAGTCTGCCAGAACTTTCTTCAGTTCGTCAATCTGCTCAGCGGTCGCCCAGTGACAAAAAGCTTCTGCTGCGGATTTTTTTACGAAGCCGTTGCTGTTCTTCATGTGGTTTTTTGCCACCCGCAGCACTTCCGCACGCTTCTCCTCGACGATCGCAATTTCCCCCAGTCGTCCGAGCGGCTGACTGGCACCGTTGCCGCCTTCGGCCTTTCGAATTTCGGCGATCAGATCGTCGACCAGTTTCGGATTGCCAATGCTCTGTTCTTCCTGCTTCTGCTTTTTATCGGCCTCCATTTTCTGAGTCATCTCTGCACGTTCCCGTTTAACTTCTTCTGCATCACGCAGCGTGTAATTGACACGAACAGGTACTCGGATTGTTGAGCCTTCATCGGACTGCTCGACCGTGGCGGAATACTCCAGGCTGGCAGGCATGCCCTGAACCAAATCGAACACAAGCGTGCCGCTTCCTCGAATGTTCATATACGGCTGATTGTTTGACCGAGTCGCGGTGAATTCGTAATTCTTGCTGATCGACACTTTATTATTCAGCGATTCCCCGACCTGGTAGCTGACACGCTCCACCGCTGGAATTTCTTCAATCACCTGATCCTGCTGACCGCCCAAGCCGGGAGGCATCATGCCTCGCATGCGGCCACCGAAGCGCGGCCCCATGCCACCGAACGGCCCGTCTTCGCGTTTGATGCGCTGCAGCTTTGATTCTGTTTCCACATGCCACTGCGATTCGGAGTAGGCATCCAGCTTTTCCAGAAAGAAAATACCCACCGGTCCAAGTACAGCCGGAAGCTGTTCTGAACCCTCAAAATCCAGGACATCACCCAGGGCATTCACGGTCAGCTTTCCATTGTCGATGGACGACGACCCAAAAGACGGCGGCCCTGGAAATCCACCCCGCATGGATCGCATCTGAGGCCGCTCGTGGAAATTGGCGTTGTACGTCACCTCATACATTTTGCCGCCACTGCTGCCCCAGACCTTGATATACGCAACGGCCGGAGTGACACGGCGAGCCACTTCAGGGCCGGTGAGATCCGGACCACGCGGCGCAACGGCAAGCTGCAAACCATTGGCTGCAGCAAGGGTTCGCACTTCATTCACAGGAGCCGCAAATCCCACGGATGTCACGGACGCCCCGGAGAGCTTTGCGCTGGCGACTCCGACCACCTGGCCGGCACCATTCACGACTGGTCCACCGCTGTTACCCGGATTAATCGCCGCGTCGATCTGAATCTGCTTCCCGCGGTCTTTGTGCTGAATGATCCCGGCGACTGTGCCTGTCGTGACTTTCACATCCGTGCCAAGTACGTTTGAAAGTGGAAAGCCGATCGCTCGTACAGACTCTGCCAGCTGCACTGTTTCAGAATCCGACAATGTCAGCACCGGCAGACCGGATGCGTTAATCCGAACCAGCGCCACATCGGCCGCAGCATTCACAGCAATCACCGTGGCAGGAAACACGCGCCCACCCAGATGCACTTCCATCCGTTTCGCGCCTTCAACAACGTGCGCGCACGTTGCGATGACTCCATCCGCCGACACCACAAACCCCGTCCCGGAACCTTCTTCTTCACTGACAACTTGCCGTGAATCGCCCTGCACAAAGTACGAGCACACGCCTGATGTTTTTTTAAGGTCATCGCCGGCGCCCTGTTCGATCGTAAACTGATACATGTACTCCGCACCCGGCTTCCAGTGGTACCGCAACTTGCGGGTGTCACCGCTGATGGCTGCCGTTGCCGGCGGAAGATTTCCGCCGCCGACTGGTGGAGTCGCTGCAGAACCGGGCATAGCCGGGATTCCAGGCATCGCCGGCATTCCGGGCACAACAGGTGGAACATTGTAGGGTGAGCCAGCGTCGCCAGGGAATGGTGCTGCAGGAACAGGTGATCCGGTTCCAGGTAATCCGGTGGCAGCCAAATTTTGGCCAGCATTTGCGTCGACGGAACTGGAGTTCTTCAGAAAGGACACGCCCGCAAAAATAATGACGCCCACAAGTGCGACGCCACCTCCGACGATCAGTCCGGTCATCAGACCCTTGTTACTGCTTTTGGGCGGCGCCTGCTTTCTGCGCGGCGCAGGAGTTTGCTCATAGTCATCGTAATCGTCGTACGAACTTGTGTTCCACGAATCATTGTCATCTTCCGCTTGCCGCTTTTTCGGCTTCCGCACGGGTTTTGGAGTCTCGGCCTGCGGCGCCGCTGGTTTCGCAGGTTTTGGTCGAGACGCCGCAGCGGCGGCCGGCATTGCAGCATCGGCCGATCGACGAGGCGGAGGAGTGACCGGTTTGGCCGGCGGCGCGGCAGGTGTCGTCGCGCTGGCGGCCGGAGCCGGGCGAGATTTAGGAGTTGCGGGCGCTGGTGCCGGAGCAGGTTCGGGCGGGTCCACGGCTAGCTGTTCGCCGCAGCGAGGACACTGGAGGCGAATCGTCGTCGTGGACTCACGCACCCGCAATTTTGTCAGGCAACCTGGGCACTCAACAATCTGATGACTCATTCCAGTCACTCCCGATCTTCACCTTTAGTGATCAACCAGCGCACACCTCCTGTAATTAACCAACAAGCCAGAAGAATGCAACCGCCATCAGGGTTGGAGGAACAGCTCCCAGGAATAATCCAAGTGGGCTGATTCCGGTGTCGCCAAATGCTTTGGATGATTGGAGAATTCCGGCCCCGGCTGGATTTGGGGCGTTGGCGATGACAGTCAGTCCTCCACCGGTCACAGCCCCGGCCACCAGAGCATATTTGAGCTCGTCAGAAATCCCTTCGACAAGCGAGCCGAGATAAGTCAGAGCCGCATTGTCTGTGAAGGCCGTCAGAGCTGTTGCTCCGAAGAAGAGCTTGTCGCCTGTCATGCTGCTGATCAATGGTTTCAGCCAGTATGCCTGAAGAGATCCAAGCGTGACGAGCCCCGCCAGAAAGAAGCCGACCAGAAGCCCTTCTTTCAGCTTCAGCGAATCCTGATATTCCCGAGTGGCAGTGACAACGCCGAGGAAGATCATGAAGATTCCAAAGAACACGTCTGGATGATGGGCGAAGGCCACAACGGCTGCCAAAAATGCCAGGTGCACAGCGGTCAGCCAGCCTGGAACATTCTGACGTTCCGTCACATCGGCTTCGACAGCATTCAGTTGTTTCCAGAAACACAGGGTCACCAGACAGGTGGAACATACACAGCTTATAACGGCGCGCCAGCCGAAGTGCGAAATCATATAGCTTGTTGTCCATCCCCATTTGCCCGCCACCATCAGCACGGGCGGAGCTGCAAAGTTAGTGAGCGTGCCGCCAACGGAGACATTCACAAACAACAGACCCAGCGTCGCGTAGGCCAGGGGTTTGCTGATCGCCTGATCAAAGTACCGTCTCTTCAGCAGCAGGGCGAGCAGTGTCATTGCTGCGGGCTCTGTGATGAATGAACCAAACAGAGCTCCAGCCGAAAGCGCGGCAATGTAAAACGCAACGGTTTCTTTCAGCGGCAGAAGGCGAGCAATCCACAGGATGAGAGCCTCCGCCAGGTTCACCACGGGACGAGTCGCTGCGACAACCATCACAACAAGGACGAACTTTGGTTCGGTGTAATTCAGGCTTTCCACATACTTCACTGCGTCTGCGATCGAAAGTTGCATGACGCCCACGACCAGAAACAGGACGGCCGCCCAGAGTCCAAAAACAACTTCCGTTTCCGCCAGGAAGTGAAACAGGTTTTCGCCAATAGAGCCTTCAGGATATTTGTGCGCGAGTTTCGCAAACTGCTTTACGCAGAACGTGTGCAGAATGGCCAGCACAAACAGCAGGGTGGCAACGTACTCCACAGGACCAGCGAGAGGGTTGACGGCTAGCGGAACCGCGTCAGCCGCGACCTCGGCCAGTGTAAAAAGAGCCGTCAACGGCACGTCAAACGGGATCGAAAAAGGAAAAACACTCATGACATTCCTTGGCGATTAAAGTGCGATTACCAGAATGTGAACTGGTGCAGGGCAAAGCTGCGTTGTGTGGGAGCGTCAGTTTATGGCACTGTCGGTAGGAATTCGAGACTCAGACGACATCCCTTAACCTGTCCTTCCCAATTCTGCATCGGCGACGAATTAAATGCGGCAGGAATCGCTCAGATCAGGACTCTTCCAACGTTTCTCATTAGTCCTCCAGACATTAGACTTCGCCCGCGATCTGAATTCCGACAGCGAAGTTCGATTTTCGTTCGGACGACCTCCCTCGTCGAAGCCTGAATTTCCTCCTGAAACACGATTGCAAACTCCCATCACGTACTCACATCCTCCGGAGCAGCCTGACATGCCTGTTTACCTTGGCATTGATATTGGAACCAGTGGCACCAAGACTCTTGCGATCAACGAAAAAGGCCAGATTTTGGCCTCCGCAACGGAAGAGTATCCGTTAAGCAGCCCGAAACCGGGCTGGTCCGAACAGGCACCTCAGGACTGGTGGACCGCGTCAGTCAAATCCGTCAAGAAAGTCATGAAGGCGGCAAAACTGAAGCCCGCTGATGTCGGCGGTATCGGGCTCAGCGGCCAAATGCACGGCAGTGTATTTTTGGACAAATTGGGCAACGTGATTCGCCCAGCCTTGCTCTGGAACGATCAGCGAACAGCCGCCGAGTGCGCCGAAATTGAAGCACTGGCCGGTGGCCGCGGAAAACTCATTCAGATGGTGGCAAATCCCGCGCTGACGGGTTTCACTGCGCCCAAGATTCTCTGGCTGAGAAACAAGGAAAAGAAAAACTTCGACAAGACGGTTCAGGTGCTGCTTCCCAAAGACTACGTGCGCTTCCGGCTGACGGGCGAGTTTGCCACGGAAGTCAGTGACGCATCCGGCACCTTGCTTTTGGATGTTGTCAACCGCCAGTGGTCGCACGAGCTGCTTCGAAAACTGGATCTTGATGCGAAACTGCTTCCAAAGGTTTACGAGTCTGAAGATGTGACCGGCGTATTGTCAGACTCCGCGGCTCGCGAGATGGGACTTAAGCCAGGAACTCCTGTTGTGGGCGGTGGCGGTGATCAGGCCGCAAGTGCCATTGGAAACGGGATCGTCGGTTCAGGCGTGATCTCGGCAACGATGGGAACAAGCGGCGTTGTCTTTGCCCACAGTGATGACGTTCAGGTCGATCCGCTGGGGCGAGTCCACACGTTCTGTCACGCGGTTCGCGGTAAGTGGCATGTGATGGGCTGCGTTCTTTCAGCCGGCGGAAGTCTGCAGTGGTTTCGCAACCAGCTGTGCCAGGCCGAAGTCGCGGCGGCAAAGAAACAGAAGATCGATCCTTACGAACTGATTACCGAGCAGGCCGCACAGTCGCCGGCCGGTAGCGAAGGCTTGTTCTTCCTTCCGTATCTGACGGGCGAGCGAACTCCGCATGCCGATCCGAATGCACGAGCCTCCTGGATTGGGCTTAGTCTTCGCCATGGAAAAAGTCACATGGCTCGATCGGTCATGGAAGGGGCGACCTACGCGATGCGCGACACTCTGGAAATCATTAAATCGATGGGCATCCCGGTCAAGGAAATCCGCTTGTCTGGCGGTGGTGCTCGCAGCGCGTTCTGGAAACAACTGCAGGCCGACATTTATGGCCAGCCGGTTGTGACAATCAATGCTTCCGAAGGTCCGGCCTATGGAGTGGCTTTGCTGGCTGCTGCCGGAACCGGCGCTTACAAGGGAATTGTGGAAGCCTGCAAAGCCACAATTTCCGTGGTCAGCAAGACGCCCAATAAGAACGCAGCAACGAAAGTTTACAACGCGGCGTATCCCGTTTATCAACAGCTGTATCGATCACTGAAGAATGATTTCACTTCGATCCAGAAACTGATTGAATAGCAGCCCTGAGTGCCAGACGCAGCTGTTCGTATTCTTCGATGCCGAGTTTGTCATCCTGATTTGTATCCACTTTGCTGAACAGATTCTCCAGAATTTCTGGATTGTCTTTCAGACGTGGAACACGACTGATGGCTCGCCCTGCCTCTTCGCGACTTAATTGGCTGTCTCCGTCACTGTCAAGCAACGTGAACAACGCGTTCGCCCGGTTCCCGACTCGCATGAGTTCGCGTTTTCCCTGTTCGCCCACCGGCACAAAAGTTTCGATGTAGCCGATCATCATCTCTTCGTAGGTCTGCTGGCCCCAGTGAACAGTCTTTTCAGGATCAGGATTAGCCGGATTGTTTTCGCTGTTGTCGAACACTGCCGTGACTTTCACTTTGCTGCCCGCAGGAATCACTTTGGGTTCGAGATAGTCGTAACGCAGCTGCCAATTAAAATCGTATCGCGGAATATCGAGCAGTGTTTCTGTTCTTCCATCCGGAGTAATCAGTTCAAAGTTAAACGCTTTACCGCGGACGTGCATATGAGCCATGTAGGCCAGCACATACGTATCGTTCGAAACCGGACGCGTGATCGATTCCACATGATCGCTGGCATGAGGTGGAATGTTCAGATCAGCATCGGCCAGCGGAATGGTGTTGATCACATACTTCGGTTCATTCTTCGCAAACAAAAGACCCATTCTCAGCTGATCATGAGTCGCAGTGCCGCTCGGCGTGTAATGAATCTGAAAGCTGACGGTGGCACCGGCCGGCAGTTTCTTCGCAAATCCGGCGGGATAAACCTGTCCCGCATTCCCCGGAACGTAGGCCGCCCAGTACCCGCCGATCCCTTCTTCCCGATCGCGGGCTCGCCCACTGCCTTTTTCATGAACATTGACGATCACATGATGCACGACACTGCGATCGGAAGGAACAATCTCATACGCCTGAATCCACTTGTCTTCCGTCAGTGTCGTTTCGGTCGTAACAAACTGATAGGGCATCGTCCCTGCCGCCTTGATGGCGATGGGCTGCGGAATCTGAACAATCAGATCGGGCATGCCGATTGTCCATTCCTCTGCAAATACGCGAGGCAATGGCGCATCGGCAACATCGCCTTCCACACGATCACTGCTGAGCCATTGCAGCAGGTCAATTCGATCAGCGTCTGTGAGTGACCGGTCATTCGCCCAGACGCTGGCATGCTGTCCGTCCGGTTTTGCTGCAAACCATGGAGGCATTGTCTTCTGGTCAACCACCTGACGAATCATGGGCGCATGTCCCACCACGTCCGCAAACGTGTCCAGCGCGAACGGCCCAACTCCGCCACTGCGATGACACTCAATACAGTTTTGCTGCACGATCCGCGAAATTCGATTGTGGTACGTGATGGCGATTTCAGCGGCCACTGCTTCATGCTCCAGCGTGCAGCCGGGAGCAACGGTGGCGGCGATCGCAGGCGACGTTCCCGCCAGCAGGGACTGCAGAGCGTTGGCCAGAAAGTGAATCCGCGGCTGATCAAGGGCGTAGCCAATTCCGTACTGATCATCAATCGCCCCGTGGTAAACAACAGTACGAGCCTGATCCAGCACAAAGACATCCGTTGTTGTCAATGCACCCAAATGGCCGGCCAACGTTTCATCGGCATCATGTACATAGACAGCCTTTGGTCCAAGCACCGCAGCCGCAGCCTGCATGTCCTTCATCAGGTCGGTGGGGACACAGTTCACGGCGATGAATTGAACTCCCTTGTCTGACCATGCCTGCACAAGTTCAGCCAACGTAGGCAAATACTTTCGACTCAGCGGACAGCTGGTACTGGTCATCGCAACGACAGTCAGACGTTTGTCGGAGTCCTGCTTCAGCGAAATTTCAGTACCGGCAATGTCACTGAAACCGAGATTGTCCACATGACGGCCGATACCATGTTCCGCAGCCCGTAGAATCTTTGCTTTCTGCCGGGTATCTGTGGACGACGCTGCGCCTGCGAATGAAACCGGATCTGGTTTTGGCGTGAGTGGAGGTCGTCCCTCAATCTGCTCGCGTGTTAAAACACCGCTGGCGAACGCCTGCTTCGCTTCTTCCAAAGTGACGAAGTTGTCCTTGTTGGCGTCGAGACGTGCAAAAATTGATCGTTCGGTCAGCTCCGCGGGGCTGAGCTTTTCATCGCCATCCTTGTCCAACTGATCAAAACGTGCACTCAGGACTTTTTCATCCTGAGCCACTACAAACCGCAGCCCAAACGCGGCCCCCAGAAAAATGGCGACGATTATGATCCGCTTCAGTGTTGCCCGAAAATGCATAGCCGGTGTTCCGTGTTGTAATGCTGATGAAGACCCTGCGAAGCACGAACACGCAATCGTTCGACGGGAGGCACGGATTCCTGGAAAATTCAGGCCTATGAACAGAAAAATCCGGGGCGACGCACAGCAAACAGCCCCGGACTTCGGATTTTGATCAATTGAACACCAGTCAGACTACTTGCCGACTGATCAGGTTTTGCCTGAGTCAAAACTTTTTTCCAGGTAATAGTGCCAGTATCGGCATTCGTGGCAATGACTGCCTGACCGCCGTCAACATCTCCCAGCTGTAAAGAATGCCGCTGACGATGGAGACACTCGCATAACCTTCCTCGAAACCTTCGACAGTCCAAAGATGCTTCGGAGGATTACTGGCCCAGTCCTTCGACGACAGCTGTTCGTCAGACTGAGCATTTCGCGCGGGGCCTCGCCATTGAGGCCAGTCGGCAGCGCGCACACTGGAATGCAGCCCTTCGTTGGTGGCTATCGGCGATTCGCTGGGCAGCAGCGGCGTGTATCACTTGCGGTAAAGCCGCAGGTTTCCGTTCAGGACGTAAAAAAACCGCAGGCCGAGGGACCTGCGGTTATGAAAGTTAATTTTTTGTTCAGCACAGTCCCTGATTGATTGTGCGAAACTTGCTGTCAGTGGCAGTGACGGTGTCCGCGATAGCCACCGTAGCCGCCATAACCGCCGCCGTAAACAGGGCCCGAGTAAATGCCGACACCATAAACAGGTGCCGAATAGACTTGAACGGGACGGTACACCGGAAAGCCGCCGTATCCGCCACCATATCCATATCCATATCCATATCCATAGCCGTGACCGTGACCATATCCGCCGCCATAAGGTCGGCCGTAACCACCGCCGTAACCATTGAAGCCGTTGCCATAGCTGACGGAAATGCCAAAGTTGGAGCCACCATGTCGGTGGTCAGCTTTTGCCTGCGAAGCGCCGATGGCCATCACACTTCCCAGAAGCACCGCAATCATCATGAATCGTCTCATCGAAACTGTCTCCTCGTACTGAGTAGAGTTGGGAAAAACCGCCCGGCTGACTTTGGCGTCTCCGTGTGACTGGACGCTGAAATGATCCGACACCAGACATTGCTCCGTGGCTGGCATGCACCTTTCAACGCCTCAGACAGACCGGGCCGGCAGCAACCTTTATAAAAATCGGCTCCGTCCGGGATTGCTTACGTCTTGAGGAAAATGCGAAGGAAATGCCAATCGTGCCAAAAAACCAGAAGCCTAAACGCAAACACATACCCAGAAAGGCGTTACGAGTTTTTCTTCCCCGGCCCTGCTGATTGATCGATTCTGCAGCAGCCATCAGATTGAATACAAGTCATGTCAGTATGAGGACGTTTCAACCAAGTCCGCTCTGTTTCCCAGCATCACCAGGCGAACTCAAACCGCGCGCTTCTTTTAAATCGCGCGAGTCGTATAGAATCAGCCTTCCTTGTAAGTCCGAACCTGCGAATCAGATTTCCCCTTCATTCCTACCACTGGAGGTCACCGTGATGGACGACAGTCCTGAAAACTATCCTCTCGTCGAACGTTTTCACAAAGCGGAATATCTGGCCCGAGAATTGAGCGAGCATTTGCGTCAGGCATTTCTGCCACGCTTGTCGGCGCTGCGTCAGGCCAGCAAGGTTTCAGATCCGGCGGAAGTGACCGATCAAACAATGCTGGACAACATGACCGCGATGTTCGCTGCAGAAGACTTTGCGACAGACATATTTGAGAAGCTGATCAAATATCTGCACAGCATCGAACAGGAGACTCGGCAAATCATGGGCGTGCAGGAATAAAACGTGCTGGCTGCCACGTAAGTACTCAAGCGGCCACAGTTCGCAACCAAGTGCTGTTCGCAACCAAGTGCAGTTCGCAATCGGGCGATTACGAACTTCGGCCTTGCCTGCGGCTTTCAATTATTTTCCAGCAAGCCTTCCACGTGGCCGAGGTTCTTGACAGGTTCGAAAATGGCCAGCACGTCGCGCATCAACTGCTGATCTATGGGTTCGGCGAGCCACGTCGCCCAGTTGCGAATGTTCACGGGATTCGCGCTCCCAGCGACGGTCGTTGTGACATCCGGATGAGCGCAGGAAAACTGGACTGCCAGTTTCGCGATGTCAACGCCGTGTTCTGCACACAAGGCTGCTGCCGCACGAGCCGCAGCTTTAACGGATTCCGGTTCCTTCAGCCACGACGGAAGAGGCGCGTTGGTCAGCAGTCGGGCCGAGAACGGCCCGGCGTTCATGATGCCGACGCCTTTCGAATTCAGGTAAGGCACGGATTCATCAACGAATCGTGAATTCTGAAGTGTGTACTGGTTGTAGGAAAGTACGCAGTCGACATCCGTCTGGTCGCAGATGAATCGAAAGATCTTTTGCGGATAGCCGCTGAATCCGATGTATCGCACCTTACCCGCCTGCTGAATTTTTCTGAGAGCGGGCAGGGTCTCATCCACAATCTGCTGCATCGGCACAAATTCAATATCATGGCACAGCAGGATGTCAAAATGATCGGTGCCCAGACGATGCAGGCTGACGTCGACGCTCTCGGCGACTCGCTTCGCACTGAAGTCGAAATGCCCAACGTCATACCGTCCAAGTTTTGTGCAGAGCGTATAGCTGTCTCGCGGCACGCCTCGCAGAGCAATCCCGAGCAGCACTTCGCTCATGCCACGACCGTAGAAGGGCGATGTATCGATAAAATTCAGGCCGCAGTCCAGAGCAACTCGCACGCTTTGTAAAGCCTCATCCAGCTGGACACTTCGAAACTCCTGACCGAGCGACGACGCGCCAAAACTGAGCACGGGAAGATGCAGGTCTGTTTCGCCGAGTTGTCGTGTTTGCATGGACGTTGTTCATTCTGTGGGAAAAAGCTCTCGGGATTCAGGCGTATTTCAGAACATGAGGCGAAGAAATGCAATGCGATCACTTCACCAGGAAAAGCCAGCTTTCCATGGTCGAACGCCCACTGGCAATTGATTTGAATGCGAATCGTCGTAGCGGATGCCGCCAGGGCTTTCGGAAGGCTGGATTATCAAGCAGAATCCCGAAACGCCTGGCGTGTTCCGCCACACAATTCAGTGATTCAGGGGATGCATTCCGAAACGTTCCTGCAGAAGCATTCGCCGTTTGCAGGGATGTTCTCATCGACGACGAGTTTCTACAATGTGTGAGTGAATGTTGAGACCGCAGGCTGTGCCTTTTGAAGTCAGGATGGATACTGATGCGACTGCCGGATACGTTTGGTCAGCGATCTCCGTTTCGGTTTAACATCACTCCGATGATTGATGTGGTTTTTCTGCTGATCATTTTTTTTCTGGTCGCCAGCTACTTTGTTCGCAGCGAGCAGTCTCGGCCAGTCAGTTTGCCGGAGGCCGGCGGCGGTGAGATGGAAGATCAGGTTTCACAGAATCGACTGACCATCACCGTGGAAGAAGATGGCAGCTTTTCGATTGGCGGTCAGGTCCTTCCGGAAGCGGAGGTTCTAAGTCGGATTCAAGAACTGGCGGATCTCAAAGTAAAATCGGACAACACAGCCGCTGAGCCGGAGGTGCGTATTCGTTCGGATCGCAACGCACATTTTGCGGAAATCCGTCGGCTGATAGAACACTGTGCGGCTCACGGCATTCGTGCGATTCGTTTTGCAGTGACTGGGCCATCTGCAATGCCGGGGCCATCCAATCAATGACATCCAATGAATAACGGACGCTGAGTTGAACAGGGCCGACTTTCGTCTTCTGAAATGACAGTGGCAGTGATTCATTACGAAAAGAAAATTCCTCGCCCACGAAGGGCTTCCAGAGCATCCCTAAAGATTCAGCTTCATGAGAATTCCGCAGCGACGGCGACGAAAAGAATTGCAGGATGGCGATCCCATGACGCCGATGATTGACGTCGTCTTCCTGCTGCTTGTGTTTTTCATCTGTGCGTCCGTCGGCGGCACGGCCGATCATTTGTTGCCAGCGGAGCTGAATGGTTCAACGGCCCCCGCTGAAACTGCGGCAGCGGAAGAGCCTGCCGAATGGAATCACCCGGCGATTCAGATCCGAATCGAACCGGGCGCAAACGGTCCGGCGGTTCTGTTGGACAATCAGCCGCTGGAAGACATCGAAGTTCTGACGCAGCGGCTGACTCAGCTGGCAGCGATCGATTCTGAATCAAGAATCATTCTGAACATTCACGACGAAATTCAGGTGCAGCAGTTCATCAGCGTGTATGATCTTTGCCAGAGCTTACAATTTCAGAACATCTCATTTGCCGTATCGCCTGCAGCAAGCGTCCAGTAAGGATCGCTGGATCAATAAGTGTCTGATCGTTGCCTTTCGCTCCGCGAAAGAACGCTACTTTCGCGGAGCGAAAGGCGACGATTATTGATCGACCGAGACTAACAGCTTTCTGATGGGCGGCAACTCGGCTGAGTCGGCCTGCAGACGAAACAGCGTCTCACGGCGGTTCCAGTTAAACAGGTCTGAAGCGGAATCCTCCGCAGTTCAATCCAGGAAATCAGCGATGCCATTGTTTGAGTTTTATTGTGAAGAGTGCGAAAAGAGCGTGGAACTTCTTGCGGCTCGCGGCGAAAAACCGGCCTGCCCCAAATGCGGCTCAAAAAAGATGGAGAAACTGATGAGCGCCGCGGCGGGTCGCGTGTCCTCGGGCGTTTTGTCAATAGCCTCTTCCTGCCCGCCTCCTGAAGCTGGCCCCTGCAGTCCTCAGTGCTGCCGCTTGCCGCAATAGTCGACTTTGTTCCGCAGCCGCTAACGGGGCTCAAGCTTTTGCGAGCCCAGGTCCTTTTGCGAGCCCTCTTCGCGCGGACTTGGTTCCCCGTTCCTGCCGCTGCCGATGGAATCAGGAATCGGCTTCAGACTTTCCTCCGCCGGCGGTCGTTCCGTCGTCGCGGGCTGGATCTGCACAGCCGTGACACGCACAGACATTTTCATCGCTTCAGACTTCAGCGTCACATGATTGTTCAGAGAGACCACCGCGTTACGAATTATGATCGTTGTACCGTCCGAGCTGACGGAGTCGCCGGTGATTGTGGTACGCTGAATCTTGAGGGTGACTCCTTGCCTGCAGGTGAATCGCCAGGCTGCAGTCCCACCGTCTTCAACGCCAGCCTGAACGTTGACATCGTCACAGAGTAGAACGATCTGCTGTGGGGACTCATCCGCAGATTCTGCTGAATTCGCCGGGGCGGCTTCGCCACCTGATTCCGACGGATCAGGAACCACTTCGAATTCGGCGGGCTGTGTGGTCAACAGTAGAACGAACTTCGGCTTCCACAAAGTGTTTCTGTTTTCGTCGCTCGCCTCGGAGTCGCGATTTTCCTTTGCGATGGGAGTTCGCTGCACAGGACCGGAATCACCAAAGGCAGGGGGCGCATTCAGGGCCGCCGGATCCAGTGGATTGGCTGCTTGATTTGTTTGTTCTTGTGCAGCGCTTGCTCCTCCCGCCAGAAGAAAGGCAGTCAGAAGAAATTTGGTCCGCAGGCCGACGGTATGTCGGGAACGAGCGAAACTGTGAACAATTATTGCAAACGACATGCATTTGGTCCCCCGCCGTCAAACCCCAATTGGTCATCTCGGTCGGTCATCCTGGATTGTATGGTGGCCGCGGGAGCCTTGGCCAGTCGAAGCTGGCGACCGACCTGCCGGAGTCTGCCGGAACGCATCCGGACTTGCCGATCCTGCATGTTCTCGGCAGCATGGGCCTTGGTGACTGTGCGAATCGCGGAGCAAAGTGGCCGAATCACCGTTCACTGCCCGCCGCAGAAAACGCTATTCTCAGCCATTGACCAGACCAGGTCCCAGTTGTGAGGACCACGTGAAGGAGAAAAAACATGAAACATCCTGCCCGATTGTTCCTGCTGGTGCTGCCTCTGACCGGCTGCAGCTCCATCAGCCACGAACTTCAGCCACATCGTCTTTGGCGATGGAATTATCAGGAAGCGCCCAGCCGCACTGACGATGCTCTGTTTTCGATCGACGATCCTCTGATCCCCCTGGTCACACAAGCCGAATCAGGAGTGCAGGGCAGATCAACGCAGAGCAGAGCTCTGGACAGCCATGAATAATCCGTTCACGTTTCTCAGCAGCAGCGAAGCGGAAACGGACCGACTGGGCAATTCATTGGCCGGCGCCCTGCAAAATGGCCTTACGATTGCCCTGAACGGGCAGCTTGGGTCAGGAAAAACGAGATTTGTTCGAGCATTGTGCGCCGGACTTGGGATCGACACCATTGCGGTCAACAGTCCGACGTTCGTGATTCTGCAGCAGTACACCGACGGTCGAATCCCGGTGGCTCATATGGACACCTACCGGCTGGCGGACGTCGATGAGTTTCTTTCCATTGGTGCCGACGAGTATCTGGATTCTGAAGAATGGCTGTGTCTGATCGAGTGGGCCGATCGTGTCGAAGAAGTGCTTCCGTCCGATCGGCTGGACATCAGCATTCTTCAGGTTAGCCCCTCGACTCGACAATTTTCCTTCACGTCATCGGGCGCCCGCAGTGATGCTGTGCTGAGCGCCCTCAAGGTTCAGCCGGAAGGTCACAAATCCGCTTAATCAAGGAAAAACGAGCTGGTTCTTCGCACGATTTATGCATGGCATGCAGATTCTGTCGGTTTGTCTGAACGCCCCGACTTTTTCGCTTTGGCAGTCGAGGGAAAGCCAACAGTGAAGTCCGGCAAAATCTGCAGGTGTCTGCCTGAATGCAGCGCCTTCTGCCGACGATAAAGGGAGTGCATTACTGTTTGTATGCAGCTCCTTCCTCAGGCTGACACTCATGACCCAGACGACTCGAACGAAGCGAACCTCTTCACGACCACAAACGCCGCTGGAGACGTACCTTCGCGAAATCAATGAAACAGCTCTGCTGACAGCCAACGATGAAAAGGAGCTGTCCAACCAAATCTCCAACGGCGACGGGGCTGCTCGCGACCGAATGGTACGAGCCAATCTGCGGCTGGTTGTGAACATTGCCCGCGGCTACACAGGCAAGGGTCTGCCGCTGCAGGACCTGATCGAAGAAGGAAATCTGGGGCTGTTGCGAGCCGTCGAAGGTTTCGACCCCAATATGAATACGCGATTCAGTACGTATGGCAGCTATTGGATTAAGCAATCGATCAAGCGTGCTCTGGTGAACTCCGCCAAGACGATCCGCATTCCAGCGTACATGGTGGAACTCCTGTCGAAGTGGCGTCGTGCTTCCGCCAAACTGGCTGAGGAATTGAATGCGACGCCGACAGCTGAAGATATTGCCAAAGAGCTGGGAATTCCAAAAAAGAAGCTGCGAATTGTCAAGAAGGCCATCACCCTGTATAACGGCACTCCTCAGGCGGAGCAGGAAGACAGCGGCATGACTCTGGGCGACATCGTCGCGGACGAACGCATGCGAGGTCCCGAAGAGGAACTGATTAACTCAGACAATCTGGTTCATGTTTCCCGCCTGTTGGACGAAATGGACCCCCGCGAAGCGACGATTCTGCGGTTGCGATTTGGTCTGGATGACAGTGAGCCTCAGACGCTGAAGGAAATTGGCGAAGCACTCGGACTGACTCGGGAACGAGTTCGTCAGATTGAAAGTGAGGCTCTTCGCAGGCTGTATCGAAGCCTTAGCGGCGAAGCTTAACGCTGCCTGGCAAATGCTGATTTTCCGGTGACCATCACAGGACTCACACGCCCGGCTGCTCTCCAGCCGGGCTTTTTTATTTTGGGGCCTGTTTCTCATCGCCAATGCAGCCACATCGATGACCACACAACCTGCTTCGGAATCTGATAAACCCGCGGACGTCGATCAGTCGATGACGGAGATCGCGTCTTCGATACCGTATGTAATTCCAGACCATGCCTCGTCTCCGGAAGATGCGGATCCCGCTGCAGGCGTCAGTCCGGCTCCGCCTTCCGGAACGCAGGGCCGTGCGGTGGCCATCGTTACCGGGGCCGCTCGCCGCGTGGGACGCGAAATTGCTCTGGGCATGGCTGCACGAGGCCTGGCGGTCGTCATTCATCACGGCACATCGACCGTGGAGGCCAATGTGCTTGTCAACAGGATTCGCAGTCAGGGCGGAACCGCGATTGCTGTGGCTGCCGACCTGAGGGATCCGCGAGCCGCCGCGCTGACGGTCTTTGAAGCCGCCGCACAGCTGGGCGAAGTCACCACGCTGATCAACAGTGCGGCTGTTTTTCAAGACCGCGCTTTGCCGTGGGTGGATCTTTATCATTGCAACGTCCATTTGTCCGTGAACCTGCTGGCTCCGATTTTTCTGGCTCAACAATTCATCCGCCAGCTTGGGGAAGGACATCGGGGCCACATCATTAACATTCTTGACTGGAGAGCTCAGCGGCCTGGGGCAAGCCATCTGGTTTACACAGCGACAAAGGCAGCTCTCAGCAGCGTCACAAAATCTCTGGCTCAGCAGCTGGCTCCGCTGATTCAGGTGAATGGCATCGCTCCTGGCGCCATTCTGCCTCCGGAAGACCGTCACAACTGGCATGAACAGCGAGCGATCTCGTCCATCCCGCTGCAGCGAACGGGTTCCCCGCGCGACCTCGTGGATGCGATTAACTTCCTTCTCGATTCCAGCTTCGTTACCGGGGAAATCCTGCACGTGTCAGGCGGTGAGGAACTCTGAGCTGACCGGCCCGAACGCACCTCGTAGTCTCAGCCTGAGGAGCTTCCCGGTTTTGGCAGCGAGCCGTCAGTCTGCATCGCCCCTTGGTTTTACATCGCCCGGATATCCCTACAATTCCAATCAAGCGGTCGGACCAAAGTGGAGAGGCCGCATTCTGGAAACGATTAGGGAGAATGCCATGAAGAAACTTCTGGCGGGCGTGTTGTTGATTGTGTTTGCCTTGACTGTCGCAGAAATTGGCAACGCGGCTGCTGACGAGGCCGTTGTGGAGACTCCACTGGCTGTCAGCGCTGAACGCGCCTTTCCCAACCTAGACTTTGAGCGTCCTATCGTCGTGACTCATGCGGGTGACGGAACTAATCGCCTCTTTGTGGCCGAACAGGATGGCATCATTAAAGTCCTGAAGAACGATCAGCAAACGGATGAAGCGACCGTCTTTCTGGACATCGACGAACGATGCGTTTACGCCGACAACCACAATGAGGAAGGGCTGCTGGGATTTGCCTTTCATCCCAAATTTAAACAGAACGGGGAGTTCTTCGTTTACTACACGTCCGCTGACGAAGACCACCTTTCCAAAATCTCCCGGTTTAAGGTCTCAAAGGATAACCCCAACACGGCAGATGCGGCTTCAGAAGAAGTCGTTCTCCGCGTGCCTCAGCCATTCTGGAATCATAACGGTGGAACGCTCGCTTTTGGCCCGGATGGATTTCTCTACATTGGCTTGGGTGATGGTGGCAGCGGAAATGATCCCAACGGGAACGCTCAAAATCTGACAACTCTGCTGGGCTCCATTCTTCGCATTGATGTCGATCACAAGGGCGACGGAACGAATTATTCGATTCCCAAAAACAATCCGTTTGTCGGCAAACAAGTACCCGCAGGACCTCGTGGAGCCATGGTCCCGGCACGCGAAGAAATTTATGCGTACGGCGTTCGCAATATCTGGCGGATGTCGTTCGACAGCAAAACGGGAACGTTCTGGGCAGCCGATGTGGGCCAGAATCTGTGGGAAGAAATCAACATCATTAAAGCAGGCGGAAACTACGGCTGGAATATCCGCGAAGCGAAGCACTGGTTCCGACCCGATGGCAATGACGAGAGACGCACTGATTTGATCAACCCGATCCACGAATATCATCACTCGGTCGGAAAATCCATTACTGGCGGGGATGTTTATCGAGGCTCGCTGGTTCCGGAACTGGTCGGCAAGTACGTTTATGCAGACTATGTGACCGGCCGTCTTTGGGCACTGGACTATGATGAGAAAGCTGCAAAGGTCAAAGCCAATTATTCTCTGTCGGGCATTGATTCCGATGGTGATGGCAAAGAAGAAACATTGCCAGTGATGAGTTTCGGGACCGATGAAAAAGGCGAGATCTACTTTACCACTCCGTTCGGAAGTCTTTATCGCTTCCGATCAGGCGCTGGCAAATAGAAGCCGCTCTGCAATCGGCTTTTTAATAGTCAGACCGCCAATGCGAAGCCCGCTCTGCATCCACAGAACGGGCTCTTTTTATTGCGGCCCTGTTGACTGCACAGAACTCCTTTTTCACATCGCGACTCCACACGTCCGAGCATGCTCCTTACGACGACGTGGCCTTGACGGAATCAGTGGTTTCTTTGGCTGGCCTGAACTCAAACCCGGATCCTGTGAGAATGGCCAGCACGCCGTCAGTAGGCGAATCCGGGGGAGCGACAACACACTTTGGACTGCAGTAGGGACATTCGACTGAATAAATAATTCGGCCGCAATGAGAACATTCATGAGGGCCCGGGCTTCGACGTGCTTCACGCATGGACTGCAGATACGCCACTCGCATCATCGCCAAAAACAGCAGTCCGGACAGAAGCCAAGACCACGGGGCATTTCCGAAATAGATCACTGCGACACTCATCGCGGCCGCGCTCCCGGCGCATAGAAGATATGGCCAGAGCACTCGCATCAGGCGATGCTTTCGATCGTCTCCCTGTTCCTGCAGCCACAGACGATGCAATGATTCGCGACGAAGATCGCCGACAAGATGAATCTGATGACTGTGAATCGTTTTCAAAAGCCGTTCGATATCGTCGAGAACTCGGTAAACGTCTGCTTCGTTCATTCCATCCTGGTGCGCCCAGCGATTGCGAAAATCGCGGAGTTCGCTGATCAGACTGCGTTCGACAAACGACAGTTCGTTGCGAAAAAGATCGTTCCAGTGATCCCACATAAAGATCATCAGCGACTGGGCATCCCATGCAGAAATATCGGCAGCAAGATCAGCGTCGTGCAGTACAGCCTGAACTCGTCCAGCCACGTAAGGACGCAGCCCGATCGCCAGCAAATTCAGCCCTTCCGAAACGGGGTCTTTCATGGTGAAACTCTTTAGTGCAGACAACAACGTGGGAAGGGATCTGGGGAAACCGCATATTTTTGACAGGACGCAGGACAATCCCAATCATTTTTTCGAAGACTTCCTGTTTCTGCTCAGCAAATGGAACCTCTGAGATCTTTAACGGTTGTGACGCCAGCAGTCGCAGCCGGGAATGCCTGGTTTTCCTACTCGGCAGAGAGTAATCGGTCGGATGTTATTCAGGGACCTGCCGCCAGAATTCTTCAGGGACAGAGATGGGGGGGGGGGGATTTGGCGAATAAGTATGTAGCTGCAATGGATTCGCGGGATGAAGAACTCAAACAGCACATTTGCCAGATCACGGTCTGGCAACGTGACGAACAGCGAGCACCGCACAAGCCGTTTTTGTTGCTATACGCACTGGGGCGTTGCCTGAACGATGGGGAACGATTGCTTCCGTATGCTGAAGTCGATCGCGAACTTCGGCCGCTACTGATTGAGTATGGTCCGGAACGCAAATCGTGTCATACCGAGTATCCGTTTCAGCGGCTGACAAATGACGGCCTCTGGCAACTGGAGAGCCCGGAAAAGCTCGAACAGCGAGCCAGCAATTCCGACGTTAAGAAATCAGAACCCCTCAAGCACAACGTGGCAGGCGGATGCGCCCCACGCGGATGCGTTGTTGGCTTCGGATGATGGGCGGTTTCGGTTGTGGATTGAGTTCGAAGTGAGTCGCGCGGATCCCGTGGCGATCGCCGTGGGGTGGTAGGCTGCAGGTTCTTGGTGCTTGGTTGAGAATAAAAACGGCGAGCGGTTGGGCGTGAGCCCTCCGTGGATGTTTGTTGAGATGTCTTTTAGTTCCTTGGTCAGAGCTCAAAATTGCAGGACTCCCTAATCCGGCCTGTCGGACACCCTCTCCCCGAGGGGAAGAAGGGCCGGGAATTGAGACTGTCCCTTCTCCCCGCGGGGGAGAGGGCTAGGGTGAGGGGGTTCTGCGATTGATTGGGCTTTGTTTGATTGATGACGTTCACACTGAGCTCATCAGGCCTGACGGACAGCTTCTCCCTCGCTGACGCGTCCGGTTGTGATGATTCACTTTCATTACGGGCTGGCGGTAGGTTGGGCATTCTTGCCCGACTTGCGACTCCGAAGAATTTCGAAGGGCAGGAATGCCCATCGTACGACAGGTATTGGACAACATCACGTGATTCTGAATGAACTGAAACTGAACAAGTTTTGCATCTATCGCGGCGAGCACGAATTCAATCTCGCGCCGTCAGCGTCGCGCGGCAAGACAAAGCCTGTTGTTCTTTTTGGCGGCATGAACAGTGGCGGGAAAACAACGATTCTTAATGCCGTCCAGTGGGTGCTCTACGGCAAACGGTCGAAGTGTTCGAAGCGTGGAGAAAAATCGTACGAGGACTTCCTTCGCGGCTGCATCGGCTCGCCCGCTGCCAGCGATTATTGACACGCCGATGGGCCGACTGGATGCGGAGCATCGCAATCAACTGGTTGAACGCTATTTCCCTCATGCCAGCCATCAGGTGATTATCCTGTCAACGGATACGGAAATAGAAGAAACTTTTCTCCGGAGTTCCTGGCCATTCGTCAAGAGATCAGCACTGGGAATTTCTCATCAGGCCGCTACGATCACCGATAGACAGCGTGTTGTCTGAAGAAAAAAACCGTGCGATCACTGAGTGCAGTGAGTGGAGAGCAGTTGTGGTTCATAAAACAGTGTTGAGTGTCGGCCAGTGTCGCCCGGACAGTGCTGCCATCGCGCACTATTTCAAATCCCATTTCGGAGCGCAAGTGCTTACGGCCGATCTGCCGGACGAGGCGATGTCATTGTTGAAGCAGTCTCCTGTCGACCTCGTGCTGATCAATCGCAAGCTGGATATTGATTCGAGTGACGGGCTAAGAATTCTTTCGCTGATTCGTTCCAGCCCAAAACCGGACTTGCCGGTCATGCTGGTTTCGAATTATGCAGAATGGCAGGAGAAAGCGGTGGAGATGGGTGCGGTTTATGGATTCGGAAAAGCCGAATTGAATAAGCCAGAAACACGTGAACGCATCGCCGCGGTCCTTGAACCAGCTTAGTCAGCGAACCGCAGAGTCAGTCAAAGACGCAGCAGAAAATCGTGGCGTTTATTCGGCACAGCAGCCTTCTTTTTTGCAGCGACCAATGCCTACGGGCGGTCTTTGTTGACGTCGACGTCAACTTCACCAGTGGTCCGGGATCGTTCGACTTCAATGTGTCCGTTCGGAGTTTTGATGTCGAGGATCTTTTCCTTGTTCTCGCAACCCACGAACCCGCCGACAAATCCACATGCAAGGATTACGGCGACGGCGTTTCGGAGGATGGTTTCGCTGACTTGCATGGTGGCCACTTTCGTTCGAAGAAAATATCGCATGGGAACTCTTGCCTTAAGCAGATTGAACGTAAGCGATCCGGACGAATCGGCTATCGCTTCTTGATGAGGGGTTTAATGCCACCGCTGAGCTGAAGTTTCAATTCACCTTTGCATTTCGCTGTTGCCGGAACGTTGACTCGCAAAAACAGCTGCCCGCTTTTCTTGGGCGAGTGATCACCGCTGGCATTCACCACGAAGGGATCGCCCGGCTTTCCATCGGTTACTACGAGCCCAATCAATGCACCAAAAGGAGCGGCCGCAACGTGGTCTTTGGCTGGATCGGCTGTGCTGAGGCCGGCGACAGGAACAACGCTGTTCAGATCCAGTTTGTACTCACCCGCAGCCACCAGTCGAATCGGTTTGCCTTCCGTCACGTCACACACGGGAACCCAGCTTTTGGATACATCAAGTTCAAACTTCAGCCCATTTTCCTGCAGCAGTTCTTCACTGATCGAACTGATCCGCTCGTTCACGCCATCCATTTTTGGGTTGATGGCTGACACCCGCTGCAATACCTGGACGGCTGCTTCCTTGTCGCCCTGTTTGTAGTACTCATTCACGACATCCATGTATTCGCGAAGCAATGCTGTCTCCGCTTTTGTGACTCGCGATTCCAGTTCCTGACCGCTTACGCTATCTTTTTTCGAAGCCCCTTTTTCGCGGCTTTGAGCTTCAGCAACATTGGCGGACAGGCCAAAAACGACAACGATGAAAACTGCCGCAGCTCTGACGCGGCCGCAGTTCTTTCGTGATAGCTCACCACAGGTTCGAGAGTCGATGGAAGAAAGCATTCTGCAAGGTCTCTCAAAAAGAGGCGGAATGAAAAACGGAAAGCAGCCGAGAACAGCTTAACACGATAAGGCTTTGCAATTACAGAGAATAATGCAGATCGTCATCGAAGGAAACTGATTGCGTCATCTGACGCTGCCCCTGCCATCAAAGCGACTACTCATTGTATGCGATGCGCGAAGGATCATCCGAGTCTCCCGCGGTTGAAGTTAGCCGGTTACGTTGCGGGACCTGGTTTGGCGTTTTCGGCTGACAAAAATGAATAATGAAGTGTACATCCCGCCTGAGTTCAGTTGGGTTTTCGTCCCGACGGCATCACGATATTGCACTAATGCGTTTGTTTGTCGCGAGTTCAGACGATTGTCTACGGATTTCAAAAAGGTGAATTATGGCCTGGCTTTGTCTCGTTGTTGCGGCTGTGTTTGAAATTGGATGGGCGGTCGGCCTCAAGTCCACTCAGGGATTTACCAGGCTCTGGCCGAGCGTTTTCACGATCGCGGCCATGGCAGCCAGTATGACTCTGCTGGCGATGGCCGTCCGGAGTATTCCGATCGGGACGGGCTACGCGGTGTGGACAGGAATTGGTGCTCTCGGAACAGCAGTGCTGGGAATGATCCTGTTCGCGGAACCAGTGACCGCAGCACGTATCTTTTTTCTACTGCTGATCGTCTGCGGGATTGTCGGCCTGAAGTTTACAGCCTCCTGAGGACAAGTCAGCTCGGCTTTTCGGAGATGGCTTTCAGAGGCATTTGCAACACGAACTCGGCGCTGAGCCCCCGTTGCTGGCAATCGGGCCTCAGCGGGTTGCTCAACGCTCCAATTCCGGCAGACCAGTTTGCATCACGCCAGATGCCACGACTATCATCAGACAAACGTCAAAGATTGTGTTGGAACCTGCAGACAACTGCGACCCCAAATGCAAAGGTGCTCGGAAATGCCGGCTGATCGAAGAGGTTTTCTGAAGTCGTCCGCAATGGCAGCGGGCACGTCTGGACTGATTACACTTCCCATGTCAAATCTTCATGCCGCTGACGAACCAGCGCCGGCCGTTTCTTTCCGATCAAAGTTGCTCGAGTGTCTTGGCGGGCCGTGGCCTGAGCCATGTGAACTTCAGCCGCGGGTGTTGCGAGAAGAGCAGCGTGACGGTTACCGCCTGCAATGGGTGGATTATGCAGTGGAACCGAATGACCGAGTTCCTGCGATCGTTTTGATTCCGGACGGCGTGAGTGATCAATCTCCAGCCCCGGCGATTGCCATCTGGCATCAGCATGCGGGTCAGTGGCATCTTGGAAAGACGGAGCCGGCCGGACTTTCCGGTGATCCGATGCATCACACGGGAGTTGCCCTGGTCAAACTCGGCTATGTGGTACTGTGTCCGGATGCCTTATGTTTTGAAGAGCGACAGGATCCCGAGAAAAAACTTGAGGCCGGTGCTTTCGAGCGATTTGAGTTTCTTCGGCTGGTGGTAGCAGGTCGCTGTATGGCCTGGAAGAACATTCTCGACATGCGACGTGCCGTGGACTACCTGGCAGCTCGGCCAGAAGTGAAGACTGATCAGATGGGTTGCTATGGCCATTCCATGGGATCCACTCACACATGGCTGGTTGGCCCGTGGGAACCACGACTCAAATGTCTGGTCGGCAATTGCTGCCTTCCGACTTACGACGCGATTCATCGCACAAAACTGCTGCACTGTTTTCCAAATTTCATTCCCGGTCTGCATCAGTTTGGTGATACTCCCGACATCGCCGGGCTTATCGCCCCACGTGCTCTGCATCTGAACTTTGGAGACACCGACGGCGGGTCTCCCATTGAAGAAGTCCGTGGCGGAGTTGTGAAGATTGCAGCCGCTTTCGAAAGGGCTGGCGCGGCCGATCAGTTCTCGCACTTTATCGAATCGGATACTGGTCATGTGCTGTCCGAAGAAATGTGGAAACGGACTCAGGCATTCTTTGCAAAACATCTGTCCTGAATGTCAATCTGCTGAGGATGCAAATGGTGCACGATCTTTTTTCCGTGCGCGCGATGTCCGAGTCCGACATTGACTTTGGCCTGAGCGTGGAAGCTTTGTCCGGCTGGAATCAGGTGGCTCGGGACGACACTGCCAGCGAACGATACCGAAACACAGTTTGCACTCGCATCACCGGCCACCGGTGAGCCGCAACAGAAAAGTTCATGCCGAGCAGGGACAGCAGTTCGGCTCCGCGCAGGCTACTCGGGAAGCAGACCGATGACTACACTTCCCGCCGCATATCAAATTTCTTCTGCCCCTCGTTTCTGATTCGTCATTATGGCCAGCGCTGATTACACCGTCGTCATTGGGCTTGAGGTTCACGTTCAGCTTCGCACAAAGTCCAAGCTGTTCTGTGGCTGTTCTATCGAATTTCGCCCCGATGAACCCAATACGCAGACCTGTCCGGTATGTCTGGGCCTGCCGGGCGCATTGCCTGTGATGAATCGAGAAGCCTTTGAACTGTCCGTGAAAACTGCTCTTGCGATCAACTGTGAGATCGCTCGATACACGCGCTGGGACCGAAAACAATACTACTATCCGGATCTGCCGAAAGCCTATCAGATCAGTCAGTACGATCTGCCGTTCAGCTCCCGAGGCTGGCTGGAAATTTCTGCCGACGAGGCTGATCAGCCGCCTCGTCGAATCCGCATCACTCGCGCTCACCTGGAAGAAGACGCGGGGAAAAATGTGCACGATGAGTCCGGGCGAGGTGCTGACAGCCGAGTGGATTTAAATCGGACCGGAACGCCTTTGCTGGAAATTGTCAGTGAACCCGATCTGCGGACGGCCTCCGAAGCACGTCGCTATCTGGAAGACCTGCGCTCGCTGCTGTTGTTTATTGGCGTGTCGGACTGCAACATGCAGGAAGGCAGCCTGCGGTGCGATGCGAATGTCAATCTGCATGTTCGAAACCCAGACGGAACCACAGCGGCAACACCCATCGTGGAACTGAAAAACATGAATAGCTTTCGCAACGTGGAGCTTGCCGTCGAGTACGAAACTCGCCGCCAGTGGAAGCAGTGGCTGAAGACCGCCCAGAAGATTGGCGAAGTTCCGAAGCAGACCCGGGGCTGGGATGCGGAGAAGAATGAAACTTTCGGTCAACGAGAAAAAGAAGAGTCGTCGGATTATCGATACTTTCCTGATCCCGATCTGCTGCCAGTGACGACCACGGTCGAGCAGGTGGAAGACGTGCGCCGGTCTCTGCCGGAAACACCGTCTGCCCGCCGTGAACGATTTCGAACTCAGCTGGGTCTGACAGAATATGATGCGCGCGTCATTCTGGCGCAGGGGCCTGTCCTGACCGCATGGTTTGAGCAGGTGACCGAACTGTGTGGCGACGGAAAAATCGCCGCCAACTGGGTGACTCAGGATATTCTTCGCGACCTGAATGCAGACAGCGTGACGATCGATCACTTCCCGATCACCGCTGAGATCCTTGGCACGCTGCTGAAGTGGATTCGCACCGAACGGATCACCACTAAGAGTGCTCGTGAGATCTACGGGGCTTTGCGATCTGCGGCCTCCAACGACGAAGCGGTGTCTGCGGCTGATGTTGATCGATTGATTGTGGAGCGAGGCCTGGAAATCGTCCGCGACACAGGGGCTCTGGATGCCGCCATTACAGCGGCCATTGCCTCAAAGCCGGAAGCGGCCACCGATTTTCGAGCCGGCAAACAGAACGCGATCGGACCGTTGATCGGAATGATCATGAAACACGTTGGTGGGGCCGATCCGAAACAAGTGCGTGAGCGTCTGATCGCCGCCATTCAGGCCGGGGCGTGAGGAACCTGAATTCGTCTCTAAAGTGAAGAACACGGTGAAGCTGTTTGTTCGGGAATCCGTCAGGGACCAGATCACGGGGCTTGATGGCTGTACCGTCGAATCGATTGATAGTTCCCAAACCGGCGTTCCACCGGCGTGAAGCCGGACGGGGATGTTGTGCGCATTCCTTTTGTGGAACAAATCTGGACTCAATCGGTGAATGCAAAACCATGACTTTTGCACCACGCCGTGCTCACCCCTGCCCCAGACCGGATTTTTTGCTGGCCTGCCCGCTGGTGAGATTGATTATTCGGCTTCGTTTTCGGATTCCTGCATGAGTTGCATTTGCTCGAGCGTGGCTCGGCGGGACATGCGGTAGAAGGCGATGCCGAAGCCTGTGAATACGGTGGCCGGCATGCCCAGCATGAACAAAATGCTGTACATGTAAGCTGTTGGACGCAGGCTTTCAGTCTCATTGGCTGTTTTGCATCCGGGGCATGCCTGAGCCGCGGACTCAAATGGACTGGGCAGCACGCCAGCAGCGGCGGCACACAGAACGGTCATCAGAATTGTTCGCAGGGCAGTCTTCATCGAAGATTTCCTTAGGTTCAGTGGTCAGCCCATCGTGAGCGAAATATTGCCGGCTTAAAATTTGACACAAAGGCCAGTGGTCTCGCCGCTTTAGACAGGCTGCCTTGAGATGAGCCCGACGGGAGTTGAGACATTCCGCCAGGGCCAATGGTACAACATCCCATAGATGATCACACCCGTGATCGACACAAACAACCAGATCGGCAGAGTGATTTTCGCAAGCCGGCGATGTTCAGCCCATCGTTCTCGATAGGCGTGGATGAACACTCGAATCGCCAGAATGGGTACAAACACGGCCAGGATTACGTGAGGAATCAGAATACTGCGATAAACCAACGTCGCCACTTCTGACCCCACAAACGCACGGCCTCGCAGCCCCGTAAACCGAAACAGGGCTTCGTGATAGGTCAGATAACATCCAAGAAACACCACCGACACGACAAAGGCTGTCACCATCAGATTGCGATGCAGGTCGCGATGTCCGGACCGGATGGCAATAAAACCGGCCAGCAGCAGCAGCGTGCAGACCGAATTCAGAACCGCATTCACCGTCGGTAACCTCGCCACCCATGAAGGCAGCGTTGCTTCAATTTTTTCATTCCGATTTTCGGCGGAGTCCTCATCCGCGTCATTCGACGGAGACGCGTTGCCCATCGGCGGCAACTCGTCCGATTCCTTGCCCTCTGCGGATTCCGGCGCTGCCTCTGAGTCGGAGGTTGCTGATGAATCAGCGGGCTCGTTGTCTTCCACCGGAACGATATTCAGCGGCACCACGGGATTTTCTCCGTCAGCCGGAGTCACCGTCAGGGCCAGCCCCGGTTGAGGAAATTCTTCTTTCCCTTCGATCACGCGACGCAGGCGAACCACGTGTTCAGGATCGGTCATCAAGTAGGTGGCCACAGGGATGCAGTCTTCATTAACGAGCACCGCTCGGTTCGAATGCGCCACCTCAAAACCGGGCTTGCGCATTTCGCCAAGATTGGTCTGCACAAATTGAGCGAAGCCACGCCGGATAAGATCGTGGATTGCGTTTTCATCGCCGGTCAGAAATTTCCATCGCTCATGATCTGCCCGGAAGGTCTCTGCATACTTTTGAAGGACTTCCGCAGTATCAAAACTGGAGTCCACTGAAAATGTCACAAAGCGAAAATCCGGATTGCTGCTGGCAACTCGCGTATGCAGCTCGGAAACGCTGCGCGTAATCACCGGGCAGGTTTCGACGCAGCGAGTGAACACAAAGCTGGCCAGCCAGCGTTTGCCCCGCATGCTTTCACGACTGATCGTACCACCCATGCATTCAGGAAACTCAAATTCCGGCACTTCGCGGCTGGGAAAACTGATCACGATGGACTTTGGCTTGGCCTCAATTGCTGGTTCTTCGGTGGCCTCAGTTTCTGCTGCGGTTTCGGATGCCGCCTCGTTTCCTTTTTGTGTCGCCAGATACCAGACCCATCCCAGCACCAGCAACCACAGAACACTGCCGAGAACAAACGCGAACGCAGAAATACCCGAACGACCGACCGACGGCTGACGGGCAGCATGACTTCCAAGCATTCTTCCTGACGAATTCATAACGCCTCCGAAAAACCGTTGCTCTCTATTTTCGATGTTTCTGCAAGCAGTCTACCAATTCTAGTCACACCGGTCGGATCGAACCGCCGGTTTCCCACACTGAGGTGTGAGCAGTCTCCCAATCGAGAAGTCGCAGGACTCTGGACGAACCCGCACAAGGTCGGCCCGGCCATTTTTTTGTCGCCGAGCCTTTGCGTTGAGATGATTTCGCAGTGTTTGTGCGATACAACTCCGTCTTCATGCGGCGAGTCGTATGCGGCTGATTGCTTGATCAGGGATTCGCATCAGAACGGTCGCCGTTCATTTCGTGCAGGTAATTATGGCACCCAGCAACTTGAATTCTCAACCGTCAGAGTCTGCCCTTCGGGAAGCGCTCGCCCATCTCTATCAGGACTCCACCAGTCTGGACCGCGCTGTTCAGGAATTGGCCGCCGCTGGAGCCATCAGCGAGGGAATTACCGCCGACAGTCAACTGGTCGAAGCCGTGGATCTCGACCTGGACCGCGCTAAACGTTGTGGATTTCCCGAGGTCGTTTTTGGCGAAGGGAAATCGTCGGAATTGATCGTCCAAATTTTTCAGAAACAGCAGAAGGCTGGACAGGATAGCCTTGTGACCCGCGTTCGCGCCGAACATGTGGCCAAGATTCGCGCCCAGTTTCCGGACTCGCACTACAACGAGGTCGCGCGAACAATCCGGCTGCGGCACTCTTCGACGATTGCAGAAACCCAGGGGGGCCCTGTCTTTGTGGTCACTGCCGGCAGCAGTGATCGAGCTGTCGCGGAAGAGGCCATGGAAACTCTGTTGTGGATGCGAGTGAATTGTGAACTGATTCAGGATGTCGGCGTCGCGGGGCCTCACAGACTGCAGAAGCATGTCGCTCGGCTGCAGACGGCGACAGCGATCGTTTGCGTGGCCGGAATGGAAGCCGCACTTCCATCCGTGGTCGGCGGATATGTCGGTTGTCCTGTGATCGGAGTCCCCACATCTGTGGGTTATGGAGCGTCGTTGCAGGGGATCACGGCCATGCTTTCGATGCTGACCTGCTGTGCTTCCAACGTCGTTTGCGTAAACATCGACGCGGGATTCAAAGGCGGCTACGTCGCTGGACTCATTGCAACCCGATCAAAGATGTAACATGTTGCGTGCGTTCAATTCTGTTTTCGCCGCTGAGCCAGAAGCCAGTCATAGAATTCAAAATTGTTGTAGGTTTCCGTCCACGAGTCGTGTCCGGCTTCGGAATCGATCGTCAACTTTGGGCTCCCACCTTTTTCAATCATGGCGTCGATAGTTGTCTGAGTCCGCGCCACGGGAACTCCTGCGTCTTTGGCGCCGTGAAATGCCCATGTCGGGAGGTGCAGAAGTCGGCGAGCCCAATGCTGTTCTCCTCCACCGCAAATGGGAGCGATGGCTGCAAAGCGCGAAGGACTGAAGGCGGCCAGTTCCCAGGTTCCAAATGCTCCCGTGCTGCCAGGCCCTGGGCAATGGCTGGCCCTGAACCATCTGATCGAATCAATGACGTGCCTGGAAAGCCAAATCGAGTGGCCATGACCAATCGTCTGGACCGTGCTCCAAACCTCGAATCAAATGCCGTGATCTACGCCTTTCTTGAGCACTTCCTGAAGTGATTCTTCTGCCAGGGTGGAGGATGTGGCGGGCAGGCGCTGGAAATGAGCCAGACTCGGTCGCAGGACGCAGCTATTTCTATAAGTGAATCCTGACTGAACAGTCGGTGCAGCTTGCAAGCGCATGTTCGTGCGTTTACGCTCAGGAGGCATGGGATTGAGAGTTCCTGTTTGTTTCTCAGCCAGCACCAGCTCCCTGTTCTGACGTCCCTGGAAAGGGCCGGAGAATCGTCATGCCGAAATGTTTCTTCAATGTTCGTGTCCGTTCCCTTGCCTGCAGAACGATGCTGCCCGGATTGATTCTGTTCACGGCGGGATGCGGCGGAGGAGACGAATCTGCGGAGACTCCGGCAGCTACGACGGCGGACGCAGCGACGGCGGCGCCAGCGGATGGCGGTGCGATGGCTCCCGGGATGGCTGGGATGCCAGGCGCGATGCCACCTGCCGATGGCGGAGCGATGCCCGTTGCCGCGACTCCTGGTATGCCCGGTATGCCCGGTATGCCCGGTATGCCCGGTATGCCCGGTATGCCGCCAGGCAACACGGGGGCTCCTGCTGACATGAGCGGTGGCGGTGCTGGTTACACGGGAGCACCCGGCGGTGCAGCTGCTGGGTATGCCGGCGCCGAAGGTTATGGGGCAGGCGGTGCACCACAGACGCCAGCCCGTCCGGCAGAGTTTTCGGCGTGGGTTGAAAAAGATTACCTGGATGCACTGCGTGAAAAGGACCCGCGAGTTCTTGAAGCGATCGACAGCAAAGTCAAAGCGTCGCCTGGCGATGCGGGAGTGGCCACATTTCTGACGGGACTGCTGACTCAGCTCGCGGTGATTAAAGACGCGGTCCCGGCGCAAAATGGAGCGATGCCGGGTTACAACGGAGCAGCTGCGGGGTATGCGCCACCCGGCGGCTATCCTGCGCCAGGCTCCTCAGCCATGCCCGCCGGTTCGCCAGGCGTTTCTCCTCAGCTGAGTATGCCGCAATCTCCATCACCAGCTGGCGGCAGTTCGCCACAAGGTCCCGCAAATCCCGGTGCGATGCCTGCGACTCCTCCGACGCAAAGCTCGGTTCCTGGAAATCGCGCCACAAATCTTGCAGTTGATTCGCTGGCTCTGATGTTTGTCGAATCGGCAACCGCTTATCTTCAGAATCCTGCCGTCGGAGCCATTGCAGGCAGAGATATTGCGGGCGGTGCGGCAATGGCCGGTGCCGCTGCAGGCGCACAATATGTTCCTCCGGCAGCTGCCCCGGGAATGGATCCCTCGGGTGGGGCCATGCCCGGATATCCCGGCGGCCAGTTTCCGGGTGGCTATCCAAACGGAGCCAGTCCCGGCGGTGGGCAGCCTGGCGTTCTGGATATGAAGCAGGTTGTCGAACGGATCATCAATGGTTTGATCGAGAACGGATCCAACGAAGCATGGGGAGCCTTGTACGGCATTACGGCGCAGACGGTCAAAACTCCCTTGCCTCCCGCTGAAGCGACTGAGCTTGTGATTCACGGGCTTTACAGTCACATCGATAAAAATCCGACGATCATCGAGCCGGTTCTGCTGGCCCTTCTGGATGGAACTGCTCAGGTTCCTCCTGACAGCCGTGCGGCGGCTTTGCGAGTGACGGCCGATGTTTCCGGGGCTGCTGCCGATCGCCTGCTGGGAATTGATCCACCTGGTCCGCCGAAACCTGGTGGAATGGGCGGAGCGAGCATGCCGATGCCGGGCGGAGCGGAAGGCGGAGCTTCTGATCCGGCTGGAGGCGGTTATCCGGGGATGCCCGGAGCGATGGGACCAGGCGGAGCTTCTCCAAAGCCGGGTCCCACGGGGCCTCCTTTGCCGGAAGCTGCGCTGATTCACTCGGCCAGGTTTCTTTGGGGACCGAAGTTTACAGCGGCGCTCGTCAAGCAACTGGATGCGGCGGCGGATCTTGGCCGGGGCAACGATGTCGCTGGCGGAGGAAACCTGGTTCAGATTGCCGCTTCTGTCCCGAACAGCAAAGTGCGAGACGCTGTGGGTGGATTGTTTCTGAAGTGTCATTCCACGGGAGCAACGGCGTTAAGTTCCGACGGATTCTTCTCCCGCGACGTTCATGATCCTGGAATGCTGGTGGTTCTGAAGTCATTGCCGCGCCCCAAAGTGACTCGGGCCTCAGCACAACAGGCAGTCACCCCGGACAGCTGGACGATGGCCACCCAGGATCTGGTTCTTGCACTGCGAGACCGGCTGCGAGAAATGGCGTCGAAACCTGGCAAGCTGAAACCAACGGCCGAATCGTTTCCGGTGCGGCTCCACAAGAATGCAGTCCCTGAGTTTTCTGGGATGCTGAGTCTGCCCGGTCCGATGGGCGGCGCCATGAACGAGTCGGCTCCTTCAGTGCTGAATGTGTATTATCTAAGGACGTCATTTACACCGCAGCGTCCGAAGGATCAGGAAGATCTGGCTGATCATTATGAATCACGTGCAAGTGGCCAGCGTCGCGCCGATCAGGCGCGCGGCATCCTTTGGATTGATGGTGTGAAGAACACGCAATCCGGCGCTCGACGGACCATGGATGTCATCATTCAGGCCGCATCGGCAGGTGGTCAGGCGGGGATCATCAGCGGAGCAGGTGCCGGAGCAGGTGCGGGTGCGGGTGCGGGTGAAGGATTTGGTGCTGTCGCTGGCGGAGGAGCAGGAGCTGTGGGCGGAAGCGGGTCGTTTACTATTGAAATTATCGTCGTGGATTCACCAGAACCCAAGGGGGCAGCGAGTGCGTCTGAGCCGACCGAAAAAAATGGAAAAGAAACAGGATCGCCGGCAAAAGGTAGCTGAGATCGACTGCTGAAGAAGATTTATTTCAGGATTTTGGGTGATTTTGGGGGCTCGAACAGGATTTTCGTGCAGAAAACTGGCAAACCGGTGGTTGAGAACCTTACGTTTTGTCGATACACTCCGCAACTTTCCGGGACAGACCGTTGTCGGTGCCCGTTGCGAAATTAAGCTTACAATGTTGCATTCGAGGCAAGGATTTGTCTCGAGGCGTTTTTTGAATTCAGAGTGCGATTGGAGCGTTGACGTGTCAATTGACAAGACCCTAAGGACTCGACTTGGCCTTTCTCGATCTCGCAACGTGCTGACTCGCGGCGAACGAATTGCCCAGTTGATTGAAGAAGACCGCTTTGCCGTCGGACGAAGCCCGTTCGGACTGCCAAAGGTACGAGTCCAGAAGGCCATGACGGGAAAGAAGAAGAAGAAGACCCCAGAAGAAACGGCCGCTGCTGCTGCCGCAACTCCTGCTAAGGGTGCTGCCAAGGGCAAGAAGTAAGTAGATTTGTCCACAATTGGTGGCCTGAAACAAAAAAAGGCATTCCCGAGCTCTGTGCTGGGAAATGCCTTTTTTCTTTAGAACGCCTAACAAAACTGGGACTGGCTCCCGTATCTTGCAAAAAATGCTCAGCAAAAATGAAGCAGGGAGGGTGCCTGTCCCACTTTTGTTAGAGCCTCCTGGAGGAGATTCCCTCGTCGCCGCAATTTCCTCCCGTTCTTTCGGACTTGCTGTTCAGGAATCTCCCGCGGAAGCAAGGTCGTCAGCTTTCGGAGTTTATCCCTCCTGCCATAACCGTGTACGATGCTCGCGGCATGAAGACTGTTTCGTGAACTCGTCTATGTAAAAAACTGATCGCCTGATGCCCGCTATTCCGCTGACATATCGCCTTCGAGCTCTGGCTGGCGGTCCACTTCGTGGCCGAATGCGGCGCGCGAGAAGCCTGTTTCTGGCGGCAGCGAAAAAGGATTGTCGCGATGCTCAGCGATCAGTCCTGAAGGATCTTCTTCGGCTGAATCAGGAAAGTGCGTTCTCGCGTGACTTCAGGCTGTCAGCCAGCATGACACTGGAGCAGTTTCGCACCAGCATTCCGGTCTCTGATTATGAGGTTGTCCGGCCTTACGTTCAGCGAGTCGCCGTCGGAGAACATTCCGCACTGCTGGGAGCCGGCAATCGGCTGATGATGTTTGCAGTGACCAGTGGAACCACGGCCGAGTCTAAACTGATCCCAGTCACTGAACGATTTCTGCAGGACTATCGCAGCGGCTGGCAGATGTGGGGCATCGGAACGTATTCTGAACACGCGCTGCTGCAAAAGTTGAACATCGTCCAGATTTCCAGCAGTCATCGAAAGTTTGAAACCGCCGCAAAAACACCGTGCGGCAACATCAGTGGTCTCGTGGCGGCCATGCAGAATCCTATCGTCCGCACGTTGTACACCGTGCCGTCGGCCGTCGCCGAAATTCAGGACCCAGAGGCCAAGCGTTATGCCATTATGCGACTGGCTCTGGCCGATCCTTATGTGGGCATGCTGATCACGGCAAATCCCAGTACTCTGCTGCAGATGGTGGACTGCGCTGCAGTGCACTGTGAAAGTCTGATTCGTGATATTCACGACGGACGATTCAATGGCGGTGAGTTGCCGCTCGAAGTGCGAACTTCCCTTTCGCGATCGTTGAAGAAATCGCCAGCCCGAGCGCGGCAGCTGGAAAATATCGTCCGGGAACATGGGCACCTGCGTCCTCGATCTGTGTGGCCGATGCTTGGAATTCTGGGTGTCTGGTGTGGCGGCAGCGCGGCCGCCTATATTCCGCGGCTGAGAGAACTGTTTGACAACATTCCGATCCGCGATCATGGTTTGCATGCCAGCGAAGGTCGCATGACACTGCCGCTGGAAGACAACAATCCGGCGGGCGTACTTGAAATTCAGACTCACTATTTTGAATTCATTCCTGCCCGGGAAGCTGAATCAAAAAATCCCGTTGTGCTGGAGGCTCATGAGCTGGCTGAAGGCGAAGACTACTTCATTCTGTTGACCACCAGTTCGGGACTTTACCGTTACAACATTCGTGATGTTGTGCGTTGCGTGGGCTACTATGGTGCCAGTCCGCTGCTGGAATTTCGCCACAAAGGCGCGCACACTTCCAGCATCACGGGAGAGAAGATTGCCGAATCGCAGGTCGTGGAATCTGTTCGAGCCGCGTCGCTGGCCACGGGCATTCATCCTCGAATTTATACGCTCACGCCGAACTGGGGCGAGCCGCCAGGTTACACGCTGTTTATGGGAGCCGGCGATGCACATCACAAAGACCTAGCCCAAGTGATCAACGGCGCGGGCGATCTTGAAAATTCAGCCGAGAATCAGTCACAGCAATTGCAATTTGCAACATGGCTGGATGAGGATCTTTGTCGGCGAAATGTGGAATATGGCGAAAAACGCATGACCGGGCGTCTGCAGAAAATTGCCGTCGTTTCATTGCCAGAGAATGTCTGGAAAACGTTTGCCAGCCGCCGTCAGCTGCGGTCCGGCGGCAGCGCGGAACAATACAAACATCCCTGCCTAATGCCCGATCCGCAGTTTGAAAGCGCGTTTTTGAAAGCCTGCGGGCTACGTTGATTGCCAAAAGTTCCTGACCGGAAACCTTGCGGACCTTCCGCAGGCCAGGTAGATTTCAGGGAGTTCCGGAGATCTGCTCAGGATAGGGAAGCCGCGTGTCTTTCGACGTGGCAGAACAATTGGATTCAGGCAGGAAGCCAAAAGTATGACATCATCACACGGTCGCCGTATCCAGGGACGACGAGCCCTGGCGATTATGGCGTGGGCCACGCTGGTCGTTGTTGCCTTGCTGCTTTGGTATGGTCAGCACAATCGCATCGTTCGCATTCAGGCGTGGGAGCCTGCTGCGCTGCTGCTGTCTGCTTACGCCGCGTTTCTGGCTATTTTTGGATGGCTGTTGTTTTCACCCGGACGAAAATCCGCGGAGGAATCTCCGGCCCTGTTCTTTTCGGGCATGCTGACCCTGATTCCACCGTGTTTCATTGCCTACCATCTGATGCCGGTCGGTTCTCCGCTGAAACCGTGGCTAACAATTGGAGTATTCGTCTTTGGCATCATTGCCATTATGAGTCCCATTCCGGATGAGGTTTTTGCGGTGCCGCGGGATCGACGATCCTATCTTCAGCCGCTGACCAGTGCCTATTTATCAGATCTGGATGTGGATGCATTGCCGCTCAGTTTTGACGATCTCACGCCGAAAACAGCATTCTGGCTCAGTCGACCAACTCCGGAAGTGATGACAGCTGGAACTGGTGTTGCTCGAGATCCGTGGGAGGACCCGTTTTATGGGACGGGGCGGCAGATGAGTCGCATAGGTGTTTCGAAGTCGCGTCGCACGGAAGAGCCGTCGACATCGGAACGAAGAAAGCTGACCGAACGTTCTGTCGGTGATGAAGTGATTCAGGGTCTGCCGGCGGCGATGGGAACGGTTCAGCCTTCCTTCAGCAATCTGGTGCCGCCAAGATCTCCGGGCCGACCGGTTTCGGAGCCGGGCCGACAGGAATCAGATCTGCCGTCGCGGACTGATGTTTCACCTTCTGTTTCCAGAATCGAAATGCCTGCCGCAGCGTCGCGACGGATTCAGGAATCTGCGTTCCGGCCGCAGCCTGTTAGTCCGACAACGCCGCCACCTGTTCCACTGCCCGGTTCTTCGCGTCGTCCGCTGACCGAGCCTGGATCACGGCCGAACACCGTGGTCGGCTTTCAGACTCCAGGCTCTCAGGTACGCGCGGAATCTGCGCCATCAATTCCTTTGAGCCTGCCTCCGGTGGTTCTTCCCGTCGTCAGTTTGCCGCCTCTTGCACCGCTGCCCGTGTCAGTTCCAGCTCCGGTGGTTCCTGTGGAATCACGTCCGCTTGAATCACGTCCGCTTACTTTCGGAACTCACGCGGTCCCTGGTTCTCAGACGCTCAGCAATGCTCAATTGGCAGCCGGCATTTCGTCTCTCCCGGCCGCAGCCCCAAAAGTGCCGCTGGCTCCGCAACTTGCCACCAGCCTTCCGATGCCCGATTTATTTGGAACAACGGCGCGGCTGAACAAGCCGCCGTTGTATGATCCCGAAGCTGTTCCTTCGCAGTCGTCCTTGAAGAAGACGCCTGAGCCAGTCGTGGCCCCCTTGTCATCGTCTTCGTCGGTCGGCCGTCCCGCTGAGCTCTCTGTTCAGGAACTGGATCGAAAACTTCGGTCAGAAGAAGCAGCGGCGGCGAAACTTGAGGAAGACATCGAAGCCAGAGCGCGAGAGATCGCAGCATCACGCGAGATTAAGACAATCGCTGCGCCGGTTTCGGAAGTCGTCCGCAGCGTCCAGCAGACATCGAACGACATTTCTCTCGAACGTATTCGGGATGAGCATGGCGGCGAAATGATTGAAGGGACCATCAAGGTCTTCTTCGAAGTCGGCCAGAAGCGGGCTCACCTGCATGTTCCCTTCTCACCGCCGCTCGCCGGATTGCCCGAGGTGGAATGCGAACCTGCGGGCGATGATCAGCTGCGGTTGAAAGTGGCGGTTCGGCAGCCTTATGGAGTGCGAATTGAGGCGCGCCGTGCCGAGGCCGCTCATGCACTGAGGACCGAGATCAGTTTTGCGGCGGTTTATACTCCGACGTCCCCACGAGGCTGATGTCGTCTGAAGAGGGTTGATTTCTGCGGCAGGCAGCTTTACCCTCCCGGGCAATTCTTTCATTCTCAGGGCCCGCGAAGTTTCAGGAACCGTCATGGCATTTGAACTGGAGTTGCAAACCGCACTTGAGGCCGTCCGCCAGGCGGCCAAAGTTTGTCGATCCGTGCAGTCAGCGATCACTACGGAGTCGCTTGCCAAGAAGGACAATAGTCCCGTCACGGTAGCGGATTACGCTAGTCAGTCGCTGATCTGCCGAACTCTGCAACAGGTTTTTCCAGGCGATCCAGTGATCGGTGAAGAAGGAGCTGCTGAACTTCGGGTGCCGGAAGGGGCCGCTTTTTTGGAGCGTATCGTCAAAGAATGCAGCCTGGTGGGAGTGAAAGCCGAGCCCCAGGAATTCTGCGACTGGATTGATCGAGGAGGTGCGTCGGACTACAGCCCCCGATTCTGGACCCTGGATCCAATTGATGGGACGAAGGGATTCTTGCGAAAAGAGCAGTACGCTATCTCCCTGGCTTTGATTATCAACGGCACGATCGAAGTGGGTGTTTTGGGATGTCCCAACATGCCGGTCAATGGAACGTCCTCAGCCGTCGGAGTTCTGGCGTGGGCCGTGCGAGGCGAAGGTGCATGGATGCAGCCGCTCGATCAACCGGACGCAGCTCCGGTTCAGGTCCAGGTGACAACCACATCCGAGGCATCTGATCTGCTCTTTTGTGAGTCCGTGGAATCCGGACACAGCTCGCATGACTGGTCGGGCCTGATCGCAGCAGACTTGGCCATTCATAAAGAGCCCATCCGGATGGACAGCCAGTGCAAGTATCTGGCGGTGGCTCGTGGCGATGCGGATTTATACCTGAGACTTCCAACGCGTAAGGGTTACCAGGAAAAGATCTGGGACCATGCCGGCGGCGTCCTTGTGGTCCTTGAGGCTGGCGGAATGGTATCTGATATTACGGGAAAACCAGCAGACTTTAGTCGTGGATCCACAATGGCGATGAACGAGGGCATGGTCGTCACTAATGGAGTGGTTCACCCCAGAATAATTGAAGCAATTTTACGGCACGCCCCGTAACAGAGGTTCCTCCCGTAAGAAAATGACAACAGGTTCTGAAAACCGGCCAGAAAAATTCATTCGGAAGTAACGGTCGGGGCGAACTCTTAAGTATTGATTAAGCGACAGACGGGTTAGGCCACATCCATTCGTCTGTGGGTATCTCCCGCACAAACGTGAGAGACTATTCACTGTTTCAGTGTCGGAATGCCTTTCCTGACGAACACAGGTCAGGTTCTTCGAAGCCTCAGGCATCGCTTAACAATACTTATGTCGTTACTCGCTCAACCTAAGTAACCGGGTGGAAAATTGATGAGTGCGCTCAGGCTTCCACAGACTTGGCGGGAAACGCTTTCCTACAAATGCTATTTCTGCAGGAATGTTCTGTTGAAGGTGCCGGGTGAGAGCCTGTGGTTTTTTCTCATGTTGCTGGGATTTCGGCGGTTTTACTGCCCCCACTGCTTTCAAATCCGAATCCGTCCGTGTGGCTGGCTGCGTTTGGCCCTGGCCCCATTCTGGATGGTTTTGAACGTGCTTCGCGGTCGCTAATGGTTCCTGAAACAAGAGACGGTTCAGGATGGGGTTGGGACCAGCGTGGTGTGGCTACTCAAAGTCTGGCAACTCATGGGGTGTGACAAACGAATTCGCAGGCAAACCGCCAACGGGACGTATTGTGAGGCGGCCCCGTCGTCTCGGTCAACGAATGCAGCTCCACAGGGTGAGTGGCAGCGGCGGCGAGCGTTGCCTTTGATTCTTCCTGCCACACGACAAATGCAGCGGCGTAGTTTTCCTGAGCCGCCTTCAACTGGTCATTCAGACTGGCGACTTGCGAATCGTAAGTCGCCTTCTGTTCGGCATAGGCTGCCACTTCCTGTTCGGACTTCGGCACCGCGACCGTGTTTTCGTCGCCGTCATTGAACACGGAAAACAGCTGATAGTATTCACGCTGAGTGATGGCGTCGTACTTGTGAGCATGGCAGCGTGCGCAGCCAACGGTCAGTCCCAGCCAGACAGTGCCGGTCGTCTCCGTGCGATCAAAGCAGGCCTCAACACGGAACTGTTCCTGGTCGGTACCGCCTTCGGTATTTGTCAGCGTCTGGCGATGAAAAGCGGTCGCCAGCTTTTTGCATCGGAGAAGCATCCGGCAGCAGATCACCGGCAAGCTGTTCACCGGTAAACTGTTCAACGGTAAGCTGTTCAACGGCAAGCTGTTCAACGGTAAACTGGTCGAAAGGCATGTCGGCGTTGATCGCGTCGATCACCCAGTCACGCCAGCGGCTGGTAGACCCAATGCCTGTTGAGTTCGCTGGCTGCCGCAGGAGAATCGGGCCAGGTGCAACCCTGATCAATCCAGGCTCTAAGAATTCCGATCTGCGAGTCCGTCAGTCGGTCGCCTTCTGGAGGCATCACCTTGTCAGGGTCCGCGCCCGCGACAAAATGGATCAATTGACTCGACTCGCTTTTACCACGCACCACAATCTTGCCCAGGTCTCCACCCTGCAGCGCGAGGTCCCGACGATCAAGCCTCAAGCCAGACTCCTGCTTTTCAGTTCCGTGGCATGACCAGCAATGGTCGCGCAGCAGCGGCTGAACATCCTTAACAAAATCTACTAGCCCGTAAAAAGGGGCCGGTAAGTTCTGAGCCGGCAGCTTATCACCGTGGAAAACGTCAAGCAGACAACCAAAGGCGAGTATGCTGCAGCGAAGAAATCTGGCCACTACGTTCACTCGAAACCTACCGTCATACGGACGGCCACAGACGACTGTTGATCGGCCGTGCCGAGCAGGCGAACGGCGTTGATCTCGGTTGTTTTCTATTCGCGTTCTTTGAACTTGTCACCGAGATGAGAGTCCGGCGACTGATGGAAATCAAAATGCCGTGGGCAAAGAAATCCATGCGAAAACCATAACCAACAAACTTGGGTAACGCCAGAGCCAGCCGAAAACGCGGCGGCAGTGCGATTAGGGAGTTTGTGGCCATCTGCCACAGGCGTTCAGGCAAGAAAGAAATGCGAAGAGACACAACAAAAACACGCACTTTATGGCACCTTTCAGTCCGTTAACGAAGAATTTACATTGAATTTGAAAAGGTCCACTTCGTTCTTGATGGTGAAGTCGGTAGGATTCCCGAGCTTTTCGGCCGTCTTTTTCGCGGAATCTGGTGGTGTCGATGCTCGACGCCCTCCGCGGTGACCTGCTGCTGACGGTCGTATTCCCAGGGTTATCTTTCATGTCTGTCGTTGAGTTTCCGTCCGTAATAGACAGCAATGGCGTTCTCCGTCGAACCGACATTCGCAATATTGCCATCATCGCCCACGTTGACCACGGGAAAACATCTCTCGTGGACTGCCTGATCAGACAGAGCGGGATGTTCCGTGAGAATCAGCAGATGGGCACCTGCATTCTGGACTCCAATGACCTGGAGCGTGAACGCGGTATTACCATTCTGGCCAAGAACATCGCCATGATGTGGAATGGCGTTCGAATCAACATCATCGACACGCCGGGCCACGCCGACTTCGGTGGGGAAGTGGAACGCGTTCTGAAGATGGCCGACGGAGCACTGCTCGTCGTCGACGCCTTCGAAGGGCCTCGCCCACAGACTCGCTTCGTTCTTCAGAAAGCTCTGGAGTCTGGTCTTTCCTTGATGGTCGTTATCAACAAGATCGACCGTCAGGACTGCCGTCCGGATGAAGTCCTGTCGCAGACCTTCGACCTGCTCGTGGAACTGGGCGCGGACGACAAGACACTGGACTTCCCGTACATTTACACCAGTGCTCGTGAAGGTTACGCCACGCATGATCCAGCGAATAAAGGCGGCGACGTTCAGCCTCTGCTCGAACTGGTGCTCGAAAAAATTCCGGGCCCGGTCGTTCGCCCGGACGATCCACTTCAGCTGATGGTGACATCACTGGAATGGTCTCGTTACGTTGGCCGTATCGCCACAGGCCGCATCGCAGCCGGTCGTATCAAATCTGGCCAGCAGATCGCACTCATGCGTTCTGATGGCTCCAAGACAATGGCGAAGATCGACAAGGTGCAATTGTTCGACAATCTTGGGCGATCTGATTCTGACGAAGCACAGGCCGGCGACATCGTGGCCGTTACGGGTCTGCCCGATCCGGAAATTGGTGACACGATCGCCGATCCTATGAATCCAGTCGCCCTCGAACGGATCGCGGTTGACGAACCAACACTGTCCATGAAGTTTACGATTAACAACTCACCGCTGGCCGGTCAGCATGGCAAGTTCGTCACCAGCCGAAATCTTCGTGATCGACTTTACCGTGAACTGCAGTCCAACGTGGCTCTGCGCGTTGAAGAAACGGAAGACAAAGAATCGTTCAAGGTCTCAGGTCGTGGTGTTCTGCATCTTGCGGTTCTGATCGAAACGATGCGTCGCGAAGGTTATGAACTTTCCGTCGGCAAGCCGGAGGTTATTACCCGCGAAATCAACGGAAAGAAGTGCGAGCCGTACGAACTTCTGGAAGTCGATGTTCCAAGTGCAGACCTCGGGCCTGTCATGGAACTTGTGGGCGGTCGTCGTGGTCAGGCCAAAGTGATGACAACCACATCCACTGGCATGACTCACGTGGAATTCAGCATCCCGGCTCGCGGCCTGATCGGCATGCGAACCAAGATGTTAAACGCGACTCGCGGCGAAGCAATCATGCACCACCGCTTTGAAGAATATCGGGCAATCGAAGGCGAGATTCCTCATCGTCAGAACGGGGTTTTGATCTCCCAGGACAACGGCAAGGCGATTGCCTACGCTCTGTGGAAGCTGCAGGAACGAGCCGACCTGTTTGTGAAGCCAGGCGAAGACGTTTACGACGGCATGATCATCGGTGAAAATGCTCGCGACAATGATATGGTGGTCAATCCTATCCGCGAAAAGAAGCTGACCAATATTCGATCGGCCGGTGCGGAAGACGCCATGCTGCTTCGTCCGCCACGCCAGCTGACTCTGGAACTGGCTCTTGAGTACATCGAATGGGACGAATATGTGGAAGTGACTCCACTGGTCATTCGCCTGCGAAAGGTGATGCTGACCGAAAGCGAACGCAAACGTCAGCACCGCGGCAAAAATTAAACCTTCGGCTCACCAACGAACCCCCGAGTGTCCCTCGGGGGTTCTTCATTGATGCCCGAACTTTAGCCTGGATTTCCGCGGGCTTTTCCGATGTCATGAATTCTGCATCGTCAGGTTTAGCGTCTGGTCCGTGAGCCCTGTTGCCGTAGAATTGTGTGACAACACCTCACTGCCCATGCGTCAACCTGGCACTAATTATGACCATCACCGACCTCAGTCAACTTCGCTTCGACAATCAGTTCACAACCCAGCTGCCGGCGGACCTCGAACAAGCCAACTTCCGACGGCAGGTGCGAAACGCCTGCTATTCGCGCGTGCTGCCGACGAAGGTCGCCCGTCCGTTGCTGATTGGTTATTCGAAGGAAGTCGGCCAGTTGCTGGACTTCGACTTCGACCCGTTCGAATCGCCTGAATTTGCGGAAGTGTTTTCCGGCAATCGAATGCTCGAGGGAATGGATCCGTTTGCAATGTGCTACGGCGGGCATCAGTTTGGAAACTGGGCCGGTCAGCTGGGTGACGGGCGAGCAATCAATTTGGGAGAAACCGTTAACAGCAGTGGCCAGCGCTGGACACTGCAATTGAAGGGCGCCGGCCCAACTCCTTACTCACGAACAGCCGACGGCCTGGCTGTTCTGCGTTCTTCAGTGCGGGAGTTTCTGTGCAGTGAAGCGATGTTCCATCTGGGCGTGCCCACGACGCGAGCATTGAGTCTCGTGTTGACCGGAGAACAAGTTGTGCGGGATATGTTTTACGATGGAAATCCGCAGCGCGAACCCGGAGCTGTGGTGTGCCGAGCTGCTCCCTCTTTTACGCGGTTTGGCAATTTCGAAATCTTTGCGTCGCGACGCGATACCGATACGCTGACAAAGCTGATTGATCATACAATTCGAACGGACTTCCCGCATCTTGGCGTTCCCTCACCGGAAGTGTATGAAGCGTGGTTTTCAGAAGTCTGTCGCTTCACGGCAGAAATGATTGTACACTGGATGCGAGTCGGGTTTGTGCACGGCGTGATGAATACAGACAACATGTCGATCCTGGGCCTCACGATCGATTATGGTCCGTATGGCTGGCTGGATGATTATGATCCGAACTGGACACCCAACACAACGGATGCAGCCGGGCGACGTTATCGCTACGGTCACCAGCCACAGATTGCGATGTGGAATCTTGTGCAACTAGCAAACGCGCTGGCGACTGTTGTCGGAGCCGTCGGGCCGCTGCAAAAAGGCATCGATCTGTACTCGTCCACCTTTAATGAGTCGTGTCAGGCCATGCTGGCCGCAAAGCTCGGGCTTACCGCCAGCAATGAACCGGACGACAAATTCCTGCCGAACGATTTGCTGGATCTGATGCAGGAGGTGGAAACAGACATGACCATCTTCTATCGCCGTCTTGCAACGCTTCGATTCGATGGCGGAGTTAACTCCACGGTTCAGACATCGGACGATGCATTTTTGTCAGCGCTGCAGGATGCGTGGTACAAGCCCGAACAGATAACCGCCGAATACAATGAGCGTTTGATCAAGTGGATTCATCGCTATCGAGATCAGGTGCACAGTGCGGAGATCTCTGATGCCGTCAGGACCGAGCGGATGAACGCGGTCAATCCCAAGTATGTGCTCAGGAACTACCTGGCTCAGGTCGCCATTGATCACGCGACAGAAGGCGATTATTCGGTGATCGCTGAGATTCTGGAAGTGCTCCGTCATCCTTATGATGAGCAGCCGGAACATGAACAGCTAGCCGTCAAAAGACCCGACTGGGCTCGCGATCGCGCCGGTTGCTCCACGCTGTCCTGCAGTTCATAGTTTTCATCGGCTCCACGGCTGTTATTTCTATACAAGCTCGAAGCGCCAGCGAGTGAATCGCGAACACAACCCACTCGCTGGCGCTTCGAGCTTGTATCCGTCGTTTCTCTGCACTTGAACCGAAATCCGCTTTGTTCGCCAGGCCGCACAAATGAAAACAGCCCTGAGAAAACGCGGGCTGCGTTCACTCAGGGCTGTCAGATTTCTGGCGATGAAACCGGAGCGCCTAACGAGTCACCGCTTTTTCTGGAACGTTAGCGGTTTTTGAGGCTTTCTCAACACGGCCGCGTGATTCCCCTGTCAGGAAGTTGTCCACACGAGCGGACTTCTGAAGACCTTCGAACGTCTCCCCGACAAGCTTCTGAACTTCTCGCTCTTCAAGTTCAGCGTGCAACTGAGCCTGAACGTCTTCGACGGAATGAGACACAGGCTCGGTGCGGCCTTCGTACTTCAGGATCACATACTGGCTTGGGCCAACCTGCAGAATGCCGGAGATGTCTCCTTCTTCCTTGAACTGGAAAGCCGCTTTACGCAGGGCTTCATGTGTTCCTTCTGAGTTCTTACGGATCGGCGGAATTGTGCCGCCCAGTGCGCGACTGTTGGCTTCGACGGAATAGTCACGGGCGAGGCTTTCAAAATCATCCGGATTGGCTTTGATCTTCTCCCAGATTTCCGTTGCGCGGCGTGGGTTGTCCAGCACGATCATGCGCGCCTTCACTCGAGGACCGTAATTATCTTCGTAGGCCTTCTGCATCATTTCACGGGTGATGTTCACATCCTTACCCGCCAGCTTTTGCAGAGCCAGCATCGGCCAGATAATATCGCGTCGATACTGTTCCGGATTCAGTCCGCGTTCAGCTTCCAGCATCTTGTACCACTGGTCGATCGCAAGCCCGAACTTCTTGGAAATCTCGACCACTTCCTGGTCCACTTCGGCCTCGGAAACTGTCACGCCCTTGTCGGCACATGCCTGGCGAATGATGGCCCGATTGATCATGTTCTCCAGAACTTCCTTGCCATGCTTGGTCACGCATTCTTTGGCCAGAGCTTCGTAGGAAATCGCTTCGCCATTAACGCGAGCAAACGCTGTTGTCTGCGGATCTGTGGCCGCAGGGACAGCTGCAACAGCTGCCTTCTGCTCAGCGGCCTGGCTGTTTTTTGCGCGCCAGACCTGCATTCCAATCCCCGCGGCGATCAGTATCACCAGGGTTCCGCCCATCATGGCACTGCCACGGCTGGCACCATTGCGAACGGGCTTGCTGTGTTGGGAACTGATTTTTTCCGGCATGACTGGTCTCCTGAGATAAAAGAATCTCGGAACGAAAGGATGGGAGGAAGCGAGCAACAGCGTTCCGCGTCTGAAACAGACGGTCAGTCAGTTGCCATGAAGGACGTGAGAAGAGACGGGGGCAGTGATTTGCGGGGATCGGACAGCCGTCGACGGCAGAATTCCGAAGAAGGCTTTTTTGGCCGATTTAACGAACACAGATCAGCCAGATTGTGAGGGTTATACGGGCATTTTGAAAAACGGGTCAAGTTCGGTTTTCCAGCGTTCATGAACGCCCGGGAGAATTGAGAAACCGGCAGATTTTGCTACAATCCGCGAGCCGTGGCAGGCTGCTGTAAATCTCTGTGGTAAAACAACTTGCGATCACCGCGATGTTGCCCGCGCAGAACGGCGTGCATGGACAGTACATAGCTTGGTGGTTTAGGTCGCTACGGGGCGGGGTGTCAGGGAATTTGCGAGGGGCGTAACTCAGTTCGCTCTTGCGGTTCCATAACCCAGTCTTGGTGTCGATCGGCTGCCAGGATCGCCGCTGCGGTGGTTTTATTGCAACGGGACGGGTTTGAAGACCCGGTCAATCGAACGAATGAGTTACAGGAGAACATCCGCTTGTCTACCGACAATCCTCAAAGCGACAGCAGTCTGCCCATCGATCCGCGAGTCCTTCGCACTGACATTCGAAGCGAAATGCAGACCAGCTATCTGACTTACGCGATGAGCGTGATTATCAGTCGCGCTTTGCCGGATGTCCGCGACGGGCTGAAGCCATCGCAGCGACGAATTCTTGTGGCCATGAACGACCTGAATCTCGGTCCAGGTGGCGGCCGTAAGAAGTGTGCCAAGATCGCGGGCGACACCAGCGGTAACTACCATCCGCATGGTGAGGGAGCGATTTATCCAACACTTGTTCGCATGGCCCAGGACTGGGTCATGCGAGAAGTGCTGATCGACAAGCAGGGGAATTTCGGCTCACTCGCCGGTCTTCCTCCGGCCGCGATGCGATACACCGAAGCACGCCTTTCGCAGGCCGCTGCAGAAATGATGCGCGACATCGATCGCGAGACCGTGGATTACACTCCAACCTACGACAACGATCGTCTGGAGCCCGTTGTTCTGCCCGCACGTTTTCCGAACCTGCTGGTCAACGGTTCGAACGGGATCGCCGTTGGCATGGCGACCAGCATTCCTCCGCACAATATGGCGGAAGTCTGCGAAGCCGTGATTCGCATCATCGACAACCCTGACACGATGATCGATGAACTTCTGGAAGTGATGCCCGGCCCGGACTTTCCAACGGGCGGAATCATTTGCGGAACGATGGGAATTCGTCAGGCCTTCATGACAGGCCGCTCAACCCTGACTTTGCGATCTCGCACACACTTCGAAACAGAGGGCAAAGCAGACGTCATCGTTGTTACCGAAATTCCGTACCAGGAAACTCGCGACCGCATTCGTGAAAAGCTCGAAGTGTTGGTTCGCGACGAACGCATCAAAGGCATCGCGCGCATCGTCGACCTCACGGACCGCAATGTTCCGTCATGGCAGGTTCGTCTGCATATTGTGCTGAAGCGCGACGCAGATAAAGACGTGGTCCTGAACCAGCTTTATGAATACTCACCGCTTCAGACAACTGTCAGCGTGATCATGCTGGCCCTGGACGGGAACCGTCCGCAGTTGATGCCAATCCGCACGATGCTCGATGCGTTCATTCGCCATCGAGTCGACGTGATTCGTCGTCGTACCGAATTTATGTTGCGTGAAGCTCGGAAGCGCAAACACACCGTCGAAGGTTTGTTGCTGGCTCAGACGGATATCGATCGCATTATTAAAACGATCCGTGATTCTTCCAGCCGAGCAGCCGCGAAGGAAGCTCTGCAGACCATTCCAATCCCCGCGCCGCTTGTCTCCCGGGCGCTTGGCGAAAATGGTTATCGCGCATTTGTGCTCGAAAATGGTGAAGCCGAAAACTACTTCCTTTCCGCCAATCAGTCCGAAGCCATCGTTTCGATGCAGCTTGGATCTCTGGCCAATCTGGAACGTGAAAAGCTGGTCGCCGAGCATCAGCATTTGCTGGACAACATTGCCGAATATCTTCGCCTGCTGTCTGACGAAAGCAACCTGCGTGCTGTTGTTCGCACGGACATGGAAGAACTGAAGGCCAAGTTCCCGGACAAACGCCGAACGACGATCTCCGAAGAAGAGTTGGGCGACTACGATAAAGAAGCGTTGATCGCTGTGCAGCCGATGGTTGTGACCATGTCTCAGCGAGGCTACATCAAGCGAACGCCGCTGGATGTTTATGAAGCTCAGAACCGCGGCGGCAAGGGGATTAAGGGCGCGACTTCGGATGAAGAAGATCCGATTGCGCATCTGTTCGTTTCCAGCACGCACGACTTTCTGCTGTTCTTCACGGACAAAGGCAAAGTCCACTGGATCAAAGTCTACGACCTGCCGCTCCAGCCTCGCACCGGCAAGGGCCGTGCGTTGGCTAATCTGATCACGCTTGAAGAGGGCGAAGGCATCGCCAGCTGCTTCAATGTGCGCTATTTCCCGGATGACAAATATCTGGTCATTGCGACTCGCCAGGGTATCATCAAGAAGACAGCTCTGTCGGCGTACGGACGTCCAATGAAGGGCGGCATCATTGCGATTCGACTGGACGAAGGCGACTCGCTGGTCGACGTGCGCATCGTGGAGGGCGATCAGGATCTGGTGCTGTCGACGTCCTCAGGAATGGCGATCCGCTTCAACCACGAAGATGCTCGCCCACTGGGCCGAGCGACTCGCGGAGTGAAAGGGATCAACCTGGCGAAGGACGACATTGTGGTTGGGATGGTCGTCGCCGATCCCGAACGAACGCTGCTCAGCATCTGTGAATTTGGTTACGGCAAGCGAACTCCGTTTGGCCCGGCCGATGTTACTGCCGACGAGGGAATCTCGATCGAGAGCGCTCCGGCCGACGAAAACGGCGCGGCTACGTTGGATGAAGTCGTTCCCTCAGACGACGGTGCGGAGCCGGTTGAGGCCGAAGCGGCGGACGAATCCAGCCCAGGCAGCAACATGAAGTATCGTCGCCAGCGCCGCGGCGGCAAGGGACTTCGCGACATCAAGACGACGGCTCGCAACGGTAAAGTTGTAGACGTTCTGTCAGTGATTGATGAGGACGAAGTGCTGATGGTGACATCGCGCGGCAAGATTCAGCGAATTCGAGCCAACGATATCAACACCATCGGGCGAAATACTCAGGGCGTACGCATCATCCGCCTGGATGATGGCGACACTCTGGTTTCCTGTGCCGTGATTCCGGGTGACGTCATCGACGAAGAAGCCGCACGTGCCGCAGCAGCCCTGGCAAAGCTGGCGGCGGAAATGCCAGCATTGCCGCTGGCAACTTCGGAACCGGATGAGCCTGCAGAACCAGTGGATGAGTAATCGTTCAGTCGCAGGTTGCCTGGCGAGCGTTGATTTTGTGGTGGAAGCATCCCAACCCGACGGGTCAGCGAGGGGTCTATGCCGAATAACCGCAGCAATTCCATCCCTCGCTGACGCGTCGGGTTTTGAAATCGATGAAATCAATATTCCGCCCGCATTCTGGCCGGTTGAAACATGGCGTCGCCCGTTGAGGCAATCACGTCCCGACATCATATCAACGCAAACGACCGTTCGCCTGAGAGCGCGAACGGTCGATTGGATGTTTGCAGATTCCGAGGCACGCTGTTGAAGGCGGGCTGGCTTACTTCATTGCTGTCTTCGGGTCTGTCCAGATCGTGAGTTTTACCTTCATGCCCGGCGTGATTGGAGTTCCGGCTGGAGGATCCTGGGTTTTGACTGTAAAAACGTCTTCAGGGCGAGTTGCTGCCGGACCGGCTTCCAGAATAATCTGGTTGGCCGCTTCATTACCTTTGACACGCTTAAGCCCCTGCCGGCCCAGCTGCAAAACGGCGTTCTGGTGATCGAGTCCGCCGACATTTGCCAGAGCGTTGGGCTCATTTGTTGGTTTCCGGGTGTCGGCAATTTCAGGCGGCTTCTCGTCCCCAATAACCTGCACCTGAAGTCCACGCAGATCGGGCGCGAATTGTTGCGCTGGATTAACGCCGAGGAATCCGGCCAGTGATTTCTGGTTCTTCTTCACTTCCCGAAACTTGTAGACGGTGATCTTCGTACCGGCCGGATCCAGCAGCTGAACAGCAACCGGCAGGAACTCCTTCAGGTCAAGAATCACGTCGGCTTCGCGCCACGTCTGCGCGTCCTGAGGAAGTCGAGGATATGCAGTCAGATAGACTTTGCCTGACTTCGGATCAAACTTGCCGCCAGAAAAGAACATCGTGAAGCGGCGTTTTGCCTTGTCAGGTGGCATGCCAAACAGAAACGGCAGAGGGCTGTCCATGATGTTCTTGCCCTGCATATCGGCCGGCAACTGAGCCACGACAGCTTCCTTCTTTTCCAGATCCACACTGTAAACTCGCTGCCCGTCACAGCTCCATCGTTCGGGCTGCTCCTGAACCAACGTAAACGGCTTTCCATCTTTCTTCAGTCGCACCTGAGACCTGCGTCCCTCGCCCTTGGCGGCTTCGGCTTCTTTTTCACGGGCAGCGCTGAGTTCAGGCGTTACCGCAACAGGTGTAATGTCGATTCGCCCTTTGTCCGCTTTCTCGTAGGCGAATTCACCTTCGGATTGCTTTTCCACTTCAAAGGCAGTGTCGTAAACAATGCGGAAATGCTTGCCTTCAAGACGCTCAATTTTGTCACTCGCGTCTGACCAGTACTGCAGAACTCGATCCAGTTCCTTCAGAAGCTCGGGCGACATTTCGGGCGCCGTTTGGTTCAGGATATCGTCCTTCACCTGTAGGTTAGCAGGCGCAATGGCAGGCGCCGCGAGGCCGCCGTTGGGCTTTAAAGGTGCGGGTTCCTGAGCCCTGCCGACCTGCCGAACTGGAGCCGCCTGCAATTTGGATTTGCCGGAGACACCCGCCGGAGGGCGCTCGGGCGTCGCGGCCGATCTGGTCCCGGACGTACGCGACTGAGCGCTGGCTGTTGTTACAGGGAAGAGTACTGAAACGCAGGCAATGGCGATGAATAATCTCACCATCGGACTCCTTCCGATGACACGATGAACTGCGGATTCCGCAGCGGAAATCTGACTTCCTGACTGACTTGGCGATGAATTCCCCTGCGTCCCTGCAGGAAAGAAGGCTCGTCAAAATCAACAGGCCCCTCAGTCTGCTCGCACGCTGAGTGCGAACAGACTTTCTGGCTGAGAGGCTTATAGCGGTTTACAAAATTTGACTCCAGAGGTGTTTCACCGCGTTTTGCCGCAGTAAATTGTCCTCCAGAGCTTCCGCAGACGGCAAAGTTAGAAAAAACGGCAAAATCTGAGCAACGCCTGGCAACATGGAGAACCTGTCCTTGTTTCTTCCGCCGACCGGCACCACCATTCAGTTTCCGGTGTTCAATCCTGATACGCTAGTTGAGTGCGTCCGCGCGCATGCGCTTCCTGAGGTTTTTCAGGCCAAAAAGTAATGGTTGACAAGTTTATTGAATGGGACCGCGATCGCCTCGTGGTCGCCGAGGGAACAGTTGACGGCGGAAAGGCTCAATTCCGCCTGCTTCGGATTCTGGAGCGCCAGACGGAATCGAACGACACGCTGGCACTTGTTGACCAATTGAAACGGCTTTTTCCCGTCGGGACGGATCGCAAACGAGCCTCGGTCGCCGTCGTCTTCCCGCGTCAGATGGTCACCATTCATCGGATTCAGCTGCCTCAGGTACCGGACTCCGAAATTGCCGACATGATCCGGATGCAGGCGACCATGCGTCTGACAGTGCCGGTTGAATCTGTATCGATGGACTTCACTCCGCTGCCTATTCAGCCGGGTAGTGCCACCCGCGACGTGCTGCTGGTGACAGTTCCCAACGATCAGCTTGCAGTCGTCCGCCGGACTCTGAACGACGCCGGTCTTGAACTGTCAGAAGTTCGAGTCAGCGCGTACTGTGTAGCTCAGGCGGCCGCTTCAGCCGGCATCCTGCAGCCGACAGCCGAGCCTGGCAAAGTAGACGTCGTGGCCGTGATGCGGCGGGATTTTATTGAGCTGACTTTCGTCCGCGGGACGACTGTTGTTTTTTCACACAGTGGAAGTTCATGGACGACGCCCGACACAATTGAAAAAACCATTCGTGCGGAACTGACGCGCGCTCGAATGTCGGCGGCCGAGATTCTCGGTGAGCACAAAATTGATCGTGTCATCGTGATTGGATCGCCGGAAGTAACAGCGGCAGTCACCGACCAGATTTCGACTCGACTTGATGGAGCTCGGATCGAACGCATCGATCCGGCTTCGGCATTTCTTTCAGGCGTGCTTCCCGAGGGTATTGCCACGGCAGATGTCGTGACGATCGCCGGGGCTCTGGTTGGTTCTGGCCAGGCAAGTATTGAAAGCGTTGACCTGATTCATCCGCGCAGAGCGCCGGAGAAGAAGGATCTGCGGCGTGTAAAGGTGCTTGCCGGAACGCTGGCCGCAATGGTGCTCTTCGCGGGCGGCTATTTCTGGCGTCAGGGCCGCGTGAATGCGCTGTCAGATGACGTCGCATTGATCGATGGTGAGAACCTGGAAATCAAGGAGCAACTGGCGGCGGGTGAAAAAGATCTGCTGCAGGCGGAAAAGGTGGGTGAGTGGACGTCGCGGGACATTCAGTGGCTGGATGAACTGGTCCGCCTGAAATCAATTTTCCCCGCATCTGACCGAATGTTCGTGGATAACTTCCAGATCGTCACTGTCCAGCGTGGTGGTATTGGAGCGATCAAGGTCGAGGGCTTTGCTCGTTCAGAAGCGGACATTAATACTCTGGCGAGAAAGCTGAGAGATGCGGGGTATGGAGTGAAACCTTTTGAGCCCGAATATCGTCCTGCCCCCGGTTCACCGGATTATGCAGTCCGAATAGTTCTGGAAATATCGCTGCCGGAAAATGCAGGCGGTGAGCAACAGTCGTAGAGCAGTTTTTTAGTTTCCGCTGACTCATTTTTCGTGTTGGTTTGCAGTGGCAAAGAAGTCAGCGACAGTGGCAGCAGAGCCATTGGCAGTTATTCGGTTAATTGATCCATGATGCATGCGGCACTTCGTGTTTGCGGTCATGGTTTCAGATCAGGTCATGATTACGCAACGTTCTGAGCCTCGCCTCAGTCATTAATAGTGGAATCCGGTTCGATGGATGACAAACAACGTACAAAACTCCTGGCGATGGGACTCGGTGCAGTCGTGGCTGTTTACAGCCTCCGATCGACTGTCGACGAGATCCTGATGAAGCCAATTCGTGATCTGCAGAAGAAGTTCGTCTCTGTTGAGATGGAGAACGAATCACTGCAGCGTCGTAAGATTGAGCTGCAGGTCGCGCAGAGAAATCTTGAAGACTGGAAAGCCACCAGCCTGCCCAGAGACATCGACGATGCACAGCGGCTGTATCGGGAATGGGTCTACGAACTGACTCGGCAGTGTGGTTTTTCCGGACCGGGTTTCGAAGTCACTCCTGGGTCCAGAAATGCTCAAAAGGAGTATCACACAGTCTCCGTTGAAATCAAGAAGGCTGAAACGGATCTGCAGGGGCTGACCCGATTCCTGTACCTGTTCGACCAGTCCAACATCCTGCATCGTATTGCCGCGATGAAGATCGACAGCCCGGGGACTCAGGGTAATCCTCGGCTGCTGGTTTCTCTGACGGCAGAAGGGATGAGCGTCACTGGTGGCGAAGACAAAAAGGAACTTCTGCCCCGTTCATCCCTGACTGGAAAATTGACAGAAACAACGAATGAAATCGTTGTGGTCCCCAACGAATCATTTCCAACCTGGGATCCGTTTGAACCATTCCTCGTCCGGGTTGATCGCGAACTCCTGAAAGTAGAATCGGTCTCTGGCGGCTTCTGGAAGGTGCAGCGCGGTGCCGAAGGAACGAAAGCCATGACTCATGAGGAAAACGCGGTCGTGGAACTGCTTCCTGTGGCGTGGGATCGAAAGGAAAAGACTCTTTCGATGTACGCCGAGTTCGTGAAAGGCTCACCGTTCGTCATTCCGTCGCCACCGAAGACATGGAATCCGCGACTGACCGGCGTAGCCGACAAAACAATCAAGCCGGGCGAAGAAGTGAAATTCACGGCTCGTGCCGAAAGCCTGAATCCGGATCTTGGTGAGCCGCAGTTCGCGCTCACGGACGCTGTGGAAGGCATGACGATCGATCCGGTCACCGGTGAGTTTCAATGGCAACCAGCCGCGGACCTGGCGCCCGGCAAGTACTCAGCGACGGTACTGCTGACTCAGGCCAAAAACCCGACAGTTTCGCTGAATACCAAACTGCAGATCACGATCAAGTCAACAAATGTTGCTCCCGTACTGACGGTCCCTGAATCCGCAATTGTTGTGCTTGGAAGAGAATTTACCGCCAGAGCGATGGCCACTGATGACGGGCCGGCGGAGGCTCTGAAGTTTTATTTGGGAAGTGCCGCTCCGGAAGGTTTGGCGATCGATTCGGCGACTGGAGAGCTGAAGTGGAATCCGCCGCGGACGTTTACGCCGGCAAAATACGACGTCGAAGTCACGGTCACCGATGGGGGAGAAGAACCAAAGACGACTTCAAAGAAAATCAGCCTGGATGTGCAGGATGACAACGCGGCTCTCACGCGTTTGACGGGCGCGCTTGCCAAGGACAGTGTCTGGTTTGCCTGGTTTCGCAATTACGGCACTGGGAAAACAGAACGCCTGAAAGTCGGCGACAGACTGAACGTGTCCGAGATCAGTGTTGAAGTGGCCAGCGTGTCAAATCGATTCGTGACACTCAAGGATCCCGAGGGCATTTGGAAGCTGGCGCTGGGTGATACCCTGCGAGATCGAAAGCTGATTGAACCGGCGCCGAAACCTGAGCCGACTTCTTCCGGGTCAACTGAGGACACCCCGCCGATAGACCCAGCGACCCCTGCAGATGGTGTGAAGGATGCGGCCTCCGTTCCTGCAAAGGAAGAATCGCCCGTTGATGAATCCGTTCCCGCGCCTTTAGAAAATGCCGATGGGGAAAGCGAAACCGAAAAAGGTGCTGCTGAGAAAGCCCAGAAACCCGCAGCTCCGGAGACAACGGAAGAGGAGCCAGTCGCGGAACCAGTGACGACGTAAGGTGTTGCACAACAATAAACTAACGGACAGAAAGCCGCAGGGCAGGCTTCCAGCCTGTCTTCTCATTGACAGGCTGGAAGCCTGTCCTGCGAAAAATGGTATTCATCACTCGGAGAATGATGGCTACTATCATCGCAAATCGACTGCCATTGAGCGGTGGCTGCGCGAGGTCAGGGACTACGGAGCCTCTGGCACTACGGCGTCCGGGAAACGCAAGACGTACTTTGCAATCGCCGCGTCTCGCTGTTCATTCTTGTTGAAGCCCATTGAATCGATGGTAAACAGCTGACGCTCGGAGGTCTGCACTTTCAGTCCAAAGTCTGCAGGATTGGCTCCGCGAAGATAGATCGCCACGGTCAGAGCAACATCTCGCGCCTGAACAGAAAATGAACTGTCAATTTCTCGGTCGGGAAGAAGTTCGCGAACCGACTGTTCCTGAGGAGGCCAGACAGTGGTCTGCACATTCAGCAGACGCTCTACGGCTGGCAGATCCTGCGGATCGCGAAGAGCCCCCAGACAAAGCAATGCGTAGGACACCTGCTGATTACGGATGGGCTTCGCAAGTACCTTCAAGGCGACTTGACGGCCGGCGGGAAGTCGATGCTGAATCGCAAAAAGCAACGGACGATCGACGGCAATATTTGGTCGCTCAATCCACATTCCGACAATCGCCTTTAACGTTTTTGCATGAATGCCATTTTCCACCAGATGCCCAAAACGTGTTTCATCAAGCGCGGCAGAAATATTTGTGGAAGTCGCTCCGCGAAGGCGGACGTCAGGATTGCTGCCCAGCAGCATCAGAGCTGCGCAGGAAGCAACGGGGAATTCGTCTTCGGCTACCCCCGTGAATAGAGCCGTCAACGCGGCACTGCGAGTTTCCAGCATGGCTGAAAACTCGGGCGAGCTAAACATTCGTGCGGCAAACAAGTCGCGTTCCGCGCGGAGCAGTTCGCGATAAACGGCCATGGAATCGCCATCCGTTCCTGCGATCGCAGAATACCGTTCCCATTCGGGCAAACCGGCAACAAGCTCTGTCGGAATGTCAGGCAGCATCGAATCATTCGCAAGTGCATCCAGGCGGTCATCAAACAATCGCTTGCGAAGACGAGGAATCAGGATTCGCAACTGTGTCGCTACAGCGGGCGGGACGATGTCAATCTGGGCCTCAAGCTGAGCCACATCGGGAACATTCAATTCAAGAATTCCGCTCGCTGCTTTCTGCCGACGAGCAAAAATCGGCGAAGCCAAGTCCTGCAGCAGCTTTGCGACATTTTGCGACACCGCGTCAGCGGCCTGGCCATTTTTTTCTTCGTCATCCTGCGCACTGGCCTGGACCGCAACTGCGGTCAGCAGAACCAAAGCCAGGATGTGAAGGTGACGGCGAAACATACGGGCTGCGTCTGTCACTTAGCGGCAGGTTTGGGGACAAGGAGCACGCCGGAATTCCTCTGAATTTTCATTCAAAAGCTGTTTTCCGGCATTTCCAAGACGACGCGTTGCCCTGATCCTATCGTGTTCGCAGCAATATTCCGGCCAGAAGCGGCGATTTTCTGGCGTCGACCAGTCGAAAAACAGTCAAAATCGGCACAAGTTCACCCGGCTTATGTACAGCCGTATGTGATTATTCGAAATTGCCGGGCAGGCGAAACTCACCGCGAAAAACTTCCACGGCAGGACCTTCCAGATAAACATCCCTGTTCTGGTCCCAAATAATTCGCAGTTCACCGCCGCGCATGGAAACGATCACCGGTGTTCCGTCGTTGAAAAGTCCGGCACTGATCCCGGCCACCGCCACCGCACACGCGCCCGAACCACAAGCGAGCGTTTCCCCGGAGCCCCGTTCCCAAACGCGAACTCTGGCGGAAACTTTCCGACAGCCGTTATCCCCGCGCGGGACTTCCGAGTTCACGATTTCCACGAACTCCACATTCGTGCGATCCGGGAACGCCGCATGAGTTTCGATCAGCGGCCCAAGGCTTTCAAAGGCGATGTCACTGAGCGATCTGACAAACAGAACGGTGTGCGGATTGCCCATTGAGAGATGAACAACTGGACTGATCAGTTCGGGCAGAGTCAGATCGTTCAGCGACACCTCGCGAACAAAAGACTGCTCCCCGAGAGAATTCAACGTCTGCACAACAGGCGGTCCGATTAGTACACTGACAATGGCAGACCGCTGCGTTGAATCAGACTGCACAATCGTGGCGGTAATGATTCGGTCGCCCATCGCGATTTGAAAATGTGAACCGCAGCGGTCGGACTGATGCAGCCACAGGGCCATACATCGCAGCGCATTTCCGCACAGGCCGCCTTCTGATCCGTCCGCATTGAACATTCGCATGCGGGCTGCAACATTCGGCGTGGTGTCCGGCAGCATGAGGATCAGACCGTCAGCTCCAACGCCGCGATATCGATCGCTGACAAGGACTGCCAGCCGCGACGGATCTGCAGGCGGGCGATGTGTGAAGCAATCCAAGAAGATGTAATCGTTTGCGCAGCCGTGCATTTTGATGAACGGGATCAAGGCTGGAATCCTTCAAATTCCGGACCAAACGATTGCTGAGCGGCCGCCTGAATCCGACTGCAGAAGTTTCGCAATTCCACTGGCGCACGATCCAGATCAAGTTCCAGATTGCCTTCGTAGTTCAGCAGCACACTTTTAATTTCGGTGATCACGGATTCAAACTGTTCGCTGCGTTCTCGTTCTTTCAGTGTGTAAGCCTGGCCGACCATCCCGAGCAATCGCAGGTAACTTTTTTCCGGGATAATCTCGCCCTTGTTGCGGACGCTGCTGAAAACCTTGTACGCGCCGTCCACATCCGGCACGATACCAGACATCAGAGCCACGCCGAGGCGAAGTTCGGCCAGGTCGGCTTCCGCACTGTCCGGGAAATTCTGAATCACGGTTTCCCAGGCGGCACGGCGATCCGGTTGCAGCATCGCCACAGCGTACTGGCGGATGGCGGTTTCTTCTTTGGGCACGGCATCCGCTTTCGCCGGTTCCGGTAATTTTACCGGGCGGTCCAGCCTACGTCCGGCGGCGAACGACATCACCAGAATCGCCAGAGTTGCAAGCGCGACTTGCCGAATGTCAGGCGATCGGCTCGCCAAACGTCCCAGCCATCCGTTTGCTCCGCTGAGTCTTGTGTTGACCGGGACGGAATTCAATTGTTCAAGAGCGGCTTCCAACTCGGCCGGCGTCTGAAATCGGGCGGTCGGTTTCTTCTGCATCATCCTGTGAATGACGTCGCAGATTTCCATCGGCAGATCGGCTCGCAGTCCGCCCAGTGGCGATGGCTCTTCCTTCAGATGCTGCACTGCCACCGTGACCGCATTTTTGCCAGGGAACGGGGGTTGCCCTGCAAACATGTGGTAGCACGTTACGCCAAACGAATATTGATCGCTGCGATAGTCCAGCTTGTCGCCCTGGATTTGTTCAGGACTCATATACCATGGCGTTCCCATGGTTGTGCCAATCTGAGTCAGGTTCATTTTCGGACTGGTCGGCTGATTCAGCTGAGCCAGTCCGAAGTCAGTGACTTTCGCAACTCCATTGCGAGTCAGCATGATGTTTTCCGGCTTCACATCGCGATGAACAATGCCAGCTTCAGAAGCCGCCCGTAAAGCTGCGGCAATCTGCTGCATCCATTTCAGACCGGTGGCATAATCCGGAAAGCCATTTTTCCTGATCCACTGGCTCAGGTTCATTCCGGGAACGTATTCCTGAACGATGTAACTGATATTTCCTTCTCGGCCTGTGGTGATGATCTGAACCAGATTCGGATGACTCAATCCGCCGGCGGCTCTGGCTTCCTGTTCAAAACGCTTCAGCAGGACTTCCGTGCCTCCCGCGACGGCATCATTTTTCAGAACCTTAACGGCGACCTGGCGGCCCAGAGATGTCTGCTCGGCAAGGTACACATCGGCCATTCCCCCACTGCCCAGTCGGCGCAGCAGCAGAAATTCGCCGATCCGCAGATTGCTCAGATCGGCGGCCCATGCTTCAGAATTCGCTGACGATTCCGGACTTGGCATAGCGGGACCCAAGACCCTGCGGCAAAACATTGTGGATGGAGGGCTCATGGCATTCAAAGCCTGCCTGAATATTCAGACAGAGTATTTTAGTTGCCTAAGCGTGTCAGTGCCAAACCCCGCTGGCCCCGAAAAGTTTCGCCGGTTTCGCACGATTCCGCATCATGCCAGCGACATTTGGACATACGTTTGAATGTGTCCGCCCTGAACAGCACGTTCTGAAGTTGCACAATCCGGGAGTGCGGATGAAGATTGGTTCGAAAAGAAGGAATGACAGACAAGGGCCGCGAAATTGCGGACTCATTCCTCAAGGTTTGTCAGATTCGCTTGATCAGGTCCGCGGCCGAATATCGCACTTTTTTCGCGGACGCATATTTGTCCCCGGCAGATCGATAGCCAAGGGCGCAGGCAACCGTAGCTGTGTAGTCGGAGCCGGTCAGTCCCAGCACGTCGTCCATTCGATCACGAATGATGCCTTCCATTGGGCAGGCATCGATTTCCTGTAGTGCGGCCGTTTCCAGCAGAAAGCCAAGGGCGATGTAGCATTGCCGGGAGTTCCATTCCAGATGGCCATCCTTCATCCCGCTCGTCTTGCCAAGGATCGCCTGTCGCAATCCGTCCAGCGATGCCAAAGGAATACCGCGAGCGGCGGCGGTTGCTTGAACCAGCTTCTCGACGTACTCGGCATCAGTCGTTTTTCGAGCTGCGATGACCACGTAGTGAGAACAGTCTTTTGGCTGGTTCTGGCCCCAGGCTGCAGCAGGCAGCTGGTCCTTTACAGTCTGGTCTGTGACAACCACAAATTTCCAGGGCTGAAGTCCATAGCTGCTGGGTGAGTAGATAATGGCAGTTTCCAGAGTCGTCCAGAGTTCTGCAGAAATCTTTTTCGTCGGATCAAATTCTTTGGTCGCATATCGCCACGCAAGTTGCTGCAGAATGATTTCACCGGAAACCGTTTTCATACTCTAATCCATTTGTTAACAAAGAGTTTTCATAAACCGACTGAGTGATTCCAGGTCGTCGGCAAATCCACGAATGCCTTCCGCCAGTTTTTCCGTGGCCATCGCATCCTGATTCAGGGCCCAGCGAAACGCACGTTCATCAAGTGTCACACGTTCAAGATCCATGGACCGAGCAGCTTCGGCGTCCAGTCTTTTAGGAACGTCCGTGGTCGATCCGGAAAGTTCCGTCAGCAAGCCTGGTGACACTGTCAGCAGGTCACAACCACACAACGCCCTGACCTGTTCGGCCGAACGAAAACTTGCGCCCATGACCTGCGTCTGATAGCCATGCCGCTTGTAATAGTTGTAGATCCTATGGACCGACAGGACGCCTGGGTCTTTATCGATTTCGTAAGCGCTCACTCCCTGAGCCTTCTTGAACCAGTCCAGAATTCGTCCCACAAACGGACTGATCAATGTGACGCCGGCATCCGCACAGGCAACTGCATGACCAAATCCAAACAGCAGCGTCAGGTTGCAGTGAATGCCTTCTCGCTCCAGCCTTTCTGCCGCACGAATCCCTTCCCATGTGCTTGCGATCTTGATCAGAATGCGGTCGGTGGAAATGCCGTGTTCCGCAAACAAAGCGATCAGATGCCGACCTTTTTCGACCGTCGCGTTTTCATCAAAGCTGAGCCGCGCATCCACTTCCACAGAAACTCGGCCCGGCACAATCTGAAGAATCCTCAACCCAAAAATGACGGACAACCGATCGAGAATTGCATTCAGCAATTCCGCCTGCGGCCCGGCACCGGAAGCTTTTTTCAGATCCTTGCGGCCAGCCTCAATGGCTTCATGAATCAGATCCGCGTACTGCGGCATCTGAGCAGCCTTGGCAATCAGCGACGGATTGGTCGTGGCATCCTGCGGCTTGTTGCGAGCAATGGAATCAATGTCGCCGGTATCAGCAACAATCACGGTGTGCTGTTTCAACTGATCCAGAGAATTCATAACTCGCCCCTGACTGCGGTAACACGGACTGCGGTGACAATTTATCTGACGAACGACAAATCAACTCGCTCAGGCCAGTCTAACCCATTGCTGCAGCCGGCTGAAGTGCATCCAGAATTCTCTGGCAGGCATCGGATTTATTTAATGCGTAAAAATGGATGCCCGGTACATCCGCCTTTATCAGTTCTTCACACTGCTGAATCGCGTGCTCAACACCGATCTCAAACTGTGCCAGGGGATCGTCCTGCACAGCTTCCAGCCGCGACGCGAGATCGGCCGGGAACTCCGTCCCGCACATGGACGTGATGCGTTTGATTCTCGCGAAATCCGTGATTGGCATGATTCCCGGAACGATCGGAATCCCAATGTCCAGCTTTTCACAGGCATCACGAAAGCGAAGGAAGTTTTTGTTCACAAAGAACAACTGCGTAAAGATCGCATCGGCCCCCGCATCAACCTTGCGTTTCAGGTTCAGCAAGTCTACTTCCATCGAGCCTGCTTCGACATGCTTCTCTGGGTAGCCGGCAACACCAATCCCCATTTCCGGATGCGTTTCCCGAATCAGTTTGACCAACTCATCTGCATTCTTCAGACCCCCATCGACAGCTCGAAAGGATTCCTGCCCGGCCGGCGGATCTCCGCGCAGAGCCATAATGTTTCTGATGCCTGCGGCAGACGCAATATCCAGCCAGTCCTTCAGTTCCTGGCGAGTCGATCCCACGCAGGTAAAATGCGCCATCGCCGGCCGAAGAAACGTTTCCTGGATCTCACGACACCAATAGGCTGTGCGATCTCTTGTCGACCCTCCAGCTCCATAGGTGCACGACACAAAAGCCGGATTGTATTCTGTCAGCGTCTGCAGATTTCGTTTGAGAGATGCATCTCCTTCAGCTGTTTTCGGTGGGAAGATCTCGATGGAGATAACGAATGGCTGATTCTTGAACAGGCTGGAAAGTCGCATTGATCACGGCTCGGGTAAAAGAAACTGGACGTTGTTACTTGCCATTTGGAGGTACTTGTACTCACCATCGCAGTGTCAGAAAAGGCCAACCAGGCCATTAACGAAGATGCGATTATTCAAAAAACTGACCGGCTTAAAAACACGGCTGAGCAACCGCATCAGACGGCTACATCTCTTGTCCGGTCAACCTTGCCACTTCATTGACATCCTTGTCGCCTCGTCCAGACAAACACACGACAATCACATCATCCTTACTGCGTTTCGCTGCCGACTTCATTGCATAGGCGATGGCGTGTGAGGTTTCGATCGCTGGCAGAATGCCTTCCGTCTTAGCCATTGTGCTGAACGCCGCGAGAGCTTCGTCATCCAGAATGTTCACATAGCCAACTCGACCACAATCCTTCCAATAACTGTGCTCGGGGCCAACGCCCGGATAATCCAGACCGGCCGAAATCGAATGCACATCGGACGTCTGCCCATCATTATTCTGCAGTACATAGCTGTAACTGCCGTGCAGAATTCCGGGCTTGCCGTGGCTGAGCGTACTGGCGTGATCACCCGGCTTGGCGCCGCGGCCGCCCGCTTCGACACCTGTGAGTGCGACCGTTACGTCATCGACGAATGGATAAAACATGCCCGCGGAGTTTGATCCGCCACCGACGCAGGCAATGACTTCATCAGGCAATCGGCCGACCTGGTCAAGACACTGCTCACGAGCTTCGCGGCCAATGATAGCCTGGAAGTCACGAACCATCATCGGAAACGGATGCGGCCCAACAACGCTGCCGATGATGTAATGCGTGTCGCGTACAGACGCCATCCAGTCACGCATCGCTTCGTTGATCGCGTCTCTCAGCGTGCGAGATCCCGTTGTTACGGGGCGAACTTCTGCTCCCATGGTTCGCATGATAAAGACGTTCAGCTTCTGCCGTCGCACGTCCTCTTCACCCATGTAGACTACGCACGGCAAACCGAAGCGGGCACAGGCGGTTGCAGACGCGACGCCGTGCTGACCAGCCCCGGTTTCGGCAATCACGCGAGTCTTGCCCATCCGCTTCGTGAGCAGAACCTGGCCCATCGTGTTGTTGATTTTATGAGCGCCCGTGTGATTCAGATCTTCGCGCTTAAAGTAGATCTGAGCGCCGCCACATTTTTCGGTCAGACGTTCAGCAAAATAAAGCGGATTCGGACGACCTACAAAATGCTTCAGAAGGTCCCGCAACTGGCGATCAAATTCCGGATCCTTCTGTGCGTCTTCGTAGGCCTGCGAAAGCTCATCGAGTGCGTACATCAGAGTTTCGGGAACGTAGCGGCGTCCGTATTCACCAAAACGACCTCGTTCATCCGGCACAGCACTGATCGGGGATGAAGCGGGAGAGTCGGGAGTTGCAGTCGACATGAAGTCCTCGGTAATGATCGGAGATTTTGGATCAGGTCAGAGTCCGAATGATCCGATTCTGGTCCGGACAGCTGCCCGTCGATTATAGCGGGGACACTCAAAACGACCGGTCCGGTAGTCGATTTCTCTGGAAAATGTGCAGAGCCGCCATGGGGCGGCCTGACGATCCATAAATTTACGCGGAAGGCGTCAATTCTCGGATTAATGCGTCGATCTGCAGCAAAATTTTGTGGCTTTCGGTTCTCTGGCGAATCTTTTTGAGATAACTGATGGCCGCGTCAGATTTCTTTCTGGCCATCATTCGGGCCTTGCGAAACCGGATTTCCCAGATGGCCGATTCCATCAGCTGCTGAGTGGACTGACGTTTTTGATCCAGCGTGTTCACGTTCAGCCTGGCACTCAGGGAGTCCAGCAATTCCTTCTTTTCGAGTGCTGAAAGTGCGGACGCCTCAATCTCTCCGATCAGTTCGTTGTACCGGTCCAGCGTCCTGTTCAAATGCTCAAAGACAATTTCACAGCTGCGAACCATGGACGTTTGCAGAGCCCCCCGCAGTTCCTGCAGTGCCTGTTGATTGGCAACTTTGGCCGACTCCTTTTCCATCACATAGGTGGCCTGCATTTTTGCCGTCAGCCGCGCGCGTTCTTCCTGAAGATGATGACGACGCTGAAGCAGCGAAACCGTTTTCTTTTTTGCCTTGCGAAGAAGCCGGTTTTCAGACCAGAACGTTAACGAACGTGGCCAAAGAACTCCCAGCACCTGGATCAACACGGTCATGAACATGACGCCAGCTGCAACGGAGAGCGAAATAATCCCAAACGTCAGCAGCCCGCCCCGCAGGACCGAAACATCAAAATGACGGCCGGCAAGCCCAAAGGCGTACAGCATTGAACCTGCGGCGGCTCCTGCAATAAACAAAAACGCTCCGCCTGCGAACAACAGGCGTTTGTTAAGCACATCGTCTTCCGAATCATCGTCCGGGATTCGGGTATCCTTGGTCATAAAGCACGCCTGTGAGCCATCGCAGTTGACTGAGTTGCAGCGGTGATTTCTGCCCGCGGAATTTTTCTCTCAGATTCGCTCAGTCGAGGTCATATCGGGAAACAATCGTATCGTTTTGAATTCGTCCAAGAGTCCGTTCAAAATTGTCCAGGATGTCTCTGATCAACCGGTCTTTCATCACTTCCGGCAGCCGCGAGTTCCGCGCCTTATCCAGTGCCGAGGCGGCAACTTCATAGCTCCGCTGAATATCCGCATTGCGTGAATCCAGTCGATCGATTTCCAGGGCTCGCACTGTGGCCTGGACATACGTTTTGATAGTCTCGGCGACTTCCACCGACTTGGCATCCCAGAACGCGCGACTCTCACGAATGGCAGCATCCGACTGATGCGTGATCAGCTGCATCTCCGTTCGATACGCCAATTTTGCTTTTTCAAGCTGATGAGCGGATTCGGCATTTCGAAGCCTCAGCCGATTAATCATGCCCATCTGATCCTGCTCAACGCCGGTCGCCGCAGAGCCCAGCGATGTTATCCCCGGCGACTTCGTATCAGAGGAAGAGCTGGTGATCAACTCTGCGCTGGGCTGAACCGTCACAGGCTCCGCCTTTCGGTCGCGACGCGAAAACTCCTTCATCAGTCTGTTGTTCAGATCGTCCGTGTCATCGCTCATGAGCCAGCACCTTAATTGCCAGACGAGAATTTTCTTCACTGTACGAACACACATGGTGCCGTTCAAACCCTTTTTGCCAGGCTAAAGTCTACCGACCAAAATCGCCCGTTGCCACTGGTCACAAGTGGAAGATCGCCTAACACACTTCGCAGCAAACCGTCCCGATCTGCTGTTCGTGATCAGTCTCGTGAGATTCTTCCCTCACCTCCCTCGGATGACAGACATTTCGAATCCAGTTACTTTTCTCCAGCAAGCGCTGCCCTGTGGAACCCCAGACTGACATCTGCTTCCTCATCGCCGCGTGCTGTCCAGAGCCTTCAATGTGCCAGAGCTTTTCCGTCGCAAGAATTCAAACTATGCATGTCGCCATTCTTTACAATCGAGTGTCCTTGTCTGATTCCGCGGGAGACCTTGATGTTCTGAAACAGTGCGTCGCTGTGGAGCAGGCGCTGCGCAGTCTCGGCCACGTGACAACTCGCGTTGCCTGCACCATGGACCTCGCATTCGTCCGCGCATCGCTTGAGAAAGAAATGCCCGGCGCGGTCTTCAACCTTGTGGAGTCTCTGGGCGGCACGGACCGCCTGATGCCAGCGGCATCGCTATTGCTGGAATCTTTGCAGATTCCATTCACCGGCGCGTCCAGCCTGGCGATGCTGCTGACTTCCGGAAAACTTGTGGCCAAGCGCAGGATGCTCGACTGTGAATTATCAACGCCCGCCTGGCTGACCGAATCTGATCTCGCGTGGCAGGGTGTCGATGCCCCCGGATGGACACCGGAACAGGCCATCGTCAAGGCGGTTGCCGAGCATGCTTCTCTCGGCCTGAACGATGAAAGCGTGATCGCCTGCAGCACGTTGTCGCCATCCGACCTGACGAACAGAATTGCCTTGCGCTCTCAGCAATCCGGGACGCCTCATTTTGCTGAGCAGTACATTGATGGACGCGAATTCAACCTGAGCCTGATTGCCGACAGGGGCGACGCGTTTGTCCTGCCCCCTGCGGAGATTGAGTTCATTGATTTCCCTGGTGGTAAGCCGAAAATCGTTGGGCACGATGCGAAGTGGAATGAACACACTTCAGAGTACATTAACACTCCGCGCCGTTTCGATTTCCCGTCGTCCGATCAGGCGCTGCTCGACGAACTGGAAGCCCTGGCTCGTCGCTGCTGGACGGCTTTTGATCTCCGCGGTTATGCGCGAGTCGACTTTCGAGTCGACGCAGATGGACAGCCGTGGATTCTGGAAATCAACGCCAATCCGTGTCTTTCTCCTGATGCCGGGTTTGCTGCGGCAGTCGAACAGGCAGGCCTGTCGTTTCAGGATGTTGTGGAAAGAATCCTGCAGGACGCCATCAGAATCTGACACCATCCGCCGCCACAGCGTTGGTCGCGGCCGCAGTCTTTGCAGCATTAGAACGACTGACAAAACTGGGACTGGCTCCCGTACCTTGCCGAAAATGCTCAGAAAAATCACGCAAGGAGAGTGCCTGTCCCACTTTTGTTAGAGCCTCATTATTAGGCGATGCAGCCAATGGAATCATTTTCGATCTGAAGGAAGCAGCATGCTCAGCGGGACATAGTACCGCGTGTAGCGATGCCCATCCGAATACTGCCGCCCGTTGATGTCGGGAACCAGCACGGTCACTCGCTTGGTGACTCGATTGACAATCCCATGTAGCCAGTGGCCAGCCATTTCGAACATGACTCTCGACCCCGGCTGAATGCCGTGACGCGTGCGAGCCACTTCAGCAGTGGTCACAAGACGATGAGTGTGTTCAAGATGCCCGAACAGGCGAGTTGCAATCGACTGAAATCTTTCGCCCTTGCAGCTGGAACCCTGCCAGGCCAGCGTCTCGCACAGATGAACCAGTTCGTGTTCCACAATCCTCTGCATCGCTTCAAGTCGGTCCGTACACGGAAGCCCCACAACTTTGACTTCTCGCTGCTCACCTTTGAATGTCTGAAACAGCAGATGAGACGACACGCTGATCTCAAAATCTTCCAGCAGGACGCCCGTCTTTCGGTCTCGCCGTTTTGTCCACTTTGTCAATCCCCCAGCACGCGTCAGGCGCGGTGCAAGTCGAAATGAAAGTGGTCGGCCCTCCAAAGCCGCAGAGCATGCTCCTCCCAGAAAACGCTGGTCGTAAGCTTGCACCATCCGCTGCAGATCGTCAGGGTGGAACGCGGTAAAGTTGGCCGAATCCATGTTTCTGGAACTGCGGAGAATCTCTTCGTAAATCTGTGCCTGCATCGCCATCCGCGCAGCATCATCAAGTCGAGTTTCCGTAAGAATTTCGCGAAGAGCGGTCGCCTTTGCGGA
>Ga0209390_10000473_pt1 | contig 79231 bp, 75 predicted proteins | sample BON01_FD_187212 | JGI IMG/M metagenome (GOLD analysis project Ga0209390, IMG submission 187212) | Freshwater microbial communities from Lake Bonney liftoff mats and glacier meltwater in Antarctica - BON-01 (SPAdes) (version 2) | ecosystem: Environmental > Aquatic > Freshwater > Ice > Glacier... | reverse complement strand
TGAACGCTGACAAAATCTGCTATCTGGAGTCCGGCCAAGTGACGGAACAAGGTACGCTGCAAGAACTTCTTGCCAAAGGTGGTGCATTCCGAAAGCTATATGATACCCAGTTTCGTAAAGTGTGATGTCGGGCACCTCTATAAATTGCCCCACCCCCCCGCACTGCGGTATGATGAGACAGTGAACCGGCAGTGGGGATGCGGCGATGGCGCAGATGGGTTTTTTCGATCTTTCGGACCGTTACGCGTGCTTGGACGCGAAGAAGGACCCGCTGGTCGAGATTGACGCCGTGGTGCCGTGGGAGGAGTTCCGTCCGGCTCTTGAGCGGGTCTGGCGCAAGCCGGATGCGGATCGCAAGTCCCGGGCAGGCCGCAAGCCAATGGACGCGGTGCTAATGTTCAAGACGCTGGTGCTGAGCGCGCTTTACAATCTTTCCGACGACCAGATCGAATATCAGATCCGTGACCGGCTGTCTTTCATGCGGTTTCTGGGGCTCGGTCTCGGGGACCAGGTGCCCGATGCCAAGACTGTGTGGCTTTATCGCGATGCACTGGCGCAGGCGGGCAAGGTGGAGGAGCTATTCGGCCTGTTTGAGGGTCATCTGGCGCGGCAGGGCTACATCGCCCGCGGCGGGCAGATCCTGGATGCTTCCATCGTGCCGGTGCCGCGCAACCACAATACGCGCGACGAGAACGCAGCAATCAAGAACGGTGAGGTGCCCGAGGATTGGGCAGACAAGCCAGCGAAGCGGGTGCAGAAGGACGTGGACGCGCGCTGGACGAAAAAGCACGGCAAGAGCCATTACGGCTACAAGAACCACGTGAATGTGGACCGCACGCACAAGCTGGTGCGCCGCTATCACGTCACCGACGCCGCTGTGCATCCCTCTCATCGCTGCAAGCAGCGACTGCCGGGCAGTGGACAGCCACGCGGTGGACCACCTGCTCTGATGCAGGGCAATACCGGGTCTGGCGTGTGGGCGGATGCGGCCTACCGACCTTATGAGATGGAAGCTAAGCTAAACGACCGCAAGCTGAAAAGCCACATCCACCGCAAGGGCAATCGCCCCTCTCGTGCATGCAAGAGGATGCACTGCCGGGCAGTGGGCAAGCCGCTGAACGAACAGGCCAAGGGCAGTAATCGGACCAAGTCCAACGTGCGGGCCCGGGTCGAGCACATCTTTGGTGCGCAAACCAACGACATGGGCGGCACCTTCGTGCGCACCATCGGTCTGGTTCGCGCCAAGGCCGCGATCGGTATGAAAAACCTCACCTACAACATGCGCCGCCTCGGTCAACTGGGTCGCATCAACCCGCACCCCGCACCCCGCCTGAAAAACGGTCGGCCATAGACGCAGATCGTCCTGCGCATCGCGAAAAACGGCCCTGAACCGAAGGTCCGCGAAGCGAATTGGGCAGCACATCATCAAACCCAAGGCAACAAGCGGTCAGCTGAAAGTCGCTGACGCGCTTCGGGCGGAACCTGCTATGCCGTTGCCGCGAAAACAGTCAAAAATCGAGGTGCCCATATATTTACGAGACCATGAAACGCGCCAAGTATGGCAGGCATTCCGTGCCTTCATATTGTTCCGCGCCACCAACCGCTGCTAAGGCACGTTACAAAACCCGCAATGTCGCGCTCCGAGTACACTTTCCTCCTTCGCACGCAAGGGAAAACTCTCACAACACCTCACTTAATTTTCAGTTATGATTAAACGATCCGACAATATATCAGCTCAGCTATTCACCTCTCCGCATTCTCAGATTTCAGTATCTTGAAATCATGTATCAATTCAGGCTGGGCACGCGCCGAGAACACTTGACGGAACCTGCTGCGCCGCACGAAGGGAAGCAGGAACTTCAAATTATTATAAGTATAGTCAGGATCACACGCGAAGCGAGGAAAGGACAGAAACGTCATGGGGATATCGTGACGCGCTCCCGCCTCAATTAGGCGCGCAAGCTTGATGGTTAGAACCGTCTCTTGGGTCTCACCACTATCCGTGTCCCACAGCCCACCTGCAACGGACTGCCCATCTCCGTCCTGTCCGATCGTAACCCGCTGCACATACCTTCTGCTTTCCGCAGCTTCGAAAATGTCCCGGACAGGAATGATGAGATGACCAATCTTGATACCAGCGTCCAACACGTCATCCAACTTATCGCACAAAAAAGGACTTTTGACGATCAAAGGATTGTCAGGGTCGAACAGGTCACGCTCGAAACCCGCACGCGCTGTCTCAAAATAGGCATCTGAGTTCAACCCGTTGCGCCTTTTGCTAATTTCGACACCATATCCCGTATCAAGTCCGAGATCGGTCAGGAGTTGCACAAGAAACGACGTACCGGCCCGACCGGTGCCGCTAATGAACACATGCCCGCCAAAGCGCTTTGCCAGCAACCAATTACCAAGTCGCAAAAAAGCGTGTTCCATGATGCAGCTCCATTCCCGGACATAACCGAATCATAATGCCTCTAGATCGTTAACCAACCAGATTTGGCCAGTTGGTCAAACGTTTTCTTGCCTGCGCAGGACCTGCGGTCCATTAGGCGGCCTGCGCATCAACAGCGCGCCCGCCAACAACATGACGCATGACACGATCAAGCGCAAAAAAGTTAGCATCGTTGACATCCTCGTCACCTACCATCCGTGAATAGGGTAGGCTGCGGTACCGGCCAGCGCCTCGACGATTTGGTCGCGATGGAAAAGAGCCACTTTGAAGGCTAATACATGGCCGTGGCCTAGGAAAAGACCAGCGAGCGTCTGTGGGTCTACTTCCCAAAGCGCCTGCGCGACTTTTTGGCGCAGTGCCGCAAGAACGGCCGCATCATCCTCACCAAAAACCTGACCGAACCGAATACCTACAACACTGTAGAAAAGGCATTCCGCCGCGTCCAGGCAGCAATCGGCAAAAACGCTGAAGGACACGTCATGCACTGTCGGCGCTACACCGCCGCCGTCAAACGGGCAGAGGCCAGATGCTCCGACGCCTAAATCCGATCCGTGACCGGGCACAAGATCATCAAGATAGTGATGAAATACCGATCCCGCGCGGATCAAAAGCGCCTTTCAAAACAAGCACAGGAGAAATGTCAGTGAGCGATTATTGCTTCTACCATTATTCCGGATGACATTGTCTAACAATGCAAAGGATCATCGAATATGTTTGCCTCGTATAAACCTAATCATGTCGCGAACTCGGTGAATGGCGCTTCGCAAAAACGTTTGCCGTTTTGGGCGAACAACCCGTAGATTTACAGCGCTGGAAATAAATTTCTTTTGTGCTGATGGACCACATTCCGCTGCGATACCCCTCGAACTCCAGCCATTAAGGGCACTACCATTCTTTGCATTTTTGGTTGCTTGCAAGAAAGCATGACCATGTTTTAGATCCGGCTCTAGGTGGCAGCCTTCCGCCCATTCGTTCCAAGCGTTGATAAAAACAAGTCGTTCTGCACCAGGAAAATCCGTTTCGGTCTGTTTTATTGATCGGTCCAGCCAATGCTCGTAATTGTCAGGGACTCCGTTCAGTGTGATCAAGGCCAGATGCTTTCGGCGCGCTGTATTGTCCCATGACGGGTAGACAGTGCGAAACACGTTACTTGCTTCGCTACGGACACGGTTCAAATACGATTCTGCCACCGCGCTGAAATCAACACAAATACCCGCAAAATTTGAAGTGAACCCCAATTGGGACATGCTTTCTGTGCTATGCGCAGAGCCGACGTTGTGGGGCGGAAATTCCACACCACCGTCAAAACCATACTTTGCGTATTCCCAATTTCCATGTGTCAGGGCACAGACAAGGTACAGATCACCTAGACCAGCGTCTTTTGCGTACTTGCGCCAAGCGTCTGTCCAGGCTGTCGAGTCGGGCAAATGCTGTGGTCGGTACACGACGATCAGTTTTTTGCCGTCTTGTGTCAGGTACCTTGCATCCCGCAGGTAAGGTTCCATCGCTTTGATGCTATCCACCGGATCATTCGGCAGATAATCTTGGGCGATCAGAATTTCATGCTCGGACGCATCCCAGCGGCGGGTCCAATTTTCATTGGCCCAGCAGAGACAAAATGGCATGTCTATCTCTTTGTCCGCCAGCATTTCATCCAAAGGGCGCTCCATCAGGCGCTTTCCCGAAAACCAATAAAAATGATAGCAAAAAGCATCAATTCCATAGGATTTGGCCATGACGGCTTGTTCACGCCGAACCTCTTGAACGCGCAAATCGTAGAAACCAAAATCTGCAGGCAGGTGTGGCTGGTAATGCCCGATGAACAAAGGTGCAGCCTTTGTTACATTGGTCCACTCGGTGAAGCCCTTTCCCCACCACTTATCATTTTCGGGAAACGGATGAAACTGAGGCAAATAGAAAGCCACGAGACGCGTTTTTTTCTGAGCTATTTTGGAAGAATTGTTCTGAGACATCAAATTCTCTTTTTCTTTAGCTTTTTAATGACGCGGCGAATACGTCCCACCAGTGTCGACTTTGGCCCACTGACAGGAGAATCTTGGAGGGTGCTGCGCACATCGGTGGTGCGATCATTGACTTGACGCGCCATGACACGGGTCCAATGCTCGACCGCTTCTTGCGTGGGCGGTGTCGGGTTCAGCGTCATAAGGTCAAGGCCAGAGGTGCCTTTTGTTGCTTTGCGCGATAGCGTTACAACCTGTAGCACATGCGAGTAACGATTTCGTTGCAATGCAGCTTGTATCACCGAGGGCAGTCGTTGCCAACGGGAGGCAAACTCAGTCATCATTGGCGTCCGCACAACAAATTCAGCCTGCTCAATCGCCAACCCGGCACCATTGATAAGGCTTTGGACGTTCTTTACGCCAAAAAAGCGGATATGAGTACGGTCCAAAAGCCCCCACGGCCAATATTCAAAGTCCTCGTCCATAAGACACGCCGTGACGGAAGCATGCCCGACATGGGGAAGTGACAACACAATTCCTCCGCCCTCTTTCAAAAGGGATTGCATGCCATCCAACACCATCCAAGGGTCATAGACATGCTCCAGCACATCAGCGGCGATGACGTAGTCAAATTCCCCGTCTTCTTTGCGGATCTTATCTGCCCAAGCGGGATCGTTCAGATCGGATGCGTGCACTTTAGAGACGTACTGCTCCAAAATCTCGATAGCAGAGGGGTCGACTTCAAGGGCAACAACCGAGCATCCCAGTTTATCAACTAAGTGTCGTGTGATCGAACCGGGGCCAGCGCCAATTTCCAGAACCCTTGACCCTAGCTTGATCATCCTCAAAACCCGCGCGGGGGCAACATCAGAATCTAGATCGATGTCATATTCATAAGTGTGTTTTTTCGCCATATACTAGTAAATCCTAATTACCCACATTTCAAAACTAGTCTTCTGTCGCGTGGATCCCAAAACCAAAATTTTGCTGACTGGTCAAGTGCTTTCCCATCCAAGCAGAGGAAGGTATCCACTACCATCAAGGTTTAGCTCACCATATCTGGGAGCTCAAAGCAGCAGTAAAGCATTCAAAATATAAAATAATCCCCCTGCCGTGATGCAGCAACTACGGAGGCCGGCTAACACCTTGAAGAGTTCCCGACGCCGAATAATTCTCGGCAGCGCGGGGGGCTGGATCATTAGACAGAGCGCAAACAAAAACATTAAACTCGAACAGGGAATCGATGTGGACTCACGGAGCAAGACCAAATCCGGAACAAAAAAAGAAAGTGGGAACGGAAGTGGGAACAGGCCAATCCGACCCTTCAAACCATACACGTGGCCGTGCAAAAATTTTTCAATCAAATCAAACTGGTGCCCGAGGAGGGACTCGAACCCCCACGTCTTGCGACGGGGGATTTTGAATCCCCTGCGTCTACCATTCCGCCACTCGGGCCCAGTGAGGGCGATGTAACCCGCCAATTGCGGCGCGTCAATCGCCTCTCACGCTATTTTTTGTCTAAAGATTATTTGTCGAGAACGTATCGCAAGACCGCAGCTCACCCGATTGGTATCCGGTGACAAACCAACGCGAGCGCTGCTCAGACGTGCCATGCGTAAAGCTGTGCGGATTTGGGCGTTTGCCCGCATTGCGCTGCAAGGTATCATCCCCAATTTGGCGCGCGGCATTTATCGCCTCTTCAAGATCACCGCGATCAATCGAGCCGAATTTTTCTTGCGCCCCACGCGCCCAGATCCCCGCCAGACAATCAGCCTGCAACTCTATTCGAACTGATATGGCATTGCTTTCAGTGGCAGAAACTGTCGCACGCACCTCATTGGCACGCGCCAAAATCCCCAATTCACTTTGCACATGATGGGCAATTTCATGCGCCACAACATAGGCCGCCGCAAAATCGCCCTTGGCCCCCAGTTGCCGTTCCAGCGTCACAAAGAAATCAGTGTCCAGATAGGCTTTGTTATCGCCGGGGCAGTAAAACGGCCCCGATGCACCCGACGCACCCCCACAAGGCGATTGCGTCACACCTTTGAACAGCACCAAGGTCGCAGGCGTATAGGGGCGCCCAAGCTGCTCCTTGAACACTTGCGCCCAAACCTCTTCGGTATCGGCCAGCGTGACCGACACAAACTGACCAGCCGATTTATCCTCGGCCGTCATCTCGGACGAGGCAACCATTTGCCCGCCATCCTGATTTTGCAGCAAAGGCGTTACGTCAATCCCCAAGAAATAACCGATCACCAAAACGGCGACCAAACCAACGCCGCCAATCCCCCCCGCCGCACGGGTTGTGGACCTGCCACGCCGGTCTTCGATATTGCGGCTTTCGCGCCGTCCTTGCCATTTCATCACTATTCCCCCGCTATGCGCCCCAATCCTAGCGCAGCCCCCTGCATACAGGAAGCACGAATACAGGAAGCCTGTTTGTCCCCTTGACGGCCCCTGCCCTGCATGGTGCAAGGCATTACACCACAAGGAGATCGCAATGATCCGCGCTTTATACGACTGGACACTCGGCCTCGCACAGTCGCGGCATGCGATTTGGGCCTTGGCTTTTGTTGCCTTTATCGAAAGCTCGGTCTTTCCCATACCCCCTGATATCTTGATGATCCCGATGATCATCGCAGCCCCGCGCCGCGCGTTCTGGATCGCTTTTGTGGCCACCGTATCTTCGGTCGCGGGGGGGGCGTTTGGCTATTACATTGGCGCTGCGTTCTTTGACAGCATCGGCCTGCCAGTGCTTGAGTTTTATGGTAAAACCGACAGCTTCGGCAGCTTTCAGGCCCGCTACAATGAGTATGGCGCTTGGGCGGTGCTCATCGCCGGGGTCACGCCCTTTCCGTACAAGGTCATCACAATCTTGTCCGGAGCAACTGGCTTGTCCTTACCGGTCTTTATGATTGCCAGCCTATTTGCGCGCGCATTGCGGTTTTTCCTAATCGCCGCGCTGCTCTATAAATTCGGCGCACCGATACGTGATTTCATCGAACGGCGGCTGGGCCTTATGTTCACTTTGGCGGTTGGCTTGCTGATCGCCGGATTTGTCGCTGTGAGGTACCTGTGATGACGCGCAAAACCTTAATAATGCTGGCAGCCGGCGGGTCGGCAGCGCTGCTTCTGGGCGCCTTTGTCTTTCAATATATTGGTGGCATGGCCCCTTGCACGTTGTGCATCTGGCAGCGTTGGCCGCATGGCGCGGCCATGCTGATCGGAGTTTTGGCACTGATAATAGGCGGGCGCTATTGGGGCTTCCTCGGCGCTGCCGCAGCCGCCACCACCGCCGGGATCGGCATGTTCCACACCGGGGTAGAGCGTGGCTGGTGGGAAGGCCTTGCATCGTGCAGTGCAGGCTCAATCAAGGGCCTCAGCGTGGCCGAATTGCTGGACCCCACCGCCAACGTCGCAGCCCCGGTGCGCTGTGACGCGGTGCCGTGGGAAATGTTCACCCTCTCCATGGCATCATGGAATGTTGTCGTGTCACTGGCACTTGTCGTGCTGTGGCTCGCCTCAACCAAAGCGCGCTAGGCAGCTTCATCCTTTGGCGGAGATAAGGCCAACAGCCGCGCCCCCGCGCCCGGCACTTGCTTGCTGTCATTGGCCACGAAGCGCAAATCGCCATTCGCCGCAATCACACATAGCAAAACCGAACCAGGCCGCTCTGCCCGCCAAGCGTCAAAGCCGTAGGCCTCGGTCAGCTTGGTGCTGCGCACCGTCCAACCCGTTGTCATTAAGGCCTCATAGTCATCAAAGTTACGCCCATCGCCAATCCGCCGCCCACCCAAGGTGACGGGCAGGGCGTGGCGCTGGCTATCGCTTTTCATCCGGGGCAGTTGCCACACCTTGTCGCGGCCAAATTCAGGGGCCAAATCGGTGACAACCAGCGTGTTATAGGCATCATTATCGGTCGCGGCGAGGATGGTGGAAAAGCCGATGAACTCGACCTTGCTTTCCGCCGCTTCTGACAAAATATCACCGTAAAACACCTGCAACCCTGCCGCGCGGGCATGGCGCAAATGGCCAAGGTTCAAATCAGTCACCAAAACCGGCACCTCGGCCTTTTTCAACGCAGCCCCAAGCCCTGTGGTCAAGCGCGTGCCGCCCACCAACAAAACCCCCGGCACTTCGGCGGCGCGCAGCCCCAAAAAGCTGGCCAAAGGCGTAAGGCCAAAGCCGTTGATCACAACCGTGGCCGCAACCAACGCAAAGGCCAATGGCCCGATGGCCGCACCATCCGGCACACCAAGTGCCACCAAACGCTCACCAAACAGACCCGCAACCGCCATCAGCACAACCCCGCGCGGGCCGGTCAATGCCACCAATATCCGTTCACGCATCGGCACCGTGGTGCCGATCAGCGACAGCATAACCGACAAAGGCCGCGCCACCAAAACCACCAGGGCCACGAACAACACTGCCCGCATATCCAGCGACAGCAACGCCTGCATATCCAAGCCCGCCGCCAGCAAGATAAACACACCCGACACCAGCAGAATCGTCGCATGTTCCTTGAACCGCCGCAGTTCCTCATAGCTGGGCAAGGCGGCGTTCGCGATCACAAGGCCCATCACGGTAACCGCGAGCAGCCCGCTTTCATGCAACGCGCGGTCTGAAATGGTAAAGGCCGCAAGCATCACGACAAACAACACCGGCACCTTCATATATTCCGGCACCAAGGCGCGGCGAAACGCCACCGCAATGCCACGCCCTGCCAGCCAACCCACCAGAGTTGCAAAGAAAATACCGCCAAAGAAATGGCCCGCCGCCGCCATCTCCCCTGTGTTCTCACTCAAAACCTGTACGACGCCAAAGGCCAAAACAGCGGCCAATGCGCCCACCGGGTCGTTCACAATCGCCTCCCATTGCAACAAGGCGGCAGGCCTGCGCGACAGGCGCGCTTGGCGCAACAAAGGCGCAATCACCGTGGGGCCAGTCACAATCATAATGCCGCCAAACACGGCTGATGCTTCCCACCCAAGCCCTGCCCCGTAATGCACGGCTAGGGTCGATGTCAGCCACCCCAAAGGGGCGCCAAAAATCACCAAACGCCGCACGCCCTTGGCCGCATCTTGCAGCGCGTGAAAGTTCAGCGACAACCCACCTTCAAACAAAATCACTGCCACCGCGATCGAAATCATCGGCCCGACCAAATCACCAATATCGCGCGATGGAATAAATATCCCCGTGATCGGCCCCACAATCAGGCCCGCAAGCAGCATCAGCACAATCGCAGGCATCTGGATGCGCCACGCAAGCCACTGCGCGCCCACCCCGATCACGCCGATCAGCGCAAAGGCCTCAACGGGGTTCAATCCTTCGGTCGTCATATCGGTTTACTCCGGCTGGATCGGCGCTGTTTGAAACAAGCGCGCGTGTTCTTGTATGGCAAAACGGTCGGTCATGCCGGCCACATAATCGGCCACAATCCGGGCCAGCAAAACATGGGTATCGGCGCGGGCTACATCCTCGGCCCATTCGGTGGGCAGCAATTCGGGCTGCGCCATGAACAAGGGAAACAGATCACGCACTACGGCCGTGACCCGCGTGCGCTCTTTCATTACGCTGGGCGCGCGGTACATGCGGGTGAACAGAAACGAGCGGATCGCCTTTAACTCCTGATACAGCGGCTTGGAAAACCGTATAACAGTACCTTCCATCGCTCTGATTTCATGGACAGATTGCGGTTCCGCCGCCTCCAGCCGAATATTGGCCACGTTAATCACATCTTCAACCATCCTGCCAAAAACCCGGCGCAGCGCCTCATGTCGGCGGCGCATCTTTTCCAAACCGGGATAGAGCGCATCGACTTCGGCAAAGGCTGGGCCGGTGACGGGCAGGTCCATCAAATCCGCCTCATCAAACAGGCCAGATCGCAACCCGTCATGCAAATCATGGTGCGAATAGGCAATGTCATCGGCAATCGCTGCCACTTGCGCCTCGGCGCTGGCGAAAGTGTGCAATTCCAAATCCCATTCAGCATTGGCCTCAACCAGCGCATAGGGCAGCGCTTCGCCGGGGGCAGCGACCACGGGGCCGTTGTGTTTTGCAATGCCTTCAAGGGCTTCCCACGTTAGATTCAACCCATCGAAATCGGCATAGTGGCGTTCCAACCGCGTCACAATCCGCAAGGCTTGGGCGTTATGATCAAAACCCCCATAAGGCGCCATCAACTCGGCCAAGGCATCCTCGCCCGTGTGGCCAAAGGGGGTGTGGCCCAGATCATGGGCCAGCGCAATCGCCTCGGCCAAATCAGTGTTCAGCCCCAAAACGCCCGAAATCGTCCGCGCAACTTGTGCCACCTCTATCGAATGGGTCAGCCGGGTGCGGTAATAATCGCCCTCATGTTCGACAAAAACTTGCGTCTTGTGCTTGAGCCGCCGAAACGCCGAGGAATGGATAATCCGATCCCTATCGCGTTGAAAAGGTGAGCGGAACGACGACATCCGCTCCTCGTGCAGACGCCCGCGCGATGCGTCGGGCTGGCAGGCATAGGGTGCAAACATCATTCAAACCTTTTGCGCCATGCAGACCATGGCCGTTGCGGTCCCCTATACGCCAATCACTTGGCAAATGGCACCCTCGTCAGCGCATCTTGTTCCGCCCCGCCTACAGGCCTATATTAAGGAAGACCTCAGACACAAGGTGTTGTAAAAATGACCCTGACCCTGCCCCCCCGCGTGACCGACCGTGCCTTTGCAAGGCTGGCTGAGATTGCCGAAGAAACCGGCGATATCAAAGCGTTGCGCGTCGCTGTTGAAGGGGGCGGCTGTTCTGGCTTTCAATATGATATCCGGCTGGATGACCCGACTGATGACGATATGATCCTTGAAAAAGACGGCATGAAAGTGCTGGTCGATACCGTGTCATTGCCGTTTTTGTCCAACGCCGTGATTGATTTCACCGAAGAATTGATCGGCGCGCGCTTTGTAATTGAAAATCCCAATGCCAGCAGCGCCTGTGGCTGTGGCATTTCCTTTTCGATGTAAGCTTGCCCCTTTTGTCCCCGCCCCCTAAAACAAACTCAATAGCAAGGGGCGGATCATGAAACTGGCAACTTTCAACATCAACGGAATCAAGGCCAGAATCGACGCGCTGCCGCGCTGGCTTGCCGCCGCCAAACCCGATGTCGTGGCCTTACAAGAAATCAAATCCGTCGATGAAAACTTTCCGCGCGACGTGCTCGAAGATATGGGCTACCGCGTTGAAACCCATGGGCAAAAAGGCTTTAACGGCGTCGCCATCCTGTCGCGCCTACCGCTGGAAGATATCACCCGCGGCCTGCCCGGAGATGACACCGACGAACAGGCCCGCTGGATAGAGGCGACGGTAATAGGCGAACGCCCCATACGACTGTGCGGCCTTTACCTTCCCAATGGCAACCCCGCGCCCGGCCCGAAATACGACTATAAACTGGCATGGATGGCGCGAATGGAGGCGCGGGTAGCAGCACTTTTGAAAACCGAGGAACCCTTGGTGATCGCAGGCGATTACAACGTGATCCCGCAGCTCGAAGATGCTGCAAATCCAATGGCTTGGGCTGAGGACGCGCTGTTTTTACCCGCCACCCGTGCCGCCTATCGCCGCATTGTTAATCTTGGGCTGACAGACGCCTTTCGCGCCCGCAACCCTGCCCCCGGCCAGTATAGTTTTTGGGATTATCAGGCCGGCGCGTGGGAGAAAAACAACGGCATCCGCATCGACCACCTTCTGCTTTCCGCGCAGGCGGCCGACCTTTTGCGCGATTGCCGCATTGACCGTGAGGTTCGGGCTGAAGAAAAGCCGTCCGACCATGTTCCCGTCTGGATTGATCTGGCCGCTTAAAATCAAGCGCTACGGCGTGGCCGTCACGTCATGCCCATAAATCCAGTCAAACTTGCGCAGCGCCAATCCCGGTGCCACCGCGCGCCCCAGCCGCAACCCCAAATGCGCCACCCCACGCAACGGCCCCGCCAGATGATAGGCCCGCGCATTTCCATTCGCCGCCTGCACAATCCGCGCGCAGCGAAACTGCCGCAGTGATTGATAGGCCGCCAAACCTGCCGTCAGCCCCAAACGGTCCAAGCAATCGGCCAACACCCAAGCATCTTCCAGCGCCATATTCGCGCCTTGGGCCAAAAACGGCAGTGTCGGGTGGGCCGCATCACCTAATATGGCCGCGTTTTGCCCAAACCAATGCTTGGCCACCGGGTGGCGAAACAGCCCCCACAGCCACACATCACTTACCGCCCCCAGCCAGCCTTGCACCCGCGGGGAAAAGCCATCAAACGCAAGTCGCATTTCCATCGGATCATCGCGCAGATTCCACCCTTCTTGCACCCATTGCCGCCGTTCCTCTACGGCCACAAGATTGCGCATGGTCCCACCACGCAGCGGATAACTGACCAAATGGCGGCCTTCCCCCATATGCACCTCGGCCTCGGCCAGATCACCGGGGGTGGCCGGGATAAGCGCGCGCCATGCAACCTGATGCGTGAAAAACGGCGCCACCACCCCGTTCAACGCAGCCCGCACCCGCGACTGCAAACCATCCGCGCCAATCACAAACCCCACGCGGCGTTCCTCGCCCGTCGCGGTAACAAGTCGGGGCATGCTGCCTGAAACGTCCACCTCTTCGATCCGTTGCAAAAGCTGCAATTCAACCCCTGCCGCCTCGGCCCCTTGCCGCAGCACGTCAATAAGATCTGCACGGTGAACAAGGTGAAAAGCGTGGTTTGGCCGCAACTTGGCCAAGTCCAACCGCAACACAGAATCGCCGCTATAGCCGTCGCGCAAATGGATCGCTTGGGTGCGCGTGGCCAAATTGGTCAGCGCGGTTTCCAACCCCAAAGCCCGCAAAACCACAGCGCCATTCGGGCTAATTTGCAGACCGGCCCCCACCTCGCGGATCGCATCGGCCTGTTCAAGCACCGTCACGCACGCGCCCCGCTGCGCCAAAGCTGTGGCCACAGCCAGCCCCGCCACGCCTGCACCCAACACGGTGAATTCGATATCTTTCAAAGTCATCTTTTGGGCCCTTTAAAACGCGCAAAGCCGGACCCTGTGTCAGGCCCGGCTTTTGTGATCATCACCGATTATGGCCATTGGATCAATCCTTTCGATCCCATGTACCACCAATCCCCGCATGTCAGTCTTCGCGGTGAACCCGTTCCCGGCGCTCATGCTTTTCTTGCGCTTCCAGCGTCATTGTCGCAATGGGTCGCGCATCAAGCCGTTTCAACGAAATCGGCTCTCCGGTCACTTCGCAATAGCCGAACTCGCCATGCTCAATCCGGCGCAGTGCCGCGTCGATCTTGGACACCAACTTGCGCTGCCGGTCCCGCGTGCGCAGTTCCAGCGCGCGGTCAGTTTCCTCAGACGCGCGGTCGGCGATATCAGGCACCGCACGCGCGGACCCTTGCAGCCCTTCAATCGTTTCTGCCGACTGGTCCAGCATATCTTGCTTCCAAGTCTGCAATTTGCGACGGAAATACTCCAACTGGCGGTCATTCATGAATGGCTCGCTCTCAGCCGGGCGGTAATCGTCGGGAACAAAGGCCTCTACCTTCATCTCATCAATCTCCATTAGGTCGGATGCAGCCGATACGGGGGGGGGGTCTGTAATGCGGTAGCCTTGGCAACGGCTTTAAACACAACACACACTCCTATTCGCGTCCCCATAAAGGAAGCTGAAACCATTGTCACTAGCGGTTGCGACAATTTCATGGCGCGGATAGGGTCTTGTGGAAACATAAGACAAGGCCGCAACTTAAAGATGAAATTTACCTCCACCGACAGCTATATCGCCACCGAAGACCTCACCGTCGCGGTCAATGCCGCAGTGATCTTGCAACGCCCTTTGCTGGTGAAAGGTGAGCCGGGTACAGGCAAAACCGAATTGGCCCGCCAAGTGGCGCAGGCGCTGGGAATGCCGCTGATGGAATGGCATGTGAAATCCACCACCAAGGCGCAACAAGGCCTTTATGAATATGATGCCGTTAGCCGTTTGCGTGACAGCCAATTGGGCGAAGAACGGGTGCATGACGTCAAAAACTACATCCGCAAAGGCAAGCTATGGCAAGCGTTTGAGGCAGAAGAGCGGGTTGTGCTACTGATCGACGAAATCGACAAGGCCGACATCGAATTCCCGAATGATCTGTTGCAAGAATTGGATCGGATGGAGTTTTTCGTTTATGAAACCGGCGAAGTGATCAAGGCCCGCCAGCGCCCCATCGTCATCATCACCTCCAACAATGAAAAAGAACTGCCCGACGCGTTTTTGCGCCGCTGCTTTTTCCACTTCATCCGATTCCCCGAAATTGCGACCCTCCGCCAGATCGTTGAGGTGCATTTCCCCGGTATCAAAGAGGCGCTTCTGACCACCGCCCTCACCCAGTTTTATGAACTGCGCGAGATGCCCGGCCTCAAGAAAAAGCCATCAACCAGCGAAGTGCTCGATTGGTTAAAGCTGCTTTTGGCCGAAGATTTACAACCCGAAGATCTGGCCCGCCACAAGGTATCGCTGCCACGCCTGCACGGTGCCTTGCTGAAAAACGAACAGGATGTGCATTTGTTTGAACGGCTGGCCTTTATGGCACGAGGGCAGCGGTAATCTTGCCGCACCCCACATCTTGTACCGATCGAACACTGCCCCGCAGTTAAATCTTGGTGTTAAAGTCGCCCCGTAACCCCTTGCAACTGGACAGAGAATCGGGACCGAAATGTGGCGGGGTTGCCCTGATGCTGCCTTAATTGTGCCACATTGCTATCACGAATTTCAATTTTATGAATTATATTGAAACATTTCGAGATCAAACCAAGGTAAATCTGGCGTTCCTCCTGGTTTGGCCCTCTAACCCTTGAATCTGCTTTCGCCTCAAAGAATCCCGATGATTGACACATACGGGCCGTGAAACTGACACTCCATCCCTGTTCTCTAGACGAATAGCAGAACAACCAAGCGGAAGTGTCATGACCCAAAACGATATGTTGAGCACAAGACCCCTAGCGCCCGGCGATTTTGAGGCGTGGTTTCCGCTATGGGGCCAGTATCTGGCGCAAAATGACACCAAGATGCGCTGGACTGATCGTACAGCCCTGTTCCGCCAGCTTGCCCGCTGCATCGACAATGCCGCCGCGATGGTGGTCGAATGTGAAGGCAAAATGGTCGGGATCGCACATTTCCATGTGCACAAGGCCGAATTTGCCTTTGAAAACGCCTATTTCGTCCAAGACGTTTATATCACGCCCGAATTTAAGGCGCAGCGTGCCGGCGCAACCTTGATGCGTGCGGTCTATGCTGCCGCCCAAGAAAACGGCGCGCCAGCAGTCTATTGGAAGGCTTGCGAACTTATTCACAACCGCACCCAATCCGTTGCGGAAATCTCGTCTTTCCTCCAGTTTAAAAAGGCCGCTTAACATGCGCTTGGCCTCTCTATTGGCAATCGGTTTTCTGACGGCATGCGTGCCCAGTCCCGGTGCAGATGTTTCGATGAACCAAAGCAAATCCTCAACCGCAACCAGCGGCAGGGTTTCGCCCGAAATGAACCGTTTTGGTTTGGCCGCCGCGCCCAGATCGCAGCGCAACAACGCAGATATCGCTCGCGATTTCCTAGAGCTGGCCTTCACAATGGAAAGCGGGCGCCCCTTGCCCGTGCTGACCCGCTTTGAAGGTCCGATTACCGTGCGGACCTCGGGAAAAATGCCCCCCAGCGCCTCGACCGACCTTGCGCGCCTGTTGCAGCGGTTCCGCAATGAGGCTGGGATAAACATCCGCGAAGTGGCCGGTGGGCCGGCCTCGATCAATATCGAATTCGTCCCGCGCAAGTCGATTCAGGCAGTCTACAGCAACGTAGCTTGTTTTGTTGTGCCGCGCGTCACCTCATGGGAACAGTTCCGCGCCGGCCGCAACACTGGCACCTTGGATTGGTCAACCCTGACCGAGCGTCAGCAAGTCTCGGTTTTTATCCCGGCAGACAGCACCGCCCAAGAGGTCCGCGATTGCCTGCACGAAGAAACCGCGCAAGCCATGGGTCCGCTGAATGATCTGTTCCGCTTGACCGATTCTGTCTTTAACGACGACAATTTCAACACCACGCTCACCGGCTTTGATATGACCATCCTGCGGGCGTATTATTCGCCCGAATTACGCTCTGGTATGACTCAGGCGCAGGTCGCAGCCAAACTCCCCACCATTTTGGCACGGGCAAACCCGGCGGGTAACAACGCCGCCATGCGCCCCCAAGCCAAAGCACCCCGCTTTTGGATCAATGCGATCCAAACTGCCCTTGGTGGCGGCGGCAGCACCCAGCGGCGTGAAGATGCCGCACGCCAAGCCGTGTCCACGGCCCGCGCCCAAGGTTGGACCGATGGGCGTTTGGCATTCAGCTATTTCGCCCTTGGTCGCATAACCTTGGCCCGCGATCCAAACACCGCAATTTCGGCTTTTACCGAAGCAGGTCGCATTTACCGCAGCCTGCCTGGTGGTGCCATCCATGCCGCCCATGTTGATATGCAACTGGCCGCCTATGCCCTCTCGCGTGGCGAGGCTGACAAAGCGCTGGAAATTGCCAACCGCACCATGCCTGCTGTGGCCGCAGCCGAAAACGCCGCCCTCATGGCAACCTTGATGCTGCTCAAAGCCGAGGCGCTTGACCTGCAAGGCCGTTCGCGCGAAGCATCAGCCGTTCGCATAGACAGTGGCGGCTGGGCGCGCTATGGCTTTGGTTCAGATGCGCAAATCAAAGCGCGGGCAGCCGAAATCTCGGCCCTCGCGCGGCGCGGCAAAAAAAGCTGACAACCGGGCATTCGCCCCTTTGTCACGGGGGCGAATGAATGATTGTTTTAGGCAGTATGCTGCTGGGCGCAATAATTGGCGCAGGACTTGCGCGCAAGCGCGGGGGCAAGACCTTGGATCTGCTGCAATATGGCGCAGGCTTCATGATTGCCTTTGGCCTTTTGGGCCTGTTCGTGACCATCCTTATTGATCGCATGATCTAAGCCAATGTTTCTCCCCTTCTTCGACAGTCTGCGGCGGCATGGGGTTCCCGTAAGCCTGCGGGAGTACCTGTCGTTTCTGGAAGGTGTGGTCGCAGGCCTTGTGACCTATGATGTTGATGGCTTCTACTATCTGGCCCGCCTGACCATGGTCAAGGATGAGCGGCATCTAGACCGCTTTGACCAAGCTTTCGCACATAGTTTCAAAGGCTTGGAAACCGTCACGCCCGAGGCGGTGATTGATGCGCTGGACCTGCCCGAGGATTGGCTGCGCAAGCTTGCCGAAAAGCACCTGAGCGCAGAGGAACGCGCCGCGGTGGAGGCGTTGGGCGGCTTTGACAAGCTGATGGAAACCTTAAAACAGCGGCTAGAAGAGCAAAAAGGTCGTCATCAAGGCGGTAATAAATGGGTGGGTACCGCCGGCACATCGCCCTTTGGCGCTTATGGCTACAACCCCGAAGGCGTGCGCATCGGCCAAAAAGAGGGCCGCCATGGCCGCGCGGTCAAGGTATGGGACAAGCGCGAATTCAAAAATCTCGACGACACGGTCGAACTTGGCACCCGCAACATCAAAGTGGCCTTGAAACGCCTGCGCAAATGGGCGCGCGATGGCGCATCTGAGGAGTTGGACCTCGACGGCACCATCCGCGCCACCGCCGAACACGGGTATCTTGATGTGAAAACCCGCCCCGAACGGCGCAATGCCGTTAAGGTTTTGCTGTTTCTCGATGTCGGCGGGTCAATGGACCCTTATGTCAAAGTGGTTGAGGAATTGTTCAGCGCCGCCCGGTCCGAATTTCGCCATCTCGAACATTTCTATTTCCACAATTGCATCTATGAAGGCCTGTGGCGCGACAACCGCCGCCGCTGGGACGCGCAAACCCCCACATGGGACGTGCTGCGCACCTATGGCCCTGATTGGAAATGCATTTTCGTGGGCGATGCAAGCATGAGCCCTTATGAAATCCTCCACCCCGGCGGTGCCAATGAACATTGGAACGCCGAGGCCGGCCAAGTATGGCTGGACCGTCTGTGCCAGCAATGGCCCAGCCATCTGTGGATCAACCCCACGCCTGAACGGTTTTGGAACCACAGCCATTCCATCCGCCTCATCCGCGAAACCTTGGGTGACCGCATGGTCCCCATGACCCTCGACGGCATTTCGCGCGGCACCAAAGGACTAAGCCGATGAGGCGCAAGGTCATGCTGGCAGGCTTTGCCATAGCCGCCCTGCTCACCGCCTTTTTCGCCGTGCGCGCCATCTTGTTTGCGCTGTTTTGGATGGACACCCCGCCCCAAACCCACCCGATAGAACCGTGGATGACCCCCCGCTATATCGCACGCACCTATGACATTCCGCGCGACCAGATGCTGGGCATCCTTGGCCTCGCTTCTGACGAAACCCCGCGCCAACCGCTAGACAGTTTGGCCCGCAACCGTGGCGTGCCGGTACAAATCTACATCGACCAGATCGAAGCACTGCTAGAGGCGCGGCCACGCCAATGACCGATCTTTTGCTCCTCTGGGTGTCCGATTACGGCTTGGTGGTGATTACGCTTGCAACGCTTTTATCCTGTTTCGCTCTACCCATGCCCTCCTCACTCATGATGATGGCAGGGGGTGCCTTTGCCGCCGCAGGCGATTTGGTCCTGTGGCAAGTGTGCTTGGCCGCCTTCACCGGCGCAGTCACTGGTGATCAAACCGGCTACCTGCTGGCCCGCCACTACGGTGGAGATCGGCTTTGGACGCGCTTGCGCCGCAGGCGCGCCTCGGCCCGGCTCCTCGCCCAAGCCGAAACCCTGCTTGCGCGGCGCGGCGGTTGGGCAGTCTACCTCACCCGCTGGCTGTTCAGCCCGCTTGGCCCCTATGTAAACCTAATCGCCGGCGCCACCCGCATGCCATGGCGGCGCTTTTTGCTGGCCGATCTGGCCGGCGAGGCAACGTGGGTCGCGGTATATGTCACCCTCGGTTATGTTTTCGGCACCCAGATTGAGGAAGTCGCCGACACACTTGGCAACGTCATCGGCGCACTAACCGCAGGCATGATGACCGTTCTTTTGGGCCGCGCCCTTTGGCGCCAACGCGGCACGCGCCGCACCCCCCGACCATGACCCAGATTTTTCGCGCAACCCTTCCCTGCACCACAAAACACCCCATATTAAAGCAATGACAGCGCTTATCCCTCTGATTTTGCCCCTCGTGATGGCCTATGTAATGTACCGCTTTTCGGCGTGGCAAACTGGCAAGCATCTGGACCAAACTTCCAAACCCCTGCGAGATCCAGACCTAGAGCAAGTGATGGCCCGTTTGGCCGTAGCCCTTGAGGTGCCGCGCGTCACCGTGCATGTCTATGATGTAGACCCGGTAAACGGCCTTGCTGCTCCCGATGGCCGGATTTTCCTGACCCGTGGGTTTATCGACCGTTACCGCCAAGGCATTGTCACAGCAGAAGAAATTGCCTCGGTGGTGGCGCATGAAATGGGCCATGTCGCCCTAGGCCACACCAAACGCCGGATGATTGATGTGACCGGACAAAACGCCGTTTTCATCCTAATCTCCACCTTGCTTAGCCGCATGATCCCAATCGTGGGCGTGTTCATCGCATCCTATATCACCAAACTCCTTGGCGCTGGCCTGTCGCGCAAGGACGAACACGAAGCTGACGCCTATGCCAGCGCCCTTTTGGTCAAGGCGGGCATCGGGTTGGAACCGCAAAAAAGCCTGTTCCGCAAACTTGACCGATTGACGGGTGCCTCGGGCCAAGAGGTGCCGCAATGGCTGCGCTCCCACCCCAAAACCGCTGAACGCATCGCGGCGATTGAGGCGCGCGCGCTGAAATGGGGCGTCTAAACCGCTTTAAGCACTATCCGCCAGCAACCTTGCCAAACGTGACAGCCCCAATGGCAGGTTCACAGCCGCCCCACCCCCAACCCCCAAGCGGATATGGTTGGGTTGGCCATATGCCGACCCTGGCAGCAAAAAGGTGCGGTAAGGGTCGCCAAGCAATGCGCGCGCAAAAGCCTCACCATCCGCACCACTGGTCAACCGCGCCAGCCCGATCAACCCCGCGCGGGGCCGCACCCATGACAGGCCGGGCTGGCTTGCGATAAACTGGTCCAACAGGTCCAAGTTCGCCGCCCCTTCCGCTCGCGCCGCCGCCAAGGCTGGAGCCAAGCGCTCAGGCCGCAGCGCAATTTCCGCGATATGTTCACCCAGCACATTCATAATCTCACTGGAGTTTTCGCGCAAAATCGTCGCGTCCATCAACAGCTCTTCATCTTGGCAAATCATCCAGCCCGTCCGCAGCCCTTGCAGCCCCAGCGCCTTAGACACCGACCCAGTGGTAATCCCGCGCACATAGATCCCCGCGATTGACGGCGCGCGCGGGCTGTCCCATTCCAGCCCTGCATACACCTCATCCACCACCAACCACGCCCCCACGCGATCGGCTATCTGCGCCACCTCGCGCAGTTCTGCCTCAGTCATCAACGCACCCGTAGGGTTGTTGGGATTTGTCATAAAAATCAATTTGGTACGCGGCCCAACTGCACCCCGCAACGCGTCCATCGGTAAGGCCCAACCGTCCTGTTCTTGCCGCGCGATCACGCGAATATCCGCCCCAATCGCCTGCGCCAGCACCGCCGCCTGCGGCCAACCGGGGCTTTCAATCACAATCTCATCGCCCGGCTGCACCAATTGCATGATGGCCAGAAAATTCGCCTCTGCCGCCCCTGCCGTTATCAGCACATGGTCGGGCGTGCACACTTGCCCCAACCCCGCCTGCGCAATCACCCCCGCGCGCAAAGCAGGCAGGCCGCGAAAGCTGACCCCGTTCCAATCAAGGCTCAGCCTTGGGTCCAAATCAGCCAGAAAGTCCCCAAGCTTGGGCGACGTTGCCAGCGAAAACCCCAAAATCGCCTCAGGCTCGGCTTGCGTGGTTTCCAAAAGATATTGAAACAAGCTGTGGATCTTGACTTTCATCAGGGCGTTACCTCAGGCTGGCGAAAAAGGGGATGCGACATGCTAACAGGAAAACCGACTTCGCTGACCGTGATGGATTATGGCCTGTTCAAAGTCCATCAAAACGGCAGGGTGATCGGAATTTGCGGCTTTTTGATCGAAACCGACGCGGATGAAAAGGTGCTTATCGACACCGGATTTCCTCAAAAATACGCCGATGATGGCGCAGCGGCTGCCTTGGCCGATGGCTTGGCCAGCTTTGGCGAGGTGCTCGACCTCGATAACCGCCACATGCCCGCCGCCCAACTGGCCCTGTGCAACCTGACCCCCGATGATATTGACCTGTTGATCATCACCCACGGCCATATCGACCATGTCGGCCATATCGCAGGCTTTCCGCACGCCCCAATTGTAATGGGTGCGGCTGAGCGCGCCTTGCCGCGCCCCAGCTATTTTGGCGATGTCCAACCGATGGACTGGCCCACAGCCACCTACCGCTTGCTTGACGCAGACACCCAAATCGGCCCCGGGTTTCAAGTGCTTATGGCCCCCGGCCACGCCCCCGGACAATTGGCTTTTCTGATTGAGCTGCCCGAAACGGGCGCGGTTTTGCTGACCTCTGACGCCATCTCGCGCCCTGCCGAAGTGACCGAAGGCTTCGAAGGCACCCGCGATTTTCTGACCGCCCGCGCCAGTGCCGCCCGCATCCTTGGGCTTGCGAAACAGCAAGATGCGATGGTGATCTATGGCCACTGCCCCGACCAATGGCCCAGCTTGCGCAAAGCCCCAAACGCCTACCGCTAAGCCGTTAACGCACATCACGGCCCTGATTGAGAATAATCACATTGCCCGATGAAATATCCCCCGCAGGCGACGCCAAAAACCCAACCCAAGCCGCTACCTCACTGGCCTGCATCGCCCGCCCATGCGGCATGGCGGCAATCGCGCGTGCCAAAACCTCCGGCGTCAGCACATTGAACAAAGGTGTCTCGGTCATCGCTGGTGCAATTGAATTTACCGCAATTTTTTCAACCGCATAGCGGCGCGCAAGGTCCTTGGTCAGCGTGTCCATCGCCGCCTTGGACGCCCGGTAATGCGGCGGATCAAACACATCAAAATTATACGCCCCGTTGGAGGAGATATTGATGATCTTGCGCACTCCCTCGACCGCCCCCGATCGCGCCAGCATCCGCTTTACTCCGGCCTGACAGCAATAGAAAGCCGAGGCGAAATTCACCTCCATCTGGCGCGAAAACTCCTCCGCTGGAATGTCTGGAAAGTCTGACATAAAGCAGGTGCCAGCATTGTTCACCAATACATCGACCCGGTCAAACCCTTGAAAAAGCGCATCAACAGCCCCCGCATCGGTCAGATCAATCACACAGCCCGAAAACTGCGGCTCAGCCATTTGCGCCAAACCTTCATAGTCAAGGTCAAGCCCGGTCACACGAAACCCATCAGTCAGCAGCTTGGCACAAATCGCGCGCCCCATCCCGCCTGCCGCCCCAGTTACAACCGCATGTTTCATCCGCGACCCTTCCTCAAAAAATCTCTCGCCTAAGGCTGCGCTGGATTATAAAGGGTTTCAAGATCTGTCTTTTCGATTGCACCGCGAAAAAACGCGCCCATGATCTGACACCTAGCGCCAAAGACCAAAGGACACCAACCATGCACCCCACCGGCGACGGCTATTTCCTCTATCACTCCATCGGCCAATACCCTGGCAAAGCCGCCGATATGGCGACCGCTATGGCCGATTTTGCAAGCGTCTGGGGGGCGGCGAATGATGGGCAATGGGCGGCGGTTCTGGCCCAACGGCAAGCCTTCATTGACCAATGGGCCGGGTTGATCGGGGCCGATACAGGCACAGTGACCACAACCGAAAACGTCACCGCCTCGCTTTATTCCTTGATGGGTGCTTTGCCGTCCAAAGCCTTGAAAGGGCGCAAGGTTTTGGTGGCAGGCGATTGTTTTCCGTCGGTACATTTCTTGCTCGCAGGCCTTGCCCCACGCCTTGGATTTGACCTTGTGACCGTGCCTTTACGCCAAGGCGCCACTTGGGCCGAGGATGAAGATATCATCGCCCATTGGGGGCCGGATGTTGGCGTGGCTTTGCTGACATGGGTCAGCTCCACCTCGTCGCACCGCTCCGACATCGCGAGCCTTGTGGCCCACGGCCGCGCCACCGGCACGCTCATGGGCGTCGATCTGACCCAAGCGGTCGGCCTTTTGCCCTTTGACGTGCAAACCCCTCAGGTCGATTTCGCCATTTCCACCAGCCTGAAATGGATGTGCGGCGCGCCGGGGGCTGGCGTCCTGTACGTCAAACCCGCCCTGATCGCCGACAGCCACCCCGAATTTCGCGGCTGGTTCAGCCAGCCCAACCCGTTTTCATGGGATTTTGACAAATTCAGCTACGCCACCGATATTCGCCGCTTTGACAATGGCACACCGGGCGTGGTGGCCGCCCTCGCCTCGCTGCCCGCAATGAACTGGCTGATGGCCCAAGACCGCCCCGGCCTTTTGGCCCATAACCGTGCGCTGACAGCCCAGATTTTGGCCGGGGTTGATGCGCTGGGCCTGCCGCTCGTCTGCCCCCGCGCACCCGATCAACGCGGCGGCAGTATTATGGTTCGCTTGCCCGACCGGGTACCCGCCTCCGATGTGCTGGCCCGTTTTCGCGCCGCCGATATCTACGCCGATGCCCGCAGCCAAACCTTGCGCCTCTCGCCGGGGGTCATGACCACAGCCGCAGGGGTTGACCGGATGCTTGGGGTCTTGGCGCAGGCGCTATAAGCCGGGGCGTTGCCCCCCCCTAGCCAACCGCCACCACTTCCGTCTTCCACCCTACACATTTGGCCGCCAACGCAGGCGGCAGCGGTTTGTCAGTGATGAACATATCCAGCGCTGCCAATGACACAATCCGCGCAGGGGCGTGGCGTTGAAACTTGGATTGGTCCGCCACCAGGATGCTCCGGCGGGCTTGGGCCAAAACCGTCTGGCTCACCGTGACCTCTTGGAAATCAAAGTCTAAAACATCACCGTCTTGGTCCAGCGCCGAACAGCCAATCACCGCAACATCAAATTTGAACCGCCGGATCGACGCAGATGCCAAATGCCCAACCAACCCCCCATCCGATCGCCGCAAAGTGCCGCCTGTGACAATCACTTCGACTTTAGGATTGCCCGTCAAGATGTTGGCAACATTCATATTATTGGTCACCACCAAAAGCCGGCTATGGTGCAGCAAGGCCCGCGCAACCGCCTCGGTTCTGGTCCCGATATTCAAAAACACCGACGCACCATCCGGGATCTGCGCAGCACAAACCTGCGCAATCGCTTGCTTTTCCGCAGCATTCAGACTGCGCCGATCTTCATACCCAATATTCGTGGTGCCAGACGGCAAAATCGCGCCGCCATGCACGCGTTGCAACCGCCCCGCATCGGACAAATCCGACAAATCGCGCCGGATGGTCTGCACCGTCACGCCAAAGCGGTCGGCCAAATCCTCCACCGTCACGCGGCCTTCACGGCGCGCAATGTCCAAAATATCAGGATGGCACAGGTTTTGCAGCATGGCACTTTCGGTTTGATCAGGCTTATCGGTTAGCAGGCCCTGCGGTTTTGACAAAGCGATTAAAGCGAAAACGCCCCGAATCTCCCAAATTTCGAACAAAAACGAAAGTAAAACTTGCTCTTTTATGCGCGAAATGGTTCAATATACAAAGGTTTTCGGGGAAATTTACCATGCAAGATGACAGCCAAATCACGGATCTGTTCATAATCGGCGGTGGCATCAATGGCACAGGTATTGCGCGCGACGCATCGGGCCGTGGGCTTTCGGTGGTCTTGGCCGAAATGAATGATCTTGCCTCTGCCACCTCTTCTGCCTCAACCAAACTCTTTCACGGCGGTTTGCGCTATTTAGAGTATTTCGAATTCCGGCTGGTCCGTGAGGCGTTGATCGAGCGTGAAGTGTTGCTGCGCGCCATGCCCCATATCAGCTGGCCTATGCGATTTGTCTTGCCATACCATAAAAATATGCGGTTCGAAAATGACACCCCCACCTCTAAACTGCTTGGAATTGTCATGCCGTGGATGCGCGGGCGCAGGCCTGCGTGGCTTATCCGTTTGGGCCTTTTCCTCTATGACACTCTAGGCGGGCGCAAACTCTTGCCCGGCACCACGACCCTGGCCTTGCCCGGCACCCCCGAAGGCGCGCCTTTGGACGACCGCTTTCAAACCGCCTATGAATATTCCGACTGCTGGATTGAGGATTCGCGCCTTGTCGTCCTAAACGCCCGCGATGCGCAGGCCCGCGGCGCGCAAATTCATGTTCGAACGAAAGTGACCGCAGCCATCCGTGTGGGCGATCTTTGGCACGTCACGCTCGACAGTGGCAAAACCATCCGCGCGCGGATGCTGGTGAATGCGGCAGGCCCGTGGGTGGGTGATATCATCGGGCAAAAGTTGCGGTTGAACGTCAAGGACGGCGTGCGCTTGGTGCGCGGCAGCCATATCGTGACCAAACGCCTCTATCCACATGACAAATGCTATTTCTTTCAAGGCACTGACGGCCGGATCATCTTTGCCATTCCCTATGAAACCGACTTTACCCTGATCGGCACCACCGATTCTGAACACATTGACCCTGACCAAAAACCCTTTTGCACCGACACCGAGCGGGACTATCTGATTGATTTTGCAAACCAATATTTCAAGCAAGACATCATCGCCGAGGATGTGGTCTGGTCTTATTCCGGCGTGCGGCCATTGCATGATGATGGCGCAAGCAACGCCAGTGCCGCCACCCGCGACTATACGCTCAAGGTTGATACGAACGGCGGCGCGCCGGTGCTCAACATCTTTGGCGGCAAAATCACCACCTACCGGCGGCTGGCCGAAAGTGCGATGGATAAAATCGCCGCCTATTTCCCCGGTCTTCCCGGCAAATGGACCGCAGGCGTGGCCTTGCCTGGTGGCGATTTCCCGGTGAACGGCGTGCCGCAGCTGATCGCGCGGCTACAATTCGACTACCCGTTCCTCACCCCCGTGTGGGCGCGGCGGCTGGTCCGTGCCTATGGCACGGAGGCCTGCACCGTTCTGGGTGACGCCCGCCAAACCTCTGATCTGGGCCGCGATTTTGGCGCCACCCTCACCGCGCGTGAGGTCGACTGGCTGATGACACGAGAATATGCCACCCGCGCCGAGGATGTGGTTTGGCGGCGCAGCAAGCTGGGCCTGCGGATGACAGTTGCCCAAATCGCAGCGCTTGACGAATGGATGCAAGCACGGCCTTGATAAGGCAAACGCAAACCGGGGGGAAGACCATGCAACATATCCTAGCGATTGACCAAGGCACGACATCCAGCCGCGCGATCATTTTTGACGCGGCCATGCAGATCAAAGCGGTCGCCCAAGAAGAATTCCCCCAGCATTTCCCCGCCTCGGGTTGGGTTGAACATGACCCCTCAGATCTTTGGGCCACCACCGCAGGCACCTGCCGTGCCGCTATCGAAAAGGCAGGCCTTGGGGCCGATGATATTGCCGCAATTGGCATCACTAACCAGCGCGAAACCACCCTTGTCTGGGACCGCACCACAGGTGAGCCGATCCACCGCGCCATTGTCTGGCAAGACCGCCGCACCGCAGACTATTGCCGCGAGCTGCGTGACACGGGCCATGATAGCCTGATCACCGCGCGCACGGGCCTGCTGGCCGACCCATATTTCTCCGGCACCAAACTGCGCTGGATTTTGAACCATGTAGACGGTGCGCGCGACCGCGCCCGGCGCGGCGAATTGGCCTTTGGCACTGTGGACAGCTACCTGATCTGGAAACTGACAGGCGGCGCCGCCCATGTGACCGATGCCACCAACGCCGCCCGCACTATGCTTTATGACATTCACAAAGGTGTGTGGAGCAAAGACATCTGTGATCTCTTTGATATCCCAATGGAAATGCTGCCAGAGGTCAAGGATTGCGCTGCTGATTTTGGCATGACCCGCGCTGATCTGTTTGGCCGCCCGATCCCGATCTTAGGCGTGGCAGGCGACCAACAAGCCGCCACCGTAGGCCAAGCTTGCTTTGCTCCGGGCATGATGAAATCGACCTATGGCACGGGCTGTTTTGCGCTGCTGAACACCGGAGATACGGCGGTCGCGTCCAAAAACCGTTTACTGACGACCATCGCCTATCAGTTGGACGGCAAACCGACCTATGCGCTGGAAGGGTCAATTTTCATCGCAGGTGCGGTTGTGCAATGGTTGCGTGATGGGTTGAAAATGATCCGCGACGCGTCTGAAACCCAGCCCCTCGCGATGCGCGCCGATGCTGCCCAAAACGTCGTGCTGGTGCCGGCCTTTGTTGGACTTGGCGCGCCCTATTGGAATGCGGAGTGCCGGGGCGCGATGTTTGGCCTGACCCGCGGGTCCGGCCCAGAAGAAATCGCACGTGCCGCCCTCGAATCCGTAGGCTACCAAACCCGCGATTTGTTAGAGGCAATGCAAGCCGATTGGGCCGCCACTGGAACCGCGCCTACCTTGCGCGTTGATGGTGGGATGACAGCATCCGATTGGACCATGCAGTTTTTGGCCGATATCATCGGGGCCAAGGTGGACCGCCCCGTTATGCGCGAAACCACCGCCCTTGGGGCCGCGTGGCTGGCAGGGCAACGCGCGGGGCTCTATCCAGATCAGGCGGGCTTTGCCGCCAATTGGGCCTTGGAGCGCACATTTGCCCCCACGATGGATGACGACACGCGCGCTGCAAAATATGGCGCATGGAAGCGGGCAGTGGCCGCTACCATGGCATTTTGATGGGGCGGTTTTTGGGGTTGGCGCGGGTTTTAGGTATTTTTGCCAAGATGAAATAGCAGGCCTTATCTACGCCCCATAAATTGCGCGATTTTGATGCCTGCTGCCTCAAGCGCTGCGCGGGTTGTTTTGGCAATCTCTACGGCCTCGGCCGTATCACCATGCATGCAAATCGTATCAATCGGGGTTTTGATATGCTTGCCGCTGGCCGTGATGATGGCCCCGGCTTTGACCATCTCTACCATGCGGCTTGCGGCAAGGGCGGGGTCATGGATCACTGCGCCCGGCAGTTTGCGGTCAACCAATGTGGCATCGTCATTATAGGCGCGATCGGCAAAAATCTCCGCAGCCCAAGTGCAGCCCAACGCGCGCACAGCCGTTTCTTGGGCGGTCGCTGCAAGCACCATGATGATGATCTGCGGATCTACCGCCAGCGCGCCGGCATAGCAGGCCTGCGCCATCGCCGCGTCCTCCGCCGCCATATTGGCCATCGCCCCGTGCAGTTTTAGGTGGCGCACGCGCCCACCAGCCAAGGCCGCCATCGCTTGCGCTGCCCCAAATTGATAGGCCACCATATGGCGCAATTCCGTGTGGCTGAGCGAGAGGCGTCTGCGGCCAAACCCTTGCAAATCGGCAAATCCGGGGTGCGCCCCAATACCCGTGCCATGCGCCATCGCCGCCGTCATCGTGGCGGCCATCACATCGGGGTCACTGGCGTGAAAACCGCAGGCGATATTGGCCGAGGTGATGGTCTTGAGCAAAGCCGCATCATCGCCCATACGCCACGGGCCAAACCCTTCGCCCATATCCGCGTTCAGATCGACAGTCAGGGACATATATCCTCCAATCGGTGACACTGGGGCCTTGGCAGTTTTTGCAATGTTATGCTTCTGCGGCCTCAGTCAGTAAGCCTAGCCTTCATTTTGCAAGTATTTGGGATGGACCTCAAGCGCCACGTCACCCACAGCACAGGTACCGCCTGACCAAAACAGCCGATCGCCCCTAAAACTAGCACAGCCAATCAACAGGCCACCGCCCCTTAAACAGGCTTTTCCTTGTCAACCACCCCCTGCCCTGCCATGCAAGTGCCATCCAAACCGAAAGCCCCCCATGCCCTTTTCCCGCTTTGACGCTGCCCAGATTGGCCACCTCGCAGCCACCCCCACAGGTGGCTCAGGCGCATGGGACATCCTGACCCCTGATGATTTCGCCCGCGCCATTGCTGAGATTTCGGGTTGGCAGGGCTATGCCCCCACCCCGCTGCACCCTTTGCCCGGCTTGGGCCAAGCCCTGTCGCTAGGCGAGGTGCTTTATAAGCACGAAGGCCCGCGCTTTGGCATTGGCAGTTTCAAGGCGCTGGGGGCGGCCTATGCGGGCCTGCGTGTCCTTCAAACCCAACTTTCAGCCAGCCTTGGCCGCTTGGTCGGGATGGATGAAATCAGCCGTGGCCACCTCTCCCCTGATGCCAGCACTGTGACCCTTTGTTCCGCCACCGATGGCAATCATGGCCGCTCGCTCGCTTGGGGGTGCAAGCGCTTCGGTGCTGCCTGCAAAATCTATATCCACGCCGAAGTGTCCGAGGCCCGCGCCCAAGTCATGCGTGATTTCGGCGCCGATGTGATCCGCGTCGCAGGCAACTACGACGCCTCGGTCGCCCGCGCCCGCAAGGATGCAGATGCCAATGGTTGGTTCATGGTCGCCGATACATCCTGGCCGGGCTACCGCCAGCCGCCCTTGGATGTGATGGCGGGCTACGGCCTGATGGCCGATGAAGCGTGCCGCGCGATGCCCACCGCCCCCACCCATCTGTTCTTGCAAGGTGGCGTCGGTGGGCTTGCCGCCGCCGTGGCCGCCTATCACCGCCAATATTGGGGCGACGCCGCCCCGCGCGTAGTGGTGGTCGAACCCGACCTAGCCCCTTGCCTCATGGCCAGCGCCCGCGCCGGCGGCGCGACCAGCGTCGATGTCACAACCGAGACAATGATGGCGGGCCTTTCTTGTGGTGAGCCGTCCGAACTCGCATGGGACATCCTGACAGATGAGGCGAGCGATTACCTCACCATCCCCGACAGCATCATAGGGCCCACCATGCGCCTGCTCGCCCGCCCCCTAGGCAGCGATCCAATGATCGAAGGCGGCGAAAGCGGCGTCGCAGGGCTTGCCGCCCTCGTAGCATCCGCCCGCCAACCCGCTTTGCGTATGGCCCTAAACCTCGGCCCCACATCGCGCGTCCTGCTCATCGGCTCCGAAGGCATCACCGACCCCAACATCTACGCTCAGGTAATGAGCCAACCAGACTGACCAAAAACCAACCTGCGCCATTTCATCTTTGAAAAAATACTCAAATCCCTACATCGCGGCCAAAGCAACCACGCCTGCTGCCACAATACAGGCCGCCAGCATCCGCCCGCGCCAAGGCCGCTCACCAAACACCAAAACCCCTATCAGCGCCGCAATAATCACACTCGATTCGCGCAGCGCCGACACCGCCCCCAACGGCGCAATCGTCTTGACATAAAGCACCAACCCATAGGCCGTCACCGCAGCTACCCCGCCCATCAACCCCAACAGAATTGTGCGCGCCGCAAAATGGCCCCGGTTGCGGCGGCGGTGCAAGGCGATGGCCAAAGGCACCGGTGCTTCAAACAAAAACAACCAGCCCATATAGCCCACCGCCGTACCCGCCTCGCGCACCCCAATGCCGTCGGCCACCGAATAGGTGCCGATGCACAGCCCCAACACCAGCGCCAATCCAATCGTCGACCGCTGGGCTTGCACTGCCCCGCGCATTATCGCCAACAGACAAATCCCGCCACTGACCAGCGCCAATCCCGCCCATCCCAGCGGCGTCAGGCTTTCCCCGATCAACACATAGGCAGAAATCGCCACAAAGGCCGGCGCCAGCCCCCGCGAAATCGGATAGACTTGGCTTAAATCCCCATGCCGATAGGCGCGAAACAACAGCACATAATAACCGTAATGTACGACGGTTGAGATAAAGATAAACGGCCAACTGGCCCGGTCGGGAATGGGTGAAATAGAAATCAGCACCACCCCCGCCAAGGCATGGGCCAGCGACACCGCCCCCAACACTCCTGCCCGGTCATCGACCGCTTTCAGCATCGCATTCCAACTGGCATGCAACAGCGCCGAAAACAGCACCAAACCCAGTGCGAAAGCAGTCATTTACGCGGGCCTAGCGCGGCCAGGGCAGCGAATAGGTTTTGACATTGGTGAAAAACTTCATCGCCTCCAACACGCCTTCCTTCACCGCATTACCACTGTCTTTGATCCCGCCAAAGGGTGACATTTCAATGCGGTAGCCCGGCTGCTCCCAAATATTCACCGTCCCCACATCCAACCCATTCACATAGGCAATCGCGCGGTTCAGATCATTGGTACACACCCCAGATGACAGCCCAAACTGCGTCGAATTGGAAATCGCCATCACCGCCACATCATCATCCGGCACCCGCACAATTGGCACGATGGGGCCAAAGGTTTCCTCCATCACCAACTCGCTACCATGCGGCACATAATCCACCACAATCGGCGGCAACAGCGCACCCTTGCGTCCCGGATGGTACAAAATCTTGGCCCCTTGTGCCTCAGCCTCCATCACGCGGCGCTCAAACACCTCAGCGGCCTTTGCATGCACCACACAGCCCAACTGCGTGTCGGGGTCCATCGGGTCACCAAAGCGCAGCTTTTTCGCCTTTTCCAGCACCATCGGCACAAACCTATCGGCCACCGACTCCTGCACCAAAATCCGCTTTACCGCCGTGCAGCGCTGCCCCGAATTGCCCGTGGCACCTGCCACCGCAATCGTCGCCGCCTTGTCCAAGTCCGCATCCGACAGATCATTACAAATGATCAACGGATCATTCCCGCCCAGCTCCAACGCCATCCGCTTGTACCCTGCCTTGGATGCAATCAGCTTGCCCACCGGCACCCCACCGGTAAAGGTTATGATGTCGATGTTGGGGTTGGTGATCATCTCATCGCCAATATCCTTTGGCCAACCCGTCACAATCTGGAACATCTCAGGCGGCAGCCCCGCCTCATACAAAATATCGGCCAGCGCAATCGCGGTCAGCGGCGTCAGCTCGGTCGGTTTGCACACCATGCAATTGTTGGTCGCAATTGACGGCGCGATCTTATGCGCCACCATGTTCAGCGGATGGTTAAACGGCGTAATCGCCGAAATCGTCCGCACCGGCTCGCGCAGTGTGAAAATCTTGCGTTCCTTGCCTTGCGGCGTCAGATCACAGGAAAATATCTGCCCATCATCCAAAATCGCCATCTGGCCCGCCAGCGTAAACACGTCATAAGCGCGGCCCGTTTCGTAAAGCGCATGCTGCCAGCAAATCCCCAACTCCAGCACCAGCCAATAGGCCAATTCCTCGCGCCGTTCCTTGATCAAAGCGCCTGTGCGGAACAAAATCTGCTGCCGCTCATAGCGCGACAGTTTCGGCTTATAGGCCGCCGCAATCTCAAACGCTTTGCGCGCATGTTCGGCACGGCCCGCAGGCACGGTGCCAATCACCTCATCGGTATAGGGATAGCGCACCTCCACAACCTCATCGGTGAACACCTTTTCCCCACCAATGCGCATGCCTTCATGCTTGGGTACAATCTTGCGGGTTCTTGGATCAAAGCTCATAGTGCGGCCGCCGTTGTTGCTACGAAAAATGCATCAAAATTGCGCAAACCCGCGCCATGCCCAAGGTCCATCACCCGGTTCACGATAAACGGCACCTCTTGCTCGGTCAGCCCACCATGGCTGCGCAACGGCTCGTTCAACGCCGCCAAGTCATGGCGATGCGCCGATGTCCCGATGGTCATATTCTCGGTGGAGATCATCACAATATCGCCAATCCGGTCTGCGGGCAGATCAAACCGCTTCACCGCTTCAGCCCGGTCCATCACCGCCAACAATTCAGGCCGCGCCGCCAGCCGCTTGATAATATCAGCTTGGTCCGCGCCTTTCGGCAAATAAGCCGTGCCAAACCCGCCCAAAGCCCCGTGATGCACCACATAAGGGTCGGTGATCGGCAAAATCACCCGCGCGGCTGCCTCGCCCAGCCACTCGTCCAGCAAATCCTGCACATAGATCACCGCAGGGTCGCCATTCGCATCATGTTTTGGCTTCATCCCATGGTCCGCCGTCACCACAATTGCCGCCCCCATCCCATCCAACTGCGCCAGATACTTATCAAACATAGCGTAAAACGCCTGCGCCTCAGGCTGGTGCGGCGCGTATTTATGCTGCACATAATCAGTGGTGGTCAGGTACATCACATCGGGTTTCCATTCCGCCAGCAGCTTCACACCTGCGGCAAAAACAAACTCTGAAAGCTCCGCCGAATAGACCTCGGGCTGACCAAAACCCAACCATTTCGCCGCATCTTCCTGCCCATGTTCAGCTGCGGTAGACGTGGCCGACCGTTCGGCAGAAAAGCACTTGGCCCGGTCCTCATCAAACTTCAAACCCGCCCCAAGCAGCGCGCGCAGCTTGTCTTTGGCGGTCACAATCGCCACCCGCGCGCCCGCCTCATAAAACTTGGAAAACACGGTTGGCGCGCGCAAAAACCGCACATCATTCATCATCACTTCTTCGCCGGTTTCCGGCTCATACAGGTAATTGCCGCAAATCCCATGCACCGAAGGTGGGCGCCCCGTGGCAATCGACAGGTTGTTGGGATTGGTAAAGCTGGGAATGACCGAATGGGCCAAACGGTCTGTCCCGGTTTCCTTGATCCGCTTCAAGGTAGGCATCAACCCTTTGGCAATCGCTTGCGTCAGATATTCCGGCTCGCACCCATCAAGGCAAATCGCAATGGCGGTCACTTTCGGCCAAGGGTAGGTGCGGTCATTAGCAATGACGGGAAGGTGTTGGGTCATGGTCAGTCCTTATCTCGTTAACTTTTAGGCAGCCAATTTGGCGCGTTCAGCAAGGGCAGCAGCCGGGGGCGCTGCCGAAGTGACACCCATCTCGGCCAATGTTTCAGCGGCGGCTTTGACCACACGGGTCATAATGGCAGCATCCATCCGGCCAATGCAGCCAATCCGAAAACTCTCAACCACCGTCAGCTTTCCGGGATAGATGATAAACCCCTTGGCCTTCATCCGCTCATAAAATTCGGCAAACACAAAGCGCGGGTCAGCAGGGCAAAAAAAGGTGACTATAATCGGCGACAACCAATGATCCTTCAGCAACGTCTCAAACCCCAAACCGCGCATCCCTGCCACCATCACATCGCGGTTCTTGGTATAGCGCGCCCCGCGCCCCGCGACCCCGCCCTCCTCGGCATGCAACCGCAATGCCTCAAGGAAAGCAGCCACCACATGGGTCGGCGGCGTATAGCGCCACTGGCCCGATTTCTCCAAATTCGCCCACTGCGCATGAATATCCAGCACCAGCGAATGCGAATTGCCTTGGCACCCCGCCAATTCCTCGCGCCTAGCTATCACAAATCCAAAGCCGGGAACCCCTTCGATGCACTTATTGGCCGAACTCACCATCGCCTCATAGCGAATGCGCCCAACATCCAGATCAATCGCACCAAAGGCTGACATGCTATCAATCAACAGCTTGGCCCCACCCGCATAAGTCGCCTCAGAAATCTCGGCCACAGGGTTCAAAATGCCCGAGGATGTCTCGCAATGGCACACAATCACATGCGTAATCGCAGGGTCCGCGGCCAGCGCTTGCGCCACCTCGGCCCCACGCGGCGGCATGTAATCTCCCTTATCAATCAGCGTATAGGCCCGCCCCAAATAGCGCATCGTCTCGGCGGCCCGCAGGCCATACGCGCCATTGGCCAGCACCAAAACCTTGCCATCCCGCGGCACAAAGGTGCCAAGCATCGCCTCAACACAATAGCTGCCCGACCCTTGCAGCGGCACACAGACAAATTCGCCCACATCCCCCGCCAATCCCAACAGCTGATCACACACCGATTTGGTCATCGCGCGGAAATCACCATCCCACGACCCCCAATCGCGCAGCATCGCCTCCTTGACCGACATCGCGGTGGTCAGCGGGCCGGGGGTCAGCAAAAACGGCTCGCCTTTGGCCGGATCTGGGAACGCATCGTTTAGCAAGGACGGCGAGGTAGGGGCAACGGACATGAGCACAGCCTCATCTTTGAAAAGATCTATAGTTTAGGTTTTTCCATGCCGCCCGGTATTTGTAAAATCGTTATTTCGTATCCACCTATCGTTTCTGCCAATACAAAATCCACCCAGATTCAAAGAGGCTGCGCCAAACGACTTCCCAGCAACTGCCCGCTCTCGGTCAAAATTGGATAGGCCACCGTGACCAGCAAAGAGTTAATCTCTTTCAACGCCCGCACGGTTTCCAAGTGAATATCAGACGTGTCGATACTGTCGGCATGGGCATTGCGCAGCCGCTCCAGATGGCGGTCATGGCTGTCACGCTCCAACTTGCGCATCGCCTCTTTTTCCTTGGCCAATTGCCGCGCACTTTCCACATCACCCGACACCAGCACATTCAACGCCAACTGCATATTTGCGCCAACCCGGCTGTGCAGATTGCACATTTCAGCCCAGCCCTCCGGTGAAAACCGCAGGTTCTTGCGCGCCCGCGTTTCTGCCAGCGACAACAAGCTTTTCGCAATAATATCCCCGATATATTCCAGATTAATCGAAACATCGGTCAAGTCGCTACCCAGCTTTGCCTCACGCTCGGTCAGCTTGCCGCGCTGCACCTCGGCAATGAACAGCTTAATCTCAGTATGCTTGCGGTTCACTTGCCCGTCCAACGCCCGGACCCGCGCAATCTTTTCCAAGTTGCCACCGTCCATCAATTCCATCACCGGTTGGTACATCGCCACCACGGTTTCCCCCATCCGCAACAGCTCGCGCTTGGCACTGGCCAGCGCCACGGTCGGGTTACTGACAGAGGCGCGGTCCAACATGCTTCCAATCGGCTCTACCGCCTCGGGCACGGCTGGCACCACCGGGTCGGGCAATATTAGCGTGGCCAACCGCTCCATCGGTTGCACGAACGGCAAGGCCAGCACGACCAAAATCAAATTAAACGCCAAGTGGAAATTCACCAGTTGCACCGCCTCGGTCGCGCCCAAAATCTGGATCGGCAAGTCAACCACCTGCAACAGCGTCAACACCAACAACGCCCCCACCCCGCGAAAGATCAGGTTGCCCATAGGGATACGGCGGGCCTGCAATTCCATCCCGCGCGTCAACCACACAGCGATAATCCCACCGCCCAGATTGGCCCCCAGCACCATCGGCAAGGCCACCTCCAGCGGCATCAACCCGCCATTGGCAAAGGTAACCAGCAACAACATCGTCGCCACCGACGAATGCACAATCCAGGCAATCACCGCCGCCACCAAAAACGCGGTCAATGGATCACCGCGCAAATATCCCATCATTCCCGGCAGCAAACTGCTGTCTCGCAAAGGTTCAGTCGCTTGGCCAACCATCTGCAAAGACAACAAAATAAACGCAATCCCCAGCACGATCCGCCCCGATTGCTTAACGGCCCGCGCCTCAAACTTCAAAAACATCGTGGCGCCAACCAGCAACAAAAACGGGATCAAGCCTGACAGATCAAAAGACAAAATCTTGACCACCAGCGCCGACCCTAGGTCCGCCCCCAACAGTGCGGCAATCCCGGTGCTGACCGTCAAAATCCCGCTGGTCACAAAGCCCGCAGCCAAAATCCCCACAGCGGTCGAGCTTTGCAAAACAACCGCCAGCACCATGCCCACAACCGCCATCTGCGCCGTGCCGCCCTTGGCCCCGCGCAAGGCCTCTTTCAGCCGCGTGCCATGCGCCCGCTCAACCCCCGTGCGCACCATGCGAACCGCCCAAAGCAGCAGCATCACGGCCCCGGCAAGATGAATTAAGAAAGCAACAGGCAGCATAAAGTATCCTTTGGTTCGACGTTCAAGCCGCAGCACCAGCGCCCTTGCCGGCTATAAAAGAAATCGTTAGTTTTACGACAAGTATCGCCTCACCCTATAGAAGGCCGCCGAAATGCGCTATGTCCAGCTTCGTGCCTTTCACTATGTCGCTATTTGTGGCGGCTTTTCCCGCGCAGCGGAAGAGCTTTTTCTAACCCAACCCGCGATTTCCGACCAAGTCCGCAAGCTAGAGGACGAGTATGATATCCTTCTGTTCAACCGGCATAAAAAACAGGTCACCCTAACCCCCGCCGGCGACAAGCTGCTGGAAATCACCCGGCGGTTGTTTGATAATGAAGCACAGGCCCGCGAACTCTTGGCCGAAAGCCGCGCCACACGCTCCGGGCATTTGCACATCGTGGCCGACAGCGCCCAACATGTGCTGAAAATTCTGGCCGACTTTCGCCAAAAATACCCCGGTGTTGCGGTCACAGTCAGCGCAGGCAACACCGACTCGGTGATCGAAAAACTGCACCGCTATGAGGCCGACATCGGCGTGTTGGGCGACCACCCCCCCACGAATGACTTTGACACCCTGATCCTGAACGCCACCCCGATCACCGCTTTTGTCGCCCGCACCCATCCGCTGGCGACCACCACAATTCTAACCTTCCAAGACCTGACCACCCTGCCCCTCGTGATGCGCGAACACGGCTCCAAAACCCGCAAAAAACTGGATGAGGCCGCAGCCGCCAAAGGCATAACCCTAACCCCCGCCATCACTGCCGAAGGCCGCGAGGCGGTGCGCGAAATTGTGGCCTCAGGCGTAGGCGTGGGCTTTGTCTCTGTGGCCGAATTTGGCGAAGACCCAAGGCTGGTGCGCATTCCGCTGCAAGATGAAGATCAGATGATGATGGACGAAACCCTGATCTGCTTACACGAAAGGCGCGGCGGCAAACTGGTCGCGGCCTTTCTGGACATGGCCAAAACCCATAGCCCTCCAGCCCACACCCTCACCAAAACGCCTTAGCGCACCCACAATCCTTCGCGCTTAATCCGGTTGCGGATCATCTGCTCTTTGCGCGGCAAATCAGTGCGGTCAAACATCGCGCGCACCTCTTGGCCCTTGCCTTGATAGACCATCTTTTTGAACGGCAAATACTCTTTCACCACCTTTTTCACGGGGTTTGGTGCCAAAACCTGCTCTACCAGCGCCACTGCCGCATCGCTTTCGCGCGCATAAAACAGCGGCATCGTGCGCCAATGGCAGGTCACATTACCGTCCAGCCCCGCCAATTCTGGCCCCGGCCGCCCGCCGCCCAAGGCATGAATAACCAAAGGCAACGCCACTTGGTCCAACCACGGGTTCAACGGCTGGCAAATCAGCTCTCGCGGGGCTGCGTCGCGGATCACTTGGGCATATTCGGCAAAGCGCTGGCCAAAAGCCTTGGGGCTGGCATAGAAAAACCAGCCCGCGTTAAAGTAAAGGTAGCGCTGCCAATATTCATCGGGCTGCGACGTATCAAGGCTGGTTGCGAAATCCAGCCCAAAGCGGTCGTAAAGCGATTTCCAAATCTGAGTATAGCCTGGACCGTAAAGCTCCAACACTGGCCAAGTCCCCTCACGCTTCATTGAAGCCGAAGGGCGCTGGAAATCAAAGGCGACCGAGGACAAAGCCCCCGTGAAAATCGTATCGGTATCGACAAATAGAAATGGCTCATCCGGCAAGGCGGCCAAGCATTCAATTTTATTGCCATAAGGATAGGCAGAGCCAAAAAGCTTGGATTGAAACGGTAAAATTTCGGCCCCAAATTCCGCAAGCAGGCCCAAAACCCCTGCATCATAGATCATCGGGTCGCCCTTCCACAGCGGCCCGTTTTGCGGCACCGCAATGAACAAACGTCCGGCAAAATCGGGGTTGGACGCGCGCAGACTTGCAGCCAGCAGCACCGCCTCATATTGCAACCGCCCAGCTTGGGCGACGACGACGATATTGAACTGGTGCTGTGCGGTGTTGGTTTGCGTCATCGCGTCTTTGCCCGATCCTATTTTTGGACAGTATAGGGTTGCGGCAAGCTTTTGAAAACACTCGGACCGACCTGTGGCGGCAAATCTGCCGCCTGCGTTGCCTATGTGACCAAGCAGGGGGGCGCTGCCCCCCCGGGCCGCATTGCGCTGCAATGCGACCTCCCCCCGAGGTATTTTTGGCCAAGATGAATAGGATCAGCCGCGCGGGGTAAACCGCAGGCTCAGGCAAGACATGCCACCGTCAAGTTTCGCGCATTCGCTATTGCCGACTTCTTGGACCTTGTAGCCCGCACTGGTCAAAGCATCGCGGGTTTTGGGAAAGCCTGCGGGCATAATAACCAGATCGTTAAACCGAATGGTATTGGCGCAGGCCTCCTCGCCTTCAGCCGTATAGATCAGCTTGTAGCCGTCAAAGCAGCCTGATGCTGCAAGGCGTTTGGTGGTCAAGATCGTCTCCGCATCCAGCAGGGAACAATCGGTTTTGAAATGCAACACACCCGGCGGGGTGAACACTTCGCGCAAGCTATGGCCCCAATCGCTGACCAATGCGGTCAGTTCCACAACCCCCGCCGCATTGGTCCGCGCTGAGCGCCCAACAAGGATTTCGGTTTCCGTCACCAAGATGTCCCCGCCTTCTATAAAGCTGTCCGGTCCGGAGATATGGCGCACATCGCCGTAAAGCTCGGCCAAATGCGGGGCCATTTTTGCGGCCTCGCCTAAGCGGCTTGGCGCACCGGGGCGCATGACAACCGCCCCTTGCGGCAGGCACAGCGCCGTATCTTCGACAAAAACGCTATCGGGAAATGCCTCAAGCGCGTCCAGTTCCACTACCGTGGCACCCGTGCTGCGCAAAGCGGTGATGTAGTCAGCGTGGTGCGCCTGCATGCGGGCCAAATCCGGCGTGCCAATATCAACCGCGCGCAGGCCTGCGGTGATGCTGACGGCGGGTTTGCGGGTGATGGCATGGGTGAAACGGTACGAAATGCTCATGGGATTAGCCTTTCATCAGGCTGGCAACCAGCCCCGGCAATTGTTTGAAATCATTGAAAGGCGCGTCGTGGTAGAGCTCATGCACCGGAGTTTTGCGGTACCCTTCAGTATAGATCAAAAACGGCAGCTTGGCGTTTTCCGCCGTTTCAGCATCAACCTCACTATCGCCCACATAGATCACTTGGGCGCGGCCCAGATCGCCCGCAGCCGCAAACAATGGCGCCGGGTCCGGCTTGCGCTGGGGCAGGCTATCGCCGCCATAAACGGCCGCGAAATGCTTGTCCAACCCCAGATGGCGCAGCACGGCATGGGTAGGTTTGATCGGTTTGTTCGTACAAATCCCCATCACACAGCCCATAGCAGACAGCTCTGCCAGTGCCTTTTCCACACCGGGATAGATCACCGTATGCTCAAACGCCGTCTCGTATAGCGTGTTAAACCGCCCCATCATCGGCGCAAACAACGGGCCATCGGCGGCCATCCCCGATGCCTCCAACACCCGGCCAATCAGATTGCCAACCCCCTTGCCGATAAACCCACGGATCTGTTCAGGCGGCAAAGTCCCCAGCCCCAACTCCTCCAAAACCGCATTAGCGTTGGCGGCAATATCGGCGGCGCTGTCAATCAGCGTGCCGTCCAGATCAAAAATAACGGCTGTCATAGCGCCCCCTCTGCTGCCGCCCGAATGGCGGCGATATTGATCCCATAAGGCGCGGTGTTACTGACCGACCCACCCTTGAACACGGCCGACCCTGCAACCAAAACATCCGCACCCGCGGCGGCCACCAACGGTGCTGTCTCCACCGTCACACCACCATCAATCTCAATATGCACAGGCCTGTCGCCAATCATCGACCGCAACCGCGCCACCTTATCCACTTGGGAATGAATGAACTTTTGCCCGCCAAAACCGGGGTTCACCGTCATCACACAGATCAAATCCACCATATCCAGCAAATACGCCACCGCCTCCACAGGCGTGCCGGGGTTAATCGCCAACCCCGCCTTTGCCCCTGCCCCGCGAATGGCCTGCAAAGTCCGGTGAATATGCGGCCCCGCCTCCAGATGCGCCGAAATCACATCGGCCCCGGCATCCGCAAACGCCTCGATATAGCTGTCCACCGGCGAAATCATCAAATGCACATCCATCACGCCCTTAATGTGGGGCCTAATGGCGGCACAGGTTGCAGGCCCAAAGGTAATATTGGGTACAAAATGCCCGTCCATCACATCCACATGCACCCAATCCGCACCCTCCGCCTCTATCGCGCGACACTCGGCCCCGAAATTGGCAAAGTCGGCGGCAAGGATGGACGGGGCAATCTTAATCTGGCGGCTAAATGTCATCGCACAAGGCTCCTGCTGGGGTGGCACCCTTCTACGGTCGAAACCCCGCAAAGGTAAAGCACCGACCTTGCACAAACCCATGCAGAACAGCCATAGTAACACCAAATCTCGCAACAGGTGTCCCATGCCCAAACTTACCAAAATCGAAACCTTCGCCAATGAATTCGTCTGCTTTACCAAAGTCACGGCCCAAGATGGCGCGATTGGCTGGGGTCAAACCTCCACCTATAACGCCGATATCACCGCCCAAATCCTGCACCGCCAAATCGCGCCTTGGGCCTTGGGGGCCGATATCAACGGCACCGGAGACATCTTGCCCTTGATCCAGCGGATTGAGGAACGCGAGCATAAATTTCCCGGCTCCTACCGCTGCCGCGCCAATGCGGGGCTTGATACCGCCCTGTGGGATATGGCAGGTCGGCGCGCCCAAAAACCCGTGGTCGAACTATTGGGCGGCACCGCGCGGCCCTTACGCGCCTATGCCAGCTCCATGAAACGCGACATCACCCCGCAAGAGGAGGCTGCGCGGTTCGTCAAACTGCGCGACACCTACGGATATGACGCGTTCAAATGGCGGGTGGGCGCCGAATGTGGCCGCGATATTGATGAATGGCCGGGCCGCACCGAAGAGGTGATCCCCGTGGTCGCCCGTGCTTTGGGGGATGGCATCGCGAAACTGGTCGATGGCAATTCTGGCTTTTCCCCCAAACGCGCGATTGAGGTGGGCCATATCCTCGCCGCCAACGGCATCAGCCATTTTGAAGAACCCACCCCTTATTGGGAACTGGACCAAACCCGGCAGGTCACACAAGCCTTGGAGATTGACGTCACCGGCGGCGAGCAAGATTGGGATCTGTCCACATGGAAACGCATGATCGACATGCGCGCCGTCGACATCGTGCAACCCGATGTGATGTATATGGGCGGCATGGCCCGCACACTTTTGGTGGCAGAAATGGCCGCCACCGCAGGCCTGCCCTGCACACCCCATTCCGCCAATCTGTCGCTGGTCACCATCTGCACAATGCACCTGCTGGGTGCTATCCCCAACGCAGGCAAATACCTCGAATTTTCCATCGAAGGCCCGGATTATTACCCATGGCAGGAAGGCCTATTCTTGGGCAACCCCTTTGCTGTCGAGGGTGGCCATCTCCAAATCCCGCAGGGTCCGGGTTGGGGGGTGGACATCAACCCCGAATGGCTGGCCCGCGCCACCCATCAACAAAGCGATCTGGCCTAACGCGGGTCAACATAAAAAGGCCCGGCAAAACACCGGGCCTTTTTTAATACTTCACACCCAAATCAGGCTGAAACAAACAACCCATCCCGCACCAAACCCGCATAGGTTTGATCCAGCGATTTGCGCGCGCGTTCCACCAGCGTGTCAATCTCCTCGCGGGTAATGATCAACGGCGGCGCAATGATCATCCGGTCGCCCACGCAGCGCATCACCAACCCGTTTTCAAAACAATGCGTGCGGCAGCGCAGCCCCACCGCCCCTTCTTTGCCTTTGAACATCGTGCGCTTTACCTTGTCAGGTGTCAGCCCCAGCGTCCCCATCAAGCCCACCGAATTGGCCTCACCCACCAAAGGATGGTCTTCCAGCGTTTTCCACTTGGCGGCCAAATAGGGGCCGGTATCATCGCGCACCCGCTCCACCAGCCCGTCTTCCTCAATGATCCGCAGGTTTTCCAAGGCCACAGCCGCCGCCACCGGATGCCCGGAATAGGTGTATCCGTGGTTAAAATCACCCGCCGCCGCAATCGTCTGCGCAATCTCATCACTGACCAACGACCCGCCCATCGGAATATACCCCGAGGTCAAGGTTTTCGCGATGGTCATGATATCGGGCCGAATACCCATGGTTTGCGACCCAAACCAATTGCCCGTGCGGCCAAACCCGGTAATCACCTCATCCGCGATCAGCAAAATCTCATACTTATCACAAATACGCTGGATTTCGGGCCAATAGGTGCTGGGCGGAATGATCACGCCGCCCGCCCCTTGAATAGGCTCCCCAATAAACGCCGCGACATTGTCTTCGCCAATCTCCAGAATGGCCGTCTCCAACTGGCGCGCGCGCTCCAGCCCAAACTCTTCGGGCGTCATATCGCCACCCTCAGCCCACCAATGCGGCTGGTCGATGTGGTGAATACCGGGAATAACCGGGCAGCCTTGGTTTTGCATATAAGTCATGCCGCCCAAGCTGCCGCCCCCCAACGTAGACCCATGATAGCCATTCTTGCGGCTGATAAGCGTGGTTTTAGTGGGCTTGCCCTTGGCCGCCCAATAATGCCGTACTAGGCGAATGTTGGTATCATTCGCCTCAGAACCCGAACAGGAATAAAACACATGGTTCAACGTGCCGGGTGCCAATTCCGCCAGCTTGGCGCTTAAGGCAATTGCAGGCACATGGCTGGTCATAAAAAACGTGTTGTAAAACGGCAGTTCCTGCATCTGCCGCGCCGCCGCATCCACCAATTCTTTGCGGCCATAACCGATGCCCACACACCACAGCCCCGACATCCCGTCCATGATGTCATTGCCCTCACTATCGGTAATCATCACCCCCTTTGCCCGCACAATAATCCGCGCGCCCGCCGCTTCCAGCTGGTTGGCATCGGTAAACGGGTGCATGTGATAGGCCGCATCCAATGCCTGCAACTCTTTGGTCGGCATGTGATTGGTGATGGCATTCATGAGGTTATCCTTTTTGGCGGTGGCCTTTTGGCGATGGAGTCTGACTGGCCAAACGCCAAAGTCACCTAGATAATATGATCAAATTATCCAAAGTCAATCAGATAGAAACCGCCCCGCCCTCACTCAGCGCCGCCGCAATCTGGTCCTGCCCTTGTTCAATGTCATCGCGAATAGCCGCCCCCACATCGCGCGCACAGCCCGCCCGCAAGGCCGCAATCGCCTCGGCATGCTTGTCGGGCAGGTTCAGCGTGCCATAACGCCCACACACAATCCGCAAAGACGGCCCCACCCGCAGCCACAAACCCTGCACCATCGCACATAAAATATCCGCCCCCGAATGGGCATAAAGCGTCGTATGAAACCGGTAATTATGCTCCAGATAGGCCCGCACATCGCCGCGCTGGATAGCGGCATTCACCTGCGCATCCACCGCCTCAAGTACATCAATATCAATGACTTGCATCTTGCCCGCGGCCATTTCGGCCAAATGTGGCTCCAACGCCGCACGGGCAAAGGCCAGCTCGGCCAAATCCGTCCGCGAAAGCTCTGGCACACACACCCGCCGATTGCCCTTGAACGCAAGCGCCCCTTCCGCAGTTAACCGTCGAATAGCCTCTCGGATCGGGGTAATCCCGCTGCCCAGCGCCTCATTCAAGCCTTGGATGGTCACAGCCTGACCGGGTGCCAATTCGCCAAACAACACTTGGTCACGCAAGCGCCGATAGACAATCTCATGGGTCGGCAGGTTTTTCATCATTCCATCCGCAATCACCATCCCGCAAAGCTATGCGGCATTTATGATCATATCTCAAGCCCGCGTTGCGTCAGCCCGCCCTAATTCGGTGGCCAAAGTCGCGGCCACCTCCACCACCCCCGGCTCTTGCAAAATCGACAGATGGTCGCCCACCACATCAACCACCACAAAGCCACCTTTCGCCACACAGCGCCACCCCAGCCCGGATTGCAACGCCCGGTCACTGTCAAACGGGTTGCCCTTGGCCCGAATAATAGTCATCCGCCCGGCATAGGAGCGCGGGTCATAGCTTTGGATTGCCATCGCATTGGCCGCCACAAACCGATCGACCGAGGTCACCGCCCGCGTATCGCGCAACACCCGCGCTTCAACCCACAAGCGCAGCTTTGCCCCCCGATGGCGCAGGCTTTCCACCTTGCCGCCAATCAACTCACTCAAATGGCCAAGCCCGCCCTTGCGCAGCAATGCGCCATGCACCTTCAACCAAGCCAAACCCCGAATGTTCTCGCGCCCTCCCGGCCCTTCCGCATCCATCATCGCCAACAACCGCACGTCGCGCCCGGCGGCGCGCAATTGCTGCGCAAGTTCCAACGCCATAAAACTGCCCAAAGACACGGCCACCAAACCCACCGGGCTGTTGGGCCTATGGGCTTGAACCGCGCGGAAATACAAGGCGGCAGTATCCTTAACGCTGGTCGGCGTGTCGGCACTCAGCAACCCCACCGTCAGGCCAAAAATTGGCTGGTCGGGTCCCATCGCCTTGGCCAAGGGCCTGAAAAAGCTGCCATTTACGCCCAAAACATGCACGCCATAAATCGGGATGCCCGCGCCCAGCGGCTGAATAGGCATCACACATTCGGCCAAATCCAACACAGGTACCGCACGCCCCTTCTGCGCTGCGATCAATGCAGAAAGGCCCAAAGGCGTTGGCGCCCCATGCACCTGTGCCAGCGCCAGCGCCAAACGTACGCCAAAGGCCGTTTCAATCTGCCCAATCAAGGTCAGCAATTGCAAAGAATGCCCCCCTAAATCAAAGAAGGACGCCCCCGCAGGCGGCACGTCCCCGCCTAAAACGCGTCCGAAAAGTTGTGCAATTTTGGTCACTTGCGGATCAACTTTGCCGGTATCTGCCATCTGCATACCCACGCGCGCGGGCGCGGGCAAACGCCGCACATCGGTCTTGCCCGATGGGGTTTGCGGCCAATCCGTTACAAAAACCACCTCGGGGCAATGCGATTTGGCCAAATGCTGCGCCAAATGGGCTGCAACCGCTGCCACATCCGGCACGGCCGTTGCGTCTGAGGGCCGCAACCAGCCCGCCAAGCGCTGATCCACAACCCCCACATGGGCCTGCGCCACGCCCGCTAGGCGTTCCAAAACACCCTCAACCTCGGCAGGCTCTATCCGAAACCCGCGCAGCTTTATTTGCCGATCAGACCGCCCGGCGATCACCAGTTGCGGCCCCGCCTCATCGCCACCCGCCTCGCCGCCGTTTGCCTCACATCCCTCCGCCCAATGCGCCATATCGCCACTGCGGTACATTCGCCCCGGCGCATATGGGTTGGCAACAAAGCGTTCCGCCGTCAGCTGCGGTTGGTTCAAATAGCCCAGTGCAACTGCATCACCGCCCACCCACAGCTCGGCCCGCGCGCCCATCGGCGCAAGGCTGCCATCGGGCGCGCGCAAATAGGTCAAGGCATGGCCAAAGCTGCGGCCAACCGCAACTTGCCCCCCCCAGCTTTTGGGCAGCCCCTCAAGGGCAGCCGCGCCGATCTGTTCATACATGGCACAGGTAATCGTCGCCTCGGTCGGCCCATAGGCATTCATCAAGCGCGGCAAGCCTTTGGTCGCGTGCCACCGCGCCCAAGCATCAGGCGGCATCCGCTCTCCACCCACAATTACCAAGCGCACGTCGGCCGGCAACGTGGCGGTGCCTGCCTCCAATGCGCCCAGCAGCACTTGCCAAAACCCGGTCGGCAGGTTCAGCACAGTAATCTTTGCCTCAGCCACCCCGTCCACAAAGGCTTGGGGTGACGCCATCACCGCATCATCGCGCAGCACCAGTTTCGCACCCGCCAGCAAGCAAGGTACAATCTCTTCCAGCGCCACATCAAAACTCAGCGCGCTAAACTGCAACACCCGGTCTTGCGCGGTCAAACCGTAAGCCGCAATCGCCGCAAACCCATGGGCGACAAGGCTGCGCTGCGCCACCGCAACCCCTTTGGGCTTGCCCGTGGTCCCCGAGGTATAAATCGCATAGGCCGCACGCTCGGCACTGTCTTTTAGGCTGGTGGGTGCGGTTGTAGGTGCCGTCTGCCCCAACGCCTCGGTCACCACTGTAACCGCAAAATCCGCCATCCAAGGGGTCGCCGTCTGCGCAAAAATCATCGCCACAGCGCTGTCTTCGGCCATATGCACCAAGGCCTCTGGCGGATAGCTAGGGTCCATTGGCACAAACGCCGCCCCCAGTTTGGCCGCAGCCAGCATCAGCGCCACAAACTCCGGCCCGCGCGGCAAACACAGACCAATAATCGCATCCGCACCAATGCCCCAGCTCAACAGGCTATGGGCCAATTGGTTGGCGCGCCGATCCAGCGCCGCAAAATCCAAACCACCCGCTTGCGCCATCATGCCCAGCGCCGGGGCATCCGGCGCGCGCGCCACCACCGCCTCAAAGCCTTTGGCAATGGTCGCGGGTCGTTGGGTAGGCAGCAGGGTTACAGGCTGCGAAAGCGCCATCAACCCAGCGGTTTCCTCCGGCGCCAACATCGACAAATCTGACAGCAAGGCCCCCGCCGGCGCATCCGCCATCGCCACCAGCAAGCGGCCAACATAGCCCAAATACCGATCCGCATCCTTGGCTGAAATCCGGCTCGGCATATACTCCAACTGCACCTGCAACGCCGCATCGCCATAAGCCGCCAGCGTCAACGGCATAGCCCCTTGCTCATGCAATTCCACCCGCCGCTTGGCCCACGCCCCACCTAGCCTTTGCAGGCCTTCGTGCAGGCTTTGACGCTCCACCATAACAAGGCTGTGAAACATGGGCGCGCTGTTTGGAATATCGCTCACCTTGGCAATCGCAGGCAATCCCACCCCTTCATGCGGGCGCTGCGCGGTAAGGTCCGCGCGAATTCTGGCCAGCAAGGCGTCCAACGTGGTGGCAGGCGTCACTCGCATCCGCAGCGGTTCGGTGGTGATCAAACACCCCACCATATCTTGCACCCCCGGCACCACATACCGGCCCGAGCGTGTGATGCCAAACACCACATCCCCTTGCCCCGACACCCGCGCCAAAACCAACCCCCAAGCGGCCTGCACCATCGTGGCAAAACTCGCCCCCGCAGACGATGCCCGCGCGACCAACTTGGCCGATTGCGCAGGTGTCAGGGTCGCACGCAAACTCACCGTCCTGCTTGGGCCGTCCAAAACCGTGTCAAACCCCACGGGCGCAAACCCCACGGGTGTTGCCGCATCAAAACCCTGCAAATACCCGCCAAACATCTGGCAAGCGCCCGTCCTGTCCTGTGCCGCCAACCCCTCACACATCTCCACAAACGACGGTCGCGCGGGCAATTCCTGCGCCACTCCGTCATAGCAGGCAAACACCTCGGCCAGCACAGCCGCAAAACTGCGCCCATCCAAGGCAACATGCGAAAACGTCCACACCAAAACCGGGCCAGACCCACCCGTCAACACCGCCAAGCGCCACCCGTCAGCGCGCGCTACATCCACACCGCGCGCCCGGTCTTGCCCCAACCAATCAGCCAAACTTCCGCGCAAATTCTCCGTCACCAAGGGCGCCGCAAACGCCGCCCCAACCCCTTGCACAAACTGCCCATCCGCCGCTTGCCACACCGCCAAGCGCAACGCCGGATGCCGCTCAATCGCCGCCTCCCACGCCTGCGCCATCCGGGCCAGATCAACCCCGCCTTGCAGATGGATCACCACCTGCTCGACATTCACGCCGGCCCCTTGCGCATGGCTTTCATAAACCATGCCGGCCTGTAGCGGCGTCAGCCTGTGCGCGCGCGTCGGAACAGACCGGCTCATCCCATCCCCCCCACCGCCATTGTGCCACCACCATGAAACCCGCCACCCGATCCTGGCACCAACAACAGCACATCCGCCCAGTTCACCCACAGCGCCAATGCCCCAAGCACCAGCGCCAGCCCCAAAAACACCCCGTCATGGCGCGCATCCCAAACCTTGTGCCGCGCCGCAAGCCGCGCAATCACCGGCATATACAGCAGCATCCCCACGGCTTGGCCAATCATCGCGCCGGCAAGCCCCATATACAGCGCACCAATCAAAAACCCCGCGGTCTGCAACCCCGCCTTGGCCGCGCTGACCATGAAAAACCCCTTGCTATCGCCTTGCGCCAACGCCGCCTGATCATAGGTCAAAAACACCACCACAATCATCTGCACCGCGCAAATCGCAACCATCACGCCCCCCGCCGAAAGGTAGCGATCATCATACAAAACATGTACAATCCACGGCCCCGTAAGCGCAAAAAACGCCAAGGCCGCCATCAACCCCCCGGTCACGAAAAACCTGATCCGCTCAAGGCGCGCACGCGCAGCAGGGTCATCGCCCGGATGCTCTCGGTAAATCGGGATCAACACGCGCGCTGTGACACTAGACCCGAGCAAAATCGGAAACATCGCCAAAAACGCGCCGATATTGTAAACCCCCAGCCCCTCAATCGACAAAAACTTGCCCAAAATCGCGCGGTCACCTTGCGACACCAAGAACCCGCAAACCGATGACAGGAAAATCCAAAACCCAAAATGGATCAGCTCTTGCCCCGCCGCCTTTTCCCACGCCAACCGATTGCGTTGCCCCGGCAAAAACCAACTCAACAACACCAAGCGCAGCGCCGCCCCAATCATCCCGCCCAAGGCCAACGCCCAAACTGACCGCATCAGATAGGCCAAGATGACCGTCACAATAATGCCAACCACGGTCGCGACCAAATCCAAAACCGTCAACCGCCCCAGCAGCAAATGCCGGTTGGCCGTATCCACCCGCGTCGGCTCAAAGCCTGCAAACAACAGCGAAAGGCTGGCCACCGGTAACAGCATGGCAATCAACGGCTGGTCATAAAACAGTGCTGCCGGATAGGCCAAAGCGCAGGCCGCCAGCCACAATATGCCCCCGCGCAAAATCTGCAACGTCCACGCGGTGTTCAGAAAATCAGGGTCATCGCCGCGCTTGCTTTGCATAATCGCAGGGCCAGTGCCCAAGTCCGAAAACAGCATCAGCCCAACCAGCAATACCGTAACCAAAGCCATAATCCCAAAGGCCTCGGGAAACAGCAAGCGCGTCAAAATCAGGTTCGCCCCCAACCGAAACGCTTGGGCGGCAAAGAACGACAGGGCGGTCCAAACCGACCCACGCGCCGCGCGGCCCCAAATCCCTATTGCTGGGGTATTCGCGATCAATGGCTCACTGGTCATCGTCAAAACGCCTCAAAAACTCGGTCATGGCACTGCCAAGCCTCCCTCAAATACGGGCGCGCGCAGCACTATACCCTATCATCAATGCCCGTTTGATGTGGCAATACCATGGCATAAAGCGTTTTGCGTTTAATTTGAGCCATCAGATCAAACGCAAAACGCAATATGATCAAGCCTGTGCATGTCTTGCATTGCAATCAATCTGATTCAGAATAATTGCAAACCGCTTTAAAGCGCCAAAAACACAAAAACCAAACACCTAAAAACCAAGCCGCAAAAAAAGGCCGGATACATCTGCATCCGGCCCCAAAACATCTGAAATCTGCGCGCCGCGCTTAAAACTCCACCACCGCCCGAATAGACTCGCCCCGGTGCATCAACTCAAACCCTTCGTTAATCTGGTCCAACGTCAGCTTATGGGTGATCATAGGGTCAATCTCAATCTTGCCGTTCATGTACCAATCGACAAATTTCGGCACATCCGTGCGCCCCTTGGCCCCACCAAAGGCCGTGCCGCGCCAAACCCGCCCGGTCACCAGTTGGAATGGCCGCGTCGAAATCTCGGCCCCCGCAGGCGCCACCCCAATGATAATGCTTTCGCCCCAGCCTTTGTGCGCGGCCTCCAGTGCGGTACGCATCACCTTGGTGTTGCCCGTGGCGTCAAAGGTGTAATCCGCGCCGCCTTTGGTCAGTTCCACCAAATGGGCAACCAAATCACCCTCAACCTTTGACGGGTTCACAAAATCGGTCAGACCAAAATAGCGCGCGATCTCTTCTTTGCTGTCGTTCAGGTCCACGCCAACCACTTGGTCCGCGCCCGCCATCCGCAGCCCTTGGATCACGTTCAACCCAATACCGCCTAAGCCAAACACAATGCAGCGCGCGCCAATTTCCACCTTGGCCGTGTTGATAACCGCCCCAATCCCCGTGGTCACGCCACAGCCGATATAGCAAATTTTATCAAACGGCGCGTCCTTGCGCACTTTGGCCAGCGCGATTTCCGGGATAACCGTGTGGTTGGCGAAAGTGGAACACCCCATGTAGTGGTGAATAGGCGTGCCATCCAACATCGAAAACCGCGTGGTGCCATCCGGCATCTGCCCGCGCCCTTGGGTCAGGCGAATTTTCTGGCACAGGTTGGTTTTGCCCGACAGGCAATATTCGCACTCACGGCATTCCGGTGTGTACAGTGGGATCACATGATCGCCCACCTCCAGCGTGGTTACACCTTCGCCAATCGCAAGAACAATGCCCGCACCTTCATGGCCCAGAATAACCGGGAAAATCCCTTCGGGGTCATCGCCCGACCGGGTAAACTCATCCGTATGGCACAGGCCCGTGGCCTTGATCTCGACCAAAACCTCACCCGCCTTGGGGCCTTCCAGATTGACCTCCATAATCTCAAGCGGTTTTCCGGGGGCAACGGCAACGGCGGCACGGGTGCGCATCATGGGGTCGGTCCTCTCTCGTCAGGTCAGGTCGGGGATCTGAGTGTCATTCGTTACATCTTGCACCGCCAGCCAATGCGACACAAGCGGTCTAGGCCGGGCAAAACCCATTTTCTACCCGCGCAATCGCTCGGCGTGCAATTATTAACACCAGGTTAAAATAAATTTAATTATACATCGAAATCAATCTGTTATGAAATCAATCGCGCGCGATTCACACCCCCAGAATCGCAACAAAAAAGGGGCGGACAGATCACTCTGCCGACCCCTTATTCTGGTCACCCCTTTCTTACGAAAAGAATGGTGGGCGATCCTGGAATCGAACCAGGCGTGAGTCGCCTCGAGGGAGTTACAGTCCCCTGCCACACCTTGCGGCCTATCGCCCACTAAGCGGGGTCAATAATGCGCGCCCAAGGGGGCGTCAAGCGCAAACGGCTGGTTTTTTTACCCAAGGCCCTGCAATAGCCCTCGCGCCCGGTTTTCCCCTTGCACCCCCTCGCATCAATGCCCATTCTTGGCCCCAATCAGCCGTGTAGGGGCAAAAAGACATGACAACGCAAAAACCCACCTGGGTCATCGATAAAGAACGCGCCAAACGGCAAGCCGCGAATGAGACTGTCTGGCTTTTCGGCCTGCATGCCGTTCGCGATGCCTTGATGAACCCAGCCCGCGAAAAGCTCCGCCTCGTGCTGACCAAAAACGCCGCCGATAAGCTGCTCGAGGCGATTGAGGTCAGCGGCATGGATCCCGAAATCGTGGACCCGCGCAAATTTGACGTGCCTATTGATGAAGGCTCGGTCCACCAAGGGGCAGCCTTGCAAGCCAAGCCTTTGAACTGGGGCAAGCTGGATGATGTGGCCATTTCCGGCACCGGCGCGCCTCTGGTCGTTCTTCTCGACCGCGTAACCGACCCTCATAACGTCGGCGCGGTCCTCCGCTCGGCCGAAGTTTTCGGCGCCCGCGCCGTCATCGCCCCGCACCGCCATTCCGCCCCCGAAACCGGCGCCTTGGCCAAAACCGCCAGCGGCGCGCTGGAACGTCAGCCTTACCTTCGGGTCGGCAATCTTTCCGACGCTATGGAAGAATTGCGCGCGATGGGGTTTTATTTGATCGGGTTGGCAGGCGAGACGGAAACCGATCTTTCTACCGCGCTAACCTCCGCAGGCAGCCGCCCCGTAGCGCTTGTTTTGGGAGCAGAAGGGCCGGGTTTGCGCGAAAAAACGCGTGAAACCTGTGATGTGCTGGCACGCATTCCCGCCGCTGGCGGATTCGGCTCTCTCAACGTTTCCAACGCCGCAGCAATTTCGCTTTATGCAGCGTCAACCCGTTCTTAGTCACAGATGCGCGAGCAGGTCTTTAATTGGCGCAGAAGCACCCCATATCCTGATCATGACGCCGGGTTCGGAACCCCTGATGTCCCTTTACTGTCCCTCGTTCCGCACTTGCGCCCGGCCTTTTGGCACGGGCGCTTTTTTTCACCCATAGGAGCCGCGTCATGACCGCCACCGATGCCCAAATCCGTGAGATTTTGCAGAATACCCGCGCCATCGCACTGGTCGGCGCTTCGGCAAACCCGGCCCGGCCCAGCTTTGGTGTGATGCAGTTTTTGCTGGCCAAAGGCCACCGCGTGATCCCGGTCAATCCGGGCCTTGCGGGTCAGGTTTTGCAGGGCCAGACTGTCTATGCCAGCCTGAAAGACATCCCCAAAGACGCAGGCGTAGACATGATTGATGTGTTTCGCGCGTCAGACGCGGTGCTGCCGTTAGTGGAACAGGCTTTGGCCGATTTGCCGTATCTGCGCACGATCTGGCTGCAATTGGGTGTGGAAAACGCCCAAGCCGCTGCTTTGGCACAGGCAAACGGGATAACGATGGTACAAAACCGCTGCCCCGCGATTGAATACCCACGTTTGGGGCTTTAACTCTCAGCGCCGCGCAGCTTTTTCGGCAAGCCCCGATGTCCCTTCGCGCCGCGCAAGTTCGGCGAGCACATCCTCAAGCGTCACATCACGCGCGGCCAGCATAACGAGCAGATGGTAAAGCACATCTGCCGCCTCAGAGGTCAGCTTTTCACGATCTCCTTTGACCGCCTCAATAATCGCCTCGATCGCCTCTTCGCCAAATTTCTCGGCACATTTTTCTGGGCCTTGGGCCAGCAGTTTGGCGGTCCAACTGGACCCCGGATCGCCGGATTTACGATCAGCGATGGTTTGGGCAAGGCGGGTCAATGCGGTCATGTCAGCCTCATGGGAATGCCAGCGGCGGCCATATGGGCCTTGGCCTGCGCAATGGTGAAATCGCCAAAGTGAAAGATTGAGGCCGCCAGCACAGCCGAGGCACCACCAAGGGTAACGCCTTCGACCAAGTGATCGAGCGTGCCAACCCCGCCCGATGCAATAACAGGCACCGGCACCGCATCCGAAATCGCGCGCGTCAGCGGCAGGTTGAAGCCTGCGCGCGTGCCGTCCCGGTCCATTGAGGTGAGCAAAATCTCACCCGCCCCTTTGGCCACCACGGTGCGGGCAAAATCTACCGCATCAATCCCGGTGGCGCGCCGCCCGCCATGGGTAAAAATTTCCCACTTTCCCGGTGATACGGTTTTGGCATCAATGGCCACCACAATACACTGGCTGCCAAAACGGTCTGCTGCCTCGGCCACCACATCGGGGTTGGCCACGGCTGCCGAATTAAAGCTAACCTTATCGGCACCCGCTAACAAAAGCGCGCGCACGTCGTCATGCGTGCGTACGCCGCCGCCCACAGTGAGGGGCATAAAGCATTGCTCGGCTGTGCGGGTCACCAGATCAAACATCGTGCCACGGTTTTCATGGGTGGCATGGATATCTAGAAAACAAAGTTCATCCGCGCCGGCCGCGTCATAGGCGCGCGCGGCCTCAACCGGGTCGCCGGCATCGCGCAGGCCTACGAAATTCACGCCTTTGACCACGCGGCCATCGGCGACATCTAGGCAAGGAATGATCCGGGTTTTCAGCATGGTGTTGGGACGCCTTTGGTAAGGTCTAATTCTTCAACGACTTTAGTGCGGTGGCAAGGTCAATCGCCCCATCATAAAGCGCGCGGCCCGAAATTGCCCCTGCGATGATATTGGTATCGCGCAGCGCGGTAAGGTCCGCCATGGACGACACCCCTCCCGAGGCGATGACAGGAATTTTCACGCTGCGCGCCAGACTTTCGGTCGCCGCAATATTGGGGCCTTGCATCGCGCCATCACGGTCAATGTCAGTATAAATAATCGCGGCTACACCTGCATCTTCAAAGCTGCGCGCAAGGTCGGTCACCATCACATTCGTCTCATGCGCCCAACCTTTGGTTGCCACCCGGCCATTGCGGGCATCAATACCAACGGCCACTTTGCCGGGAAAGGCCAAGGCCGCCTCGCGCACCAGGCCCGGGTTTTCAACGGCAACTGTGCCAAGGATTACCCGCGCAAGGCCTTTGGACAGCCAGCTTTCAATCGTCGCCATATCGCGGATGCCACCGCCCAACTGGCACGGCACCTTGACGCGTTTCAAAATGGCATCGACCGCTTCAGCGTTCACGGGCTGGCCTGCAAAGGCACCGTTCAGGTCCACCAGATGGACCCATTCGCAGCCAGCGGCCTCAAAGGCGGCGGCTTGGGCGGCGGGGTCATCGCCAAACACAGTGGCAGCCTCCATCTCACCGCGCAGCAAGCGCACGCATTGGCCGTCTTTCAGGTCGATGGCGGGGTACAGGATCATGGTTCTCTCCGGTCGCAGGCTTTATGCGTCTTTGGCACAGGGGGGCGGGAATGCCAAGATGCGAGGGCTTGCAAGGTTTGTGGAACAAGCGACCCCACGTCACACTTGATCGGCGCAAGATTTCGCAGCAAGGCTTTGACCATAAGCTTTGGGAGGAGCAGATATGAAGCAGTTTATGATGGCCGCCGTTTTGACTTTGATCGCAGGCATGGCGCAGGCCGCCGACCCGGTCGAAGGCACATGGCAGACCAAGAAAGACGACAACGGCAATTTTGGTCATGTTCAGGTCAAGCCTTGTGGCCCAGCGTTTTGTGGCACCTTGGTCCAGTCTTTTGACAGTGCTGGCAAAGTGCTCAAGTCGGCAAATGTCGGCAAGCGCATCATCTGGGATATGCAGGCAAAAGGTGGCGGTGCCTATGGCGGCGGCAAGGTTTGGTCGCCAGATCGCGACAAGACCTACAACTCCAAGATGAAGCTAAGCGGGAACAACCTTGCGATTGAAGGCTGCGTCTTTGGCATTTGCCGTGACGGTGGCACTTGGAACCGCGTTAATTAAGCGCAAGATTCGGGTCGAATTTACCGCGATGCTGCTTTAGGGCAAGATAACCCCGATAGGAGCAGCGCGCGTGCAAGCAGATATGAAGATGAGCAGCTTTGATTGGCTGCTACTGGCGGCCCTCTCTCTATTATGGGGAGGATCGTTTTTCTTTGTGCAGTTGGCAGTGGACCATTTACCCGCTTTCACCATCGTCTTCCTGCGGGTTTCGTTGGCGGCCTGCGCGCTGGGGTTGGTGCTATGGGCCACCGGCACGCCCTTTCCCAAAGGGTGGCCAGTCTGGCGCGCGTTGCTGGTCATGGGGCTGTTGAACAACGCGTTGCCCTTTACCTTCTTCGTCTTGGCGCAGGGCGAGATTGGCAGCGCCTTGGCCGCCATTTTGAACGCAACCACCCCACTGTTCACGCTGCTGGTCGCCCATCTGGGCACGTCGGATGAGCGGTTGAATGGTGCCAAGCTGCTGGGCCTCGTGATCGGATTTGGAGGCGTTGTTGTGATGATGGGTGGGGCGGCGTTATTGGGGGGGACTGCCACGGTTTTGGCCCAAGCGGCCTGCCTTGCGGCGGCGGTATGCTATGCCTTTGCCACGGTTTGGGGGCGGCAATTTGCACGCTTGGGGGTACCGCCACTCGCCACCGCTTTTGGGATGCTTGCGTCTTCATCCCTTATGCTGCTGCCTTTGGTTTTGCTGGTCGATCAACCTTGGACCGCCGCACCTCCGGGATGGATACCACTGGCCGCGATTGGCGGGCTAGCGATATTGTCCACTGCCTTTGCCTATCTGATTTACTTCCGGCTGTTGGCCAGCGCGGGGGCCGTGAACCTAGCACTGGTCACATTCCTCATCCCGGTCAGCGCGATTGGTTTGGCCGTGCTGGTGCTGGGTGAGACGTTGGCGTGGCGGCATCTGGCAGGCATGGCGCTGATCGGGCTAGGGTTGGCGGTGATTGACGGGCGGTTGCGGCCCCAGTTCCGGCGTTGGATTTGGCGCTAACCAAACACCGACCAGCCAGTCGCTTTGGCCAGCATTTCCATCGCCTCGGTTCCCAGCTTGGAATTGCCTTGCGCGTTCAGCCCCGGTGACCAAACGGCAATAGACGCGCGGCCCGGCGCAATAACCAAAATGCCGCCCCCTACCCCGCTTTTGCCCGGCAAACCAACGCGGTAAGCAAAATCGCCCGAGGCATCGTAGTGTCCGCACATCATCATCATTGCATTGATCCGCCGCACGCGGGCAGGCGACACCATGCGCGGCGCACTGGGGGCCGCCATCAAGAACCGGCCGGCTGACGCCAATTGCACACAGGTCATTTCCACCGCGCATTGGTGAAAATAAGCCCCCGTCGCCAGTTCCGGCGCGTTGACCAGATTGCCATGCGCCCGCATGAAATGCGCCAAGGCCATGTTCAAATGCCCTGTCGCCAGTTCAGATCGCGCAACGGCTTCGTTGATATGGATATCATCATCACCCGCGGCCGTTCGGATGAACCGCAGCAATTCCCCCAGCATTTCCCGTGGCTTATGCCCCGCCAAGACGGCATCGGTCACCGCAATCGCCCCTGCATTGATGAACGGATTGCGCGGGCGGCCATGCTCATGTTCCAATTGCAGGATAGAGTTGAAGGCCTGCCCCGACGGTTCACGGCCCACCCTTTGCCACAAGCGATCGCCAAGCCGACCCAAAGCGATGGCGAGGGTGAACACCTTAGACACGCTTTGAATGGAAAAGGGCGTTTGCGCGTCGCCCGATTGCAAAACCGTGTCATCGGCAAGCACCACCGCGATACCAAACTGGTTGAGGTCAACCCCCGCCAATTCAGGAATATATCGCGCCACAGCCCCTCGATCATCCGTGTCCGCCATGGCGGCCGTGATCTGATCAAGGATGGCGCGCATATCCACTTTAGGGGGCCCAGCGCAGAAAATTGCCTATCAAGCGCAACCCGTTGGCTTGGCTTTTTTCCGGATGAAACTGCATACCAACCATCGTATCACGGCCAATAATCGCCGTAATCGGCCCGGCATAATCTACATGGGCCAAAAGGTGGGTCGGGTTGGTGACGCGAAAATGGTAGGAGTGGACGAAATAGGCGTGATCGCCGGTTTGCAATCCTGCCAAAACCGGGTGGGCTTGGCCCTCGGCCCCCAAAACAAGGTCATTCCAACCCATATGCGGCACCTTAAGCGCGGGGTCCTCTGGCGTGATTTTCACCACCTCGCCACCGATCCAATCAAACCCTTTGGTATCGGTATATTCGCGGCCCCACGTCGCCATCATCTGCATGCCGACGCAAATGCCAAGGAAGGGTACGGCGCGGTGGGTCACGCTATGCTCAATTGCTTCAAACAAACCGCCATAGCTGCCGAGCGCGCGGCGGCAAGCCGGAAACGCCCCATCCCCCGGCAAGACAATACGGTCAGCGCGGGCCACATCCTCGGGGTGCGATGACACAAGCACCTCACCAGAACCCACCTCCAACGCCATGCGTTGAAAGGCTTTTTCGGCCGAATGCAGGTTGCCGCTATCGTAGTCAACCAGAACTGTCAGCATTCACAGGCTGCCCTTGGTAGATGGGATGGCATCGCTGCTGCGCGGATCAGGCTCCACCGCCGCGCGCAGAGCACGCGCGACCGCTTTGAACCCGGCCTCCGCGATATGGTGGCTGTTGAACCCGTGGATCATATCGACATGCAAGGTGATGCCGCCATGGGTCGCCAGCGCCTGGAAAAACTCCCGCACCAATTCCGTATCAAAGCTGCCGATTTTGGGCGTCGGAAAAGGCATGTTCCACACCAAAAAGGGCCGCGCCGACAGATCCAGCGCACAGCGGACCTGCGCATCATCCATCGCAAGGTGAAAGCTGCCATAGCGGCGAATGCCACGCTTGTCGCCCAAGGCTTGCGCCAAAGCTTGGCCCAATGCGATCCCGCAATCTTCAACGGTGTGGTGGTCATCAATGTGCAAATCGCCCGTGGCTTTGACCGTGATATCTATCAGCGAGTGGCGCGCCAACTGGTCCAGCATATGGTCGAAAAACCCAACCCCGGTCTGGATATTGGACTGGCCTGTGCCATCCAAATTGATCGCCACGGTGATTTTCGTCTCATTGGTATTGCGGGAAAGGCTGGCCTTGCGCATCGCGGGCTCCGGTCTATTGGTGTGGTTTGTGGCGGTTATAGGCGGCAAGGGGGGCCTTGGGAAGGGGTTTAGCCTGCCTTGCGGTGCGGGCCGAACGCGGCAGCCAACCCCAAGAGCACACCAGAGGTGACCGCGATCATCCCCGCCGCCGAAACCGCTCCGGGCAGGCCCAACCACTGCGGCCCAAACCCTGCCACCCCATAGCCTACCACAGCACAGATTGCGGCGATCACCACGCTAAGAACCACTTGCACGCCCAAACGGTTGGTCAGCAACCGCGCCGTCGCGGGCGGGCAGATCAGCATCGCGATGGTCAGAATAGACCCCACAGCCGTAAAGGCCGCAACGGATGCCAAGGCCGTGCTCGCCACCACGCCGAGTGAAATAGCCCCCACCGGCAGGCCCAAAACCGCCGCGTGGCCAGCATCAAAAGACGCCATCACCAGCGGGCGCCAAAACACCCACATCAGCAGAGCCAGCAGGATGGCTACGACCGCAAGCTGCGCCAATTCCGGCGGCAGCCCGGCCAAGGCAACAGGGTCGATCAACGATGCCCAGCCTTGCGCGTCCAACCAGATCAGGCTTTCCAAATTGCCGTAAAGCGCGTGTTCCACATCCAGATGCACGCCAGACGCACCCGTCAGTTCCAACAGCAACACGCCGCTGGCAAACATCGTTGTAAAGGTCATTCCCATCGCAGCCCCCGGATCAACCCGCGCAAGCCGGACCACCGCCTCGACCATCAAGGCCGAGATCAGCGCCGCGACACCCGCCCCTGCAAACATCACCCAACCCGACACCTGCCCCGTCAGCAAGAACCCCATAATCAGGCCCGGCAACACCGAATGGGCCATCATATCGCCCATCATCGCCTGCCGGCGCAGCAACAAAAAATTGCCCGGCAGCGCACAAGACACCGCCGCCAAAACCCCGATCAAAATCGGCACCAGCGACAGAACTACGAAATCCTGCCCCATCAAGCGGCCCTCCGCAGGTAGCCCAAAAGCCCGCGTTTGGGGGCAAATATCGCCGAGATTACAAAACCCGCGAACACCAGCGCCACAATAACAGCCCCTGTGGGCAACCCCGGCACCGCCGCCGACATCGCAGCGCCACCAAAGCCTGCCGCACCGCCTATACCAGCAGAGATCAGAACCATCACCCCCACTCGGTCGGTCCACATCCGGGCCGCGACCGCGGGGGTGATCAGCAAAGCCACCACCAAAATCGCACCAACCACCCGGATACCCAGCAAAACCACTGCTAAAACCAGCGCCATCAAGGCCGCATCGACCCAAGCAGGCCGAACCCCTAGCACCCGCGCATAGCCCGGATCAAACGCCACCATCACCAAAACCCGGCGCAGGCAGAACAATGCTGCAAGCACCAACACCCCGCCCCCTGCTATCAAATATACATCCTCGCGCAGCATACCAGCGGTGGACCCCAGCAAAAATCCTTCCAACCCCGCTTGGCGCCCTGCCCCAAGCCCTTGAATATAGGTCAAAAGCACAATGCCCGCGCCGTAAAAGGTGGACAGCACAATCCCAATCGCCGCATCCTCAGGCAAGCGCGTGCCGCGCACCAACCCTTGCAACACCCACAGGCCCAGCAGCGACGACACACCCGCGCCCAGCAAAAGCCCCGGCAAAAACCGCCCTTCACCACCAAACGCAACCATGACCAAAAACGCCAGCCCCACACCGGGCAAAGTGGCATGGGCCATCGCGTCCGGCACCAAAGACCGCTTGCGCAAAAACAAAAATGCGCCGACAGCCCCAGTGGCAAGGCCCAGCGCCATGGCCCCAAGCGTCACCAGCGTGGCATTATAGCCGGATTGCAACAAAAACGCTTGAATCATGGGGTTTTGGCCAATGTCACGCTGCCTGCAGGGGCGGCAAGGCGCCACCGTAGGTTTCGCGCAACGCGTCCGGTGTAAACACCGCCGCCACTGGCCCTGCCGCAATCAAACGGCGGTTTAGCAACAAAACCCGGTCAAACCATACCGGCACTGAGGCCAAATCATGATGCACCGCGACCACTGCCGCCCCTTCATCGCGCAAACCCTGCAAGACCCTGACAATCGCCGCCTCGGTCTTGGCATCGACACCGGCAAACGGCTCGTCCAGCAAGTAAAGCTGCGCGCGCTGAGCCAAAGCGCGGGCCAAAAACACGCGCTGTTGCTGGCCCCCCGACAAGGCGCCGATCTGGCGCTTGGCAAAATCGGTCAATTCCACGCGGGCCAGACAGTCCATCGCAAAGGCCCGATCCGCCGCGCGCACTGGGCGCAACAGGCCCAAGGCCCGCTGCATCCCCATCAGCACCACATCAATCACCCGGATCGGAAAATCCCAATCGACCGAAGCGCGCTGCGGCATATAGGCCACCTTGGCGCGGGCTTCATCAAGCGAGGTGCCAAAAAACCGCGCCTCGCCGCTCGCCTTTGGCACCACACCCAAAGCGGCCTTCAGCAAGGTTGATTTTCCTGCCCCGTTCGGCCCCACAATCGCGGTCATCGCTCCCATCGGGATCTCGGCCGTAACTTGGTCCACCGCAGTCACCGCACCGTAAAGCACCGACAGATGATCAAAGGCCAAAGCCACCGTCATGCTCCACCCACAGCCAATTTACCAACCAACCCGCGGGCAGGCGCATCACTACCCAAAGCCCGCGCAATCAGCGTTATATTATGGTCAATCATGCCCGGATAAGTCCCCTCATAGGTGCCATCAAAGCCCATCGCGTCTGAAAACAACTCGCCACCAATGACCACAGTATGGCCTTGCGCCGCCGCACCTTCGACCAATGCCCGCATAGCACGGTCCGGGACCGAGCTTTCGACGAACACCGCCTTGATCTTGCGGGTTACCAACATATCAACCAGCTCGCCAATGCGGGCCAATCCGGCCTCACTCTCGGTCGAAATGCCTTGGATACCTTCAACCTCAAACCCGTAGGCCCGGCCAAAATATGAAAACGCATCGTGGGCTGTGACGAGCACGCGCGCTTCTGGCGGGACCTTACCCAAGACATCACGGGCATAAGCGTCAAGCGCCGTAATCTCATCGCGGTACAGATTGGCATTGGTAGCAAAGGCCTCGGCACGGTCGGGCGACAGGGCCACCAAGGCAGCCTCAACCGCCGTGACAGCTTGCAACCACAAAATCGGGTCCATCCAAACATGGGGGTCGTGATGGTCGGGATAACCCGCCCATGCCAGCAGCTTATCTTTCTCAATCGCCTCGGCCACCGGCACCACTGTAACCCGGCGTGAAAGATCGGTCATAAACTCAACCAACTGCGCCTCAAGCCGCAACCCGTGCCACAGCACAAGGTCCGCGCGCACAAGTGCTGCAATATCACTGCGTGTTTGGCGATAGCTGTGCGGGTCCACCCCCGGCCCCATCAAGGCCGTTACATCGCCCCCACTGATCCGGCGCGCCGCATCGGCGATCATGCCAGTTGTGGCCACAATTTTGGGAGCATCGCTTGCCCAAGAGACAGCAGGTAATGCCAATAGGGCGGGCAAACTTGCCAGCAAGCTTCGGCGTGAAATGAGAGATGCGTGTTTCATAGCGCGTATCTATTGCGAATGGTTCGCAATGTCAACAATTTTGCGAACCATTCGCAATGTTACACCCACACGACCGCAGCCTAATTTAACCACGCAGCCCCGTTTCTTGCAGCATACCGCGGCGCTTCGCCTCGTAATAATACCCACTCGAATACCATTTGATCGCAGTATCAAAATTGCCATCGGCCAAAAGCCAGGCCCCGCGCAAATACTTGACCCCATATTTTAAGTTGGTTTCAGCATCCAAAAGGGCAACATCAGGCCCGACAAAACCCATTCCGCGTGCTGTTGCAGGCAGGATCTGCATCATCCCGAAATAGGGGCCATTGCGTGCGCCGGGGCGGTGGTGGCTTTCGCGGATGATGACGCGGTGAACCAACAAGCGCGGCACCTCGTTCAGATCAGCGTATTCGTTGATGACTTGCCGCAACTCCGCCGTTTCATTTGCGTGCAACGGCGGGTCAAAACTCCCGCGTGAAACGGCCCGCCCCGCAGTGCGATGGCCGCTTGAATTGGCGCTGGCGCAACCCGACACAAGGGCCACCATGCCCAGAATTGCAAAACGGCGATTAATCATGACCATCGGTTTCTCCTTACCACAGCGCTGTCTCCTTAACTTTGTGCTGCAATTCTGGCAAATGCTGGTTTTGCCTATCAGCTTTTTCCCGCCGAGCGGGTTTTGCGGAATGTCATCCTTGCCCTGCATAATTCGCTAGAAAAACGGCCACGCAAAAGAAGGGGCATTCGCAAAACCGCCAATTGTGCTGCGCAAGGCTTTGCCCTAACGTCGCGCAGCATCAGGCTTTTGCGCCGCAAATCAGGGGAAAACGCATGTCCGACACAGCAAACTATGGTTTCGATACCTTACAAATCCACGCGGGCGCTCGCCCCGACCCGGCAACAGGCGCGCGGCAGGTGCCGATATATCAGACCACGGCCTATGTGTTTCGTGATGCCGATCACGCGGCGGCCCTGTTTAATTTGCAAGAGGTTGGCTATATTTACTCCCGCCTGACCAACCCAACCGTCGCCGCCTTGGGCGAACGGATTGCCGCGCTTGAAGGCGGTGTGGGGGCGGTTTGCTGCTCTTCTGGCCACGCGGCGCAGATCATGGCGCTGTTTCCCTTGATGCAGCCGGGTTGCAATGTGGTCGCGTCCAGCCGTCTTTATGGTGGCACGATCCAGCAGTTCACCAACACGATCCGCAAGTTTGGCTGGTCGGCAAAGTTTGTCGATTTCGATGATCTGGACGCAGTTGCTGCGGCGATCGATGACAACACCCGCGCGATTTTCTGCGAAAGCATCGCGAACCCCGGCGGCTATATCACCGATATTCCGGCGATCGCAAAAGTGGCCGACAAGGCCGGACTGCCCTTGATCGTCGATAACACGACCGGCACGCCCTATCTGTGCCAGCCGATCAAACTGGGGGCGACTTTGGTGGTCCATTCCACCACGAAATACCTGACAGGGAACGGCACCGTGACCGGGGGCTGTGTGGTTGACAGCGGCAATTTCGACTGGTCCGCCAGCGGAAAATTCCCCAGCCTGTCCGAGCCAGAACCTGCGTATCATGGTTTGAATTTCCATGAGGCGCTGGGGGGCATGGCCTTTACTTTCCATTCCATCGCGATTGGCTTGCGGGATCTGGGCATGACGATGAACCCCCAAGGCGCGCATTATACGTTGATGGGGATCGAAACCCTATCCTTGCGGATGGCGCGGCATGTGGAGAACGCGCAAAAGGTCGCGGAATGGCTGGAAAAGCACCCGAAGGTTGAGAAGGTGACCTATGCGGGGCTGGACAGCTCTCCTTACAAAAAGCGAATTGCGAGCGTGTGTCCGAAAGGCGCTGGCGGGCTGTTTACCGTGTCTTTGAAGGGCGGGTATGAGGCCTGTGTGAAGATGGTGTCTGACCTTGCTTTGTTCAGCCATGTCGCGAATTTGGGCGACACCCGCAGCCTGGTGATTCACCCCGCCTCGACCACCCATCGCCAGCTTTCTGAGGCCCAGCAAAAGGCGGCAGGTGCGGCCCCGAATACGCTGCGTTTGTCGATCGGGATTGAGGATGCGGCCGATATTATTGGCGATCTGGAGCAGGCTTTGGCCAAGCTTTAAGGCCTGAAAATACCTTGTCCGCGCGTGCGGAATCGCGCGCGGACAATTATATAACATATTGATATCAAACGATTTTGTGATTTTTTTTAACTGTTTGTTAATGCGTGCGCGCAGCGCTGGGCGCCGCCCACGGCCAAGCCCAACACGGGCCCTAATCGGTTTTCTCATAGGTCAAAAACGGCGTCAGGGTTGCGACCTGATCATAAAGCTTGCGGGCCGTGACATTGGTGTCTTGGGTGTTCCAATAGGTGGTTGGAATGCCGTCCCGCTTGGCCGCCGCATGCACCGCCGCAATCAACGCCCGCGCCACGCCTTTGCCGCGCGCGGCCGGGTCGGTGAACAGGTCCATCAAATAGCAGGTGTCGGCCACCGTCCACATAAAGCGGTGATAAAGATAATGCGCGAGGCCTACGGGGGTGCCATCCACCTCGGCGACCAGGCATTGGTATTCGTTTACATCGGGTGAGAGTAGGCGCGCGAAAGAGGTGGCGTAAACCTCCTCCGGGACCGTGGTTTCATAGAACGCCAGATAGGCAGTCCAAAGACGGTGCCAATCGGCGTGATCGGCGGTGGTGAGGGGGCGGATTGTGATGTTGGTGGGCATGGGCCGGCCTTTCGCGAGGGTAGACCAAGCGTAAGGCGGGTTTGGCGTTGGGGCAAGGTAGGCGGGAATGGGGGCGGCTCTGCCTCCCTCTTGCATAAACTTTTAGGGCATCCCACAAGGCGGCTTTCTTAGGTATACCGCCCGCCCCAAAACGCCTATGGGTTTTGAATGGGGTTTTTGGCAGCGGAAAACACGCCGGTTTTCTACCGTCCCAAAAACGAGGGTTTTTGGAGCGGGCGCAAGGTCAGCTATGCGGGACAAACCACCATTTCGCCGCAGCAATGCTAATAACCGCTTTTGCAAAAAAAAAGGGTATGAAGACTGCCTCCTTTTTAGCGTTCAACAAACGGTCTTTTTTGGTGGGTAGTGTGTTTGCTGCTAAGGTTCGGATTGGAGAGTAACCATGTCTAATAAGAGCACGCACGATTGGGCAAAACAGCAACTAGAGTGCAGCAGTCTTGACGTTGTCGCTGATGCTAGCATTCTGCGAGCATCAGCGACTTCTTTCACTTTGTTGGTATCATTCGGCCCTAGCGTCAACGTTTTCTAGCTTGGGTTTTACCGATGCTTCAAGCCAGTCGAGGCGCAGGCCAGGGATAAGCATGGGCACGCTGGCAGCGTAATCTTCATATTCGGGGAAGGTCTGTCGGAGCACTGCCTCTTCATATTGCGCACGGCGAACCTGTAGAATAAGCCAGAACGCGCCTAGGCCAAAGGCCAGAGCCGTACCATGACCTAAGACCACCCCGGCAATCATCAGTACTTCAGCTGCGTAAAGCGGATGTCGCACGACGCTGTAGGAGCCTTCGGTCTTTAATGCGCGCGACGTTGCCATGATCGAGAACGACCGGCCAAGCTGGCGCAGGCAGTAGATCGACATCGCCGAACCCACAATGATCATGCCGGTCGAGACAATGCGCATCTCAGCCGAGATAGCTTCGGGCGGGATCACGATCAGCATCGACATGATGAATGTGCCAACAATGGCTACCACCCGTGGCATAATCCCGGCAGCACTTTCGCGTGGGGGCAGGCGGGTGATGGTATAATACAGGATAAAGGCGAGGAAGGTCATGCTGACGATTTGCCCACACAGCGCCAGACCCCAAAGCGGGATCAGGTCGCGGTTTACCATGACATAGGCCAGTGACAGCACTTGTTTATAAGTGAAATAGCCAAACACAAGCAGCATGGCGAGTTTGCCAAGGTTGTCTTCTGTCGTGCGGGTTTTTTCGGTTGCGGACATATGGGTCTCCGGATGTTGTATTGTGAAAGCCTTGAGCCAGGAACTGGCGAGGCTGCGGAATGGGTGGATTATCTGTAAAGGGTAAAGGCGCGGCATCGGTTCGTTCAGGCCGTAGGATTTTGGCTGGCGCTTGACGGGCATGAACACGGTGCGGGCAATCACGTCGATGATTGATAACTGGGCGGCGAAGTTGTGATTATAGGCATCGCGCTCATTGGCATGGTGCCAGTGATGGTATTCGGGTGAGGCAATCAGCCATTTTAATGGGCCAAATTTAATGCGCATATTGGAATGCAAGAGCAACGCGTGAGCCTGGTAGATCATCTGATGCATCACCAGTGCTTCAAGCGAGAAGCCCATGCACCAGATCGGCACCAGCGACAGCGTGTTGGAGAATATCTGATCGACGGGATGTACTCGGTGCGTCGCCAGCCAGTCCATCTCTTCGATGCTGTGATGTACGGCATGAAACTTCCACAAGACAGGCACGCTATGGCAGATGCGATGGGCGGTGTAATAGCCAATGTCGGCAATGATGATGGCAAGTATCACCTGCACCCAGACCGGCAGTTCTCCTGTCCAGGATATGGGGTTCGGCCCGACAAGGTGAGTGATGCCCAGCATGAGGATGCCGGCAACGACGGTAAAGCCCGCGCGGACGACAAAGCCATTTACCAAAACATAGACCAGATCATTCAGCCAATCGCGCCGCAGGGTCCGTTGTTCGGGGTGCAGCGGCAGTAACCGCTCCAACGGGATGAAGATGCAGGCCAAAATGAAGATGGCGGTGTAGTCCATGAGAAATTACTGCCCTATTTCAGTGCGTTGAAAGCAAATGGCCACCAAAGCATGGCAAAAATAAGGAATTTCAATGTTGATGATTAGGAAACAATCGCGATCGCGCTTTGGCTTGCAGCGATAGCTGGACATCAGCAGCGGCTTGATGGGCACAGCCGCTATTAAGAGGATTTCAACAAGCGCTCCTTTTGGGAACATGCGTGACATGCGACAAACAGCTTGCTCCGGGCTTCCCAAATCCCATTCAAAACCAAAGCAATTATTGAAGGTTTTTGAATTGCCAACGATAGCTGCCATTTGCCGCATCGCAGAATATCGGTCAATTTGGGCTTATTCTGTTGAAAAACTCTGCCCCGCGCAAAATGCCTCGAAAACCTGGAAAGCCGTTCTCATCAAGGGTCAATTAGCAAACGTTGTTTGCAAAGGGCGGCCGTCGAAGGAAGATATTCTGCGTATCTAGCCCGCTCGGGCGAAGAGGTGAGTTTTTCAACAGAATAGGCTCGAACCAGACATTAGCCGCATCTGCACAGCCTTCCAAAAACCACCATTTGTTGAAAACACAATTTCCACAGAACGACACCGCCCCCCCTGCATTTGCCGTCGCTTGCCCCCTACCCCCGCAGCAAAGCCCCCAGCCGTTCGATGCCCGTGGCAATCGTTGCCTCATCCGCGCGGGAAAACGACAGGCGGATGGTGTTGGTGCCGGAGCCATCCGCGAAGAAGGCCGAGCCGGGAACGAAGGCGACGCGCTGGGTTTTGAGGGATTTTGCCAGCAGGTCTGCGTCGTTCATGCCCGCGGGCAAGGTGAGCCAGACGAACATACCGCCTTCGGGCCGGGTCCATTCTACGCCTTTGGGCATGTGCTGGGCCAAGGCGGCCAGCATCGCATCGCGGCGGGCGCGGTAGGCGGTGCGGATGCGTTCGACATGGTCGTCAAAGATTTTGGCCGCGACATCGGCGATTGCCATTTGGTTCAGGGTCGATGAATGCAGATCGGCGGCTTGTTTCATCAGGACAAGGCGGGAGATCACCTCACGCGCGCCGCAGATCCACCCCACCCGCAAGCCGGGGGCGAGGGTTTTGGAGAAGGAGCCGCAATAGAGGGTGCGGCAAGCCTCAATCGAGCCTTTTTGCGCGATCTCCATGGCAAGGATGGGTGGCACGGCCTCACCATCAAAGCGCAAGGATTGATAGGCGGCGTCTTCGATAATGACGATATCAAGCGCGGTGGCCAGTTGCAGCATGTTTTGCCGGGTGGCGGCATCCAGCGTTTCGCCCGTGGGGTTGGCAAAATCGACCGACATATAGGCGAATTTAACGCGGCCACCTTTGGCAGCGGCGGTCGCGGCGTAGTCGCTGGCCGAACGGTTGGCGCGCGGATCAAGCCGGTCGTATTCGGGTTCATAGGCGTTGAAGGCGCCCAAGGCACCAAGGTATGTGGGCCAGCCGACAAGGGCGGTATCCTTGGGTGACAGGAAAAGTTTACCCAAGTAATCAAGCGCTTGTTGGGAGCCGGAGGTGATGAGGATGTTGTCGGCATCACACGGCACCCCGATGCGGGCCATTTGCGCAGCGATCCAATCACGCAGGGGTTTATAGCCTTCGGAGACGGAATATTGCAGCGCCGCTTCGGCCCTTGGGCCACCGAGGATGTCGCTGATCGCGGATTGGAAGGCTGTGGCGGGGAACAGGGCCGGGTCGGGGATGCCGCCTGCAAAGGAGATGATATCGGGCTGATCAAGCAGTTTCAAAAGCTCTCGGATTTCCGAGGCTTTCATGCGGTTGGTGCGGCTGGCGAAAACTTGATCCCAATTCATCTTGTGCTATCCCCCAAAGAAAAGTGCGGCAAGACGTGGCGCGGATTGGGAGTTAAGTCAATAAGGCTGACGTTTTGTGAGTTGAAGGGGCGCGCAAGGTTGGGATGGGTGGGGAAAATCAGGCTTTAGTGGGGGGGAAGGGCGTTTATTCTAGCTGTTGGGTTCGGGGGGCTGCGGTTTCAGGGGGCATGTCGCCGCATCTGGGCGGATTTGGGCCGAAATGACAGAAAGTTTTAGGGCTTTTTCTTTTATTCGGCAAAAAGCTGCTGTAGGAAGGAAATACCCAAGCGCGGGAGTACCCCCGCCTTTTCCTTTTGTGCTAGACCCGTGCAATGAAACCAAATTTTGCTCTGAACATCACCGATACGGCCATAAGCCTTTTGCACCGCACCTCACGCGGCTGGCTGGAGGTTGGGGCAGCCCAATTTGACGCGCCTGACCTTGAGGAGGCGCTGGGCTACCTGCGCGCCTCGGCGTTGGGATTGTCGCCGCATGGGATCACCACCAAGCTGATTTTGCCGCCCGGGCAGATCCTTTATACCGAAGTGACGGTGTCGGGAGCTGACAAAGCGGCGCGTGAGGCGGAGATTCGCGCCGCACTGGAAGGGCGCACGCCCTACGGCGTTGAGGATTTGGTGTTTGACTGGTGGGGTACTGGGCCTCTGGTCAAAGTGGCCGTGGTCGCGCGCGAAACGCTGGAGGAGGCTGAGGCCTTTGCCGCGGCGCATCGTTTCAACCCTGTGTCGTTTGTCACCACCCCTTCTGAGGGGCAGTTTGCGGGCGAGCCGTGGTTTGGGATGACCAAAGGGGCAGCGGCGGTGTTGCCCGACGGTGAGAAGGTGACGCGCGACCAAGACCCGGTCAAGGTGATCAGCCGCGAGGTGCCGAAGGACGAGGCGAAGGCGAAAGAAGAGGCGGCGGCTGGGGCTGAGGCGGCCAAGGCGGCGGGCGAGGCTGAAAAGCTTGAGGCCGAAAGGGCGAAGGCTGCTAAACTTGAGGCGGAGGCTGAAAAGGCTGCGGAGACTGAAAAGGCTGAGGCTGAAAAGGCAGGGGCTGAAAAGGCTAAAGCCGAAAAAGTGGATAGCGCTGAGGCTGAGAAGGCTGCGGCCGAGAAGGTCGAAGCTGACAAGGTCGAGGCTGAAAAGGCTGAGGCTGCCGAGAAGGTCGAAGCTGAGGCCCTGAAAGCAAAGGCTGAAGCCAAGGAATTGGCCGAGGCTGACGCGGCAGCGTTGCGCAAGACTGAGGCATCTCGGGCCGAGATGGAACTGCGGGCGCAGAACCTTGCGCAAGCGGAAGCCAAACGCTTGGTCCAAGAGGCCGAGAAAACCAAAGCTGTCATGCTGGACCGCGAAAAAGTGCGCGCCTCGATGATTGAGGCCGAACGCAAGCGCGCGGCTGCTGCCGAAAGCACTGCGGCAGAGGCCAAGAATGGTCCGAACGCTGAGCCTAAAGCGCCAGATACCAAGGACGCAGATACCAAAGCCCAAGACCGCAGGTCTGACGCAAGCTTTGTTGGGGTTACCGCCCCGAGCATCGCGGATGTAGATTTGGATGCGGATGTGCCGCCGATGCCTCCGTCATTTGCAAGCCGTCGGCGCGATGGTGGGGCGGCAGCGCCTGCGCTTGGGTCTGCCCCGCAAGAACCAGTCCCGACAGGGGCTGCGGCCCCGATCACAGACACGCCTGCCGATCGGCCAAAAGGGCCATCGGCGCCCACGTTGTCATCTGTTGTTGCATCCGGCGTGGCGCGCGCACCGCTGGCCGCCGGGGCCGCGATTGCCCCCACAATTTTGCCCGCCGTGGCCCCGCCTGCCGTAGCCCCGGTTGGCCCGTTCGGGGGCAAAGCGGTGGAAAACCGCGCGCCTGCGAGCGCCCCAAGTCCTGATGCGAAACCCGTTTTGGCGGCAGCAAAGCCGCTGAATGGCACAGCAGGCTTTGCAACTGGGGCAAAGGCAGAGTTGGGCGGCACAAAGGTAGTTACGGGCAAACCGGATGACAAAGAGGCCAAGGGCAGTGCGGCGATGGTCACCGCGGCGCGCATCCCCGGCACCGGCTCTGCCTTGTCGCGGTTCAAATCCAAGGTTCAGGTAAAACCTGCGGCCCCGGCCACTGTGCTGTCCAGCGCTGCGGCTGCCAAAGCGGCTGATGCGTCGATGGCAAAGTTTGGGGCCAAAACGGCGGCGCGGCGCGGCAAGCCACGGTTTTTGGGCTTGATCATGACCTTGGTGTTGCTGGCCGCTTTGGCGGCTATCGCTACGTGGTCATCCATTTATCTGTCGCGCGACGACACTGTTCCCGAAACCGTACAGCAAGCCGGGCTTGCCCCGTCTGAAACGGTGCCTGACGCGGCTGGGACCGATGTGGTTCCTGATGCCGAAGCCATTGCCGATGCCGAAGCGGAATTACCACCAACACAAGATTTGGCGGTCTTGGCCCCCGTTGCTGAGCCAGTTGCTGAGGCCTCTGCACCGCAAGCACCTGTCGTTTCCACCGCTGATGTCGCGGCAAGCACGCCCGCTGCCCCCCCCTCTGTGGCCGCACAAGATGATGCTGTTACCTTGGCCGCGATTGACGCCGCCCCGCCTGCCTTTGACGTAACTGCGATGCCCAAGCCCATGACGCGCCCTGATGCTGCACCTCTGGCCGTGTCACCGCCGCCACCCTTTGGCACGCAATATGAATTTGAAGCAGACGGAACCATCAAAGCCACATCAAACGGCGTTGTGATGCCCGATGGGTTTTGGCTGATCGCGGCGCGCCCACCTGTGGCACCACCTGCCCGGCCTGCGGCCATCGCGGGACCAGCAATTGTCGCCCCTGCCGAAATACCGAGCGCTGCACCCGATTCGAATGCGGCAGCCACGCCGCCGCCGGGGGGGGCCGATGCCGCCGCCGCCAGCACGGCCGGAATTTCAAGGATGGAGGGTGCGGTTGCGGAAACTGCCCCTTCTTTTGGTTTTGAGCGTGACGCAACGGTTGAAAACCGCCGCCCTGCAGGCCGGCCCGCCAGCCTGGCACCTGCTGTAGCCCCAGTTGCTGACCCTGCGCCCGATCCTGCTGCAAATCCTGCGCCCGATCCTGCAACAGCCCAAGATGATGCCACTTTGGCCAAAGACCCCGCCTTGGCGCAATTTACCCAAGCACGGCCCCGTTTAAGGCCACGCGCCGTGGTGATTGCTGCAGAAGAGGCCCGCAAAGCCGCTGAGGCCGCGTCGCTTGCAGCCACCGCCGCAGCATTGGAAAAAACCAAGCAAGACAGTGCCTTGGCTGTCGCCCTTTCGCCCCGCCCTGCCGCGCGCCCGCGTGATTTTTCGGGCGCGGTTGAAGCCGCGATTGCCGCTGCCACCCGTGAGGCCCCGCGCCGGGTTGCCGCTGCCACTGCCCCTGCCCCGCGCGATGTGCCGGAAGCAGAAGAAACCGATGAGCCAGAGCTGAAGGTTTCCGCTGCCCCGCGCATTCCGACCCGCGCCAATGTCGCCAAACAAGCCACGTTCAAGAACGCGATTAACCTGTCCAAGACCAATTTGATTGGGATTTATGGCTCGGACCGGCAACGCTATGCGCTGATCCGCAGCTCATCGGGCCGATATACCAAGGTACGGGTTGGCGATCGGGTGGACGGTGGCACCGTCGCCGCAATTACCCGCAACGAGGTGCGCTATAAAAAGGGCAGCAAGATGCTGGCCTTGGCGATGCCGAAGGGCTGACTTTTGGAATTGGGTTTGAGCAGGGCATGGTCGATTTGACTGTGTTCAAGCGGCCCGAATAGCGCCTGAAAATTGCCTTGGCCACAGCCGCCACCGCCTTTGCACATCAAACCCATCGGTGCCGGTAAGGTTTTGCGCGGAAATGCTGGCTTGTGGGGCGGAATGTGGAAACGGGCTTCTGGCAGGCCTTAGATCAACGTTACAAAGATTTTCACAATAGCTGTCGCGTTTTCGCGTAATTTTGCTTATACTTAGCCCAAGTCGTGCGAAAACCGCGCGCTTTTTGGAAATTTTATGCGGAGTTTGCGCATTGTTGGATGATATTGATTCCCGATTGCTGAGCGAAGTTCAAAAGGATGCGATGCTGACCGCCCAAGAATTGGGCGATCGGTTGCAGTTGTCGGCGTCGCAAGCTGGGCGGCGGCGCCAAAGGTTGGAGGCGGAAGGGTATATCACGGGCTATACCGCCCGGCTGAACCCGGATCGGGTGGGGCTGACCGTACAGGCCTTTGTCCAGATCCAGATGGCCACCCATGCCCCCGACAGTGCGCGCAGCTTTGCCAGCCTCATTTCCACCCGCCCTGAAATTATCAGCGCTTGGACCTTGACCGGTGAGGCCGACTATTTGCTGCGCGTTTGGTGCGCGGATTTGGCGGGGTTGAACCGGCTGATCCATCATGTGCTGTTGCCCCACCCATCGGTGTCGCGGGCGCAAAGCCAGATTGTCATGGACCAATTCAAACCCGATGCTGCCTTGCCAACATAATGGGCCTAGCCAACGCGCCCGTCTAATGTAACGTTCGATACGAAGCGATAAGGATACTTATGGAAAGCTTTCTACTTCAGGCCTCAATTTACCTTGGTGCGGCGGTATTGATTGTGCCGCTTGCGGTTAGGCTTGGCTTGGGGTCGGTGCTGGGCTATTTGGCGGCGGGCATTTTGGTGGGGCCGATTTTGGGCCTGGCGGGAACAGAAAACGAGGATTTGCAGCATTTTGCCGAGTTTGGCGTGGTGATGATGCTGTTCTTGATCGGGCTGGAACTGGAACCGCGCGCGCTGTGGGATATGCGACACAAGCTGATTGGTTTGGGCGGGTTACAGGTGGTGCTGACCACGGGCGCAATTGCGCTGGTGGCCGATTGGCTGGGGTTTAGCTGGCAGGTGGGGCTGACGCTGGGGATGCTGTTTTCGCTGTCGTCCACCGCGATCGTGCTGCAAACCCTTTCTGAAAAGAACCTGATGCGAACGGGCGGCGGGCGGGCGACCTTTGCCGTACTTTTGACCCAAGATATTGCAATCGTTCCGATTTTGGCGATTATCCCTTTGCTTGCGATTGCTGGGTCGGGGATGCCCGAAGGGGTTACTGCGGCCACCTTTGGCATCACCAACCCCCAAGTCGCCGCCGACAGCCATAGCACGGGCGCTGCCGAGCCGTTGTTGACCTTGGTGCAATCGCTGCCCGGTTGGGCCGTGACCTTGATGACCTTGGGCATTGTGCTTGGCATCATGTTGGCTGGGCATTTTCTGACCCGCCCGGTGTTTCGCTTTGTTCATGCCTCGCGCTTGCCGGAAATGAGCACGTTTATTTCCTTGCTGATGCTGCTGGGCATTGCGTTTTTGATGATGCTGGTCGGCCTGTCGCCTGCTTTGGGCACGTTTATGGCCGGTGTGGTTTTGGCAAACTCTGAGTTCCGCCATCAGCTTGAGGCTGATATTCAGCCGTTCAAAGGCATTTTGATGGGGCTGTTTTTCATGACCGTCGGCATGGGCATTAATTTTGATGTGCTGTTGGCAAGCCCCGCGCTGATCGTGTCGCTGACCCTTGCGATGATCGCGCTGAAGGTGGGGGTTTTGCTGCTGCTATCCGTAATTTTCAAGATCCGTGGGCATAACCGCTGGCTGTTTGCCTTGGGGCTGGCGCAGGCGGGCGAGTTTGGGTTTTTGCTGGTCAGCTTTGCGCGCAAGCAATCCATCCTGCCCTCGTCGATTTCAGAAATCGTGCTGTTGATGATCAGCCTGTCGATGCTGCTGACACCTTTGATGTTCATCGGCTATGAAGCCTTGGCCAAGCGGATTATGGCACGCGAAACCGAACATCCGGCGGATGAGATTGATGAGCAAGGCCCGGTTATCATCGCGGGCATTGGGCGGTTTGGGCAAAACGTGAACCGGCTTGTGCGAATGGCGGGCGGGAAGACGGTCGTGCTGGACAGCGATATGGGTGCAATTGAACAGATGCGACGCTTTGGGGCCAAGGGATTTTTTGGCGACCCTACACGCCCCGAACTGCTGGAAGCGGCGGGTTTGGCTGAGGCATCAGTGTTGGTGGTCGCCGTCGATAACCCTGAAAACGCGCTGAGAATCGTGACCCATGCGCGCAAGCATCGGCCTGATCTGCACATCGTCGCGCGGGCGTATGATCGCCCGCATCTCTTTGCGCTGTACCGGGCCGGGGCCAATGACATCGTGCGCGAAACCTATGACAGCTCGGTCCGGGCGGGGCGCTATGTGTTGGAAAACACAGGGTTTACCGATTACGAGGCGGCCAAGATGGCGCAGACCTATTTCAAGGTGGAACGCGCGGCGATGCGCGATTTGGCCGAATTGTGGGTGCCGGGGCAACCCGTGCATCTGAACGATGCCTATGTGGCCCGCGCCTTGCAGTTGGAACGCGATTTGGCCGCGGCGATGAGCCAGGATCTGGATGAAAGCCGCGCCAATCTGGACGCCGCGCAATAGGGTCGTCGTTTAACCAGCGGCGACCCCAGCTTCGGCAAAAGTAGCCATGCCCGAGTGGCAAGCGACAGCGCCTTTCAGCACGCCAATCGCAAGGGCCGCCCCCGACCCTTCGCCCAAACGCAAGCCAAGGTTTAGCAAGGGTTCCTTGCCCAAATGGGCCAAAAGTACGGGATGCGCGCCCTCAGCACTGACATGGCCCGCAACGCAATGATCAAGGCCCGCAGGGTTGAGTTTGGCCAAAACGGCGGCGGCCGCGCAACAGATAAACCCATCCAAAATAACCGGAATACGCAAGGCGCGGGCATGGGCAATGGCGCCGACCATGGCGGCAATCTCGCGCCCGCCAAGGCAGCGCAGCACGTCCAGCGGGTCGCGTGACGGGTGCAAGGCAAGGCCCGCTGTCACCACTGCGGCTTTGCGGGCAAGGCCTGCATCATCCACGCCCGTGCCTCGACCGACCCAAGCCTCGACCGTGCCGCCAAACAGCGCACAGGCAATGGCGGCGGCGGGGGTGGTGTTGCCGATGCCCATTTCGCCGGTGACCAGCAGATCGGCCTTTGGGTCAACCGCGTTCCAGCCGGTTTGCAGGGCGGACAAAAGCTCGGCTTCAGTCATTGCGGGGCCTTGGGTGAAATCCGCGGTAGGGTGGTCAAGGTCAAGCGCGTGGACCGACATTTGCGCGCCAAAGGCTTTGGACAATTGGTTAATCGCCGCCCCGCCGCCTTTGAAATTGGCGACCATTTGCACTGTCACCTCAGGCGGGAAGGCCGATACGCCGCGCGCGGCCACCCCGTGATTGCCTGCAAAAATAATGACTTGTGGGGCCGTTATTTGCGGGCGCGGATCACCCCGCCAGCCTGCATACCAAATGGCCAGTGTTTCCAGCCGCCCCAAAGCGCCCGGTGGTTTGGTTAGTTGCGCATTGCGGGTTTCTGCGCCTTGCGTGGCGGCGGCATCGGCCTTGGGGGCCTGCCCAAGAATTGCGCGAAAGCTGGATAAATCGGTGAAAGATGCGGTCATGGGGCTGGCCTCCTTGTCGTTTTCTGTCAGCTTGGGTATCGAAGGCGCGGGCGGTTGACCAGTGCTGAAAGGGACAAAACAGTGAAGCAAAGCGACAGATACGGGATTGGTGACGTAATGGGGGGGCTGCGGTTGCTGACGCGGCTGCCCTTGCCTGCGTCGGATGTAATTCCGGGGCCGCAAGCGGCTTGGGCTTGGCCGGTGGCGGGGCTGGTTGTGGGCGGATTGGCGGCATTGGTCGGCGTGCTGGCCTTGCCTTTGGGGGCGGGCGTGGCGGCGGCGCTTGTGCTGGGCGCACAGGCGATGATGACCGGGGCAATGCATGAGGATGGGCTGGCCGACACGTTTGATGGGCTGTGGGGCGGCTGGGACCGCGCGCGGCGGCTGGCGATTATGAAAGACAGCCATATCGGCACTTACGGCGTGTTGGCCTTGGTGCTGGTGGCTTTGGTGCGGTGGAGTGCGGTGGCGGCCTTGTTGATGGCGGGGGCGTGGGGGGCAGTTGTGGCCGTCGCGGTGATGTCGCGCGCGCCGATGGCGGTGCTAATGGCGTTGATGCCCAATGCGCGCGGTACGGGGCTGGCGCAATCGGTGGGGCGGGTGCCTGCGCTTGCGGCGGGGATTGCGGTGCTGCTTGGGGTTGGGGCGGCGTTGGTGTTTGGGCTGGCGGGCCTGATGGCGGTTTTGGCAATTGTGGTGATCGTGGGGGCGCTGGCCTTGGTTGCGCGGGCCAAAATTGGTGGGCAAACCGGCGATATTTGCGGGGCGAGCCAGCAATTGGCCGAGGCTGCTGCGTTGAGCGTTTTGGCTGCGATGCTGTAGCTGAAATGCAAAACGGCGGCCCGATTGGACCGCCGTTTGTTTGAAGCGGTTTGCAGTCAATCTGTGTCAGATTGGATGCAAACCAAGACAGGCAAGCCATTGGTAAGCTTGTGTTTAGTATTAACTCAAACTTATGCAGCGCGGGATGTCAGAACGTCACCCACAGTCTTTTGCGCACCTTTTTCATCGACGCCAGAAACGGCGGCGACTTCACGGGTCAAACGTTCCAAGGCCGCTTCATAAAGCTGACGCTCAGAATACGACTGCTCACGTTGATCATCGGTGCGGTGCAAATCGCGCACAACTTCGGCAATCGACAACAGATCGCCAGAGTTGATCTTTTGCTCATATTCCTGCGCACGGCGGGACCACATGGCGCGCTTAACGCGGGCCTTGCCTTTTAGCGTGTCCAGCGCCTTGGTGATCAGGTCCGGCGACGACAGCGAGCGCATGCCGATTTCAGTGGCCTTATGGGTTGGCACCCGCAGCGTCATCTTGTCCTTTTCAAAGGAAATGACGAAGAGTTCCATGTGGAGGCCGGCGATTTCCTGCTCTTCGATAGAAATGATACGGCCCACGCCATGGGCAGGGTACACAACAAACTCGTCAGGACGAAAATCAGGCTTTTTGGTCTTGGTCATACGGTCACTTCCTTGTTAGGACACGCGCCATTTCGGACAAAAATATCGCGCGTGGCCAATACAGCCGCGGCGATATGAAATTATGTCCTGAAATACCACACCACAGGCTGGCAGCACTGGGTTTGATTTGTTGGCTTTAGCGTGCAGTCCTTGTTTATTTGTGTAGGCACCATAACACAGAATCAGCCTGATTCCAACAGGGATGGAATCGCGGGGCTGCAATAGCGGCCCTTATCAAACAAGGCCTTAGGCCCACACGGGCGGTGCATCGGCCAGTTTACGCTGGGTCACCCAAAAGATCAGGCGATTCGGCGCTTAGGGCGCTTCAGCCGCCCTCACCCGGATTTTCCGAGAAATATTTGGTCATTTTATCGGTTTCACCGTCACGCGCCTCATAATCCGGCATCGGGTCTTTTTTGGTAACGATGACAGGCCATTTGATCGAATACTTGCGGTTGAACTCAACCCATTTTTCCATGTCCGGTTCTGTATCCGGGCGGATCGCATCGGCGGGGCATTCGGGTTCACAGACACCGCAGTCGATACATTCATCGGGGTGGATAACCAGCATGTTCTCACCCTCATAGAAACAGTCTACGGGGCATACCTCGACGCAGTCGGTGTATTTGCAGGCGATGCAGTTGTCTATCACGATATAGGTCATGGCTGGTCTCGTCTTTTGGCGGCCTGATTTGGACGATCGGGGCGTGTGTTGCACCTGTGGTTAAATCACCTGCAGCGATCATTCAAGCGGGGAAGAGGTCGCAGGGGGGAATGGTTAGGTGTCGCGTCCCGGATGATTGCGCGGTGATTTGACGAAGAGATGTGGGTGTGTTTTGTGCCAGTCTTTCATCGCCTGCATTGGCGTTCGGCTCCCCAAGGCTGATTGCGGCAACTGCGTGTTGTAGAG